>Ga0316217_10006671_pt1 | contig 11312 bp, 8 predicted proteins | sample 1anoAmetaG_FD_203633 | JGI IMG/M metagenome (GOLD analysis project Ga0316217, IMG submission 203633) | Freshwater microbial communities from Trout Bog Lake, Wisconsin, USA - 1anoA | ecosystem: Environmental > Aquatic > Freshwater > Lake > Hypolimnion/Profundal zone | place: USA: Wisconsin... | reverse complement strand
TCGGCCGCGCGCATACCGATTTTGTCGCCAATGCCAGCCACGAGCTGCGCACCCCGCTCGCCTCGGTTATCGGCTATGTCGAGACGCTGGCCGAGGCACCCGACGCCATGGACCCCGCCACCACCGCCCGCTTCCTTGGCATTGTGCTGCGCGAGGCAAGGCGTATGCAAAGCCTGGTGGCGGACCTCATGTCGCTGTCGCAACTGGAGGCCGAAAAGCACGATGTGCCCAACACCCCTATCGAGCTCGGCCAGTTGGCGGCGCGGGTGGCGGGGGAGTTTTCCGGCCAGGGCAGCCCCACCGATGGCCGGCTGGTGCTGGAACGCGACGCGGCGGATATTCTGGTCATCGGCGATGCCCGCCAACTGGAGCAAGCCTTGCGCAACCTGATCGACAACGCCTTCAAATATGGCGGCGCGGCAGAAGCGGTGCATGTCCGCCTCGGCCTGGGCCAATGGGGCGGCAGCCATGTGGCGGTGCTGGCCGTTGCCGACCACGGCCCCGGCATCGCGCCAGACCACCTGCCCCACCTGACCCGGCGCTTCTATCGCACCGACCCCGGCCGCAGCAGCGCGGCCGGCGGCACTGGCCTGGGCCTGGCCATCGTCAAACATGTGGTGGAGCGTCACCAGGGCACGCTCGATATCGCCAGCGAACTGGGGCAAGGCACGGTGGTGACGTTGCGCCTGCCGCTGGCGCTCCAGAGCACTGCCAAAGGGGCACAAGCCGACTGACTGTCATCGTTTTGTCATGCAATCCGGCCAGAGGCGGTGATAGAGGGTTTTGCGGCGCGGGTGCGCGACAAGCACGGAGGTGAAACATGGTTGCGGAACATACGGTCAAGGCCTTCGACGAAGACATCACCCGGCTGCGTGGCCTGATCGCCGAGATGGGCGGCCTGGCCGAGCTGGCCATCGGCGAGGCGATGGAGGCGCTGGTCAAGGGCTCCGACAGCCTGGCCGATACGGTGATCGCGCGTGACAAGCGCATCGACGCGCTGGAGCACGAGGTCGACCAGCTCGCCATCCGCATCATCGCGCTGCGCGCGCCCATGGCCGACGACCTGCGCGAGGTGGTCGCCGGGCTGAAAATTGCCGGCATTATCGAGCGTATCGGCGATTACGCCAAGAACATCGCCAAGCGCAGCGGCAAGATCGAGGGGCGCAAGCGTTTCGAGCCGCTCACCCTCATCCCCGCCATGGCCGACATCGCCAGCGCAATGGTGCACGATGTGCTCACCGCCTATGCCGCGCGCGATGCCGCCAGCGCGGTGGAAGTGGTGGAGCGCGACGCCAAGGTTGATGCCTTCTACGATTCGATCTTCCGCAACATGATCTCCTTCATGGTGGAGAACCCCTCCACCATCACCACGGCGGCGCAATTGCTGTTCGTGGCACGCAACCTCGAACGCATCGGCGACCATGCCACCAACCTGGCCGAGCAGGTCTATTTCTCGGCCACGGGCGAATATCTGGTCGACCGCGCCGAGCGGCCCGAGAATTAAGCCTCCGGAATTTCAGCCCCTGGACAATAAGCCCACGGAAAATAAACTCATGCAAAAACCCCGCGTGCTGCTGGTGGAAGACGACCCGGCGCTGGCCGAGCTGCTGGAGTTCCGCTTTCGTGCCGAAGGTTACCAGGTTTCCATCACCGCCGATGGCGACGAAGCGCTGCTGCGCGCCGCCGAGGAAGTGCCCGATCTGGTGGTCCTCGACTGGATGGTGGAGGGCACCAGCGGCATCGAGGTCTGCCGCCGCCTGCGCCGCGACAAGGCCACCGCGCATGTGCCGATCATCATGCTGACCGCGCGCGGGGCGGAGGACGACCTGGTGCGCGGGCTGGAAACCGGCGCCGATGATTATCTCACCAAGCCCTTTTCCCCGCGTGAGCTGATCGCGCGCGTCGCCGCGATCATGCGGCGCATCCGCCCGGCGCTGGCCGGCGAGGTGCTGACCGTGGGCGACCTGGCGCTGGACGCCACCGCGCATAAGGTGACGCGGCGCGGGCAGGTCATCAACCTCGGCCCTACCGAATTCCGCCTGCTGCGCTTTTTCATGGAGCACCCGGCGCGGGTGTTCAGCCGCGGGCAATTGCTCGACGCGGTATGGGGCACCGACAGCGACATAGAGCTGCGCACCATCGATGTGCACATCCGCCGCTTGCGCAAGGGCATTACGCTGGCCGGAGCGCCAGACCCGGTGCGCACGGTGCGCTCCGCCGGTTACGCGCTGGAGGCGGTATAGGCGCGGGCAGACGGGGGCAGCTTACCCCCGTTGCCCCTCACCTCAATGCACTTGTGCGCCACCGGGCAGCGGCGGCACCGAGGAGGGCGGCACGTCGTCGTCCAGCTCGTGCACTTCATCCAGCCCCAGGCCAACATGGCTGCGACGGCGCGAATAGGCATAATAAATGACAAGGCCGATGCCACCCCAGCCGAACAGCACCAGCTTCGAGGCGAGGTCTAGCGCCAGATAAAGCACCACGCAGCCGATCACCGCCATCGGGGCGATCAGCCAGACGACCGGGGTGCGAAAGCTGCGCTTGCGCCCTGGCTCCTTCACGCGCAGCACCAGCACCGCCACCGCCACCATGGCAAAGGCGAACAACGTGCCCGAGTTGGAGTAGTCAGCCAGGCTGCCCACCGGTAACAACCCGGCAAAGATCAAAGCGAACAGGCCGGTGACCGCGGTGACGACATGCGGTGTCTTGTATTTGGGGTGCACCTTGGCAAAGGCGGCGGGCAGCAGGCCATCGCGCGCCATCACGAAAAACACCCGCGTCTGGCCATACATCATCATCAGCACCACCGAGGGCAGCGCGATGATCGCCGCGATGCCCACCCACCAGCCGACCGAGGGCCAGCCGATCACCTGCAACACATGCACCAGCGCGTGCTTCGAGCAGACCAGCGGCTCCAGCGCGCCGCCCGCGACAATGGCGGCGCAGCGCCCGGCCATCTCGGGCGAGCCCGATTCGAGGAAGGCACCGCCGGCCGCCACCACCGGCTGCGCGCCCACCGTGCCAATCGCGCCCGCCGCCACCAGAATATAGATGACGGTGCAGATCAACAACGAGCCGATCAGCCCGATCGGCACATTGCGCTGGGGGTTGATGGTTTCCTCGGCGGCGGTCGAAACCGCGTCAAAGCCGACATAAGCGAAGAAGATAGAGGCCGCCGCGCCGATCACCCCGGTGCCCTGCGTCATGTTGCCAAGCCCGGTCGGCATGAAGGGGTGAAAGTTCTGCGTGTGCATATTCGGCAGCGTCAGCACCATAAAGGCGGTCAGCGCGGTCAGCTTCACCACCACCAGCACCGCGTTGAACCGCGCGCTTTCGGTGGTGCCCTTGATCAGCAGCAGCGTCACCGCCACCACGATGAACACCGCCGGCAGGTTGATCAGCCCGCCGGTCTGCACCGCGGTCAGCAGATCGTGGCCGGGGGCCTGGCCAAAGGCGAGGGCAATGCGGGCGTTGAGGCCATCGGCATTGGCGATCAGCGCCGGGAAATGAATGCCCGAATCGCCCAGCGCCCCGACAATATGGTTCGACCAGCCCACCGCCACCGCGCTGGCCCCCAGCGCATATTCCAGCACCAGCGCCCAGCCGACCATCCAGGCCAGCACCTCGCCCAGCACGGCATAGGTATAGGTATAGGCAGAGCCCGCCACCGGCACCATCGAGGCCAGCTCTGAGTAGCACAAGGCCGCCACCGCGCAGACAAAACCGGCCAGAATGAAGCTGAGCATCATCCCCGGCCCGGCCTTTTGCGCCGCCACCGCCGTCAGCACGAAGATGCCGGTGCCAATCACCGCCCCAACCCCCAGCAAGGTCAGTTGCACCGGCCCCAGCGTGCGTTGCAGCGATTTCTTCTCCGCCGTCGCCAAAATGGCATCAAGCGACTTTACGCGACCGAACATGCATGTCCCCTTTTGGGCTGATAGATTGTGGCGGAAGCTAGCGTGCGCAGCCGACTTGGCAAGGGGCAATACGCATGGCGTGGCACAAAGCACCCAGGCACCCTTCCCCAGCGCGCGCGCAACGCCTAAAAGGGAATTATGTCCGCCACCTTTCAGCTCGACACCGGCACCAGCCGTGCCCACCCCACGCCCGCGCCGATGAAGCGGCTGACCATCCCCGCCATCCGCGCGCGCAAGGCGGATGGCAGCACGGCGCGGCCCATCGTCATGCTGACCGCCTATACCGCAAGGCAGGCGCAATTGCTCGACACGCATTGCGATCTGCTGCTGGTGGGTGATTCGCTGGGGCAGGTGGTCTATGGCCTGCCGTCCTCGTTGCAGGTAACGCCGGAGATGATGATCGCGCATGGCGCCGCCGTGGTGCGCGGCAGCTATCACGCGGCGGTGCTCGTCGATATGCCCTTTGGCAGCTACGAGGGTTCGCCCGCCGCCGCCTTTGCCGCCGCCAGCCGCATCATGGCCGAGACCGGCTGTGCCGGTGTCAAGCTGGAGGGCGGCGCGGCAATGGCCGAGACCATCGCCTTTCTGGTGGCGCGCGGCATCCCGGTCTGCGCGCATATCGGCCTGACGCCGCAGGCGGTGCATGTGCTGGGCGGCTATGGCCCGCGCGGGCGCGAGGCGGCCGAGGAAGCCAAGATCCTGGCCGATGGCCACGCCGTGGCCCAGGCCGGGGCCTTCGCGGTGGTGGTGGAGGGCGTGCTGGAGCCTATCGCCATCGCGCTCACCCAGGCGCTCGCCATCCCCACCATCGGCATCGGCGCCTCGGCGCAATGCGACGGGCAGGTGCTGGTCACCGAAGACATGCTGGGCCTGTTTGAACGCGTGCCGCGCTTCGTCAAGCGCTATGCCGAGCTGGCCGGGGTGGTCGCCGAGGCGGCGGAGCGCTATGCCGCCGATGTCCGCACCCGCAGCTTCCCCGGGCCGGAGCAGACCTATCAACCGAAATAGCCCCTTTCGCGGCGCGACCCGGGTCACCCTCGGCTGTCTGGCCGTGGCGCTGGCCTATGGCTGGCTGACGGCGGGGGGGCTGCTGGGTGCCTTGCGGGTGGGGGCTGTCGTCAGCCTGCTGGCGGTGCTGGAGGTGTCGTTCTCGTTCGAGAACGCGGTGGTCAACGCCGCCGTGCTGAGCGGGATGAGCGCGCTGTGGCGCCGGCGCTTCCTCACCTGGGGGCTGGCGTTCTCGGTCGTCGGGGTGCGGATCGCGCTGCCGATCATCATCGTGGCGGTGGCGGCGGGGCTGGGCCCGGTCGCGGCGCTGCGCCTCTCGCTGATGCAGCCGGCGCGCTATGCGGCGCTGTTGCAGGCGGGCCATGCCCCCATCGCCGGGTTTGGCGGCGCCTTTCTGCTGCTGGTGGGGCTGAAGTTCTTCCTCGCGCCCGCCAAGCAGGTCCACTGGCTGCCCGTGGCGGAGCGCGCGCTGCAACGCCTCGGCCGCTGGCGCCTGGCGGCGGTGGCGCTGGTGCTGGCGCTGGTGCTGGGGCTGGCGGTGGCGTTGCCGGGGGCGGAACGGCTGCGCTTTGGCCTGGCGGGCGTGCTGGGCATTGCTGCGTTTCTGGGCATGGAGGCGCTGGGTGCGGCGCTGGCGCGCGGGCGCATGGCGGCGGTTTCCTCGGGGCTGGGGGCGTTTTTGTATCTCAACCTGCTCGATACCTCGTTCAGCCTCGATGGGGTGATCGGCGCCTTCGCGGTGTCGGACCAGTTGGTCGCAATCGCGCTTGGCCTCACCATCGGCGCGGTGTTCGTGCGCGCGCTGACCGTGGTGCTGGTGGAAAAGGGTACGCTGACGCGCTTTCGCTTCCTTGAGCATGGCGCCTTCTGGGCGATTGTCGCGCTGGGGGGGCTGATGCTCGCCTCGGCGCGGGTGGCGGTGCCGCAGGCGGTGGCGGGGCTGAGCGGCGCGGCGCTGATCGGCGCGGCGCTGTGGTCTTCCGCGCGGCGCAGGGCCTAGAGCGCTTTTCCGATCGACGTGCATCAGATCGCGCGCTCTAGATTATTGGTTTGCCGCGTTTTCTGAAGCGCCGGGTGATTACCTTCGGTGAACTTCGTTTCCACCTGACTGGAAAACGCTCTCGCGCTGGCCAGGCTTAACCCTGCAAATCATATTGCCTGAGCAGGTCGTAAAGCGTCGGCCGGCTGATGCCCAGCAGCTTGGCGGTGCTGGAGATGTTCCCCTCGCTGCGCGCCAGCGCATGGCGGATCACCCGGCGGTCGGCATGTTCGCGCGCCGCCTTCAGGTTCAGCGGCGCCTCGTCCGTCTCGCGCGGCGCCAGGTCGAGGTCGGCGGCGGTGACCAGCTTGCCATCGGCCATGATAACGGCGCGCTTCACCCGGTTTTCCAGCTCGCGCACATTGCCCGGCCAGCCCCAGCCATCGATCGCGGCCAGCGCATCGGCGGCAAAGCCCTTGACCGCCGGGTTCATCTCCTTGGCAAAGCGCGCCAGAAACGCCTTGGCCAGCAGCGTCGCGTCGCCCGCGCGCTCGGCCAGGCCGGGTATCCGCACGACGATCTCGGCCAGACGATACCACAGATCCTCGCGGAAGCGGCCCTCGGCGATCATCGCCTCGAGGTTCTGGTGCGTGGCGCAGACGATGCGCGTGTCCACCGCGATCGCTTGCCGCCCGCCGATGCGCTCGATCACCCGCTCCTGCAAAAAGCGCAACAGCTTGACCTGCAAGGCGAGGGGAATATCGCCCACCTCGTCGAGGAACAGCGTGCCGCCGCCGGCCTGCTCGATCTTGCCCTCGGTGGTCTTCACCGCGCCGGTGAACGCGCCCTTTTCATGGCCGAACAGCTCGCTTTCCAGCAGGTTTTCGGGGATGGCGGCGCAGTTGATCGCCACAAAGGCCCCCGCGCGCCGGTCAGAGGCCTCGTGGAGCCCGCGCGCCAACAGCTCCTTGCCGGTGCCCGATGCCCCCAGCAACATCACCGAGGCATTGGTATTGGCCACGCGCTCTATCGTGCGCGCCACCTTCACCATTTCGGGCGCGGCGGTGATCAGCCGGCCCAGCACGCGGTTGTCGGCGCCGGCACGCACCGCCAGGCTGCGGTTTTCGGCCTCGATACGGTGGAGTTGCAGCGCCCGGCGGACGATCAAGCCCAGCTCGTCGATATTCACCGGCTTGCGGTAAAAATCATAGGCGCCGCGCGCAATGGCCTCCAGCGCGCTTTCCCGCGCGCCATGGCCCGAGGCGACGATCACCTTGGTATCGGGCTTCAGCGCCATGATCGCGTCGAGCACGGCAAAGCCCTCGGATGTGCCGTCGGGGTCGGGCGGCAGGCCAAGGTCGAGCGTCACCACGGCGGGTTCCTCGGCGCGCAGCGCGGCCAGCGCGGCGGCGCGGTCGCCCACGATGGTCACCTCGAAATCCTCATAGGCCCATTTGAGCTGGGCCTGAAGGCCGGGGTCATCCTCGACGATCAGCAAACGGGGGCGGAGGGCGGCGGGGTCGCTCATGCGCGCAGCGCCTGGGGCCGGGGGGGGGAAGCAGGGGCGGCGCTGTCTGGCGCCGCGCTGTCTTGCGTCATGTTGGCCAGCGGCAGCCGGATGAAGAAGCGCGTGCCCTCACCCTCGCGCGATTCGACCTCCAGCCGGCCGCGCATGGCGCGCACCAGTTCGCGCGCCTCATAGGCGCCAATGCCAAAGCCACCGGGTTTTGAGCTGTCAAACGGGTGAAACAGCCGGTTGCGGATAAAGGTGGCCGACATGCCATGGCCCGAATCGACCACCTCGGCCCGGCACCACGCGCCATCGGGCGCGATATGGATGAAAACGGGCGCATCGCCGCCGCTGGCATCGATGCCGTTCTGCACCAGATGCGTCAGCACCTGTTCCAGCGAATGGCGGTTGCCGAGGATGGCGCAAGGCCCCTGCGCGATCACCCGCACCCTATGCCGCGCGGCAAAGCTGGCGGCCACCTCTTGCGCCACCTCGGTTATCTCCACCGGCTCGATATGGTCCACCACACCGGGGCCATAGCGCGACAGCCGCGCCATCAGCGCGTTCAGCCGGTCGGCCGAGGCGCGCAGCGTCACCAGCATATCGGCGCGGAAGGCGGGGTTTTCGGCGTGGCGCTCGGCATTGCGCGCCAACAGCGCGAACTGGCTGGCCAGGTTCTTGATGTCGTGCATGACAAAGGCGATGCGGCGGTGGAAATCGTCAAAGCGCCCGGCCTCGGCCAGCGCCTGCTGGCTGGCGTGTTCGGCCAGGTGCGAGGCCAGTTGCTGGCCCGCCACGCGCAGCAGGTCAAAATCCTCCCAGTCGAGCCGGCGGGCATAGGGTGGGCGGGCCAACACCACCGCGCCCACCAACCGCTCGTAATGCAGCAGCGGCACCAGCGCCCAGGCGTATGGGTCATCCGCCAGCCATGCGGGCACAATCGGGGCTTCGCTTCCCGTGCCCGCCGCCTGTTCGCCCGGTGGCGCCAGTGTGCTATCCAAATTGAGGATGAAATCATGCGCCTCCAGAAAGGCGATGCCCTCGGCCGGGTAGGCGCAGGCGGGCACCTCTGCCGTGGGCCATTGCCAACGCGCCGCCAGCCCCAGGTTGCGCTGCTCGTCGGGCAGCAGCAACAGGCCGGCGGGGCTGTCGGTAATGTCGGCCAGCGCCTGAATGCAGCGCTCGTGCAGCGGCAGCGCATGGTCGCCTATGTTGCCGATGGTGCGGCTAAAGCGTTGCCATTCGGCGCGATAATCATAACGATGCTGGAAAAAATGTTTGGCCAGCATCACCCGCAGCCAGGCACGCAAGCGGCGCGAGGGCAGCAGCAGCAGCGCGGTGGCAATCGCCAGCATCAGGAAGCCAAGCTGGAGCCAGCGGGCGAAATCACCCCCCGTATCGGCCAGCCACTGCGCCACCGCCACCATGGCGATGAAATAGGCGCCGATGATCAGCAACGAGATGGAGCGGAAGGTCACCGCGCGGCTGGGCTTCAGCCGCAGTTGCTCGCGCCCCTCCATCGCGCCCAGCGCCAGGGTTATCGCAAAGGCCACATCCACCAGCCCGTGCATCGCGGCCAGCGGTGCCGGCCAGCGGTTGCTCAGCCAGGCGACGGTATAAAGGTTGAGCTCGAACGCCCAGACGATGCCCAGCCCCAGCGCCGGCCAGCGCAGCGCCTGCCGCGCCGCCGCATTGGCCCCCACATAAAGGTTGTGGACCAGCACCAGGGCACCAATGGCCTCCAGCATCGCCAATATGATGTTAAAATGATAGATGAGTTTTGACATGGTCGCGGCGTTGCCAAAGCCGCTCTCGATGATCAGCGCCGCCGGCTGCAATAGCGCCACCACCCCCAAAATCAGCACCACCGGGCGCACGGGCGCGACGCTGGCGTGCCGCCCATCGCTGGCGAACAGCCGGTAGAGCGCCACCAGCCAGACCAGGTTGCGCAAGCCCAGCGCCAGGGCGCTCGGCACGCTTTGCCCGCCCGCCACCGCCACCGCCAGGCACCACAGCGCCGTCAGCATCAGGCTGGCCACCACCGCGCCGCCGGCCTGGCCAAAGCGCGCGCGCTTGCCAAACAGCATGGCGCCCACCGTAACCGCGGCGCAGGCGCCGGCCATATGCGTCAGACTGGCCAGGCCCTGCCACAGCTCTGGCGAGGAGGAGAGCCCGATCACCGCGCGCCCTCGTTCCACAGGACGACGCGCAAGGTCTGCAACAAGATCAGCAGATCGAGGAAGGGCGTGTAATTCTTGACGTAATAGAGGTCATATTCCAGCTTGTGCCGGCTGTCTTCAATCGAGGCGCCATAGGGATAATTCACCTGCGCCCAGCCGGTGATGCCCGGCTTCACCATGTGGCGTTCGGCATAATAGGAAAGCTTGTCCTCCAGGTCGGCGACGAATTCGGGGCGTTCGGGGCGCGGCCCGACAAAGCTCATCTCGCCCTTCAGCACACTCCAGGCCTGGGGCAGTTCATCGATCCGCGTCTTGCGGATGAACCTGCCGATACGGGTGACGCGGGGGTCGTCATTGGCGGCCCATTGCGCGCCATCCTCCTCGGCGTCCAGATACATCGAGCGCAGTTTGACCACCTCGAATGTCTGGCCATAAAGGCCGACACGGATCTGGCGGAACAGGGCTGGCCCCTTGCTGTCCAGCCGCACCAGAATGGCAAACAGGCCGATCACCGGCGCGGTCAGCAGCAGCAGGGTAAGGCTGGCGGTGATGTCAAACAACCGCTTGGCCACGCCCGACAGCATCCGGCCCGAGGAAAAGCCGTCGGAAAAGATCAGCCAACTGGGGTTGACGGTATCGAGGTCCACCCGGCCGGTCTCGCGCTCCAGAAAGCTGGAGAAGTCATTGACATGCACCCCGGTGGTCTTGATGCGCAGCAGGTCTTTCAGCGGCAGGGCGTTGCGCCGTTCCTCCAGCGCCAGCACCACCTCGGAGACGCCCAGGTTCTCCACATGGCGTTTCAGATTGTGAATGGCCGAGCGGGCAATCGCCTCTTCCACCACGGGCACACCCTCGCTCATGCCGACATAGCCGACGATGGCAAAGCCGGCCTCTGGCGCATCGCCCAGCTCGCGCAGGCGTTGTGCCCGCTTGCCCGCCCCCAGCACCAGCACGCGGCGCCGGAACGCCGCCGTGCCCAGAAAACCGCCCAGCACCAGCCGGTTGAGCACCAGCAGCAAAATCGCCGCGCCCATCGCGTAAAGCAAGCTCGACCGCCAGAAATGATACCCACCCGATGCCTCATCAAGCACCGACAGCGCGATCACCCCCAGCGATACCGCCACCAGCAACCTGGCCGCGGCGAACCGCACCGAGCGCAGCGCATCGGTGCCATAGACCCCCACCGCGATCATCGCGGTCAGCATCAGGCCGGCAAAAGCCGCCAGGGGTTGCAGCCGGGTCGAGATGTCCTCCACCCCCATGCCGATCTGCCCGGCACGCAGCCGCCAGGCCACATCCCCCGCCACCATCAGCAACACCGCATCGACCAGGCCGAGCAGGATCACCGCATGGGGAATATAATGCTTGAACAGTCTGATCATGGTGTTGGCGGCGCCCCGGGCGGTGGCCAATGCTGAGCCACACCCCCGCCATAGCGCACAGCCGTAAACTGTCGGTAAATTTTACACTGAGCCCGACGCGAAAATTCCTGCCTTCCCGGCCGCCAAAACCACGACAGATTGCGGCGCCCACGCAGCTAGCACTTGCCAGTGGCACCGGGATTACCCAAAGAGGCCGGCGTGCTCGCCCGTCTGCCCCGCCCCTTTGCCTGCCTGGCCTTGCTGTTGCTGCTCGCGGTGTCGGCCTGGTGCCTCACCGCGACACCGCCGCCGATCCACATCGCGAAAAAGGGCGGCTATACCGATGTGCGCCTGTAT
>Ga0316217_10006670_pt1 | contig 11313 bp, 3 predicted proteins | sample 1anoAmetaG_FD_203633 | JGI IMG/M metagenome (GOLD analysis project Ga0316217, IMG submission 203633) | Freshwater microbial communities from Trout Bog Lake, Wisconsin, USA - 1anoA | ecosystem: Environmental > Aquatic > Freshwater > Lake > Hypolimnion/Profundal zone | place: USA: Wisconsin... | reverse complement strand
TGGAGAATCCTGAGTTCAATGTGCTCAATACTTTGGTTCTATGGATGGACGGACTGTAAAAATTGAGTAAAAACACGCAACCCAAATTAATACATGCAGCTTTATTACCCCACCCTTAAAAACTCAAATTCAATTTCTATGAGGAGTTCATCGTCTACCTTAATTACCTAGCCATTGACATCCAAAATCTTTTCAAATCCAGCACAAACCACTGGATCGCTGATGACCTTCTCTAGTTTTTGGCCTATTCATTGCCAAGGATTCATTACAATATCATTCTCCCCAATTAGTTTCTTGGGCTAGAGTCAAAGTAGTCAAATAAAGAGAAGCCAAAAGATGTTCTTTTTTGGAATCTTTCACTTTCGTATTTCATAAGGGTTAAAACCTACTATAGGTCTTTGATGAAATTGCTCATCAAAACTCTCATCAGTTTAGAACTTAAGCCAACACAAATGAGAGCAATGATAGACCTTGTCTGTAGATATCATTTACTCTTTTAGAATGACTCTAGGCAAAGTTCGACTGAAATCTTCATCTCTGCATTCTCAAAGATAACCGAAGCAGTCAGATTTTCACTTACTGATTAGTTGCTCCTGTTTTTTAGAATTTGCGAAAAGCTCGGAGCCTAGACTTTTCTTCAGACTATAAGACAAAAGTGGGAATGGGCCGATTCCTTACTCATAAAGTACGAAAATAATGCAGTAGGGCATCCTAAAAACGAAATTTATCCATATAATCCTCTTTAAATTAGATAAAAGCTTGTGGTAGAAGCTGGTAAGACCATCGAAAAGGTACTTGAAATCTATAGTGAATATTCTCTTTTCTATTTCTCTGTTTAAGTCAAAGATTTGGATACAAATATCAGGCTTTACTATTTAGGTGACTTTGATAGCAATATTTAGATCAAAAACTTACTTTTGAGTTAAGATAAAAGATCTTCATTGAATAGATTTGCGTTTATGGCTACAAAAAGAGGTTTGTATAAAATATAAATTGACAACTCCTACTCCTGGATTAACTCAAAGAAGGTTGAATTTTAGTATGTAGTACTCAGTCAATATAAGTATTCAGAATATCCTCAGTGGTTCAACAATCTTTTCTAAATCAATAATACCAACTTTAAAAGAGAGCGATAGTAAACCAATCAACACCCTAAAGTTGAAAAAAAGTCATAAAAAGGAAACAAAAATAACTCTTAGATTGCTGAAAAAAGCACAGAGCTTAACTTAGAACAATCAGCATTATAAGAAGAAAAAGAAAAAGCTGCCAATATTGTTACACAGTAGATCGCAAATCTATAAGTTACTGATAAGACAGGATAAAAGGATTAGAAGTAGGTCAAGAATGCATAAAAGACACATCAACTTCAAAATAATGGGTAAGAGTTGATTGAAAAAAAGAATTAGATTCAAGAATCCACGATTCATCCTACCTTGCAAATAAAGTAATCTACGATTGACAGAGAAAATCCAATTCTTTAGTCGAGAACATCAAGCGAAGAGCTAGTTTTTAGTGCCTAAAACCTAGAAAACAGATATGAGGTTATAGGTCAAGCAAATTTGAGCCTAATTGACAACATTTTTAGCTTATTAGTAAGCACTTGTGACCACACCTATGAATTTGAGACCAATTTAGATGACAGAATAGTGAAAAGATTGAAAAGTTATTGCTAGTCTCATGAAAAATATCAATGGATTGTGAACGGATAGGTAACTTTGGTTATATGTAGGCTCGAGATTGGCTAAAAAAGCATGGATTTAGCCTGGTTAGTAAGAAAGGATTGACATTTTTAGCAACTTCCTAAAGCAAAGAGGTAAATTCAAGCAAAAAAAATGAAAGGAAGACCAATTAGTGATATAAGTTATTCTTGTATAATCATTTTAATGTCATAAGAAATCCCTTTGATCAAGAAGATCGAAAAAATAGATGGTTTCGAATATGTTATTTGCTCATAAGGCGTACATTTCTTGAAAAGCCTCAAATCCAAGAAAGTTTGTCTTGATTAATTCAGCTAAGGATCATTTTCAATGTTACACATCAGCCGAAAACTTTAAAGTGCTTTAACAGCTGGATGATCAACTAAATTCCCAATGTAACATAGGAGACCAATCCTATCGCGTGTTTGACGATTAGCTCAATGCTTAAACCGATTTCGGAAGATCGAGTCATAGTTATTCTTACAGCTTACGAATGTTTTGAATAGTAGCCTTATATGGTCCTTTTAGGCTACCTAGGAGCCTCAGTATTCCTTTACCACCATTTTGAAAAATAGTTGAATGCCAAATCACCGTTAACAACGCTTCTTTCAAAAATGTGGAAGCTTCTTGAAGCAACAGACATCAATAAACTGTATAACTTATGCTATTTAGGAACAGTGAGTTAAGCCATTCAAAAGGATACGCTAAAAATCCTTACTTTCTATGTTTACTTTCTTAAAAAACTAAACATAAATCGAAATTAAACTAAATTTTCCGAATCAAATAAGGCGAAGAAGATTTAAATCGAGCAGTGGATACTCTCATCGAATATTTCCCGTAAAGGAGAGAACTTGTGCTGCCTTTGACCAAAGCAAGTGTGTCAGCGATTGGCAACTAGTTTTAAAACTCAGTTTTAGGAAGGACTGTCTTTAACTTTGAATTTACCGGAGGAACTCTCTAAAATCTATGCTTTGATTGCTGCTAAGCCTTCAATAACAATAAAAAAATCAATTTGAGCTAGCTCTATATCAAAATCATTGAAAATCAAAAAACTAGACTTTAAGGAGATAGTTTGGAATATTATATGGGTTTAATTTCCCAAAAATTCTTCAATGGAGGTAAAGTAGACCTAGATTCCTAAAACATTTTCCCTTTATCTCCAAAAGAATTTTCTCAGCAATGCTAAGAAGTATCAGAAGAAGTGCATTCAATGAGCATACAAGCTGCTACTAGTTGCATGACACTGAATGAATACATAAGCTTATAAAAAGCCTTAACAGCCTTTTTTAAGAACAAAAAAGTTGAATTATAGGATATTAATGACCAAAAATGTGCAGAACTTTGCAGATAGTCTTTTAATCTTTTAGACAATCTCACTTAGTGTGATTTGGACCCAGATAGTTTGTATAATTTGTTCAAAGACTTTGAGAATAAAATGGAGCTATTTAGTAGTGAATGTTAGGTGTTGACAAAGGAAGATCCTATACAAAAACTGTTTTGGAACTCTTACATCAGATTGTTTCAAAGGCAATTTGGACACTTGTAAACTAAGACAAAATAAATAATCCTTGATCTAGAATATAGATAGCAGTCACAAAGTGCTTAAATTGGAAATTTAAAGTACAAACTAAAGCTTAGCTAGAATCAACTTAGAAGCATTCAATTCTAATATCAAGTTCAAGGAGATATTCTGAAATAAACAAAGCACAAACTACTTTGCCAAGGTGGCTCAATTGAGCCTGAAATAACTTTTTCCCTAGAGGCAAATAAACTCCGAAGGAAATTGCAAGAGATGGAATAAGAAATAAAAGATAAGGCACTTAATATTGAAGAATTAGAGAGCATCTTGTAAAAAATAGAAGGCGCAAGAGAAAAGGAGAAGAATAAGTACAAGTTTTCAAAGGAAATCCAATAGCTAGTAAAATAAGTCTCACAAAAAGTAAATAGCTACTTTGCAGTTGTAAGAGAAGCAAAAGAGATAAACTAACTCTAATAGTAAATAAAAAGAAGATTCATCAAATAAAAGCATGCTCTAACAGAATAAAAGAATTTGCTCAAATAATAACTAGCCCTCAGAAAAGCCGAAATATAGAGACTTATGAATTAAAAACGAATGCTGGAGCAGACTGTTTAACAGAGCAAGACTACTATTTAGCTCTACAAAGCTAAAACTATGAAAGATAAATAAAGCATTACTTTATTAGAAAAAAACAATACTCAACTTAATTGTGTGCTTGCATAGACAGAAAGCTAGCTCTAGCAATATAGGAAAGGGTTATCTCTTGCGGGATAGCAGATTTCCAAAGGAAGCAAAAGTTAAAATCTTGTTAAGTTTTGCAAAGTTACACAAAGTACCTAATTACGTGAATTACTGCGACCATTTCTCAAAAAATGAATGATTGTTGTGAAAATAACTTTAATGAACTCTTGAATCTTCAAACTTTTGCAACCACCAAAGCATATAAATCAACTTAATCTTAAAATGCAAATCAAGATATTAGCTTACGAACTTTTTCCTCTAAATTTAAACTTTGTTTATTTGTTTCTTCTAAGCTTTAAAGCAAACTTGAAATCTTCATATCTTTTTCCTTTTGCTTCAGTAAAAACTATAAGCTTATATCTAGCTTATCTTCTTTTTTGTGTTTGGTCAGCTAATTATGAATTTGTTCACATCTTTTTCTCAAAACTTCGCCTAAAGCCTTAGCTTCACGCAAAAGTTTTACCTTTGCTTTTGAGTTTTCTTTTCCTTTTTGAAATTATTCACTGTTATAGTACTCTTATTGATTGGGTTCAGTCATCTCTTAGTTTTGGATAATTTACTCATAGTTTAAGTTTTTAAAGTTAAGTGGACTTACATTCTTTTTCAGGTTCTTTTAACTGCCATTACTCATATTTTAGTAATGAATAGTAAGGACTTTTTCTCCATTACTTATGTTCTAGATACTTATCTGTTCAATTGAATGAGTTTTAGAAAGTTATCTCTCAACCAAGCGCTTATATTTTGAGAGCTATATTCTCTAATTTTCAAGTTTTACATTCATACTTACTTCTCCTTTAATAATCGGATAATCCCCGTGCTTTTCTGCCGTATTTTACTCAAGCTTTTTCTTTAAATGGACTAGAAAGTCATTAAAGTTTCTCACTTTCTTTATAATTTACTCACATTTCCACCGATTCTCATAGCCATTTTAAAGATTATCTTTGACGCTTATGGGTGTCTTACTGTTCGTTCTTTAAAAGAAGTTTTTCTCTTAAGTATTTTGTACCTTTTTAACAGGTTTTTAGGTCGATAAATTTCCTCCTTTATAATAAGAGTTAGTCATTGTATACTTAATAGGTGAAAGCTTTCTGTAATTTGGGTTTTTAGGAGAAAGAGCCTCCTTAAATGGAGAGAGAGATTTCAGCTTTGGTCGGTTTTTAAAGATTGGCTGGGATTTTCTCGTCGGCTCTTTGATTTAAATGTTTCCCATTTTTACTATTAATTTTATACTCTATATACCCTATAATATAAACATGAAATAGGACAACAGAGTTGGCTTTTAATACATTGATGGTGATGATGATATACCTGCTATAGGAGGTGGAATAATCTGCTGTGGAGAATTAGTCGGCTGCTGTAAAGCCTGGCTGCCTTGCATTGGATGTTTTTGCTGCTGCTGCGAGAATCCCTTTGTTCAAGTTCCTCAAGGAAGCAAAGGGCTTCTTTTAACGTACTTTCAAAGGCTACTCAGATTTAATAAATACAGTCAAACTTGCAAGTCCGGCCTTCACTACGTTAACCCTATTTCCCAACAAATGGTTATCATAGACTGTAGGATTTCAGTGGTTGCGCTCCCTGTGCAAAGGTTAATGACTAGAGGTACGAACTGAAACAAAATAGATAACATTTCGATTACTATTGATTCCTGTCTCTACTATCACGTGGTTGAGCCGCATCTTACCTACTTTAGGGTTGAGAATCTCGAAGCAACTTTGATCAAAACAGTAGGTGGACTAATAAAAAGTACTGTTGCTGCTTTTACGTTCCAGGATTTGCTCTAGAAGAAAGCTGAAATTACTCATGATATTATGACATAAATTCTACCAATAATAAAGCATTGGGGGATCGTTGTTGACAATATCTGCCTCAAAAGTAAAAAATAAGCGAATTAGACTTCGGAATCAGCAGATAATTAGAGGCTTAGTTGGTTTCAGCTCCAATTGCCCGGAGAAACGCTGAAAGCAAAATCATAAATGCCCAAGGCCAAGTCGAAATTGCGAAACTTTTGGGCCAAAGATCCAAAATTTTGGACTCTAAAACAGCTATACAAGTGAGATATCTGTAAACTTTGAAGGATTTGGCCAGAAACAGCAACAGCAGAATGATCTATCGTTCTCATTGATTAGGTTTGATTGAAGGTAGATAGATTATCATTTCATTTTCTTGACAATTTAGTTTTCCTGAGCTAATTCAGATTATTTATTTATTCAAACTAAGTTTGTTTGAGAAGCGATAATTTGGGTTTAGTCCCTCCATAGAAAGTGTATTATTGCACTGGTTACGTTTTCCTGCTCATCTTCCTCATGCATGACTCAGACACAACTTCTCGTCTGCTTTCTTAAGATTTGTTAAAAAACTGCTTCGTTACTTTATTTTGTAGAATTTTTGGCTTATTCCTTTGCCTCTTTTAAAAGCAGGAGGATTCTTAAGTTAGAAGCTTCCTCTTGACGCTCTCCTTCAGAGAGCAGTCATCTTATTCTTTTAAAATATCTACCTTAATACAGCATTACTGATTAATGAATCTAAAAATTTTACAGTTTTAACCCCGAGGCCTTTCCTTTACATGCCCAATGAAAAAGGAAGCAGTTTTTAGTTGGAATCGATTTATGGCAAAAAAAACTTTTGCTTCTTACTCTTAGATTCTGCAGGGGAGGCACATTCAGTTTTGTGATAAGCATCTACCCAATTACCTTTGCTTAAGGGTATAACTTTCGAGTTGCTTCGAGTAAAAGGAAAAAATTCTGCTTGAAGTTCAAATTTGTCAGTCTATTTTATAGAATTACTCAAAAAATTTAACGCCTTGCTCTTTTTTTATTTCTTCATTATACGAAAAACTAATTAACTAAGCTAAAAAGAATAACCAAAGCCCTAAAAAATCTATATCTTCACACTTTCAATTACAATAAATAAGTTGAGATCATTCTTACTTTTTATTGTTGATATTCTTCCTCATGAACTGTTCCGGGTTTTAGAAAACATTTCGGTAGAGTCCCACTAATTTGGTGCAGTTGCCGCCATCCACGTAACGATGGTCAACCACGAAATTACTATTCATCACTTCTCCTACCACCACTTTGTCACCTTCAACAACAGGCTGCTTGGCAACTGCGTTAGCTGCAAGCAAAATCGAGCAATTAGCAAAACCTGTGAAAGGTGCTGTAGCATCTTAGAATCCTAAAGCGCCCAATGAAGTAACACATCCAGCTCCCAAAGCATGTTTTTAGATTTTCATCATTGGGACACTGATCCCTAGCTTGTTAGAAACGAAGGCAATCACTTCAACTAAAAAGCTTACAAGAAACGTTGGGATGAGCTTAAATGGCCCCATTTGTTTTTTGTGTTGATCTCCTCCATCGCTTCTCTTCATTTTTGAGGCTTTTTACTTAATATACTCTCCGATTTCTTCCACACACATTTTATCGACACCTTTAACGAGGATGATGGCCAAGTCTTTCCCACCTCCAATATCAACAAGGCAACTAACATCAACTGAGTCATAGGGTACAAACTATATTAAATGAAAGCTACTTTTCCTAGTGAGAGAGTTCCGTTAAGAGAGGGTTGATTCGCTAAAACTTCACCAACAGCTTTAATAGCGAAATGAGTGAGGCTGGGACGTTTTTATTTAGGTAAAGACTCAATAATTTTTTGGATCTTTTAGACTCTAACAGGGACTCTAAGACTGATAATTCCTTCCGAGGGATGAGTCCAAGTAGCGTTCATTATTTTTTTGCGTATGGACAGATCTTTTGCCCCAGGAAGTAGGGCAGAAGCAACCAAATAAAGGGCAACAACTGCTATAAAGGGGAAGAGTGCAGATCTGTTGATAAAGAGCGCATAATAGACTCCTGAGACATAGAAAGCCACCTGAAAAACGTGCATTAATCTCTATGATATGTATATTGTATTGTTGTTATATCATACTGATAAGTAATTAAATTTCCATTCTACTATTGAATTCTGTTGACATAATCAATGCATGCTTGGCAGAGATTAGTAAATGCTCTTTTCTTCATTAGCGACTGCAATTGGACTAAACAGAATCAGTTTTTTTGGCAAAAACTTTTTATGGATATGATTACTATAATGTTCAAGATTATGCTACAAAGGTAACTTTATACTGTTTGTGATCGTACCCTCAAAACTATGAAACCTTGTTTGTTTGGATATGCAAGATTTATTCGCATAATATATCAAAAGATTAGATGGGTATAATACTTTTTAGAAGATGGGACGAACTTCTTCTGATCCTTAATTTCAAAAGGACAGGAATATATATCCCTATTATAACTCATCCCATCCCACTCCTACTTTTATCAGCTCAGCTGCGACTCAATACAGGCTCTTATCTTAATTTAGAGGAATGCTTTCTTTTGAAGAGTGCCTGTATACCTTTGCAACTCTTTTGAAGCAGTACTCGGAAATACTCAAAAAAAGGCAAAACATCTTGATAAGCGATCAGCATTGTAAAGTCAGCTCCTTTGGTTAAATATTAGTGGTCACAAAAATGAACATTCCTCAAGGACAACTTCAAAACAAGTTTTCTCAAATGATAGAAAGGCTATTCGACCTAGTCAATGCCCTATCTATTCAGAGCGAATGGGCAAACAATAGATCAGTGATGAAGCTTAAGCAAAAAGTGAAAAAAATAATTTCTTTTTTCGATGGCTAGTAATAATTATTTGCTAACATATTTGAATAGTTTTCTCAATTTTTATCAAAGGCGAAAATGTAAGATAATCTAGTGGGAGCTCTAAACCGACTGAAATAACGTGCAAATCGAAAATGTGATTTTTAGGACTCTGTCCAGCAAAGGAAAGATAAAAAGCACCCTAGTTTGGCTACAATTTCAGCTGTTTCCTCTTAAATCGTGGACAACGTCAGAATGAGTTCAAATCGTAACCATTAAAGAAAAAGAAAGTCAAATTTTTCACACATCAATGAAGAGAATAAGTTCTGTTAGAATAGTGGATAAAAATCATCTTACTTTGAAAAAATGCACTTTTAGAATTCCTTCTAATCTCAATCTTCAGCCAAGAATAGTTTTAAGAAAAAGAATTTCTCATACCGTTATTCAATCACCCCACAGTATTCAATTAATATCAATGGTTTCCAAAGATCCAAACAAAGAAAAAGTCCCCAAGTTGTTAAAGTTAAAAGAGAAAGATATCGAACCCAAACACTAAGATAAAGTCCTTTCAACCTGAATGAAGCTATTTAGCTGCAGAAAATGCCAAAGAACAAAACATCCATTTACCTAAATGGCTAAAAACCGCTGAAGTAAAGGATCTAAAATTCGCTAAAATCTGTACTAGACACTATGGCTAGATTGGTCTAAGTTAAGGAAACTTCAAGCTCAGACTCCCATATTTATTGATTTTCTTGACGATTTATTCCTTTATCAATTGCTAGTAGTAATTTGAATTTGAATATGTTAAAAGAAAAGCGCCTATCCCGCTAAAAAAGATTACTTTAGGACACCTGCGAAAGCATTCCACGTTCTTTGCCGAAAAAAGTATAGCAATAGACTGTAAAGCACAACTACTAACAACTCACAAAGATTCCTTAGATATTGCATGCTGAGTATATTAAGCATCTTTATCTTTCTCACAATAAAATAATCAATTTAAAAGGAATTGAGCCTTTTTTCTGCCTTGAAACACTAAATGTTAGCTACAATTGCTTGTAAAAAGTACAATAACTGAGAAGGATATCTAATCCTCTGCAACTTCGGCACTTAAAAATACGAATGAATCCTTTATAGTTTGGCTATGAAGACTATGCCGTTGGATTATTTTAGAATCTCAAAACGTTTTAAGACATCAAATTAAAATCTTTGAGCAAACAAAACTTACGAATTATGAGTGAGTATATAAGCAAAAATATACTTTCCTTCATAAAAATCACTAACAAGTTTAGAGATGTCTTAAATATAGATTAGTTTAACAAAGAGAATAATGATTATGCAAATATAGGTAAAAGAAATACAAGCAAACCTATTACGTTTGTTGGCTTGAACATTGATTTTTTGAATGAATTAAAAGAGCTTTATACCTTTCCCGCTTAGGAGGCTCTTAGAAATCGTTCAATAAGTGCTTTATTGGTCCAAATTCATGCCATTTTGCAGCTAGTGTGCTAATCAACTGTCCATAAAGGAGAAAATAATAAATAACAATACCTAAAATAAACTAAACAATCCTACTTAGAAGTAATAGATTTGATTTTACTTAAATACTCGGCAAGGTATGATAAAACTCTCATTAGTTATTTGAACAAACTTGAAAAATAGCTAAATTTGAAGAATTACAGCCAAGCTTTTAGTAAATTGGGAGTATTCACTTAAGAAGATGTTTCAAAATTTGAGGTTAAAATGACTGCTGGTGGTTTGAAGTTACCACTTATGCGCAGCCATCCTGCTAAATACATAGAAAAGATAGACGTAAACAAATTAGACGCACATCCCATGAATAAACTAGCCAATTGGTAGCCACCAAAGAATCTGAAGACTTTGATTCCCTTTGAACAGTCAAAATGGTATCATTTCTACAATAGAGGGGACTTGGATGAGGAAGAAAACTAGCTCTTTTAGCAGATTCCTTTATTCATTTACTGTAAAACATATCTCTAAGTAATTTCAGAGATAGTTTTCGAGAGGGTTTCCTAGATATTAAACAAATAAAATGAAATATTGAGATATAAAGACTTTTAGGCTAAAATCTGCAATTAAACTGTTATTTCTAAACCTGGTGAAGATGAAATCTAATTTTAACTTAGCCGTAGTGATGCTCTGAGCTTCGGAGATAAATAGAATCAAATATTTTAAATGAAAAATGAGAGTAAAAACGAAAAGAAATAAAAAAATGAGAAAGGTAACTTGAGATTTTTTGAATTTCAATAAAAGACTCTTCCAAGATAATTTGCAAATAGAGTGATCCCACACAACATCTAAAGGAACACAGCTTACAATATCGAAAAGTATAGCTTACATGACATCAATTTAGCTTATAAAGTGTTTCGAAGTTTGAAAAGAAGAGTCAGCAAGAGAAAAGAAAAGCTTAGCCTCTAGCCATGATTTATAATATTTGTAATTTGTCAGTTAGTATTTTGAATGATCAGAAAACCATCAACCACTCCCGTAAAGACCCCTCCAGCACAAACTCCAAAAAACCAGCCAAAGGGGCCTTAAAAAAAAGGATTCAACCCCTAAGACTACGTCACAATGACTATTCCTCTGTAGTAAGTAAAAGACATAAAGCAGGCCTTCGACATTTTTGATAGTGATGGGTCAGGATCAATAGACCCTCAAGAGTTGAAGCAAGCCTTTATTGATCTTGGATTCGCAGGTCAAAATAAGTT
>Ga0316217_10006669_pt1 | contig 11313 bp, 10 predicted proteins | sample 1anoAmetaG_FD_203633 | JGI IMG/M metagenome (GOLD analysis project Ga0316217, IMG submission 203633) | Freshwater microbial communities from Trout Bog Lake, Wisconsin, USA - 1anoA | ecosystem: Environmental > Aquatic > Freshwater > Lake > Hypolimnion/Profundal zone | place: USA: Wisconsin... | reverse complement strand
AACTGTCGCTTTTTGGCTCCGTCCTTCGCCCCGATTTTCGGCCGGACAGCGATGTGGATGTATTGGTCGATTTCGTACCTTCGTCACATCCCACCCTGCTGGATCTTGGTCACACGCAAGCGGAACTGGAAAAGATATTTTGCCGTCGCGTGGACTTGCTCACCTGCCCAGGCGTCGAGTCCAGCGCCAATTCGTATCGCCGGGGAAGCATCCTCTCCAGTTCGCAGGTGGTCTATGCGGGATGAGCGCGCATATTTGTTCGATGTAGTCCAATCGGCAAGCAGCATGGTAAGAAGTTATGTGGCCGGCAAGACATTCAATCAGTTTGGCGCAGACACGCAACTTCAGGATGCCGTGATCCGCCGGCTCGCAATCATTGGTGAAGCGGTCGAACGTATCTCTGACGGCACACGCGGGAAACTGCCCCTGCTTCCCTGGGATGACATGGCGCGCATGCGCAACATTCTTGTGCATGCCTATTTCAGTATTGACCTCAAGATTGTTTGGAATACCGTCACCACCGATCTCCAACCTCTCATCAATGCCGTAAACGAGCTTCTGGCTACGCGGTCCGGCGAGGCGAGGGCATGATCCTCGCCCACCTCGCTCCGATTACGGCCACTGGTTGGTCCCTGCTTATCATGGCCGCCCTGGTTATTGGGGTTTCCAAGACCGGGTTTCCCGGGGTGGGCATTCTGGCCATTCCCCTGGCGGCGATGGTCTTCGGAGCCAAGCCTTCTACCGGGATCATCCTGCCCATGCTGTTGCTGGGCGATGTCATGGCCGTTGGTTTTTACCGTCGTCATGCGGTGTGGAAATACCTGGTTAAATTGATGCCCTGCGCCATGGCGGGCATCGTCATCGGCCACCGCCTGCTGGGAAAGATCACCGATGCCCAGCTCAAACCGGGCATCGGGCTGGTCATACTTTTGATGCTGCTGCTGAGCTACCTGCGCAACCGGCACATCAAGAAGACCGGCGATCTGAGCATACCCGATGGCTGGTGGTTCGCTGCGACCATGGGCGTGATAGCCGGCCTGACCACGATGATGGCCAATGCCGCCGGGCCGATCATGATCATCTACCTGCTGGCCATGCGCCTACCCAAGGACGCATTCCTGGGAACCGGAGCCTGGTATTACCTGATCCTCAACGCCTTCAAGATACCCTTCAGCATGAACCTGGGACTGGTCACCCATCAGACTCTGCTGCTTAATGCCAGTCTGGCGCCGGTTATCATCTGCGGGGCCCTGGCGGGATTCGCCCTGGCCAAAGTCGTGTCCGAGACATGGTTTACGCGGGTGGTGCAATTTCTAGCCGCCGCCGCCGCCCTGCAGTTGGTCCTGGCCGGCCTGCGCCACCCCTGACATACCTCACGCCGGGATCGCAATATTTTAGTCCCCGATGGCATGCCATGCATGCCCCTTCCAATACACCGATTCACTTTGCTATAGCAAACAAGTGTACATACAATTTTTTTAGGTAAATCAACCTTTATTACTTGACACGTCTGGCAGCCGCATCTATATTCACTTTGCATTGCAAAGTTAATATTTGACACTCGGAGTCCTTTATGAAGCATTGGTTCAAAGCTCTGGACAAGATTCTTCGCGGCGAGGCGACGCGCCTCCAGGAACTGCAACACGGACCGATCGACATACCGGTGATTGGGTTGTCGACGCTGATTGCCCTTCTGGCCATCTTCTATGGCGCCTGCATGGGCTGCTTTGCCATCATCGCCGGCTGGGGCACCGGCAGCGCCGTGGGCTACCAGCAAACCCTGGCCAGCATGGCCAAAGTCCCCATGCTTTTCTTCCTGACTCTGCTGGTAACTTTCCCGAGCCTCTACGTCTTTAACGCCCTGGTCGGCTCGCGGCTGAACATGGCGGCGGTGTTGCGCCTCATGCTGGCCACGCTGGCGGTGATGCTCGCCCTGTTGGCGTCGTTCGGGCCGATTGTGGCCTTCTTCGCCATCAGTACCACCAGCCATCCGTTCATGCAGCTCTTGAATACCCTGGTCTTTTCCATCGCTGGCATCCTCGGCATGGTCTTCCTGTTGCGGACCATGCAGCGCCTGACCGCCGCGCAAATATTTTTGGAAGCCTCTGCCCCGACGGTGCCCCCCCCGCCGCTACCGGTCCAGACGGTGGCCTCTGTGGAGAATACCTCCGCCGTTCCCGCCCCCCCGGCCCTGCCGCCACACCTGGGGGCCCTGGACCGTATTCAATATCGCGTCAACAACAGCCAGGTGGTCACCATCTTCCGCATCTGGGCCATGGTCTTCGCCCTGATCGGCGCCCAAATGAGCTGGGTCCTCCGGCCATTCATCGGCCGTCCCGGCGAGGCCTTCGTCTTCTTCAGTCCCCGCACTTCCAATTTCTTCCAAGCCATATTCCACATCACCTTCCAGTTACTGTCCCGACATTAAATCATCCGGCATCCCCGCTGCCTTCTGGCGGTTGAACCATGCCCAACCTGCTCATTCTTGCTGCCGCCGATGATGTGCTCAGAGATACCGCGCCCCAGGCAGCGCCAACCGCCAAGCCCAGGCGCGACTGGTCGCTAAGGCAGTTGCTTCTGATCCTGATCATCTTCGGCTTTCTCTACGGAGCCGTGATGGGCTGCTACGGCGGCGTGGCCGGCGACCGCTGGCGGCAGGTCCTCTACTCGGCGCTCAAGGTGCCCATGCTGCTGCTGGTGACGTTTCTGCTGGGGTTGCCCAGCTTCCGGGTCCTCAACGCCCTCTTCGGCCTTTCCGGAGATTTCCGCCAGGCTCTTGGCGCCCTGATCGCCACCCAGGCCGGCCTGACCATTGTCCTGGCATCGCTGGCCCCGTTCACGGCCCTCTGGTACGCCTCCTTCACTGACTACCGGATCGCCCTCCTGTTCAACGCCGGGATGTTCGCCATCGCCAGTTTCACCGGGCAATGGCAGTTACGACGGCGCTATAAGTCCCTGATCACCCGCAACCCCCGTCATCGCGCCCTCCTGCGCTTGTGGCTGGCCATATATATCTTCGTGGCTATCCAGATGGCCTGGGTCTTGCGCCCATTCCTCGGCAATCCCGACCTGCCGGTAAGCTTCTTCCGCAAAGATTGCTTGGGTAATGCGTATGTGGAAGTAGCCACCATAGTATGGCAGACCATCCATAAGGCTGTAGGTATTTAGCATGTCGCCTACCATCGCCAACGCAAGCACGCCATGCCGCCCATCTGCATCCATCGCCAAACCATACCCAACCTGGCACGCCCGCCACTTCCTCCGCATTGCCCCACATCCACCTTGGGCTCTTCCTGTCCCGCCCCCCGATTCCCGACCTCTGCCCCTGCCTCCTGGTTCGAGTTTTCTGCACGTTCCCTTGACTTCTTCCTCAATACACCGTTAATTATCCCCCCTTGTGAATGGACGGGGCTAAATAGCAGGAGACTTGAACTTGGGCTACAACTGTATTGTCTGCGTCAAGCAGGTCCCCGATACGGCCAATATCACCGGCGATGCCATGAAGGCCGACGGTACGGTCAATCGGGCGGCCCTGCCGGCGGTTTTCAATCCCGATGACCTGCACGCCCTCGAGGCGGCGCTGGATGTTCGCCAACGCTTCGGCGGCGCCGTGACCGCCATCACCATGGGGCCGCCGGCCGCCTGCGAGGCCCTGCGTGAATGCCTCTACCGCGGCGCCGACCGGGCCATCCTCATCAGCGACCGCCGGGCCGCCGCCAGCGACACCCTGGCCACAAGCTATATCCTCTCCATGGCCCTCCGCAAGATCGGCGCTTACGACCTGGTCTTCTGCGGCCGCCAGGCCATCGACGGCGATACCGCCCAGGTCGGACCCCAGCTTGCCGAAAAACTGGCCATCCCCCAGGTGACCTACTTCGAACGACTGGTGGAACTTTCGGAACGAACCATCCGCGTGCGCCGCAACGTCGGCAACGGCTGGGAAATCGTGGAAGCCCGCCTGCCCATCCTGCTGACCGCTCTGGACAGCGCCAATGAACCGCGCCCCGCGGCGGCCAAGAAGGTCATGCGCTTCAAGCGGGCCCGGGGCGGGGCCGAAGTGGCCGGCGAAGTGGCGGCGGCCATGCCCAATGCCACGGCGGCCGAGAAGGAAGCCGAACAGAAAAGCCGCGTCGAGGCCCTCAAAAACGCCGGCCTGTTCATCGAGCAGTGGGATCTGACGGATCTGGCCGCCGATCTCCAGTGGTGCGGAGTCACCGGCTCTCCCACCAAAGTCCATCGCGTGCAGTCGATCGTGCTGACCAAGGAAGGCTATACGGAAATTCCCGCCAGCGAGGAAGGCGTCAAGAAGATGATCCACGAACTGATCATCGATCACACACTGGGCTGAATAATAAAATGATTGAGCCAAATGCAAAAGGTGAGGTCTGGGTATTCGCCGAGCAGGAAGACGAACGCCTGAGCGATACAGCTCTGGAGCTTTGCGGCAAGGCCCGCGAGCTGGCCGACGAGCTGGGCGTTCAGGTAGGCGCGGTGCTGGCCGGCTGGAACGTGCGCGAGCTGTCCTATCGGCTGATCGCCCACGGCGTGGACAATGTCTACTGCGTGCAGGGCACGAAGCTGGAATACTACCGCACCTTGCCCTACGCCAGGCTGATGTGCCGCCTGATCGCCAGGCATAAGCCGCAGATCGTGCTCTACGGGGCCACTCCCCTGGGGCGCGACCTGGCGCCCCGCATCGCCTCGGAGATGCGCGCCGGCCTGACCGCCGACTGCACCGATCTGCAGATCGGCTCCTACACCGACCCGCGCACCAAGACCGAATACCACAAACTATTGCACCAGATTCGCCCGGCCTTCGGCGGCAACATCATCGCCACCATCATTAACTTCGACCGCTGGCCGCAGATGGCCACCGTGCGTGAAGGCGTCATGCGCCTGGGCGAGGGCGACCCCCGCCGCACCGGACGCATCCTCGAAGAGAAGATCGACTTCGACGACTTCGACGAGGCCATCAAGCTCATCGAACGCCACCGCGAACCCCGCAAGGTCAACCTCAAGGGCGCCCGCATCATCGTCGCCGGCGGCGGCGGCGTCGGCTCCAAGGATAATTTCAAACTCATCCACGACCTGGCCGGCGTGCTGGGCGGCGCTGTCGGGGCCAGCCGCGCCGCCGTGGACAGCGGATTTGTCGGCAAGGAACACCAGGTCGGCCAGACCGGAACCACCGTCCGCCCCGCCCTCTACATCGCCTGCGGCATCAGCGGCGCCGTGCAGCACCGCGCCGGTATGGAGGAGTCGGCCAAGATCGTCGCTCTCAACTGGGACAAGGACGCGCCCATCTTCGGCGTCGCCCATTACGGCATCGTCGGGGACCTCAATAAACTTGTACCCATGATGATCAAAGCCCTCCGCCAGCGAAACTAGAACGAGATAGCCATGCCCAATTTTTTCACCGACAACCAAGACATTCAGTTCCTTTTCGGCCAATTAAACCTGGCCGAGTTGGCTAACGTCCAGGAGGACGGCTTCAAGACTCCTCCGCCGGCCCAGGACTTATGCGCGCCGCGCGACGCCGCCGACGCCATCGACAATTACCGGCGCGTGCTGACCATCGTCGGCGACATCGCTGGCAATCATATCGACCCGCGCAGCGAGGCGGTGGACGCTCAGGGCAACCAGCTCAACGAGGATGGAACCGTCACCCTGGGCGATGGCGTGCGCCAGAACCTGGCGGTGCTCGCCCAGGCCGATCTGATGGGCTTTACCCTGCCCCGCAAGTACGGCGGCCTGAACTGCCCCACCCTCGTCTACACCATGGCTAACGAGATCGTCAGCCGCGCCGATGCCTCGCTGATGAACCTTTTCGGACTCCAGGGCATTGCCGAAACTATCCATGCCTTCGCCGATGACGCTTTGCGGCAGGAGTATCTTCCCAAGTTCGCCGCCGGAGCCGTCACCGGGGCCATGGTACTTACCGAGCCGGATGCCGGCTCCGACCTTCAAGCGGTGGCCCTGCGGGCCTGGCAGGATCCCGAGGGCACTTGGCGTTTGAACGGCGTGAAACGCTTCATAACCAACGGTTGCGGCGAAGTCCTGCTGGTGCTGGCCCGCAGCGAAGCCGGCACCACCGATGCCCGGGGCCTGAGCCTGTTCCTGGCGGAGCGCAGCCCGAGGATTCGCGTGCGCCACCTGGAAGAGAAGCTGGGCATCCACGGTTCACCGACCTGTGAACTGGTCTTCGATGATGCCCCCGCCAAACTCATCGGGGAACGCCAGCGCGGACTGGTGCCCTACGTGATAACCCTGATGAATGGCGCCCGCGTGGGCATCGCCGCCCAGTCGCTGGGCATCGCCGAGGCCGCCTTCCGCGTGGCTCGGCGTTATGCCCACACCCGCAAACAGTTCGGCGTATCCATCGAGCAACTGCCGGCGGTGGCCGAACTGGTGACGGATATGAAGATCGCCATCGAGGCCGCGCGGGCTTTGACCTATGAAACCGCGCGGAGTTGCGACCTGGAAAACAACGCCCTGCGCGTGCTGGAATTCAACCCGCCGGCAGATGCCGAGGAAGCCAAGCGGATCAAGAACGTAGCCCGCCTCTGCAAGCGGCTCAATGGCATGTTGACGCCCATGAGCAAATACTATGCTTCGGAGATGTGCGTGCGCGTGGCCAACGACGCCATCCAGGTACTGGGCGGCTCGGGCTACATGAAGGACTATCCGGTTGAGCGCCACCTGCGCGATGCCCGGATCACCACGATTTACGAAGGCACCAGCCAGTTGCAGGTTGTGGCCGCGGTCCGCGGCGTCTGCTCGGGGGCCTTCGAGAAGTGCATCAATGAGTTCGAGCAGGCCCCATGCGCCGATGCATCCCTGTTGTCGCTCAAGGCCAAACTGGCCCAAGGCAAACAGGAGGTGCTCAAGGCCATCGCCTTCGTCAAGGCCCGCGGAGCCGAATACACCGATCTACACGGCCGCCGCCTGGTGGACAGCGCTATCGCGGTTCTGGTCGGCCACCTGTTCGTGCGCCATGCCGCCACCAATCCGCGCAAAGCCGCCGTGGCCGTACGCTTCATCCAGATGCACCTACCGACGATCCGCCGGGATGTCGAGGTCATCTGCAGCGGCGACCGTTCCGCGATGGAACAGTACGCCATCATTGCCGGGCCTGTGCCGGGTAATTAGCGGCCCGGGGCGGAGGTCGGGAGTCGGGGGAAGGGAAAAGGCGAAGAGCGTTTGACTCTGAGACGCTGAGATGCTGAGGGAGAAGAGGAGGGGTAGGGGTTGGAAGAATGGCCGCTTTCGCTCCCAGTTCATCGTTCATAGATGACCTTGCACCGTTATCTTCTGTACCCTGCGTTTCGACAAAAAAGCCCCGGCACTGCGCCGGGGCTGTATCTTGTACTGCGGCTGAACGTGGCGAGGAACTACTTGCAGCACTTCTTGCTGCTGCAGCACTTCGTCGACTTCTTCGCCGGGGCCTTCTTGGCTACTTTCTTCTTGGCTACTGCCATAAGCTACCTCCTTTCTGGAATATTGGAACCATTACCGTAAGTATGATAGCAAGTCGATGGCGAAATGAATAGCGATTTTCTTGATAATGATTTTTTTGCTGGCCTTCCTGGTTCCAGCCTTCAATCCTTCTCACAGGGTCACAGGTGCATGCGCCTTGTGTAAATCCACCACTCGATCATGAGTAGCGGCAGTCCGGCGGCGGCGATGATCCACCACCAGAGTTCCCATGGGGCCTTGCCGCGGCCGGTGGCTGTCTGGCCGATGCCGCCGGGGGCCAGGGTCTGGGGCATGAGGTTGCTTTCGTTGGCATCCAGCAGACTCACGGCGATCTTCTCAAACTGCGGAATCGGCGGATCGAGGCTGTAGACGCCAACCTTGTCCAGGGCGGGCAGTACAAAATCGCCGCCTTCCTCGGAGACCGTCAGTGTCTTGCGGCCCATGGGGCCATCAAGCTTGATCTGCCGTATGCGATCGGGCACGCCGGCCTGCTGCAGATTGACGCGGGGAATTCTGGGCGTGGAACCTGGCGCATAAGACAGGCGCACGTCCATATCGGCGCCTAAGGCGAGGAACTCCAGGGCGTTGTGCATGAAGACCGGGAAACTGAGCCGCATGGGCCAGTCGCTCTGGTTCACCACGTCGAAACCCACCAGCAGATGGGTGCAGCGATCCTGGCGGCACAGGACCATCAGCGGGCCCTTGTATCCCTGCATGAGCACCTGGACGGCGGCCGGAAGCGGAATCTGGAATTTGATGGCCTCGTTGATGAATAGCCGGTTGAGCATCAGTCCGCGCAGGATCGGATGGTCACGCTCCCAGTCAAGCACGCCGGGACGCGAAAGCATGACGTTCTGGCCCTGCTCCTTGACCGCGACCACGGGCAGGCCGTCGGGTATCGAACCAAAGTGCATGAAATTCCCCACCGGCGGCAGCCAGCGCGGCTGGTAGCGATCGAAGATAATGACATCGTAAGTGATGGGATGGCCCAGCTTGGGATCGTCCTCGTACGCGGCGGGGGAAAGGATGTCCGGATGTTTTAAAGACATGCTGTTGATGGCTTTTTCGACGAAATAATCGCCATCGGTCACCAGCAGTACCGATAGGCTTTTCGGCGGAGGCACGACTACGTAAGCAATATCGTCGGCGGCCAGGGCATCCGGGCCGCGCGGTATCTGCCGCACGCTGATTACGGCGGCGCTGAAAATTTCGATTTTCGGGAAGGTGACGCTGTTCTTGTGCGGCAGATGGCCGGGGATCTTCTGGTAATTGTCGCGCTGGGCCTGGTCCCAGCGTTCGGGATAGAGGAAACAACCCAGTTCGCCGGTGGCTTCGCCGCGGACTTCGCCGTTCACGCGCAGTTCGACATCGGCCTCCACAGGATCGGGCCCGTAATTGGCCAGGCGGGCGAAGGCCTGGACCTCGGCAGGCCGTTCATAGTTGCGTTTGGCGCTGAGAGCCACAACGGCCACGTTGGGCAGATCGGAACTTCCAATGGGCGTAAAGAACAGGTTGCCGCGCAGGCGCAGTTCGCCGGCATCCAGCACCCGCCCATCGGAAAACAGATAGACATTGGGCAGGTCCATCTCCCCCGAACGCAACTGTTCGGGATTGAAGGCGGTCTGGGCATCGGCCAGCTTATAGGCGGTCTTGAGCCGCGAGGCACGATCGGTGGGTTCGATGGCGTTGATAGCGGTCTTCAGTCGCTGCGGATCGGTGGTGAAGGGCAGCTCGATCTGCGCCGAATCGTCGCAGGAGATGACCATGGCCCGATCGTCTTTGCCCATGGCATCGACAAGATTCCTGGCCTGGCGTTTGGCTTCCTCCAGGCGCGAGGTATTGGCTGCACCGAAGGTTTCGACCGCCGACATGGAAGCGGAATGATCGATCAGAATGACCGTGTTCTTGCCCGGGCTGGGCGTGTAATGCACCACGGGCCGGGCCAGGGCCAGGCACAGCAGCAGCAGCAGGAGCAGTTGCAGAAGCAGGAGAAGATTGCGGCGCAGGCGTTGGAATGGGGCATTGACCTGGAGGTCCACAATGGCCTTCCGCCACAGGAGCGTGGACGCCACCTGCTGTTCGCGGCGGCGCAGCTTGAGGAAATAGAGAAGCAGCAGCGGCGGCACGACCATGCCCGCGGCCAACAGCGCGGTCAATGGATTGAGAAATGTCGGTAATCCGGACATGGGTGATTAATTCTTTATTCCTGGTTCTACGCGTTATGTCCTCTATCGTGCATTCCCGCTCCCGGGGTTCTAGCCCAGCAACCCTCGTTCGCGGAGGTAATTCATAACCAAGGTGTCAAATGGCACTGCCGTGCTGCTGAAAAGATAGGTTGCGCCGCGCCGGGTCAGGTAGTCCTTGAGAGCCAGGCAATAGGCATTGAGGTTGGACTTGTATTGCTTGATGAGCGGCTGGGTGATGGATACCTCGGCCATGTCGTTATCTTCGATGTCGCGGAGCTTCAGATCGCCCTGCAAATCGGGGTTGATCTCCTGGGGAGAAAGCACCTGAACCGCAAAAAGGTCGTACTTGCCGCCGGCCACGTAGCGCAGGCCGTCCTCGAAGCCTTCCTTGATAAAAAAATCGGAAAGAATGACACAGACGCCCTTTTGGCGGTGGGCCAGCGCGAAACGCCGGCAGGATTCCGTGAAGTGGCTGGCCCCGGTGGGCTGAAGCTGGGAAACAAAGTCGATCATCTGGGCCACGCGTTTACGACCGCGCATGGCCCCGGTCTCGGCGACTATCCCCTCGGCCATGGCCACAATGGAGACGCGGTTATAATTCACCAGGCCGATATACCCCAGGGCCGCCGCCACTTTCTTGATGTACATGGCTTTGGACGGATCGCCGTAGTCGCAGCTCTTGCTGACGTCGGCCAGGATATATAGCGATAGATCCTCTTCCTCGAGGAAGAGTTTGAGGAACAGCTTGTCCAGTCGGCCGTAGATGTTCCAATCGATGAAGCGCAAGTCGTCGCCGATGACATAGTTGCGGTAGTCGGCGAATTCAACGGACTGGCCGCGCCGCTTGGAACGGCGTTCGCCTTTCATCTTCCCCGCCAGGATCTTGCGCGACATGACGTCGAGTTGATCCAGCCGGGCCATGAATGACGAATCTAAAAGAAGCTCATGCTTTTTGATTGGGGCAGTGGGCATAGTGGTCCGTTAGCGAACACGGGGGGAAGAATATCCAGCCACAGATAGACACAGATAGGCACAGATGCCAAGCAATAAGAGGAAGATCATAAACAACAATGTCCATTGTGTTTCATGGCGCTGCCGACCAGACGCTTTATCTGCACACGCTTGGCAAAATTGATCAGAAGACACACGGGCATTTTCGCCGCCGCGAGATAGCTGAGGCAAACGGCAGTGTGTAAATCATGCAGAGCTTCAATCGCCTTCACTTCCACGATAACGGTGCCTTCGACAATAAAATCGGGCACAAACTTGCCAACTGTGATACCGTCATAGGCAACCTTCAGGCGTGCCTGCTCCTAGAAAGACAGCCCGGCCTTCTTCATTTCATGCGCCAATGCGTTCTCATAACAGTTCTCCAAAAACCCGCAAACCGAGCACATTGGCCACCGTATACGCACATCCAATAATGCGTTCGGTAATCGCGTTTAATGTCTTCTCATCCGTGTCCATCTGTGTCCATCTGTGGCTAATTCCCTTTTTATCTTTGCCCGACTCCCACCGCATCCAGCGTCTGGGGTGTATCGCCGATCACTTTATCCAGGACCATATCCGTGGTGATCCCCTCGGCCTCGCCCTCGAAATTCAATATCAGCCGGTGGCGCATGGCCGGGGTCGCAACATCCTTGATATCCTGGAA
>Ga0316217_10006668_pt1 | contig 11314 bp, 5 predicted proteins | sample 1anoAmetaG_FD_203633 | JGI IMG/M metagenome (GOLD analysis project Ga0316217, IMG submission 203633) | Freshwater microbial communities from Trout Bog Lake, Wisconsin, USA - 1anoA | ecosystem: Environmental > Aquatic > Freshwater > Lake > Hypolimnion/Profundal zone | place: USA: Wisconsin... | reverse complement strand
AGTGATAAAAATTTTTAAAAAATGACTCAAAAGAAATCTAAAAATAATTTTAAAAATCGTCGGCTTCGCCGGCCAGCCCCCAATTCAAAACTCCAAATGCTTAAATTGACACCCATTGGCAGAGATGCCTGCCGCCACCGCCGTCATCAAAACGCCACCGGCCGGCCTTCCTGGTTGGTGCGGAAGGAAAAAGTAAAGAGCGGGCTGGCCTTGGCCGGCGGCTGAATCCAGCCGGAAAGGCTGTACTCCGCCAGCGGTTCCAACTTCAGGCCGGCGGGCAGCGCATAAACTCTTTCGCTGGCGCGGCCTTCCGGCAGGGGTAGCGGCCGGTCCAGCGTCAATCGCCGCGGGCCGGGCGAGGTGGAATACCGCGGGAGTTTTTCCATCGCCACCACCAGCGGCGCCTGGCCATCCAGCGCAGCCAATTGTGGCGACCAGACGCGCAAAAAAATTCCCGTGTCGGGCAATTGCTGAAAATCCCGGTCCACGGGGTCGCGCAGAATTCGCGTGAGGGCCTGCTCCGGCTTAGTGAGCAGTTCGGCGCCGGTTTGCTCGGCGCGGTAATCCCTGACGTCGGAAAAATTCTCGAACTGCGCAGCCACGCGGGCGGTCGAGGTGTCCCGGGTCGGGGTGAAGTTGCTCAACAGAATGCCATCCGAGGAGAGGTCGTCCAATCCGCCGTGGGTGCTGCCGCAATTCACCAACCGGCTGCCTTGTTGCACCGGCCAACTGTCGTTGACATAGCGGTTGTCCAGACTGATCAGGATGGTGGCGGGATTGAGGGCGCTGCGGGTCAGCCCCCGCGCAATCCGCTCCAGCGCCAGCGGATAACGGTGGGTCATCGTCGCCGCCATCCAACTTTCCGCGCTGGCGAAACCGCCGGCCTCGAGCTGGTGGTTCCGCGCCAGGGTTTCGAGCACGGGACCATACTGCAACGGGTCGCCGTGAACGGCGGCGTAGCGAAACGAATTGCGTGACGGATTCCACTCGATGCCGGCCCGTTCGCCTTTTGCGTTCATGACCAGGAAATGGTTGGACTGATCCGGAACCGCCGCCGCCAGCAGCTCCACGCCGGTGAGGTGGCAAAGCAAGCTGGCAAGCGTTTCGGTGGCGTGAGGATCACAGTGGACTTCCACCCAGGATTCGACGCCCACGATGGGCAGAACCACATCCCGGGGGCTGGCGATGGAGTGGGCCACGTGGTAGCCGGCCTGCTCCAGGAAAGCGCGGGTCCGGACGCGGATGCCGCGGCCGGCATGATTGTGGCCGTGATCCGAGAGGATCATGATTTCCAGGTCGCGACCGGCCCGGACCTGATATTGGGCCCGCAACTCTTGGAGCTGGTGGTCGAGCTGGCAAAGCAAGGCGAAAATATCGCGGTCGAGATGCTGGGCGTCGTCCGAAGCGCGGAAATAGGCATAGTAATTGCGCGGCTGGCTGGCGTGATTGAAGAAATTTCTGGTCAGGCCGTGCATTTCATAATGGAAAGTGCGTTCGGGGGACAAGTAACCCATCGCCCGCACAAAACCGTTTTGCGCCTGCCAGTCCATCTGCCGTTCGTGCTCCATGGTGGTGGTCACCCCGTTGATGGCCAGGAGCGAATTTGCGGCGGCGCTGTAATAGGTGCGTTGATAGCCCGGCAGCGGGCGGTCGCCAAAAATATCGGTCCACGCCACGTCGCTAGTGGACGGAAACGTGGAGATCAAGCGGCTGACGGGAAAATACCCCTCGGCGGCGGTGAAGGCCTGAAGTCGGCGGGTCCGCCCAAAAAAATTGGTGCGGGTGATGCCGGCCTGCAAGGCTTGCATGTCCCGATAGGCCACGCCATCCAGCGCCAGCACCAGCCGCGCCGGCAGCGCGCGGCTGGGGAGCGGCAGCGCCAGGCAGGCCAGCGCGGCCAGCAACGCAACGCGGCCCCGGCCGCGTCCAAGCTGGCTGGCTGGGTCCGTTATCGGGACAACAATCATGGCTGGAAATCAATAGCGGATGGGGCGCGCCGTGTCGCGCAAAAACAATCCCGCGGGCGACCATAATACCGGCCCGGCGGGAAGGCAAATGGGTGAAACGAGAAGCGTGGCAGGCGAGACGTTGAAACCTGAGACGTTGAAGTGTTGAACCCGAACTCCGAAGTCAAATTGCGCTGCGACCGTAGCGCAGGCTTTCCAGCCTGCGGGTTCTGGCGACTTTCCAGTCGCCAGTTCCCGCACGGCAACACGGGACTGGAAAGTCCCGTGAACCCGCAGACAGGAATGTCTGCGCTACAACACTTTGCAGCGGATTTGCCACTGGCAACTTCGGTTTTGGGGATTTATTGAATCCAAATTGAATTATGTGCCATAAATTAGTGCCAATAACATTGTTGCTGCCACTGCTGGCGTGGTCGCTGCCGGCCGCGCCCGCGCCCGCGCCCATGGACCTCATTGACGTTCCGATCAGCCCCGGTCCTTGTGAGCCGACATGGAAATCGCTGGGGGACCATTTTCAAACGCCCGCGTGGTGGCGGCAGGCGAAGATCGGCGTGTGGCTGCATTGGGGACCGCAATCGGTGGGCGAAGACGGCGACTGGTATGCCAAGTGGATTTACATGCCGAAATATGCCTGGGGGAAATACACCAATGTTTATCCAGACCACCTGGCACGCTTCGGGCATCCGAGCGAATCGGGGTACAAGGACATTTTGCCGTTGTGGAAGGCGGAGAAATGGGCGCCGGAAAAATTGATGGCGCTCTACCATCGGGCCGGCGCGCGCTACGTCATCGGGCAGGGGATGCACCATGACAACTTCGATTTGTGGAACTCGAAATATCAGCCGTGGAATGCGGTGCGGATCGGGCCGCACCGCGACATTCTCGGTGATTGGAAAAAGGCCGCCGACCAGGAGGGCATGCGGTTTGGCATCGCGTTCCACGGCGATTATTCGCTGTGGTGGTATCAGCCCGCTTTTTTGAGCGATCTGGACGGCCCCAAGAAGGGCGTGCCGTATGACGCGGCGCAAAACTACGATGGCAAGGATACGTGGTGGAAAAAGCTGGGGCTCGATTTGAAAGATCTCTACGGCATTGATCTCAAGGATGAAGTCACCGTTCCGCCGGACTGGCAGGATGGGTTGACCGCCTATCGCATGAATGGTCCGCTCAGTCACGGCATTCCCAACGGCAATCTGAAAAACCTCGAGTTTGCGCGCTGGTATGCGACCAAATGGACGCACCGCGTCGTGGATGCGATTGATCAGTTTTCGCCGGACTTCATTTATTTTGACGGCGGCGGAAGCTATCCGTTCTGCGGCCACGGCACCGGCAAGGGCTTGCGCGCGGATGCCACGCCTCGGGTCATCGCCCATCTGTACAACACCAGCCTGCGGAAACATGACGGCAAACTGGAAGCGATGGCTTTCACCAAAGGCAACGAGGACGCCCGCGCGGTGGCGGTGAATGTCGAGTCCCGGGTGCCGAAGGAAATCAAACGCGATCAGCCATGGCAGACGGAGAACGGTCTCGGCGAATGGTTCTATAAACAGGGCACTTTTTACGATAGCGGCATGGTCATCCACGAACTGCTCGAAGCAGTCGCCAAAGACGGGAACTATGCGATCAACATTCCGCTGTCGCCGGCCGGCGAATTGGATCCCGGCGGAGTGCAGACTCTCGAAGACATGGGCGATTGGATGGAGGTCAATGGCGAAGGCATTTATGATTCGAGCGCGTGGGATGTTTGGGGCGAAGGCTCCGTCCTCATGTCCGCCGGGAATCTGGGGCCGGAACAGGCCAGGACGCCCTACACGGCCAGGGACATCCGTTTCACCACCAAGCATGGCGCGGTGTATGCCTATCTCATGGCGTGGCCCACGGACGGAAAAGTGATCATCCACTCGCTCGCCGCGGCCGCCGGCCCGATTTCAGGCGTGAGGTTGTTGGGGGCGAAGGGAAATCTTCCGTGGAAGCAGACGGCGGACGGATTGGAAATTGACCTGCCGTCCGCACCGCCCGGCAAATTTGCTTTCGGTTTCAAGGTGACTGGGCAAAATTTGAAGGCCAACAAACCTGCTCCGGCAGAAAAACAGTTCATAAAATTTCTGCGCGGATGGAACGGAAACGGTGCTGACTACGAACACCTCGTGGCGGGCCTTCACGGAAACCGCCTTCGGTTTTCCTCCCAGCCAATCTTACTCGGTTATTCCACAGGATTTTGATGAACAAGAATCGCCGGGCGATGGAAGACCGGCGGATTCATCCGAATACGACAACGAAATGTCGTGTTCAATCCCCATAAATATGGGGGTATGGTTTTCCTCGGGTGAGCCTATAATTTGAAAATTATGAAATTTTTGCGTGGTCTTGCTTTGGCTTTAACGATGAAGGTAATTGCCAAGGCAAGGGTGCTTGTGGGTCCTGTATTTCTGATGCTGGTAGCACAGACAACGGCGCAGTCGGTGACTTGGTTTTCCACTACTCCTGGAAATCTCTGGAGACAACAAACATTAGAAATGCGCCCGCTGTCGGCGGAGCAGTCACCAGCCATCAGGGTGCTGGCCAACAATGAAGAGCAGACTATTGATGGCTTTGGCGGTTGCTTTAACGAGAAGGGCTGGGAGGCACTGAAGATTCTCCCAGCGACGGCGAGCGCAAAATTGTTTCAGGAGCTATTCTCGCCCGAAGGCAGTCATTTTACGATTTGCCGCACGCCCATCGGGGCCAGCGATTACGCGTTGAGTTATTATTCATTGAATGACACGCCGAATGATTATGAAATGAAGAATTTCAATATTGACCGGGATCGCAACTGCCTCATCCCGTATATCAAGTCGGCGCTGGCGGTAAATCCCCATTTGAAAATCTGGGCCTCGCCTTGGTGTCCACCGTTTTGGATGAAGAGCAACAACCATTACGCCTGCAAACCCGAACATAAAGGCGTGCGCAATGATCTGCGCGACGAAGATGTGATCATTCCCGGCACCACGGCCTTCAAAATGCAAGAGGGTACGTTGTCGGCTTATGCGCTTTATTTCTCAAAATTTTTGGACGCCTACAAGGCCGAGGGCATTCAGATTTATGCCATTCATGTGCAAAACGAGCCGCTGGCGTATCAAAGTTTTCCTAGTTGTACCTGGCGGGCGGAGGATCTGGCGATTTTCATCGGGGGCTATTTGGGTCCCCGGTTTGAGCGGGAGCACCGTAAGACCGAGATCTGGTTCGGGACGATCAACAATGACGACGTGAAGTATTTCCGCGCCGCGCTGACGGAGAGCAACGCCTCCCCATACATTCGCGGAGTGGGGTTTCAATGGGCCGGCAAACGCGCCATCGCGGAGGTTCATCAGGAATTCCCAAGCCTCAAATTAATGCAGACCGAAAGCGAATGCGGCGATGGTTCCAATGACTGGAAAGCTTCCGATTACACTTGGACGCTCATCAAGCACTACCTTGAAAATGGCGCGACGGCGTACATGTATTGGAACATGATTTTGGACGAAACTGGTCGCAGCACCTGGGGCTGGGTTCAAAATTCGCTGGTCCGTATAAATCAGAAAACAGCCGAGGTCACCTATACGCCGGAATTTTATCTGATGCGTCACCTGGCCCACAATCTCCAACCCGGCGCGAAACGGCTGGCCACCAGCGGCAGTGATGATTTGCTGGCCTTTCGAAATCCCAATGGGGACATCGTGCTGACTACTGCAAACACCACCATTAACAAGCAATCCTTCAATGTTAATGTCGGCGGAAAAGTATTGGCGGTCGAATTGCCCGGAAAATCCTATGACAGCTTCGTCATCCCCGCCGGGCGAGAAATTAAGGCCCAAAGTGAGGGGAAACTGTAGGGTCTGACAACTTTGACCCCATTCGTCTCCGCGACCATCTTGCGCCGCTCTCCTGCCAGAGGACGGCTTGGAGTTTCGGAGACTTGCCGCCGGCTTTGAGTCGGCATATTTTGTGTTTGTGGCAAAACCAAATACCCAATCGGCCATTGTCTCGCTGCTGAAGCGAGGGGCGGTGACCAGTGTTGCTTGGATGCTGGTCGGCGCGGGATGTTTTGGCCGTGAATACCTGCTGAATTCCTGGGGGGTGGATGAAGGCTTGCCCCAAAGCGCCGTGACGGACGTGGCGCAAACCCGCGATGGCTATTTGTGGGTTGGCACCGCCCATGCCGGCGTGGCGCGATTTGACGGCGTTGAGTTTGCCACCTTTTATCCGGAAAACACACCCGGACTGAAGAGTCCGGCCGTGCGACGCATTCTGGCCGACGCGCGCGGCACACTCTGGATTAACACCCAGGATACGGCCTTGACTTCCGTCCATGACGGAATGTTTAGGCTGGTTCTGACCAATGGCGCACGGGTTCAGTCGGTCCTCAAAGTTGATCAGCAGGAGGTTTTGTTTTCAACCGATGACGGCAACTTGTTGCGAGGTCCGTCCGAGTTTAGCAGCCCGGCGAAGTGGATCACCATCAAAGTGCCGGAGTGTGCTTACTCGCCGCAATTCTGCACAGCCAGAGAGGGGACAGTCTGGTATCGGCGACGCGACGGACAATTGGGCCGCGTTACGGGAGACCAATGCAGCCTCGTTCCGCTCACGGGCCTGGCTGGGGAAAATGTAAACGCCTTGGCCACGGATTCTCAACAACGCCTCTGGGTGGGGACGGACAAGGAACTGGCGCTGCGCGACGGCGACACCTTTCGCAACCTGACGCCCACCAACGACGAATCGGGATTTGCTGTGGAACGCCTGATTTTTTCCGGCCGGGATGAATTGTGGGTGCAGACTGCATCCCGGTTGCGCAAATGCGTCAACCAACAATGGACGAGCGAATGTCTCCAGTGGACAAATCTCCCGATCAGTTCCGGGAATTTGGCTCTGGCACGGGGCGATGCGCATGGCGGCCTTTGGCTGGCCCAGGCTGGCTCAGGCGTGTGGTATATCGAACCGGATGGAACGTCCCGGTCGCTGAACCAAAACGACGAAATAGCCCATAGCCTGGTTCAAAATCTATGCGAAGATCGCGAGGGCAACATTTGGCTGGGGGCCGGACCTGGCTCCCTTTGGCGCATCCGGCCAAGGTTGTTTCAGGTTATTGGTCGGAATGAAGGACTTCAAGATGTCGTGGTCTCTTCGGTTTGCGAAGATCACGAAGGCGGACTTTGGGTTGGTTCACATAACGGCGCCATTACGCAATGGCGCGGTGGCAGGTGCATGTCCGTTCCACCGGGCGATTCCCCTCTCCGCGGGGTTGGCGCGGTGGTCGCACCCCGTTTTCCAAACGGGGTCTGGGTCGGAACTTCGGCCAGCGGATTGAACAGTTTTCATGACCAACTATGGGAACCGGCTCTGGCGACGGCTCCGGAATTGCGTTCTGGGGTCCATCTGCTGGCTGCCGCCGCTTCCGGGAAAATTTATCTGGGCAATTTGGCGGGCGTTTTTAGTTGGGACGGCGGCCAATTTCTGCCCATCCGGCTGGCAGAAACCATCAGTGACCGGCCCGCCGCATTTCAGGAGGACCACGATGGCAACTTATGGGTCTGCACCAATGACGGCGAGCTGCGGCGGCTCCGTGGCGGCCGCTGGGAATCGTTCCGTCCCACGGACAAAGTGACGCGGAAACGGTTTTGGGCTTTGCATGTGGACAACGAAGGCGTGGTCTGGGTGGGAACGCTGGTGGGCGGACTGCTGCGCTTCCACGAAGGGAAATTCCAGCGCTTCACCACCGAGAACGGACTGCCTAGCGATACGGTGACGCAGATTCTCGAAGATGATCGGGGTAATCTCTGGCTGGGTACCCGCGCGGGCATTGTCGCCGTGCGCAAATCAGAATTAACCGCCATTGCCCTGGGGCAGGCGCGCTGCGCAACCTGCCGCGTTTTTGGCAAGAACGACGGTCTGCCGACGATTGGCCTGTCGAGCGAGACTCAGCCAACCTGCGTAACAGCCCGTGATGGAAAGCTGTTTTTTGCCACCGTCAGCGGCGTCACTTTTGTTGATCCGAATCAGATGGCGGCACCACAGCCGGCGCCGCCCGTGGCCATCCAAGGATTTCGAGTGGATGGCGAGCCAGTCGGAGAAAGCCGCTGGCGAAGCCCAATCAACAGCTCTGCGTCAAACGAGAATCTCGCGCCACGATCCTCCCGCTCGGCAGCCGCGCGAACTTTGCGGTTAAGCCCGGGGCGGCACTATTTGGAAATTGCTTATGCGGGTTTGAGTTATTCCGCGCCCGACCAAGTGCGATACCGTCATCGGCTCGTTGAGCCTGGGGCGGGCTGGATTGAGGCTGGCAGCCATCGTTCGGCCAATTTCAACGACTTGCCGCCGGGTGAATATGTTTTCCAAGTAACCGCCTGCAATGGGGATGGCGTTTGGAATCAGGCAGGCGCCAGCTTGCACTTCAGCATTCCGCCGTACTATTGGCAAACTTGGTGGTTCAAACTTGCCGGCTGGCTTGGGGGCGTGGTGCTGTTTTCGGGAATTGTGGCCGCCGTGTTGCGGCGGCGGCATCAATTGCGGCTCCAGGCGTTGGAACAACAGCGCGCCATCGAGCGTGAACGCACCCGCATCGCCCGCGACATGCATGATGAGCTGGGGTCGCGGTTGACCAAGGCGGGCATGCTTACCCAGGCCGTGGTACAAGGTTTGGGTGAAGAGTTGACGACTCGGCAGCGCTTGACGACGCTGGGGAAAACGGTTGAGGAAATGACCTTGTCCATGGACGAATTGGTGTGGGTGGTCAACCCCAAACATGATACCCTGGACGGTCTGGCCAATTATCTGGTGCGCTACACGCAGGAATTTTTGGCCGAGACCTCGCTGGAGTGCCAGTTGGATGTGCCCGCCAATCTTTCCCCTGGGCCGCTGACCTCGCAGGCGCGGCACAATCTCTTTCTTGCCTTCAAAGAGGCTTTGAGAAACATTGTTCGCCACGCCCAGGCACGACGGGTTCACGTCATTCTGGGGTTGGCTGGCGGCGTACTGCGGCTGGAAGTGGCCGACGATGGCCGGGGCTTTGATCCTAAAAAGGTCAAACACCAGGCCCGCGGACTGGAAAACATGCGCGAGCGGCTTGCGTCCGTGGGTGGAACTTGCGTGATTGAAAGCGTGGCCGGACAGGGCACACGGGTTATCTTTGAGCTGCCGTTTGGCTTCTGACCCCATATTCATGGGGATTGCCTGCTGGACTGGATGTGCGAAAATGAAAAATAAAAACCAGAGCAAACGCAATATGGCCAGCTTATCCTCCAGCTTGATCAACGAGCATAACGCCGATCTTGGAACCACCGGCAGGGCTCGCAAGCCAGTCATCCGGGTCTCCGTGGTGGAAGACGACGAGTGGATTCGCACCAATCTGGTTGAATCCATCAACGCGGCGGACGATTTGCAATGTGTCAGCGCTTTTGGTTCCGCGGAAGAAGCACTGGCCGCGCTTCCGGCCGGGAAACCGAATGTGGTGTTGATGGACATCGGCCTGCCCAAAATGAACGGGGTGGACTGTGTGCGTCAGCTCAAACAGAAACTTCCGGACATCAAGGTGCTGATGCTGACGGTTTATGGCGACAGCGAGCGGGTCTTTTCATCGCTGCTGGCCGGGGCCAATGGTTATTTGCTCAAGCGCTCCGTGGCCGGGGATTTGCTGGCATCCATTCGCCAGGTTTACCAGGGTGAGTCTCCCATGGATGGCCACATTGCCAGGCAGGTGGTTCAATATTTTAACACCAAGGGGGCGGCGGCAGTCACGATGGAGCGCCTCTCGCGACGCGAGTACGAGGTCCTGGAGGGCTTGGCCAAGGGGCGCGCGTACAAACAGATTGCGGATGAGCTGCATATCAGCATCGACACCCTTCGTGATTATATCAAGAGCGTCTATAGAAAACTCCATGTCCATTCGCGTGGCGAAGCCGTCGCCAAATTCGCGAAAAGCTGAGAGGATTGGCGCCAGGGTTAACCGGTTGCCGGCTGCTGAACCAACGAATTTCTCCCAACCCCGCTGCTATCCCCATGAATATGGGAATAGGCGCGTTGAAAAACTCCTGTAAAATTACCTTCATGATCCAGCTTTTGAGCGCAAGAAATGCCGGGGTTCCGCGACGGAACCTCACCGACTGACCGTTCCAAGATCCAAAACACTGCCTTCACTTCACAACATCAAAACCGAAACATCAAAACCAACGATGAAAAAATCATATCAAACACACCGTTCACTCCGTGCATTGGCCGGTTGGAGCCTGGCCAGTCTGCTGACCGCCAACTCCGCCTTCGCGGCCACTTCTGCCTCGTGGACCAACAGCCTCAGCGGCTATTGGGGTGCCACCACAAATTGGAACCCGAACACTCCGCCTGCCAACGCCGGTGATACGGCCAGCTTGAATGGCTCCACTGACAATCTCACGGTCACCAACGCCTCGGCTGCGGGGACGGCGGCCACGAATACCGTCGGTACCCTGAACGCTGACCTGCATTATACGTTGCGCCCGGCGTCGAGTGGGAACAGCCTGCTCGTGTTGGACAATGGCGCTTCCAGTAATCCGGCTTTTACGATTTCCCATAGTGGCGGCGGTTACTTCACCGTCTATACGCCAATTCAAATCGCCAGCACCAATACAAGAACCTTGCAAGTGAGCGGCAGTTTGAGCATGTCGGCCAAGATTTACTCGGTCATCAGCGGTCCCGGGGGCGTGTATTTTGAAGGTCAGACCTCGGGCAATAGCAGCCAAGGCGAACCGTCCATCTACCTTTACAACCAAAGTACCTACGGCGGAGCCACTGAGATCGGCCAGGCGAATCAAGCTGCGGGCAATATCGCCGATGGGGCAACGGTGATTTGTAATACTAACAATTCCCTGCCTCCAACCACGGTGCTGACGATTGACGGCAACACGAAGTTCACAAGTTTGGGTTTCACGATGGCTAGCGGCCAGTATTTGGGCGGCACCCTGAATTTGAACGGATACACCAATGTGCTTGCGGGGTTGAGCGGCGGCACCTCGACCGGAGTAGCCTATTCTGGAACCTACTCAGGAAACACCTACAATGAAGGACGCGTTGAGAACACCGCCAGCGCCCCCAGCCTGCTGGATGTCAGCAACACCGTTTCCTGTGTGTTCAACGGCAAGATCCTGCAAACATCCGGGACAATTTCTCTGACGAAACATGGGCCGGCGTCATTCCAAATAACCTCCACCAACACTTACTACACCGGGAATACGGTGGTGAATGCCGGGTCCCTTTCCCTGCCCTCGGGGCAGACAGGCTCGGGTAACTTCACGGTCAAGGACAACGCGGGATTGGTAATAGCTGTGATCCCCGGCCAGGCGACCTTGTCAATGAACATCCTG
>Ga0316217_10006667_pt1 | contig 11316 bp, 11 predicted proteins | sample 1anoAmetaG_FD_203633 | JGI IMG/M metagenome (GOLD analysis project Ga0316217, IMG submission 203633) | Freshwater microbial communities from Trout Bog Lake, Wisconsin, USA - 1anoA | ecosystem: Environmental > Aquatic > Freshwater > Lake > Hypolimnion/Profundal zone | place: USA: Wisconsin... | reverse complement strand
CGGTCAAGGGGCCTCATGTTTCGCCCGACCCCGCGCCCCGGAGAGAGGACGACGGCCAGGAACACGCATGATCGCCCGCACCCTTGTCGCGCTCATCCGCATCTACCAGCGGTGGTTCTCCCCGCTTCTGGGCGACGTCTGCCGCTTCGAGCCGTCCTGTTCGCGCTACGCGGCCGCGTGCCTCGAAGGGCACGGCGCCGTCCGCGGCGGCTTGCTTTCAATCGTGCGCCTGTGTAAGTGCCACCCCTTTCATCCTGGCGGCTTCGATCCGCCCCCGCGAGCGAGCCTGCAGTCGAGCCCGTCGCGATCACGCGCGTGACCTGAGGAAGTAGCCGATGGATCGTTCCAGTCTAGTCCGCGTCATCGGGATCGCGCTCCTCGTCTTCATGGCGTACAAGTACCTGGGGCCCACGCTCGGCTTCGGGGAGAAGGCCGACAGCGGCCAGAGCGTCGCGCCCGAGCTGTACGTCGACGCCCCGGGCTTCGCCCCGGACACGGTCGATCCGCTCCCCCCGGGCCAGAAGGCCCCGGTGGCCCCTCCGGAGGGGACGATCTGCAAGGTCAAGGGGACCCGGTTCGACGCGGAGTTGTCGACGCGCGGGGCCGCCCTCACCCACTTCTTCCTCCGCGACCCTCAGTACGCCGGGACCGAGGGGCTCGACCTCTCGACGACCGACCACGAACGGTGGCGCTCGCTGCGGACCATCTTCCGGGGTGAGAAGGGGCTCGACCAGGTCAAGTTCGACCGGTTCAACTGGAAGCTCGAGGCCTCCACCGGCACCTCGTGCCTCTTCACCTACGCAGACGACACCGTCCGCATCGAGAAGCGCGTCGCCGCGAACGATCGACCGTTCGAGCTCGAGGTCACGACGACGCTGACGAACCTCGGCGCGACGCCCCACCGCCACCAGCTCTCCATCGAGGCGTTCGCCTACCGCCAGAACAAGGAGATCAAGTCGCGCCTCGGGCGCGTCTCCCCGTTCATCACGGAGCTCTCGTGCGCGCGCAGCGACGACGTGAAGCGCAAGTCGAAGGACGACTTCAAGGAGGGGTGGTTCTCGCTCCCCCTGGTCGACCGCTACGTCGCCGTATCGAACTACTACTTCGCGCAAGCCATCATCCCGATGGAGGCGCCCGAGTCGGCCAAGCCGATCTGCGACCTGCTCGCGGAGGACTGGTACACCTACGGCCAGAAGCGCGACGACGACGAGGCCGGCGCCGTCTACCACGGGCGCCTCGTCTACCCCGCCGGGGAGCTCAAGCCCCAGCAGGCGGCCACCTACAAGCAGGTCGCGTTCTTCGGCCCCAAGGAGCGCGACGTCCTGGCCCAGGCCGGCGGTGGCAAGGCGCACCTCGGCGACGTGATCAACCTCGGGTTCTTCTCGCCGGTGGCGAAGGTCCTCGTCGGGATCCTCGTCTACTTCCACGCCCACGTGACGTTCGGCAACTGGGGGCTCGCCATCATCGCGATGACGGTCTGCCTGCGCCTCCTGCTGCTGCCGCTCTCGATCAAGCCGGTGAAGACCTCGATCGCGATGCGCAAGCTGAAGCCCGAGATCGACGCCATCGGCATCAAGTTCCGGGACGACGCGCAGCAGAAGAACGTCGCCACGATGGAGCTGTACCGGAAGCACGGCGTGAACCCGCTAGGCGGGTGCCTGCCGCAGCTTATCCAGATGCCGATCTGGTTCGCGATGTACACGACGCTCCAGACGGCCGTGGAGATGTACCACGAGCGATTCTTGTGGTTTGCAGACCTCTCCGCCCCCGATAGGCTCTTCATCCTGCCGCTGGTGCTCGGCGGTTTCATGATCCTGCAGCAGAAGATCGTCCCGCAGCAGGGGATGGACCCGGTGCAGGCCAAGATGATGATGTACATGCTGCCGCTCGTGTTCACGGTGATGATGCTGTTCCTCCCGGCGGCGCTCGGGGTCTACATGCTGACCAACAGCGTGCTCGGCATCGCGCAGCAGCTCGCGATCGAGCGCATCGCACCGCGAGGGGGGCCGCCGGTGGCCGGGGGTGCCATCGCGGTGAGGCAAGTGGGCAAGGACAATGACGACGGGCCGCTCGGCGGCACATTCGGAAAGGGAAAAGCGCGTGTCTGAGAACGACGTGAAGGACGAGAGCGAGACCACGACCGGCGCCAGGGCGCCGCACGCACCGCAGACGGACGTCGACGCCGGGGCGCTCGACCCGCAGACGGCGCGGTCGCTCGCGTTCGTCCGCAAGCTGGTCGTCGGGATGCAGATGGACGCCGACGTGACGCTGGCGCCGGACGACGGCGAGGGGTCGGAGGACGAGATCCGGCTCGAGATCGAGGGGCCCGACGCTGGGCGGATCATCGGCAAGCGGGGCGCGGTCCTCGAGGCGATCCAGTACCTGACCAGCCGCGTCGCCCACCGTCCGGGCGAGCCGCGCAAGCACGTCGCGGTCGACGCCGAGGGCTACCGGGCACGGCACGAGGATCAGCTCGGCGAGATGGCGCGTCGCCTCGGCGAGCGCGTCGCGGCCGAGGGGAAGATCATCACCTTCGACCCGATGAACGCGCGCGATCGCCGCGTCGTGCACATGGCGCTCAAGGACGTGCCGGGCGTGAGGACCGAGAGCAACGGCGAGGGGCCCGACCGGCGGGTGCAGATCATCCCCGTCAAGGCGTAGCCCCCCGGGTACGCCAGGCGTCAGCGCAGGTCGACCGGTCCGTCGAACGGCGGCCGCTGCATCCGGCCGAGCGCCGAAAAGCGCCCCCTCGTCGCGTCGGCGACGAGGTGCGTCGCTGCGGCTGTGTCGTCAGAGCCGACAGCGACCACGAGCCGCAGGACAGGCCCGAGCACGGCGCGGGCCTCCTCGACGTCGCGCACCACGAGCACGTGGACGTGCCGGCCGGGCGGGGGGACGATCAGCGGTCCCCCCGTCGGTCCGAGGGCCACGAGGTGATCGGCCCCGCGGACCACACGCCCCGCGAACGTCATCGCCTCGGCGTACCGTGCGGCCGCGCGACGCTCATCCGGGTCGAGCCGCCCGCGCGGAACCGTGCGCCCGAGCTCCGACAGCCACGCCCCCAGCGCCGCGACGAAGCGCACTCCGCGCTCCTCATCCCCCTGGACGAAGGCGACGCGCGGGCTGAGGCAGCCGCGCTGGTCGAACACGACGACGTCGTCCGCGAGCGCAGAGGCCGCCCCCTCGAGGTCCGCGGCGTGCCCCACCCAGGCCACCCCGAGGCCCGCACCATGCGCGCGCACCGTGACCCCCGGACGAGCAGCGGCCCGGACCTGGGCGATCGTCTCGTCGCGCCCGTAGACGTGCACGTCTCCCACGGCGACCGCGCCGACGTCCGCGTGCTCGACGAGCGTCACACCAACCCCCGGCGCGGCTCGCAGGAGGGCGCGCGTGAAGACCGGGTCTCGCCGTGATGGACGCACCGAGACGCTCGGGGAGGCGGCGCAGGCGACGGCGAGCGCGCGCAGGGGGGCGGTGAAGACGTTGGCCGAGAGGATGACGTGGACGTGCGGGGACGGCGCCGCCCCCGCGACCAGCGCCGCGACCTCGGCCTCGCCTGCGTCGGTCTCGAGGTGGCGCGAGAGCGCGAGCCTCACCCCCTCGGCCGACAACCCCGTCGACTCGCAGAGCGGCTCGACCAGCGCGGCGTCGCTCGCCACCTCCGCCGCGGCGTCGAGGAGACGCCGCACGCGCCCGCGCGCGAGAGACTCCCGTTCCGCCGTCGCCATCGCCACCCCGTCCGGCCGCTACGAGCCGGTGGAGGCGGCGCCGAGGATCTCGTCGACGGCGATCGAGCAGCCACGCGGGGCTGCCCCTGGCCACCGCCCGAGCAGCTCGAAGCCGCCGGGGACCCGTCGTACCCGGTCCGCCGCCAGCACGGCGAAGGCGCTGTCGACGTTCATGAGGTCCTCGATGCGGGCGACCCCGTCCTCCCCCTCGGCGACCGGCCGGAGCGACTCCGGGTCGACCGGGACGACGCGGGCCCAGGGGGGCTCGAGGTAGACGCCTGGCGGAAGGGACGCGTCGCGCAGCGTCCCTTCGTAGAACTGGCTCGAGAGCTCGGTCATCCCGTACTCGCTCACGATGGCGCGCGGGTCGGTGCCGAGCGCCGCGGCGAGGGCCTGGCGCAGCTCGTCCGCGTCGACCTCGCGCGACCGCCCCTTGAAGCCGCCGGTCTGCATGACGCGACTGCCGGGCGGGAGCCGGAAGCCGGCGTCCCCCACGGCGTCGAGCAGGTGGACGAAGGCGAAGGAGGTCCCGAGCAGCAAGACGCTCTGCCGGGCGACCATGGCCGCGGCGACCCGCGCGTCGAGCGCGGCGAGCTCGAGCACTCCGTCCCGGATGAAGTAGTCGGCCGCGGAGGCGGGCGCGGGGCCAAACGCCCCGGCGAAAAGGTGCATCATGTGGGAGAGCGACGAGTCGGGGAGCTCGTCGGGCGAGGGCGCGACGATGAGCACGGGGGACGGCGCGAGGAGCGGCGGGGAGCCGGCGGTGAGCGCCCAGCGGCCGAACGCGAGCGCGGCGGCGTCGTAGGTCGAAGGCCGGCGCATCTCGTGCGTCCCGCGGGCGCCGAGCGTCGTCCCGCTCGTCCGGAAGGTGGCCTGCGTCAGCGCCTCGGGGAACGCCGCCACCCTCGACAGCTTGAACGCCTCGGTTGGCACGGCCGGGGCGTCGGACGCGACCCGAAAGCTCGCCGGATCTAGCCCGCGCGCCTGGCAGAGGCGCGCGTAGCCCGGGATGGCGGCGGCCTGGTGGCGAGCGAGGTCGGCGGCGAGGGCGTCGAACGGCTCCGGGGCGCCATGACCGGACTCGAACGCCCGCACGAACGAGAGCGCCCTGTCGTGCAGCGCGTCGCTCTCGAGCGCGTTCCAGGCCATCGTCGACGGGTTAGCACGAGAGCCGGGCCCCCGTCAGAGCGCGCGCGCCAGGGCCTCGTCGAACGGCGCGAGGAGCGGCTCGTCGATGGTCAGCGGCGGCGTGAGCGTCAGGACGTCCCCCGCAGCGCCGCCCGTCAGCACGATGTACCCCTCAGCGAGGAGCGCACGCGTCACCGCGAGGGCTCGCGCCGCGCCCCCCTCCACCTGGACGCCGATCATCAGCCCCTGACCGCGCACGCCGACCACGCCGCGCCCCTCCACCGCCAGGGCGAGCCGGGCGCGCCAGCGGTCGCCGACGCGGCGAGCCCGGTCGACAAGGCGCCCCCGACGGAGCTCGGCCAGCGTCGCGAGCGCGGCGGCGCAGGCAGGGGGCGCCCCGAAGTGCGTCGCCGTGTGGATCGCCCCGCCCCCCCGGGCGTCCCAGGCGCGCATCACCTCCTCGCGCCCCACGCAGGCCGAGACCGGGAGCCCGCCCCCGAGCCCCTTGCCGAGGCAGACCACGTCCGGCGTGATGCCCGCCGCGACGGAGGCGAGCCAGGCCCCCGAGCGTCCAAGGCCGGTCCAGATCTCGTCCGCGACGAGGAGCGCCCCGTGGTCGTCGCAGGCTTGCCGGAGGGCACCAAGGAAGCCCGGCGGGGGGACGACGCAGCCCCCGCGCCCGAGGATCGGCTCGACCAGGACCGCCCCGACCTCTCCGGTCCGGAGCGCGGCGCGGACCACCCCGAGGGCACGGTCGGCCTCGCGCGCGTCGCCCGGGTAAGGGGCGAAGCGGACGGTCGGGGCGAGCTGCGCCTCGAAGGGGGCCCGGAAGGCGGCGCTGAGACCGCAGGCGGCGAGCGGGGCGTAGCTGAGCCCGTGGTAAGCCCCCTCGAAGGCGACCACCCCCACCCGCCCGGTGGCGAGCACGGCCGTCTTCATCGCTGCCGTGACGGCGTCGGCCCCCGAGAGCCCGAGGAAGACCCGCGCCCCCTTCTCGGGGAAGAGACGGGCGAGGGCGAGCGTGAGCCTGACCTTCGGCTCGGAGGGGTAGACGTCGCCGAGCGCCAGCCACAGCTCCTCCTCCTGGCGCGCCACGGCACGAGCGACGACGGCGGGTCGGTGGCCGAGGAGCAGCGCCCCGAAGCCGGCCGTGAGGTCGACGTAGCGGTTGCCGTCGACGTCGAGGACGTTCGCCCCCGCGCCGCTGGCGTAGACGATGGGCGCCTGGTCCGCCCCGCTCTCCCGGGCCCGCCTGCCGCGGCGCGCCTCGAACGCGGGCGACTCGGCCTCGAGGAGCCGCTGGTTCAGGCGACGCGACGCGGGGCCGGGCGGCGGGGTGACGACGCGCGGCGGCTGCGACCCCGGGGCGGCCCTACGAGACGACGCGATTGCGCCCCCCGCGCTTGGCGTCGTAGAGCTTCTGGTCGGCGTCGCGGATGAGATCGGTCGCAGTCTTGTCCTGCTCGCCGAGCATCGACACACCGATCGAGATGGTGACGCGGATCGTCTCGTTCTGGAACGTGAAGCTCGACTGCTCCACCTTCTCGCGCAGCCCCTCGGCCAGGGCGCGGGCCCCCTCCAGGTTCGTCTCGGGGAGGACGATGGCGAACTCCTCGCCGCCGTACCGCGCGAAGACCTCGTCGCGCCGGATGCGCCCCTGGACGATGCGCGCCAGCTCCTTCAGCACGAAGTCGCCGGCGAGGTGGCCGTGCAGGTCGTTGATCTTCTTGAAGTGGTCGATGTCGAACATGATGAACGACAGCTCGCGCACGTGGCGGCGCGCGCGGACGATCTCCTTCTCGAGCGACTCGAGGAGGTAGCGCTTCACGTGAGCCTGCGTGAGACCATCGATGATGGTCATCCGGTAGATCTCTTCGTGGTACTGGGCCTCGACGTCCTGGCCGGAGAGGTACTTGAAGATGGTCGGGCCGACCTTCACGCGGTCGCCGTTGGCGAGGAGCTGCTCGCGGACGATCTGCTCGTCGTTGACGTACGTGCCGTTGGTCGAGCCGTCGTCGACGCCGAACCAGGCGGCCCCGCGCTGCTCGAGGTGGGCGTGCCGCCGCGAGACCGAGTCGCCGTCGAGGACGATGTGGTTCTCCGCCCCGCGCCCGATCCGCATGGGGCTCGTGTCGAGGACGAAGCGCTTGCCGAGGAGCGTCGGCTCTTTCGTGTAGATGACGACCAGGCAGTCGCCCCCCTTGCCGCCGGCCGCGTCGCCGGCGGGCTTCGGCACGATGGCGGTGACGCGCGTCTTGTCCGGCTCGTCCTCGCTCACGGCACCCTCCTCGAGCGGCGATTCAGGCTGGTCGGTGCGGTTGGGGGGCGTGAGGGGTGCAAGTCAGGGTCCTGATCGTCCGTCGCAAGCGTGCTTTGTTAGGCTACAAGCCGGCCCGCGAGCGCGTCAACGGGTGGTCGCCGCGGCGACGCGGAGAGCGGTCACGAGCTCGTCCGGAAGGGGGAGGTCGTAGGCCAGCGTGGCGACCGGGACGCCGTCGAGCCGTGGCGGGAGGCGCGTGGCGCACTTCGCGGTCGCGAGCCAGAGGTCGACGCCCGCGTGCCGGGCCTGGTCGACGGCGCTCCGGAGCTCGGCGAGGGAGGGGGGGGAGTGGTCGCCGTGCGCCGCGTGGAGGCGAGGGACGACCCCGTGGCGCTCGAGCGAGGCGAGGACCCGCGAGGGGCGGGCGAGCGCCGTCCAGAGCCCGACGCGGCGGGGGCGGATCGCGTCCCAGCCCAGCCGGTCCCCCTCGAGCCACGCCCCGTCTGCGACGGCAGCGACCCCGTCGACCGGCCGCCCCGCCTCGCCCAGGGAGGACCCTGCACCGCCGAGGACCACGACGCGGTCGCACCTCGACAGGAGCGCCCGCCGCGGGGCGCGGAGGTCGCCGCGAGGGGGGCACTGACCCGCCCCCCAGGGCCGGGCCCCGTCGACCACGAGGAGCGCGAGGTCCGCGCGACGCGGCGAGAGCTGCGCGACGCCGTCGAGCACGGCGACAGGGGCCAGCGAGAGAGCGTGGTCGAGCGCGGCCTGGCGCGTCGGGGCGACGACGACGCGGGCCCCTACGCCGGCGAGCGCGCGCGCCGCCATGAGCGCCTCGTCCCCGACGACATCGGGCGAGTCCTCGACCGAGACGACCCGGCACCTCCCGGGCCGCGCGCGGTAGGCGTGCCCAACCAGCACGACCTCCCCACCGTCCCCGGCGACCTGCCTGGCGCAGGCGATCGCCAGCGGCGTCTTCCCCGACCCGCCGAGGGTCGCGCCGCCGACCGCGATCACCCTCGCGCCGCCGACCACGACCAGCGGCCGGACGAGCCGCGCCGCAGCCACACCGCCCCACGCGCGCGCCGCCAGCGAGGAGAGCGCCCCGCCGCGACCGGCCTCGAGCGACCGGGCCACGCGCGCGCCGAGGGTCATCGCCCGGCAGCATACGCCAGCCCGCGGAGCCGCTACGCTCCGCGTCCATGACCCCCCTCGACCCCGCCGCCCTCGCACGCCTGCAGCTCCAGCGCGACCGCGCCGCCACGCGCGGCGTCAAGGGGCTGTTCGAGCACAAACTCGAGCGAATGAGCGCCTCGCCGCTCGCCTTCCTCCGGGGGGCAGCGCCGCTCTTCTACGCCATCCTCAAGGCGCGCCCCGAGCTGGCGGTCGGCCCGGCCGGCACGGGCTGGCTCACGGGCGACATGCACCTCGAGAACTTCGGCGCCTACCGCCCCGACCACAAGGCGGGCGCCTCGCGCGACGGCGCCCCGGCCAGCGCGGTCTTCGACCTGAACGACTTCGACGACGCCATCGTCGGCCCGTTCTCGTTCGACGTCCTGCGCCTGACCACCAGCCTCATCCTCGGCGGACGCGAGCTCGGCGCCGACGGCGTGACGGCGCTCGAGCTCTCGGACACGCTCCTCGCCTCGTACGTCAAGGCGCTCGGCGGGGCCCCCGTGGGGCCGCTCCCCTCCCCCATCACGCGCCTCGTCGCGCAGGTAGAAGGGCGCCCGCAGAGCGAGCTGCTCGACGCGCGCACCACAGGACACGGCGACGGGCGGCGCTTCACGCTCGGGCCGCGCTACCGGAAGCTCGAGGCGGCCATCCAGAAGGGGGTGCCGGCGGCGTTCGCGCGGTACGTGGCGTCGCTCTCTCCGGACCAGCGCGACGTCGAGGCGGGCGCCTTCGAGATCATCGACGCCGCGCGGCGCATCGCCGGCACCGGGAGCCTCGGCAGCCTCCGCATCGCCGTCCTCGTGCGCGGCAAGGGGGGGCACGACGGGCAGTGGATCTTCGATCTGAAGGAGCAGGGCGTCCCGTCCGCCGCGACGATGCTGGGAGCGCCGACGATCGACCCGGCGGTCCGCGTCGTCACGGCCGCGCGCGCCTGCCTCGCTACCCCTCCGCGGATGCTCGGCACGACCCGCCTCGGCAAGACGCCCCTCTTCGGGCGGCGTCTCGCGCCGCAGGAGGACAAGCTCGACCTCGGCCGCATCGAGCACGCCGACCTCGCCCCGCTGGCGAAGAGCCTCGGCGCGCTCCTTGGCCGGGCGCACCGGCGGGGCGCGAAGAAGCTCCCGGCGAAGCCGTGGCCAGAGTCGGCGCGGGCGGGCCTCCTCGACCGGGCGATCACGCTCGCGGGGGTGCACGAGGCGGTCTACCTCTCGCTCTGCAAAGAGCTGCGGCGGTGACGGGGCGCCCCGCGTCCGCCGCCTTCTTCGACGCGATCGCGCGGCGCTACGACCGCGAGTACGCCAGGGGGCGCGACGAGACCCGGGCGGGCCTCGCGCGGGTGCTCCTCGAGCTCCCCGCCGCGTCGCGCGTGCTCGACCTGGGGGTGGGGACCGGCCGGGAGCTACCGGCGCTGCTCGACGCGGGCCACGCGCCGGTCGGGCTCGACGCCTCGCCGGGGATGCTCGCCCTCTGCGCGAAGCGGACGCGACCGGTGCCGCTCGTGGAGGGGGATCTCTGGGCCCCGCTCCCCTGGGGCGACGCCGCGTTCGACGCCGTGATCGCCCTGCACGGGACGCTGTCGCACCCCCCGTCGAGCGAGGCGCGCGCGGCGCTGCCGGGTGAGGTCGCGCGGGTGCTCCGCCCGGGGGGGGTCTTCGTCGCGGAGGTGCCGGGGGCGGCGTGGCTCGACGAGGCGGTGAGCCAGGGGGCCCGCGGCCTCGCGCGGACCGGCGACGGACGGGCGCGGTACGTCGACGCCGCGACGGGGGCGAGCGTGGAGGTGTGGCTGCTCGCCGCGGACGCTTGGCGGCAGCTCTTCCAAGGGGCGATGGACGCGCGCGTGGAGGCGATCCCGGGGGGCGAGCTGCTCATCGTGGCGCGGCGACGCGAGGGGTGACCTCCGCCGTCCCCTCTTCCCCTCGAACCCGGAGGGCACGACGCGGAATCCAACCCTGGGCGTGCCGCGGTAGCATCACCCCGTCCCCCGGGGAGCGACGACCGACGACGCGCGGACAGGGAGCCACTCGATGACGTTCTTCGACACGACCCAGGTGAAGCACCCCGAGGGGCCCCTCGACGCCGTGCCGGGCCGCATCCACGACTTCGAGATCACGGTCCCCGACGGGTGGCAGCAGGGGGCGGGGGCGTTCGGCGGGTGGGTGATGGCGGTCCTCGTGCGAGGCATCGAGGCGTGCGTCCCGGGGCGCGCGCTCCGCTCGCTGACGGCCGAGATCCCGGCCCCGGTGAAGGTCGGCGCGGCGACGCTCTCGGTCGAGACGCTGCGGACAGGACAGAGCGTGACGGTGGTGGCCGCGCGCCTCACGCAGAAGGGGGCCCTGCACGCGCACGCTGTCGCGGTCCTCGGCGAGGCGCGGGCCCTCGAGGGGGTGCAGGACCACGTCGAGCTGACGCCGCCCGACGCCCCCGGCTGGCGCACGCTCCCGCCCATCCCGCTCGAGACGCCCGGCCTCCCGACGTTCCTCCGCCACTTCGAGCTGCGCCTGGCGTCGGGGGTCCCGTACCAGGGGGCCTCCCGGAGCGGCGCCACCGGCTGGGTGCGCCTGCGCGACCCGGGCCCGGTGAAGGACTCCGCGCTCGTCGTCGCCCACGTCGACGCGTGGTGGCCGGCGGAGTTCGCGCGACTCTCCGCTCCGCACCCGATGGTCACCTCCGCCTTCACGCTCCAGATGGTCGGCGGCCCCCGCGCCTGGACGACCGACGCGCCGCTCCTGCACACCTCGCGCTCGCTCGCGGTCCGCGACGGCTACGTGACCGAGCTGCGCGAGCTCTGGACGGAGGACGGCCAGCTCGTCGCGCTGAACCAGCAGACGCTCGTGATCGTGAAGTAGGTGCGGCGGGACCCGCGCCAGGAGGGAGCAATCTCCCGCCGGTGGAGCCCGGGCTACCGCCGGTAGAAGGGGCGGGACCGTCCGGCGTGTCCATTCTCCCGCGGGGAGAGGCCACGCTACCGCCGGGACTGACCATTCGACCGGCGGGGCTGTCCATTCGACCGCAGGTCGAGGGCAC
>Ga0316217_10006666_pt1 | contig 11316 bp, 10 predicted proteins | sample 1anoAmetaG_FD_203633 | JGI IMG/M metagenome (GOLD analysis project Ga0316217, IMG submission 203633) | Freshwater microbial communities from Trout Bog Lake, Wisconsin, USA - 1anoA | ecosystem: Environmental > Aquatic > Freshwater > Lake > Hypolimnion/Profundal zone | place: USA: Wisconsin... | reverse complement strand
CGGATATTGATCTGTTCCTTGGTCGGGGCCTTCTGTGGGCCGCGCACGCCCAACTTGCCCAGCAGGGAGGGCGGCAGGGCCTCGGCTGCCGGGCGGGCCCGGCTGAAGTCCGCGGCGGTCCATACCGAGTTTTCGCTGTCGAGCTCGATGTCCATAGGTTGAATGTATCCCCAAAAAGATGAGTGTCAAGGCCCCCAAGGGCGGCCAACCGGTGCAGCGGTCCATGCATTCATCAACATGCCAGCCCCGGCCCGTTGTATGCTGGCCAAGGTATGTAAAAATCTACTCGGAGGCCATCATGATCCCTACAAAAGCCTACGCCGCCCCAGCCGCCTCCAGGCCGCTGGGCCCCTTCGAATTCGACCGCCGGGAAGTGGGTCCCAAGGACATCCTCATCGAGATCGCCTTCTGCGGGGTGTGCCACACCGACATCCACCAGGTGCGGGACGAGTGGGGCGGCGGCAGTTTCCCCATGGTCCCGGGCCACGAGATCGTCGGCCGGGTCGCCCGGGTGGGCGCCCAAGTGAAAGGCTTCAAGGAAGGCGACCTGGCCGGGGTCGGCTGCATGGTGGATTCCTGCCGCACCTGCGCCAACTGCGCCCGGGACCTGGAGCAGTTCTGCGAGAAGGGCGCGGCCTACACCTACAACGGCACCGAGATGGACCGCCGGACCCCCACCCAGGGCGGCTACTCCTCCCGCATCGTCGTCGACGAGGCCTTCGCCCTGCACGTCCCGGCTTCGCTGGACCTGGCCGCCGCGGCGCCGCTCCTGTGCGCCGGCATCACCACCTACTCGCCCCTGCGCCACTTCCACACCAAGTCCGGCGACCGGGTGGGCGTGGTGGGCCTGGGCGGCCTGGGCCACATGGCGGTGAAGCTGGCCGCGGCCATGGGCGCGGACGTGACCATGCTCAGCACCTCGGCCGCCAAGGAGGCGGACGCCCGGCGCCTGGGAGCCGCCGGCTTCGGCCTCACCTCCCAGGACGCCACCTTCAAGCGCCTGGCCGGCCACTTCGACCTGATCCTCGACACCATCTCCGCCCCCCACGACTACAACAAGTACCTGGGCATGGTCCGGCTGGACGGCGCCATGGTGCTGCTGGGCGTGCCTCCCGAACCCACCCCGGTCGCCGCCACCTCGCTCATCTTCGGCCGCCGGACCCTCACCGGCTCGCTCATCGGCGGGATCAAGGAGACCCAGGAGATGCTCGACTTCTGCGCCGAGCACAAGGTGGTCTCGGACATCGAGCTGATCCCGTTCCAGTCGATCAACGAGGCCTACGGCCGCATGCTCAAGGGCGACGTGCGCTACCGGTTCGTGCTGGACCTGAAGACACTCTGAGCCCAGCCCGCTGGCACCGCACCGGCACCCTCCCCCGTTGAGTTCGCTTCTGAGAAAAAGCGTGCAGAGCACGCTTTTTTCAGAAGCGTAGCGGCGGAGATATCTGATACGTGTCCCATCTCCATCAAAAACGACTCCTGCACATGGGGCGCAGCGAATTGGAACACGAACCCGGTGAACCCTCCTCCACGCTTCTGAGGAATCGCGTGCGCCCAGCACGCGATTCCTCAGAAGCGAATGCCTTGGAGCCACCCGCACCTCCAGGCGTCACGGCTACTGACCGGAGTCCTTGTGGATGGTGTCGAGGTTGTAGATGTACTCGAGCATGGGGTTGAAGATGAAGCCCTTGACCACCCGGCGCAGGGCGACCCGGTACTTGGCCTGGAACAGGTAGACGTAGGCCGCCTCCTCCACCACCGTGCGCTGGGCCTGCTGGTACTTGGCCAGGCGGGCCGGGGGATCGGCCTGGGTCCCGGCCGAGCGGATCAGGTCGTCGACCTGGGCGTTGGCGTAGAAGGAACGATTGCCGCGCAGCCCGGTCCGGGCGGAGTCGAACCAGAAGTTCATGTAGGTGAACGGGTCGGCGAAGTCCGGGCTCCAGGTGCCGATGGAGATGTCGTAGTCGCCCTTGTCGATCCGGTCGCGCATGGTGGCGTTGGCCATCTTCTCCAGGCGCACGTCGAGCCCCAGCTGGCCGAGGCTGGCCTGGACCGACTGGGCGATGGGCTCCCACTCCGGCTGGCGGTCGGAGTACAGGAAGCCCAGGTGCACCGGGCCGCTCCTGGCCGGCCCCAGGAGCTCCTTGGCCCGCTTGAGGTCGGTGCCGTACTGCAGGACGCCGGGATCGTGGCCCCACATGCCTTCGGGGATCACCCCGCGCATCTGGATGGCCTGGCCCTTCATGATGTCCTTGATGATGCCGCGGTAGTCCACGGCCCAGGAGATGGCCCTGCGCAGCTGCGGATCCTTCAGCGGCGGCCGCTGGTTGTTGAGGTAGAGGTAGGTCACCTGGAAGGAGGGGGCGCTGTACACGGTCAGCCGGGGCTTGCGCTCCACCACCGCCAGTTCCTCCTGGGGCAGGCCCTCCACCAGGTCCAGGTCGCCGTTCTCCAGCAGCAGGCGCATGCCCAGGGGATCGTGGATGATCTTGACCACCACCCGCCGCAGCACCGGCGTCTTGCCGCCGTAGCCGGGATTGGGCTCCAGCACCAGGGACTGGCTCTTTTCCCAGCTCACCAGGCGGAACGGCCCGGACCCGGCCGTGTGGCTGGCCAGGTAGAACCGCGCGTCCGGGCCCGGGTCCCGCTGGGACATCACGTTGGGGTTGATGATGCCGGTGCAGTTGGCGGCCAGGACGTTCAGGAAGTAGGGACAGACCCGGGCCAGGGTGAAGCGGACCGTCATGGCGTCCACCACCGTGACCTTGAGCCCCTCCGGGAGCAGTTCGGACGGCCCCTGGTCCAGCTTCTTCAGCCGGTCGAAGCTGAACTTGACCGCGGAAGCGTCCACCGGCACGCCGTCGTCGAAGGCCTGGCCGGGCCGGAGCTGGAACTCCCACACCAGGTTGTCCAGGGAGACCCGCCAGCGCTCGGCCAGGTCCCCCTCCACCTCGGTGGAGCCGCGGCCGTTCACCACCTTGTAGCGCGTCAGGCGATGGTAGCAGGGGTAGGTGACGGCCCAGTCGTTGTTGTCGACGGTGATGGCCGGGTCCAGGGTCTGCGGGTCGGCGTTCTTGCCGATCCACAGGGTGTGCTGGGAGTCGGCCGGGGCGCTGGCGGCCGGCCGGCCCAGGGCGGGCGCCAGGGCCGCCAGTCCCAGCGCCAGGCACAGGGCGGCCCGCCAGGACCGGCGGCAGGGGCGGTCGGGCGCTGTCCTGGAGCTTTCTGGCATGGCTCTGCCTGTGGCGCGGGGGTGGGGAGACTGGTAATGCGACTCAAAATAAATGTATTATTAATTGAATGACTGTCAATGGAGGCACGTTTTTGAGTTTCTTAATGAAAATGATTTCCATTTGATCTAGAGTCAGCACCAGGGTCCGGGGAACTCCGGCCCGAGGCTTGAAAGGTCCCATGACAACGCGTTCTCGTATCCTGGCGGCAGCGCTCGGCCTCACCGTTCTGCTGGGCTGCGGACGGGACCGGGCCCCGGCCGCGGGCGGGAAGAAGACCATCGTCGCCACCTACTCCATCCTCGCCGCCGCGGTCCAGGACCTGGCGGGCGACGCCTTCACGGTGCGCTCGGCCATCCCCAACGGCCTGGATGTGCACGAATGGGAGCCTTCGGCCCGGGACATCGAGGCCCTCACCCACGCCGACCTCATCGTCGAGAACGGCCTGGGCCTGGAAGGCGGCATGGGCAAGGCCCTGGACCAGGCCCGCCAGGCCGGGGTGGGTTTCTTCACCGCCGGCGACCACATCACGGTGCGCCGGGTGGCCGCCGGCGAAGGCATCCCCTCGGGCGACCCGGACCAGGCCGCGGGCGCCAGGGACCCGCACCTCTGGACCGACCCCCTGGCGGTCAAGGCCGTGGTGGACGCCCTGGCGGTGGACCTCGGGCGGCGCTTCGGGGTGGACCTCTCGGCCCGGGCCGCGGACCTGGACGCCCGGCTCACCGCGCTCGACGCCGAGATCCGGGCCCGGGCCGCGGCGCTGCCGGCCGGCCGGCGCCAGCTGGTCACCGGCCACGAATCCCTGGGCTACTTCGCCCAGCGCTACGGGTTCAAGCTGGTGGGCGCGGTCATCCCCGGCATGACCACCGAAGCCGAGGGCTCCGCGGCCAACCTGGAGTCGCTCAAGCGGCTGATCCGGCAGACCCGGGTGTCCGTGGTGTTCACCGAGCTGGGCACCCCGCCCCGCACGGTGGAGGCCCTGGCCCGGGAGAGCGGTGTCCGGGCGGTGCCGCTGGCCACCCACAATCTGCCCCCGGGCGGGGACTACTTCGCCTTCGAACGCGGCCTGTCCGCCACCATCCTGGACGCCTTGAAATGATCCTGGACTGCCTGGTCACCCCCTTCACCGCCAACGCCTTCCTGCTCAACGCGCTGCTGGCGGGCATCCTGGTCTCCGTCGCCTGCGGCATCGTCGGCACCTTCGTGGTGCTGCGGGGCCTGGCCTTCATCGGCGACGCCCTGGCCCACGGCGTGCTGCCCGGGGTGGCCATCGCCATGCTGCTGGGCCTGCCGGGCATGCTCGGCGCCGCGGCCGGGGCCCTGGGGATGATCTTCGGCATCGGCTTCATCACCCGCCGCTCGAACCTGTCCCCGGACACCGCCATCGGCCTGCTGTTCGTGGGCATGCTGGCCCTGGGCGTGGCCATCGTCTCCCGCTCCCACGCCTTCTCCGGGGACCTGGTGCGGATCCTGTTCGGCGAGATCCTGGGCATCCGCCCGTCCGAACTGGCCCTCCAGCTGGCCGCCACCCTGGTGATCGCCGTGCTGGCCCGGGTCTGCTACCGGCCGTTCCTGCTGCTCTGCTTCAGCCCGGAGCAGGCCGAGGTCTCCGGCTTCCCGCCCCGGCGCTACCACGCCATCATGCTGGGGATGATCGCGCTGACCGTGGTGGTCTCGTTCCGCACCGTGGGCACGCTGCTGGTCTTCGGTATGCTGCTGGCCCCGGCCGCCTCGGCGGCCCTGTTCTCCCGCAAGATCACCACCATGGTGCTGTCCGCCTCGGGCATCGGGGCCTTCTCGGTGTACACGGGCCTGCTGGCCAGCTACCACTTCGATATCGCCGCCGGCGCCGCCATCACCCTGGCGGCCTCATTGATCTTCTTCATCCTGCTCACGGCCCGGCAGCTGCTGCCGGCCGCGGGCGCCGCCGGGAGGACGAAATGAGCATCGTGGCCGCCCAGGGCCTGGCCGTGGGCTACCAGGGGGAGAGCGTGGTGGCCGGCCTGGACTTCAGCCTGGAGCCCGGGCAGGTGCTGGCCCTGGTGGGCTCCAACGGCTCCGGCAAGAGCACCCTGCTCAAGACCATCGCCGGGCTGCTGCCGCCCATCCAGGGCTCGATCGAGGTGCTGGGCGCCAGGCCCCTGGCCCGCCCCGGCCAGGTGGCCTACATGGGCCAGTTCCACCCGTCGAGCTTCATGCTCCCGCTGCGCGCCCATGACGTGGTGCGCATGGCCCGGTTCGCCGCCCACGGCCTGTTCGGCCGCATGACCGCAGCGGATGAACGGGCGGTGCACGAGGCCATGGCGGTCATGGGGGTCCTGGACCTGGCCCAGGCGCCGCTGAACGCCCTGTCCGGGGGCCAGCGGCAGCGGGTGTTCCTGGCCCAGGCGTTCGCCCGGGACGCCGGGCTGATCCTGCTGGACGAGCCCGCCGCCAATCTTGACGGGGCCTCCCGCGACACCTACCGCCGGGAGATCCGGCGCCTGGCCGCCGCCGGCCGGTCGGTGGTCATCGCCACCCACGATATCGACGAGGCCGCCGAGTGCGACGCCACCATGCTGCTGGCGCACCGGGTGGTGGCCTACGGCCCGAGCGCCTCGATCCTCACCCAGCAGGCGCTGCTCTCCACCTTCGGCATGGTCGGCAAGTACCAGGAGGGCGGGATCGTCATCGTCGAGCGGGAGCACGGCCACGAAGGCTGCGAATCCGGCCACTGAGCCTCAACCTCCGCCCGCCCCGCGGGTCCGTTCATCCTGAATGCCGCCACGAGGCCCTGCCATGGATCCGACCCCAGCGCTGATCATCCGGGACCTCGCCAAGGGCTTTCCCGCCCCCGCCGGAGGCCGCAGCGAGGTGCTGCGCATCCCGTCCCTGCGACTGCGGGCCGGGGAGCAGGTGGCGCTGCGGGGCGAGAGCGGCCTGGGCAAGACCACCCTGATGCACATCATCGCCGGCATCCTGGTGCCCGACGCGGGCGAGGTGGCGGTGGGCGGCACGGTGCTCACCGGGCTTTCCGAAGCCGCCCGGGACCGGTTCCGGGCCGAGCGGCTGGGCTACGTGTTCCAGACCTTCAACCTGCTCCAGGGGCTCACGGCGCTGGAGAACGTGGCGCTGGGCCTGGCGTTCGGCCGGGGCGCCCGGCCCAGGGCGGCGCTGGAAGCCCTGGACCGGGTGGGCCTGGCCGGCCGCGCCCACTACCTGCCCCGCCAGCTCAGCACCGGCCAGCAGCAGCGGGTGGCGGTGGCGCGGGCCCTGGCCAACCGCCCCTGCCTGATCCTGGCCGACGAGCCCACCGGCAATCTCGACGCCGCCCGGGGCCGGAAGGTCATCGCCCTGCTGCGGGACAGCGCCGCCGAACTGGGTTCCGCCCTGCTGGTGGCCAGCCACGATCCCGAGGTGCTGGACGGCTTCGGCCAGGTGCTCGACCTGGCCGCGCTCAACCAGGTCCAGGCCCGCGAAGAGGAGGCATGATGCTGTTCCTGCTGATCCGTCGGGGCCTCCGCCAGCACCTGGTGTCCACGGCGGTGGCCGTGCTGCTGGTGGCCCTGGGCATGGGCCTGGTGGTCTCGGTGTGGGTGGTCCGGGCCGAAGCCGAGCAGTCCTTCACCCGCTCCGCCTCGGGCTTCGACGCGGTGCTGGGCGCCCGGGGCTCCAAGCTCCAGCTGGTGCTCAACGCCCTGTTCCACCAGGAAGCCTCCCCGGGCAACATCACCGCCGAGGACTACCAGCAGATCAAGGGCCTGCCGGTGGTGGACCGGGCCATCCCGATCGTGGTGGGCGACAACTTCCGCGGGGTGCGGCTGGTGGGGGTGAGCGACGACTTCTTCCAGGACCTGGAGTACGCCCCCGGCCACAGCTACGCGGTCGAGCCCGGCGGGCGGCCGTTCCAGGTGGGCCAGAAGGAAGCCGTGGTGGGCAGCCTGGCGGCGCACCAGCTGGGCTGGACCCCGGGCGCCAGCTTCCACCCGTTCCACGGCCTGGACTACAACCCCAGTGCCCAGCACAGCGAGAGCTTCACCGTGGTGGGCATCCTCGCTCCCACCGGCACCCCGGCCGACCGGGTCATCTGGGTGCCCCTGGAGGGGGTCCAGCGGCTGGGCGGCCACGACCCGGCGGCCTTCACCGACCTCAGCGCCGTGCTCATCAAGTTCAAGCCTGGGGCCGAGGCCGCGGGGTTCATGCTGGACACCCGCTACAACCGCCAGGGCAAGCGCCTGACCCTGGCCTGGCCGGTGGCCTCGATCCTGGGCGACCTGTTCGCCAAGTTCGACTGGTTCGCCGACGCGCTGCGGGCGCTGGCCTACATGGTGGCGGTGGTGGCCGGCGCGTCGGTGTTCTCCTCGGTGTATTCCTCCATGAGCGCCCGCAAGCGCGACCTGGCCATCCTGCGCGCCCTGGGCGCGCACCGGGGCTTCCTGATCGCCGCGGTGCTGGGAGAATCCGCCAGCATCGGGCTCATGGGCTGCGCCCTGGGGTTCGGCCTGTACGCCCTGATCGCCTCGGTGGTGCAGGAGCTGCTCAGGACCCGGATCGGCGTCCTGCTGGAGCCCTGGGCCTGGAACCCGGTGCTGGCCTGGGGCCCCGTGCTGATGCTGGCCCTGAGCGTGGCCGCCGGGGTCCTGCCGGCCTGGCGCGCCTACCGCCTGTCCGTGGCCGAAGGCCTCTCCCCGCTCAGCTGAGGCGCCCATGAGCCGGAAACCGCTCCTCCTTCTCGTCCTGCTGGCGGCCCTGGCCAGCGGCGGCTGGTACCTGGCGCGCACCCGGATCAGGGCCGGGGCGCTGGCGGGAACCGCCCACGACGTCATGAAACCGCACCGGAACCAGCCGCCCCACGGCGGGACGCCGGTCGTCCTCGGGGATGGGGACTTCTGCCTGGAACTGGTGCGGGAACCCTCCTCCGGCACCCTGCGGGTCTACGTGCTGGACGGCGAGATGGAGGACTTCGTGCGGATCAAGGAGCCGCAGCTGGAGCTGGAGATCGAGCAGCACGGCCGCAGGCGGACCCTGGGCCTCAGGGCGGTGGCGGACCCGGCCACCGGCGAGACCGTGGGCGACACCTGCCTGTTCGAGACCAGGACCAGCTGGCTCAAGGGCGCCAACCCCTTCAAGGGCGTCGTCAAGCGCATCGCCATCCACGACCGGACCTTCCAGTCCATCCCCTTCCGCTGCCCGGGCGGCGGATGACAGTCCACCCGAAACAACTACTCGGTGAACGTGTCCGCCAGGTCCACCACTGTCATCTGGCCGTAGCCCCGGTGCGGCCCGATGGCCGCCCCCGCCGTCCCGAAGGCCGGGTTGAACAGGTTCCTGCGGTGGCCCCGGCCGGGCACCCCGTCATCGATGACCAGCTGGATGACTGTCATCCGGGCGGTCTCCTCGCCGTAGTTGATCACCTCCCCGATCTGCGAGCCCTGCTGGCCGTGGCGCTGGATCCGCTGGCCGAAGGTGGACCCGTCGGTGCCCACGTGCCCGGTCTGGCCGGTGCGGCCCTGGTCCAGCACGTGGTCCCGGGCGGCGGCGTGGAGCCCTTCCGAGTAGCGCAGTTCGCCGGGTATGGGCTGGACCTTCTCCAGGAAGGCCGCCGCCTCCTCCACCGCGCTGGCGCCCTCCACCGTACGGAGCGGCACATGGTCGCGCAGCCGCCACAGCTTCGGGTCCCGGGCGTCGAAACGCAGGCCCAGCTTGCGGATGTATTTGGCATAGGCCCGGGGGAAGGTGCGGATCTTCGAGATCTCCCTGACCACCGCCCGTTCCTCGGCAGTGCTGGGCATTCTCGCGGGCGCCGGTCCGCCCCTGGGCGAAGCGACGCCATCGCCGGACGGCTGGGCGGCCAGGAACAGCGCCAGCAGAGGGACCAGCAGGGCGGATCGGACCATGGAAACTCCGGCCGGAAGGCGGGAAAACGGCCGGCAGTGGCGCTCCGGCCCACACAGCATGCCATGTTCCTGCCCGCTCCCGCGCTAGAATGAAGGCCACGGAGCCGCGCATGCCCCCCTATCTCACCGTCGTGATCCCGATCTTCAATGAAGAAGCGAACATAGCCAACCTCTGGGAGCGGCTGCGGACGGTGCTGGAAGGGCATTTCCGGGATCCGGCCCGGCCCTGGGAAGTGGTCTTCACCGACGATGGCAGCCGGGACGGCAGCCTGGAGATGCTCCAGGCCATCGCCGAGGCGGAACCCCGGGTGTCGGTGGTGGAATTCAACCGCAACTACGGCCAGCACGCCGCCATCTTCGGGGCCTTCGCCGTGGCCCAGGGCCGGGTGATCGTGACCATGGACGCCGATCTGCAGAACCCGCCCGAAGAGATCCCCAAGCTGGTGGCCAAGATCGAGGAAGGTTTCGACGTGGTGGGCGGCTGGCGCCAGGGGCGGATGGTCAACGACAGCCTGTTCCGCACCCTGCCCTCCAGGATCGTCAACGCTGTCACCCGCAAGACCACCGGGGTCCGGCTGCACGACTACGGGTGCATGCTTCGGGCCTACCGGCGCGAGGTGGTGGACGCGATGCTGCTCTGCAAGGAGCGCTCGAGCTTCATCCCGGCCCTGGCCAACAGCTTCGCCAAGCGGATCGCCGAAGTGCCGGTGGGTCACGCCGAGCGGGCGGCCGGAGACTCGAAGTACGGACTCTGGAAGCTGATCAACCTCCAGTTCGATCTGCTCACCAGCTTCTCCCTGCTGCCGCTGCAGATGCTCAGCGTGCTGGGGGTCATCGTCTCCGCCCTGGGCGTGGGCTTCGGCGTCATCCTGCTGGCCTACCGGATCATCCATCCCGAGGGCGCGGTGCAGGGCGTGTTCACCCTGTTCGCCGTGCTGTTCTTCTTCGTGGGCGCGCAGTTCCTGGCCTTCGGGCTGCTGGGGGAGTACATCGGCCGGATCTACCAGGAAGTGCGCGACCGGCCCCGCTATGTGGTGAAGAAGGTCCATAAAGCCAAGGACTGAACCGCCCCGCATTCACGATTCCAGGAACAGGAAGGCAGATGTCAGCCAGAGGCAGAATCCTATTTGTGGACGACGATCCCAGGATCCTGGAGGAATTGCGCCGGCAGGCCCCAGCCCTGGGGCCGGACTGGGAAGCCGCTTTCGCCGACAGCGCCGCCAAGGCCCTGCGCGCCTGCGCCGAGCAGGCGTTCGACGCGGTGGCCGCCGACCTGCGCATGCCCGGCATGGGCGGGGCCGAGTGCCTGCAGGAGATCATGGCCCGGCACCCTGCCACCCTCAGGCTGCTCCTGGCCGTCCTGGATGACCGGAACGAGGCCCTGCAGGGTCTTGCCCGGGCCCACCAGTTCCTGGCCAAGCCCTGCGATTTCACCTTCCTGAAATCCCTGCTGGATTTCACCCGGCAGCACGGCCGGCGGGTGGGCAACGACCACGTGCGGGAACTGGCCGCGCGCATCGGCCAGCTGCCGGCGGTGCCCGAACTGTACCGGGATATCACCGCCCTCATGGAATCCGACCGGGGCTCCGCCGAGCAGATGGGCGCGGTCATCGGGCGGGACATCGCCATGACCGCCATGATCCTCAAGCTCGCCAATTCAGCCTTCTTCAGCCTCCGGCACCAGGTCACCAGCCCGGCCGAGGCGGTTTCCTACCTGGGGGTCGACCTGCTGCGGGCCCTGGTGCTGGCCCACGGCCTGTTCGGCCAGGTCGGCGCGTTCCGGGTGCCCGGCTTCACCCTCCACCACCTGTGGCAGCACAGCCTGGAGGTGGCGGCGGCGGCCCGGCGCCTGGCCGCGGCCGAAGGCCTGCCGCAACTGGCCAACGCGTTCTTCACCGCCGGGCTGCTGCACGATATCGGCATCCTGATCCTGGCCTCCCGGTTCCCCGAGGACTACGCCAAGGTGCTGGAACTCAACCACCGTTCCGGGGGCAGTCTCGAAGCCTCGGAGTTCCACGTGTTCGGAGCCAGCCACGGCGAAGTGGGCGCCTACCTGCTCTCGCTCTGGGGCATCCCCGAGGCTGTGGTGGCGGCCGCCGCCTGCCACCACGGCATCGCCCGCCAGCCGGAGCCGGGGTTCACCCCCGCCCTGGCCGTGCACGTGGCCGACACCCACTGCGGCTACGCCTCGGACCATGAGGTGTTCACCA
>Ga0316217_10006665_pt1 | contig 11317 bp, 16 predicted proteins | sample 1anoAmetaG_FD_203633 | JGI IMG/M metagenome (GOLD analysis project Ga0316217, IMG submission 203633) | Freshwater microbial communities from Trout Bog Lake, Wisconsin, USA - 1anoA | ecosystem: Environmental > Aquatic > Freshwater > Lake > Hypolimnion/Profundal zone | place: USA: Wisconsin... | reverse complement strand
GATTTTCCCTCCGACCATGGTCAACGACTGGACTTCGATCCCGGCCATACGGCCTGAACGTTGGGCTGAACTGCGATCCGAGCTTGAATCCTCTGCTAAAGGAACCCTATGACGAACCTTGCGAAAAAACTCCACCCGGCGCGGTTCACCGCCATGTCAGGAAAAATGGCTGCTCTGGTCGGTTTTTTCATCGGTGAGACCTACACGAAGCCAGCCATCGCCGCCATCATCGTCAGCAACGATGGCTTCGTCTTCGCTATGGATGAAGGGGATGTCGGCTACAACGCTTTCATCGGCGGTGTGTCCGACCTCAAGCGGAATTGGAGTACTCTCCTCGATGCAGCAGGGCTCACCGCAGAGGAGCACGCAGAGGCGATGCGCCTGTTCGACAGCAGGATGTGAAAAGTGTCGTAGGTGGTCGATCCGGTGGATTTTCTAAGCTTGAATTCCGGCGCACACAGAATACCGATGTTGAGCTGTCAGCCGTTCACGTATTGGTATATAGTTCCTCGGCTGAGTTCACTTCTGTTCCAGCAGTCATCAATGCATCGCTGGCAGAGCATGTCCAGCTTGTAGTAGGGCAGCATCCCGGATGGCCAAACCTCAAAAAGGTCATCGTGCGTTAAACAAACCCACCTGAAACATCGATCACATTGTGCCCAATTGCAAGGCAAGCAAGGAGTCAGTTTTTCTTCTGCACACTCTGGCGGGATCAGTTCCATGTTTTCTCAACTCTGATACTTAACGGCGTGCGGGGGTTTGCTAACCTTTTGGCGGGAGGCGCGTCTATTGGGTATAACCTCCTGATGAACGCTTCAGGCCGGAAAGGCTCTTCAAACGGAGCCCCCGGCCTTAACTTTTTGGCCGGAATCCTCCACGAGCATCACTGAGCCTCGGCCAGCAACCGGGCGACGGTGCTCTTGCTCAGCTTGAGTTCCTCGGCAATCGTGGCCAGACTCTTCCCTGAGCTGCGGAGACTGAGGAGCCTATGCGGGTCACAGGTGACCCGAGGCCGTCCGCCCACCCGGCCTTGAGCCCTAGCGGTAGCCAGACCGGCCAGAGTCCTCTCTGACAGACGCACTCTCTCCTGCTTCGCAATCACCGCCAGAATCGATATGACTGCATCCCTGAACATTCCGCAGCTATCCAGATATTGCTCAGTGAAGCTGCGGTACCCGACGCCACAGGAAGTCAGCCGTTGCAGGTATTGCAGGGTTTCGAAGACGCCCTCGCGGCTGAACCTGTCCAGCGACCAAAACAGCACAGAATCAAACTCCCTGCGGGAGGCGGCGGCGAACAGGGCCTTGAATTGCTGGCGGTCGCCATTCTTGCCGCTGGCGACATCGACGTACTCCCTGACCACCGTCCAGTCCTGAGTGGCAGCGAATGCCCGGAGTTGAACGAGCTGGTTCTGCGTGTCCTGCCTTTCAGTGCTGACCCGGCTATAGATTGCGATTCGCATTCCCATATCTACAGAATACGAAGCAGAGTCAGATTTCGGCTAAATAACGGTCGTTTTAGAGACGACTCGCAGGGTGGTTGTAAGTTGTTGATTTTTAGCAGAAGCAGATGGTGAATTTGGGGAACGTTTTTGGGACGGTGTGACGTGGCTCACTCTGGATGATGGAGCACAACCGCTATACTTTCGCGTGAGTGTTCTCCAAGATCATACCTTAAGGTCTCTAGCGATGCGGTCGTTCAGGACGCGATTACAGCAGCTATCAATCCTCTTGAGCGGCGTAGCCGTTGCCATTGGAATCCTTGTCCTCATTGGATGGATTGCCAATATTGAATCATTTGAAACAGTGATTCCCGGCTTCATCACGATGAAGGCCAACACAGCGATCTGTTTCATCAGTGCTGCTTTGTGTCTATGGGCATTACTCGATGTTTTTCCACGCCGCTTTCAGACTCCGGTTGTGGTTCTTAGCGTAGCGATCATCGTTCTTTTCGCTGGTGGAACCGGGTTGGAGTACATTTCTGGACGACAGTTTGGAATTGATGAACTGTTCTTCCGGGACTATATTCAAAGCCCCTATCCCGGTCGCATGGCACAAATCAGTGCCTTCAACTTCATGCTGGTGGCGCTTGGCCTTGTGAATCTTGGAATTTCAGAGCGATACGTTCTGCGATTCCAAATAACTGCGGTCGTCGTTGGGTTCTCGGCTTATTTCGCGATCACGGGCTACATTCTCGGGGTTCCCTTGCTGTACGGCTCGATTCAGTACACATCCATGGCGATTCACACCGGAGTCGGGTTTCTGCTCTTGAGCTGGTCTATGTTGTGCGCCAGACCACGCGATGGTCTGATGACCGTCATTACCAGCGACGGAGCGGGCGGAATACTGGCTCGATTCTACCTGCCCATGGCGATCTTAGGGCCGCTGCTGCTCGGTCTATTGTTGGTGATCCCGAGGATGAATTTCGGAAATATCCGTTTCGGCATCGCCATGCTGGTGCTGTCTTGTAATCTTTTGTTCGTATTCGTCACTTGGATGCTTGCTACTCGTATTGATCGAACCCAACAGGCGCTACGCGAAAGCGAGGAGCGTTGGGAGACCACATTGCGGAGTATTGGCGATGCGGTGATTGCAACCGACGCCACCGGCAAGGTCACGTTCATGAACGAAGTTGCGGAAAAGCTGACGGGATGGCCGCTCATCGAGGCTCAAGGGAAAGAACTGAATGAAATCTTCAATATCGTTAATGAAGTGACGCGAGTCAAACCGGAGAATCCCGTTGCCAAGGTAATCCGGCTGGGGCAGGTGGTGGGCCTAGCAAACCACACCGCTCTGATTTGCCGCAACGGAAAGGAATTCCCCATCGAAGACAGTGGTGCCCCGATTCGAGACAAGGCGGGTCAGATTACGGGCGTCGTGATGGTTTTCCACGACACCAGCGAGAAGCGAACAGCCGAAAAAGTCGTGCGCGACAGTGAACGGTTGGCGACGACGGGACGTTTAGCATCGTCACTTGCACACGAGATTCACAATCCTCTGGATACAATCGGCAACCTGCTATACCTGATCGATCAAAGTCCCGATGTACCCCAGACAGTGCGGCAGTATATTGCGGTTGCAAGCGAAGAACTGACGCGGGTGACGCAAATGACCCAACACATGCTTGCTTTCCAGCGCGAAGCGAAGAAGCCAGTGCCATTTAAGATAGGCGAAGTGCTCCACAATGTGATTGCGCTCTACGAGAGAAAGATCGCATCGGCTGCAATCGAGATCGAGAAGCAGGTGGAATTTGAGGGAGAGTTTGTCGGCTTGCCGGGAGAGATGCGGCAGGTTCTTGCCAATTTACTGGGTAACGCCATTGAGGCCATCGGTAAGAACGGGAAAATAAGGCTGCGTGCATATGCTGGCCGGGACTGGCGTCAAGGTAGGCGTGGGCTGCGATTGACGGTAGCCGATAATGGGCCGGGGATACCGCCTGAGATTCGCGACAAGATTTTCGATCCGTTCTTCACGACTAAGGGCGAAAACGGAACAGGATTAGGATTGTGGATTACATTAGGCATCATTCGGACTAACGACGGAATCCTTCGGCTTCGCACCGTCGCCAGAGACGGGCGTTCGGGTACATGCTTTTCAGTCTTCTTTCCCTTTTCCACGCAAGAAACCGAACGCCCGCCGTTGGACTCAGAGAGTCTGCCAAGTTGGCGGTCGTGAGCCAGTCCTGCCAAGGTGCTGAAAACTGGATTACAGAGGAATTACCTTCACCTTTCCATGAGGGCTGACTCTCAAGGTCATTGTCTCAGCGCACGTGTTGCACAACCAGAAATGCTCTATTGTGACCGTCTTCTTTGGGGTACTGGAAGGAGCCGCTATTGTCCCCACCCTTGGGACGCGGAGAAGCATGCCCTCACCTTGATAGCGGAATATGGCCGAGCATTTTGAATTTGCACATTTCTCGAACAGAATGAGAACTCCTCCAACTATCGCTGCAATCACACTGGGTATTGAGCAGATCGCAGCTCAGGCGCTCGTCTGAGCTTCTTGTGAATTGCTCGCGCCCATAAACAATCCGATCTTGTCGAGCAATGCTGGGAACATGTCCTGTTTCCCAATCCACGCATCGACCTCGCTGCTCTCCTCCATGGGTGCCATCCCCGTCACGATGATGATGGGGAGTGTCGGCGATTTCTGGCGAACGATCTTGGCGAGTTCCAGACCGTTCATGCCCTCCATGTGATAGTCGGTTACCAGCAGGTCAAAGTTGTCGGACTCAAACTTTGCCAATGCATCAGTGGCGTTGAAAGCATAGTCCGCGTGGTAGCCCTGCCTCTGTAAAATTTGGCAGCTCACTCGCGCCAGCAACTCATGGTCGCCTACGAATAGAATTGCTTTCATCGCTGCACCTGCACCCTGAGTGTGATAGTACGGCCAAGGATACGGTACTGCACTCTACGTCCGACTTCGTTGTCGAGCGTCACCTTGCTGTGTGACGCCCAGCCGGGCTGGTGAGAAATTCTCCGTTATCTGGAGCGAGGACGCGAGATGTCTGGCTCGACAGTTATCAGCGATTGTGAACAGATCAGGCCGCACTTGTGTAACCGGGTAGGCGTGCAACCTTAAGCAAACGAAGCAGCATCTCTCTTCATATAGCGAAAAGTGGTTGAGCAGTTCCAAAGGGTGTTGCATCAACGGAAATATCCGTCTGTCATCGTATTGAAATACAAAATCCCTATAGTCGAAGTGGAGAAAACCTTTATGTCGTCGCCACAGAAAACTGAGCGTCCTGCCTATCGAGGTAGTTCACCTCACGTTGGTACCCGCCTGTACCAATCGCATCAGCAGCGTGTAGGGGAAGAACGTCGTGATATCGGAGATTGGCTCCAAACCGAAGCTGATTCCAAGCCCCAAGGAAGAAATTAACCCCGAGAGCCGCAAGGGAAAAGTGATGGCAAAGCGGATATTTGTAGTAGACGACGAGAATTGTGTAGCCGACACCCTAGCCGTAATATTCCGCAAAGCGGGGTACGACGCCAGTGCGTTTTACAACGCTCAGAATGCCCTAGCGCAGATCGACACTTGTTGCCCGGAGCTGGTCATCAGCGATGTGAGAATGCCCGGAATGGACGGCGTGGATATGGATGTTCACATCAGAGAGCGCCACCCGGCGTGCGAGGTTGTTCTGTTTTCAGGACAATGTTCCACGCTGAATATCCTCGAAAGGGTTGCACATCGGGGATATGATTTCGAGCTGCTGGCGAAGCCGATTCACCCTACGGACTTGTTGGCAAGGATCGAAACCGTAAGTCGCAAACTAGAAGCGGAACTAGAAACCGCGCTCTCGCCAGAGTGAAAAAGAAGCATGACGAGATGTTGCGAACGGCTCGTGGTTCTGGCAGTGGAAACCACACGGACAGTGAGCACAGCGGGTGCCGCCTTCCGCACTCTTCCCTGATTTCAACGTACAACTTGCCACACGTAAAGCAGCATCTATTCTGATAAGGGAAGACCTACCGGACGCATCGCCGCTCGGTAGGTTTTTTCGTAAGGCTGCTTCGACTCACTCAGCCAGATTTCAATTCAAGAAGGAACACGCAACATCATGGAACAAGGAACAGTGAAGTGGTTTAACGACGCAAAGGGATTTGGCTTTATCAGCCGCCAGAACGGCGAAGATGTCTTCGTGCATTTTTCGGCAATTCAGTCGAATGGTTTCCGCAGCCTTCAAGAAGGCCAAGCCGTGCAGTTCAACGTCGTCAAGGGGCCGAAGGGTTTACAGGCAGAGGGCGTGACAGCCATCTAGGTTTTGGCAGAAACCTTGTAAACAGCAGACCGCAACCGTAGACCCGTCGATAGCTGGTAACTATAGGCGGGCTCTGAACCCAACAACTTCGGCAAGCCGATAGCTGCTAGCCCTCAAATTACTTGTCGGCCTGTCCATTACCGCGATCTTGATATCAGCAGGTGGGGGAGCCCGCTGTGTTCTTCACCAGCGGGTTCGCCATAGCTGAAACGCGGGTATATACGGGGGCTCACTCCGAGTAGCCTTCGTCCTCATCGTCGTCCTAACCGAATTAGAAGGGTGGGAAACCCTCACTCCAAGGAGGGCATCAGAGCACTGAGATATCAAGCATTCCTTTGCTCGGCCTGCAAGTACGACTCGACTGACTCCTCCATTTGTAGCAGCATCGCATCGTTCAGCTTGTTCAAATCCAGAAGCAAATAGCTGAGGTTAAGCGAGAGCAGATGCTCGTAGATCACGTTGTTAATTACCTGAGCGATGATGCGCTGTTTCGCCATCATGAGTTTGAGGGAGTAGTTCTGCTTTTGGCGTACCTCTCCACGAATCTTGGCAGAACGTAGCAATACCTCGCTGCCTTCGGTCGATAGCTCCGAGTCTAGGTGGTCGGCCAGCTCTCGGATCATGCTTTCAAGCGTGTCAAGTAGTTCCTCATCCGAAAGATGTAGCGCGACCAATTCCGGCGTTGCTTTCAAGTTGACGAGTGTTCGAGACTGGATTGTGACAATGTTGTCCCGAAGAATAGTCGAGAGCCGCTGCTCTGGGCGGGAAACTGGGATTGTGTCTACCCGCCCTTGCAACCTGCGGCGAATTGTTTCTATCAGCTCTGGAATATCGGATGGCTTAGTCATGTAGTCATCCACTTGCAAGCGCAAAGCCTGTAGTGCTGTTTCGAACGCGGGAAAGCCCGTCAGAATAAAATTGATGCATCGGGGATTCACCCGCCGCATGGTGTGAACCACGGTGAATCCATCGGCAACGTGACCCATATTGAGGTCTGATATGAGCACATCGAATCGCTCGTCCGACGTGATGATCCTCAGTGCATCGGGAACTGAGCCAGCCGTGGTCACCTCATACCCGTGATATTTGAGAACCATCGGAAGCGTCGTCAAAATTCCGGGATCATCGTCAACACACAAAATCCGAGCTGCGGGCACTAGGGGCTCTTCTCCTACGCACATATCAGCGTAGAGTCACTGTCAGATTCCTCAGTGTGCTCCGGGGTTGTATCGCAGACGCTAATACAGAGAGGATCGTGTCGGTGGCGTCAGCATCGCACCGCAGTAACTCTGACTGAGGGGCATAGTGCTCTGGGAGATAGCTGCTCATTTCCGTTTTCCCTCCACCTAGTGCAACCTCTCAGTCATGTCTGGCCTCATACCCACGAGGGACTTGTCGGAAATGAAACCTTCTGAGAACAGGCCAGTTGTTCTCTGCGTGGATGCGAATCAAACGTACTTGCATTTCCGAAAACTGGTGCTCGAAAGAGCCGGATATTCAGTTCTGATCGCCAATGATTTCGCGACTGCCATGGAGTTGTTTACCTCATCCGCAATCAGCTTGGTTCTGAGTGATGATTGCCTGAGAGATGGAAGCGGGATCGAGTTGGCCACGGCTATAAAGAAGCTGAGACCGGACGTGCCAGTTGCAATCATCTCGGCGCTGGTGGAAGAGCCCGAGGGAATGGAACACGCAGACCTGTTTATTTGCAAGGCCGAATCCACACCTCAGGTATTGCAGAAGATTTCAGAACTACTGAGTGCCGGGTCGGAGCTACATCAGAAGGCTGGGTGATTACAAGTGCGTTTCGACTGTAGCTTTGAGGACGCGTCTTCATTCCGGGGCTCAAGCACAGGCTAGGGATGCCTGACTGCGGAAATTAGTTCCGGCAAGAATTGAGAGTCGCTCAGGGTGCCGGGTGTGTGGCTTTCTTCATCATGTCCATGGCAACCGGGGCAGCGCACTATGACCGGAACTTCCGGGTGTTTGGCTGCAAGCTCTGACACAATGCTTTCGCGCTCCTGCTCAGTCCACGAATGCAAGCAGACAATGACGTTTCTGATACCCAGAGCCTTGACGACACTCAAGGCTGCGGTCATGTTCGTCGCCGTCACCAACTCGAATCTAGCCGCATACAACTGAGACTGGGTGCCGCAGAGGTCTGCGGTGCGTTTCGTGATCGCAAGCACTCTCTGGTAGATCAATGTAGTGGCCTCTGGGACGATTGTGGCACGGTAAGGTGAGTACCCGCAATGACTGGTGGCAGCTTATGTGGCTTTCTACCGATACAGTGGACGGTAAGAACTTCGATAATATCTGGAGCAAAAGGGCGAGATGTCTCCGGAACATCTGCAAGGCATATCCCTCACAGCTTCGATACAGGCTCTAATCCCCACGCCTTCAGGAGAGTTTCGGGAATGAATTTCGAGTCTTTGTTGCGACTCGCCCACTCACGAAGCTGAGTTGAGCTGGCGTACTCATCAGGTTGAAGATTGAATTCGCGAGCAACCTGCTGGAATTCAGCCATGGTTGGAGTCACTGAACCATTCGGTTCCGGCGTGCCCCAACCCCAATTAGGATTGCCGCGTCTCTTCGCCATAAACTCAGTTCACCTGCGCCCCTTCAGCTATGTCGGCGGAGAGCGAGCAAATCTGCGCTATTCTTGCCAGCATCTCAGGCGGAGGAAGTGGCTTCTGTAGAACTTCGAAATCGAATCCCCTCGACCTCGCCTTCTCCAGCAGGTCATCGCAGCAAACATTGCCAGATATGAAGAACACCTTGCATTGGGGTCGCACACCCAAAATCTCCATTGCGGCTTCGACGCCATTCATCGCCCCCATCGCGATGTCACTCACAATACAATCGGGCAGGAACGAACTGGCCACCTGAATTGCTTCTTCTCCACTGAAGGCTGTTGCCGTCTCGTAGTTTTGAGACTCAAGGATTTTGGCACGCGCAGAGGCTATGGCTCTCTCGTCATCGACCACCAGAATTTTGTGCTTCTTCAGCATGGCAGTCCTCTTCCTGTGGCAACGAATCCGAGTGGCCGAAGGCCGGGTGCATTGCGTTGGTGCCCCGCATCAATGGGGAATTTCCTGCCGCATGAAACTTGTTCATGCAGAAATCCCCATCTATTTAGTTGTTTGGAATCTACTTCAAAGTATATCCGGCAGGAACTCAGGATTCAATGTTCAACTGCGCTGATCCGAGCCGATAGTAACCACGCGGGATGACTCGACCGAGCTTGAGTGCATCCGGCACGAACGGCTGACTTGTAATGCACATTGCACCGAGGTGCGTGCAAATGATGCGTGACCGTCCCAAGTGATGGCCGGAAATGGGAAAATCTCTGCAAATGTGGTGTTTTAACCTCTGCGCTGTATTCAGCTACATACATCCTGATTTATGGTGGTTTCGTCTTCCAGCCCATAGGGGAGAGATCACCCGATGCACTGTGCAGCCTGTGATGAGCCACTAACAATTGAGCAGGTTGAGCTAGGAAGCTGTACACGCTGTCATGCGCCTATCTGTGCTCTTCATCGCTGTACGGGATTATGCTGCTGTCATGCGGCCTTCTGTGACCTTCATCCCTGCCAAGGATCATGCTCCTGCTACTCGCCAGTAATCCCGATAGATTCACATCCCACCTACAGACGAAAGAGGTAAACATCATCGAAGCCTCCATACCGGACAAAGGGGCTAGGGAGTCAACCGATTCAATCTGCATTCCTTCGACCGGGCAACGTTTCCAGAGTTGCCGAGCATCTACTCTGACAACAGCAGTAACACCGGGCGCTTTTCCGCACACTCGGTAGCCTTTTTGATAGGCTGCTCCTGCGACAGTTGAACCCTCCGAACGTGTCCTATTCCCAGAATCTCCCCCTTCCAAACACTCCCCGCCCAAGGTGTGTGCGGAGACGGCGAGTTAGCCCAATACAGTTTCTCGCGGCACTGGCACCGCACACGCCGGATCATCGTTCACTAGATTCACCCGGCTGCTTACCTCATAACGCGCATCAACGCCCGGGTTCAGCAGGTCGCACGTGAAACAGAACGGGTCTTTGCCCTACCGTCGTTCTTGTCGAGTAGGGAACCATCGTTGCCGACGGTTCCCTCAGGCGTAAAAATGCCCTGCCGTTTTGTGGCAGGGCTCAACACTCCTGAGAGGAATTAGTTAATCTGCGCCCCGACTAACTCAGGGGTTTCCGCGCACCCGCCCCCGAACCCAGCAAGTTCCTCGGGAGAAATTTCGTACTCTTCTGCTTCACGTCCACCGTGGATATGCTTAAATGCCGATTCCATTTCAGTCATAAGCTGCTCCACGGTCACGTTCTTTAAGAGCGGGCTCGGTTGACCGCTAATTTCTCGTACTAGCTTTAGCATCACTAAGAGTCGCACGGCGCGATCCGTGCCCTTACCGAGTGTGCTATTTTCCCATCGAGAGATGACGCTCTTACTTGAGCCCATGATCTCTGCAAACTCGCTAACCGAGTATCCGCAGAACTTGCGGAGATATCGAAGTTCTCCACCGCTCAGCAAAGACTTCTTCCTTAACAGTCTGAGAGCAATTACTTGATGGAGGATACCAGCCGCCGGAATTTCGGCAACTATGGCATTGCACTTCGTGCAATGAAAAACAAGCACATCTTTCAGAACAACAGAATCTAAGCCGCTTTCAACGTACTTGTAATCGCTCTTCCGGCCCTCCATCTCCCCGCCACAGTCGTAGCATTTGGTTGTTGCAATCACCGTATCCATCACATAGCCCCCCAGTCTAGGCTCTGATTTCAGTCTTAAAACCTTCTGCTACGCTTACCCGATTTGGTTTTGAAGCAACCACTAATCAAGGTCATCAGAGGTGACTTAATAAAGTCATGCTCCGCAGAAAGAGAAAAGACTGCGTCGAACTCAACTCCTTCAATGTCTCCGCGAAAGACATACGTGTGGTCTTTGTGTTCACTCGAATATTTTCCACCACCAATACACTGACCATTTCTTATCACTTTGGCCATGTCGAACACATCAAACTCGCGCTCCACGATTCGTTCATGACAGTGAACGCTTTCCCGATATCGTCCAATTGATCCGTTTAGGATATTCAGAGCGACCGTTCTAGCGAACTCTGGCGATGGAGAATCCGATCCAGCTTTCAGTTGTTCAGCCCCTGTGCACTCATGGGAGCCAACGTATACAAATTCGTAGACGGATAATTTCTCTTCAAACTTTGCCACAGCCATCTCCGGGATACTGCTGCAATATGAACCAAGAGTAGACTGTTAACATTTAGTTGTCAATGGTTGACATTTGGTTGTCTATAGGTGCAGCTATTCTGAATCTTCAAGGAAGCGTCCGCACAATGGCAGAATTCTACCTGTTTCGCTATTTGTTCGCCATCTGAATTACAATCACCCGCGTGCGCCTATTGCCAGCATTCACCGAAGGTTCGGCTCCCACCGTGGAGTGGCTCTTCCTCGATCTGAACTCCTACTTCGCTTCGGTCGAGCAGCAGGAGCGCCCGGAGCTGCGGGGGAGACCCATCTGCATCGTCCCGCTCATC
>Ga0316217_10006664_pt1 | contig 11317 bp, 12 predicted proteins | sample 1anoAmetaG_FD_203633 | JGI IMG/M metagenome (GOLD analysis project Ga0316217, IMG submission 203633) | Freshwater microbial communities from Trout Bog Lake, Wisconsin, USA - 1anoA | ecosystem: Environmental > Aquatic > Freshwater > Lake > Hypolimnion/Profundal zone | place: USA: Wisconsin... | reverse complement strand
TGCGCGATCCACAAAACATCGAATTTTTGCGGCGAGGCAAGATAGGGCATGGAATCCATGTTGGTGTCAGACCCTGAAACCTTGCCGCGCCGGATAAAGGCGCTTTGCAGTTCGGCGACAATGGCGTTTTGCACCGTTGTCGTGTTGGGCGAAAGATTGGCGATAATGACGTTGATTGGATAGGCGTTGGCCGCCGCAACGGTGATGATTGCCGCGCTCGGCCCATCGAGCGCCAGCAGGTTTTGCAGCGCCTGCACCACAGCCTGCGCGGGAATGCCGTTGGCCGTGGTGCCGTCCGTCAAGGGAAACACCCGCACCGTGCCCGCGCCATTCCAGATGCGTTCGACAAACACCCGTGTCACCCCCGCAATTTGCATGCCCCAGCTGACATAATCGGCGGGGCAACCGCCTTGCGGCGGGTTGCGCTTGCGAAACCAGATGCGCGCGCGCCAGGCATCAAAACTTTCTACATTCGCGCCGGACACAATGCCCGAAGCATCGAGCGCAAAGGTTGGCGCGCCGGTGATGCCTGAGATTGCCACCAACGCCGTGCCAGCTGGCGCGTTGGCGCTTGCCCCTGACACCAAAGCCGTAATTGGCACGCTGACCGTGCCACCATTGGCATTGAGCGTTGCCGATTGCGTTGCCACATAGCGCACCCCGTCCAACCGTTGCAGCACCGCGCCTGAAACGATGCTGGCCGCCGCCGTGGCGCTCATGATAACATTGCCATTGGCTAAAGCCGCAGGTTTGCGCGCGATGCCATAATCGGCCGCGTGCCAGGCGATGTAATCATCCGGACACTGCGAAATGAACGGAATGGTGATGACGGTTTTGAGTTTGCCATACATCGCATAGACATAGCCCGCCAACACCTTTGCCGTGACATAGATGTTATTGGGGAACAGCCATGCGTCCGTGCCAGGCAAATTGGTGCGGAACGCGCCCCTTGCCCGTTGCATGAGCTGGTCAAGGGTGGGAAACGTCAACATGCCAAAACCTGTCAAGCAAAAATCTGCCGCCAAAGCGGGTCAAACGTCCTGTCATACGCAACGCTGCCTTCAGAGGCATAAAGCTGTATCGAAAGGCTAAGGCTTTTACCCGATACGCTGGCCTGCGCCGTGATGCTTGCCACAGCGCCCTGTGTGATCAAGGGCTGCAGGGCATCGAGCGCCATGGCCTGCGCATAGCTCGCCATGCGCGCCGTTGCCACCTGGTTGCGCAACAGCCAAAGCAGCGAGCCAAGCGGGGCTTCGCCCCGTTCGGTTGCCACATCGAAACTGTCGCCCCACCAACCTTTCAAATCCTGCATATCCGCGCGGCGCAACGGATGATCCTTTGGGCAACGCGCATCTGTGAACAGCAGCAAGGTGACAGCCGTTGCCAGCGTGTTTTGCGCTTGCAAGCCGCCAATGTTGCCCGCCTCCTGCGCGCTTGCATAAACCCAGTCCGCCGTTTGCGGCGCGGTGATGCTGTCTGACCAAATCGTGTCCCATTGCAGCTGCGGCTGCGCGGCGCAACCCTCATCGGTGCGGATGGTGATGTCCATGGCAACGCCCGTCAGTTCGGCACGGCGGTGTTGGCACCGCCTGGCAAAATGCCGCCGTGGGTGTGGGTAAAATCTATGTGCTTGCCGTTGTTGGTGATGGCGGCCGCATTGGTGTCAATGCCATCGGCGCTCAAGGTCAGATACATGTTGCCAATTTTGAAGGTGATTGGTTTGCCATCCAGCCGTTCGAGCGTGATGCCATTGGCATCCATGCGCAAAAACGAGCGTCCAGCGTCATAAATTTGTGTGTCGCCTTCCTGCAGATCGCGCGGGCCATAATCCTTGTGGTCGAGCCCATGCACCACCAGCCTATCAGATTTGCCGCCAATGGCGTGCGCATAGCCTTCCGAGCCTTTGGGCGGCACGGTGGACATGCCAAATTCCTTGTGGCGCACCACATTGGTGGCCTTTACCCCTTTCATGCCGGTCAATGTTGCCATGTGCAGGCTGCCGGTTGCGTCAAGAGCCAGCAACGACACGCGCTGCACTAGTCCCCGCAATGCCGTCCGCATGGATTCAATCATAGCGGCCGCCCGTATCGTCGATGGTTTGTGTATCCGTGGTGTCGCTGGCGTCTGAGGAATCCATGTCAAAAGCATCCCCGCTTTTGTTGCCGCGGCTTTTCTTGCCAGCATAGGCGCGCGGATCAACCAAGGACAGGCTTGCGTCAATGCCTTTTTTGGCATCCAGCCTGAAGCACACCTGTTCAATCATCATGTCCTGTTTGAGTTGCAAAACCTCATGTTCATTGTAAACCAGATAGCCTGGCGTCCACAAAACGCCGCTTTTGTCGCGCCAGCCGCGCACTTCAAGCGACAGCGTCAATCCCCTGCCAGCCGCGCGGTCACGGCGTGTGCGCGCTCGCCTGATGGAACGCGGTTTGTCAATGTCGCAATCGCAGTTGATGATAGTTGGCCGGTAGCGCGGCACGGTTTTGTCTTCCGCCACCGCCTCGATCTCGAGCGCATCCTGACCATGGTTGTCGACCTGCTGGCCGCGCACATGGACATGGGAATGGCGGTGCGCCATTTTGTTGCCCATGCGCGCGGATGTGACAAACCTGTCCCCCTGCAGCAACCCACCGGCATGACGCCCCAACCCGTCCGAAAACGTGCCAATCTTGATAGTGCCATCCGCCTGTCCGCTCATCGACAGCTGTTCCTGAACCGCCAGTCGGTCGAGCACGTCAAAAACCTTTTCGCCCGGCGTTATGCGCACCACGGGTATGGTGTTCAATTCCTCATCGCTCGAAAAACCAACCCCGAATTTGTCGAGCTGCTTGGCGACATCGAGCACCGTGACATCGGTCAATTCATTGGTGTCATGGATTGCGGCGCAGTCCATGATGTCCGCGCTCGAGCGCGCGGCAATGCCCGCGCCGGTTTTCTGCACGTCATAAAACGGGGCAAAATCATCGACATGGCCGGTAAACACCACATCGCCGTTGATGGCGGCGACAATCGACGCTCCCGCCTTAAAAACAAAAGCCGTTGCCGCCGCGCCCGGCTGCAAGGCAATTTCACACTCAAAACAGCGTGCCGCTTCGTTCAAGGCCGCCGTGATCGACAGGCTTTCAAACGCCGTCCAGCTTTTGCCACCGGCGGTGAGCGTCACAATCTCGCTGTCCATGGGCAATCCAAAACCTTAACTGGCCAAAGCCTCAAACTGCACCGGCATGAAAGCTGGATGTTTCACCTGGTTGCGCGCGACCAGCTCGTCCGCGCGTCCGGCATCGCCATACAGCCGCTGCGCCCACCACAAGGCTGGCATGGTGAGCGGGGCGGACACAATCACCACCGGCGCAAGGTTCAAAATCGTGCGGCTCAAATACTCAACCGTCCGTCCTGCAAGATCAGACAGGGCATCGCCGACATCGGCGTCATTGGTGCCGTTCACCTCATGCAGGGCGATATCGAGGCGCGTGGCAAGCTGCCCGCGCGTGGCGATAGCATCCGGCCGCGCGCCATATTGCCGGTTGGCGATAGCGTCCGTATAGGCCGCAAACACCACCATGCGCTGCGTTCGCAGCAGCACAATCTGGTTGTTCGCAGCCACGACATCGCTGGGGGCGACATAGCTGTCGGCCATCACCTGCGGCGGGGTGTCAAGCAATGCGCCAAAAATCTGTTCGGCAACGGCGGGATCCATCGCGCCGGACAAATCGCGCACGCTGGTTGCCAAAGTTGGCAAAAAGCTTGCGTCAACATCGGATGCCGTCAAAAGGCTTGGCACGTTTTGCGCCAAACTTGCAAAACCGTCACGCAGGCTTGCGCTGATCGCGGGATCAAGCGTGACGCTTTGCCTGATGGCGTCAAAATCCGCGATGATGCTTTGCAGGCTGGCCTGCGCCTCACCCAGCAAGGAATTGTTTGCCACCGGCTGGCTGGCAAATTCGGCCAAATTGGTGGCAAGCGCGCCAGCATTGCCAACAAGGCCAAGACCGCTGTCAAGCCCTGATGGCAGGCCAGCAAGTCCGCCAACAAGGCTGTTCAAGGCACCAAAGGCCGACAAGCCGCCAACAAGATTGCTCAAGCCGTCAAAGCCGCCAAAATTCAACCCCGCGAACAAGCCGCCTGCCGCCGCCACCAGCGCATCGCCGCCGACAAAAACAAGGTTGGCCAGCATATTGACGCTGGTGAGCGCGGGCGCGTTCGTGTCACGGATGAATTTGCAGGTGAACGCGGTATAGCCGAGTTCGTCCTTGGCAAAATCAAACCTGAAATCCTCGGCGCGCGCCAAAAACGCGCCATGGCTTGGCATGATGAGCGTGCCAGCGCCCTGCGCCTCAAACGCGGCGCGCAGGTTTTGCTCGTCAAACAGCACGCCGTCCGAGGCAAGATAGCCGGTGATGTCAAAAGTGACCGGCTTTTGGCCAAGGTCTTCAAGAAACGGGGCATCATTGAACGGAAATTCATGGACGCCAATGCGTCGCCCTGAGGCGTAATTGTCGGTGCGGACATAAAATGGCACGCCGCGATAGCTTGCGGGCGCAAGGGTTTGTGTCCAGTCAACCATGGGATGTGCCCGTCAATCGCCCATGCTGGCTCGGCCAGTGGGATTGGATGAAAGAGGAATTTTTGACCAGTTTTCAAAATTTTGCTGCGCGGGCGTTTGAAACAATTTAGCCGCATCGGGATGTAGTTGCAGTTGGATTGTCATGGAATTTTTGATGTCCGCTTGCCCTTGAACATTGGCTGGACGGGACAATTCGGTTTTGATGGCGTCTAAAATGGCACCAAAAGTGTCATTTCTGTTATTTAATGGTGACAAAGGCGCAAGTTCATAATGGGCATCTGACGCTATGGCGTAATTTGGTCTTGAAGCCAAAGCAGGGTTGGTTTCAGTAATTGGTTTTGGAAACCAACGGTTATAAATCATTTTGTTCATGTCATTTTCAAATGAAAACATTTCGCGCAAAAGTGGCGCGGCGGTCAACCAAGGCGCTATTTCCATAAAACCCAAACTTAATTTGGGCAATATATTTGATAAAGCAAAATCGCCAACACCAGTTTCAGCAGCAGCACCCGCGCTTGTGTTTGCTATGCCCAAATATTTGCCAATTTGTTTCAATGCCATGCCGCCAAGCGCAGCGGCGCCAACCGCCGCGCCGCCTATAGCACCTAATCCTGACAATGCAGCCAATTCTGGATGCGCTTTGGCAGCAGAAGTCAATTCATTCATCGCCGCCGTCAGGCCATTGATGACCGGTATGGCAGCTTGCGCCAACGGGCTGCCAAAGGCGGCCAACATGCCATCCATGGCATTGGTGAACCCTGTTGCGACCGTGGCAAAATCGCGCGTTTTGTTTTTGTCGGCGGCTTCCGTTCCTTCGGCGGTTAACAACAATTCACGGTCTTTGGCAAATTTTGTTTTTTCCTGCGCATATAACATTCCAATAAATTTTTGCGCGTTGCGGTTGGAAAAAATTGTGGCGATCGTGGAATTTGCGGTTGCTTCATCCATTTTATCCAAAATGGGTGCCAGATCATCATGCACCCATTTATTGGGGTTTTCCATAAATGTTCGCCAATTCTTGACAGCGCCTTGTTGCAATCCTTTGATTGATCCTGTTGACGTGCGCACGATTTTGCTGGAATCCAGCAAATGCAATTTGTCCATCGCTTCAACTGAGTTGTGACTCATACGGCCGCCAACAATCGCCTGATAGGTTGTCGCCAAAGCCGTGCCTGCTTGATCACCACCCATTTCTGAAGCAATCGTTGGCATGACATTGAAAAGAAAATCATTGTCCAACTTTTGACCTGCAAGACCACTGCGTTGTGCCATTTGATACCACGCATCAAGTGGCAAGGTTTTGTTGAATGTGTTCAATGTTTTTGCAATGGCGGTGATGGCTTTTTGATGCGTGACCGGGTTTTTGGCTTTGTTAAGTATTTCTATGCCCTTGTTTAAAAGTTCAAACATGTGATCCGCATCGGTGGTTGGATCTTTTGTGTTCATGATTGAACGCAATTTTGTAGATTCTTCCACAATGTTCATGGCTTCATCAAAAGACCCTGTTATTGCGCGCTGGCTGATGAGGTTGTTCATCACCGACAGTTGCGACACATTTGGATATTTTGTCGATATTTCAAGCGCCTTGTCCTGCGCCTCGGCAATTTGGTCTGGCGTGAAGCCCGCCATGCGCATATTGGTTGTGGCACCCATATAGTTGCTGGCTTGATGGATGGCCGCTTTGCCAAGCTGATAGCCGCTGTAGCCGCCAAGCAAAGTCGAAGGGTTGGTTATGGCAGCGCCAAAATTACGCCCGGCGTTCGCAAGCCCTTTGGCATAACCTTCCGCCTTTTGAAACGCCGCACCAAGTTTGTCAATGTTGTGCGTGGACACGCCGATTTTTTGCAACATGGGCGCGATTTTTTCAATGGCGTTGCTGGCTGATATGGCCGAGGGACCAAGTTTGTTGAAGGAGGTGCCAAGCCTGTCAATGCCGCCAATTTGCTTGCTGACGGCATCAAGGTGCTTTTCAAAACCCGCAACTTTGGCAACCAACGCATCGATGATCACGGAGGTTTTGTCTTCTCCGCTGATCAGGATTTTGGTTTCCATCACCGCCATGGGCGCACCTTATTTTTTAATTTTCAATATGTTTTGGCGAAGGGCAAAATCAATCCAGTCATCGATTTCGCTCAATGGCATATGATAGGCTTCACGGCTGCCCATAAGCGGCTTGACAAGATCAAAAACAACAAGTTTGATTACGGATTCGTAATAGGCGCGTCCGCCACCATAAAAAAACTGATGAGCGTGTCCCTGATTGTCAATGCGTCTTGAAGGCACACGCCTTCAAGAAAACTCAAATCCTGCGGCTCCACAAGACAGGAGCGCAAATAATTGCTCACGGCTTCATCATTGGTGATAAAAAACCCCGTGCCGCCGCGTTGCGCAAACGTGCGGATGTCGCCATAACGCTGCAACATGCCAAATGTCGGTTCGCGCAAAATCACTTTGGTGATTGCGCCTTTGGGCGTTGCATGGGGCTGGGACAACGCAATTGTTTTTTCCTTCGCCATGGCCGCCCCTTATGTGTTCGCGCGTTGATAGGCGGCCGCAAAAATCTGCAGCCCGCTGGTTGCACCGGTGCTGGTGTCCGTCACCGGCTTGCCGACAATGCGCGCCTGGTTGAAAATATGCAGCCGCCCGTTGGTGTCTTCAACGATGCTGATGGTGTCATAGCCATTGGTCAGCAAGGATTGAATATTAAACCCTGGCGGCAATTCAATGTCGCCAAGTTCGGTCATATAGCCGGTTGGCGTCATTTTGACCGAAACGCTGCCATCGGCGTTGGCGATGCCTTCGCTGGACAGCCCTGATTCATCAATCTTGACCATATTGGTGCGCAACACGAGACCGGGATATCCCGGCACGTTCAGATGCATGTAACCGCCAAAATTTTGCATGAGCAATGTCCTTCATGAATGGGTTTGAATTAGAGCGCGTTTGGTTTTGATGGAATCAAAACCGCGCTCTAAGTTTTTGTTTTGTCGCATGTTTTGCCGATTAACCGGTATCCACTTAATCTAAACATGCTCTAAGCCGCCTGCGGCAATTTCGAATAGAAAACCGCGTTTGCGGCCATGATGTCGAGCGGGTTGATCGCCTCGATGCCAAGCATGATGTTGACGCGTTTTGGGTTGAGGCTGTCGCGCTGGACATTCAACGCATTGGCAAAACCAGCGACATTGTCGACAAGGCCGTTCAAATTCAGCTGTTTGTAAGCGCCTATCAAAACCGCAACGATGTCGGCGGGCGTGATGATGGCGGCCAATTGCCCCGGGTTGGTGTCGGCAATCGCCTTGTTGGCGCAGGCATTGGCCAACACAAATCGCAGATAGTGCAATATATGCATGACCTGAAACATGCGCTGGTCATCCTTGAATTCATCATCGGGCTGGCCGCCCGCGCCTTGGCTATACCAGGTCACCAGCTTGTTGATGGCAATCGACCCATCATCATTCGCCTGCCAGGTTGAAATGTTGTTTGCCAAAAGCAAATTTTGCGTCTGGTAATTTGGCCACAGCGTTTTGTCATAGGGGGCGACAAGGCCTTGCACAATGATGCCGGTTTGGTTGCGCGAAACATTGCCGGTGGTGTAGTCGGCCAGCCAATTTTGGATGGCCGCCGCAAAGCCAGCCGCCCACAAATAGGCGGCATGGGGAACGCTGCTTGCGGGGCGGTTGATATGGCCTTGATGGCGATCGTTCGGCGCGGTCTGGATATAGGTTGTTTGCGCGGCGATATTGCCGGTGTAAACGGTAAAAGCTTGCCCATAGGATTGTCGGTTATAGGCCCAACGTCCTGACACATCGCTCAAAGCCTGGCTGACGGTGCCAACCGACACGTTGTCGCTCCATGGATTGACGATGCGGCCATAAAACGCGTTATCGGGCAGATTGGCCAATGCCGCAGCCAGGCTCGGCACGCCGGTGCCCGGCGTTGCCGTGATCGTCAGGTTTGCGCCGGTGAAAAGGTTGTTTGCGGACGGCACGATATAAAACATAGTATCGTTGAAAATCGTGCCCGCGTGCAGCGCCTGCACCGTGACGGTGCCATTGGCCGCCGTGGCCGTGCCAAGCTGCAGGCTGGCCTGCGTCAGCGGGTTGTAATAGGCATTGATTGCGGCGGCGATGTTGCTGGCGATGGTTTGCGCGGTGTCGGTGGCGCTTATGGGAATTTGCAAAAATTCATGGGCAATGCGCAAGATGCCAACGCCGGATTGTCCCGTGGCACCCGCGCCCACCGCCAATGTCCAGCTGGCTTGCGTGCCGCTTTCGGGCACCGCAACACCCCACACGCCCAATGCGCCATTTTGGTTGGCAATGCGAAACATCTCGCGCAACATGGAATTGGTGCCAAAAGTTTGATCGGCGTCATTTTGGCTGCCAAGAGGATAGGCAATGTTGGATTGTGTGCTGGACGCGGCCTTTGCGCTTTTATGGCCAATCAAGAGCAAACGCATTTGCTCTTCGTATTGGCCGCCCGAATTGGTCTCAAACGAAAACAGCGGTGCATAGAGCCCGCTGCCCGGCGTGTAATTAAATCCTATTGGCAAAGACATGGCAAATCCTCATCATTCGGTGTGCGAAACGGATGGCGCGGCAACATTTTGGCTTGCTTCCTTGCCTTCAACAAGCGAGCCGTCATTGAGGCAATAATGCCAGAACGCCTCATCGGCATCGATATATTCGCCCTCTTGCAGAAAAAACCGTTTGGTGTTTGGCACGGGCAATTTATGGTCAAGATTGGCGAGAACGGCATAGATTTTGCGCATGGATCGTCTTTCAAAAATCATTGCTGCGGTGGTGGGACAAGGATTTCAGCGGTTGGCGCTGCGGTTGGCAAGGATTGTGCATAGGCGGCATCGGTCATCATTGCGCTTTCCATCGGCGCAAGGGTAAACGGATTGGCAAGCGATTGCGCCAAAGTGGCGCACAACTGGTATTCCGGACTTGCTGGATCAAAATACTGCACCACATCAAACAAAGGTTTTGGCAACAGGCCAATGCCGTTCAATGCGCTTGGCGTAAACGTGCCGATTGGCCATTGGTCTTGTTTGATTTGCGCCGAGAATTTCAGCGTGCGGCCGGCAAGGCGCACGCCGCGCATGTCATCACGCGAGGGCATCGAGCTGATGTGATCAAAGCCCATAAGAACCGTGTAAAGAATTTCCCGATCCGACTGTTGCTTGAAATCCGCCTGCAATCTTTGGCGCACTTGCGCCTCCAGCAAATCCAGTGTCGCTTCATGCTGTTGTTCGGTCACCGGCACGTCAATCGAGCCTTGCGTGATAATGTTGCCGTTTTCATTCTGCATGGTTACCGTGCAGCTGGTGGCAATCATCAATTCGACAATCAACGTTATTATATGTTTGTTGGGATAGGGGCTGTTGTTAATATGGCTGTAGGGCGTGGATATCTGGTCTTCGGTGTAAACAATGATGAGCGGCTGGTTTTCGCGCTCAAGCATGGTCGAAATCATGTCCTGGCGTGAGTCATAGACATATTTGCCCGCAATCGTGGCGTTGTATATGTTGCCCTGTTCGTCCCGCGCGCGGGTCAGCACGCGAAGGACGGCAAGGCGCAGCGCCAACCGTGACAGCATGGCAATCTTTCAGTTTTGGCTTGTATCGAGATATTGCACCGTGCAAACGGCACGGTTGACGTCCGTTGTGTTGACGGCGCTGATGCGGTAGGCGCGGCCATCATCAAGGCGAAACATGTCCTTGCGCCGTGGCGCAATGGCGTATTTGACGATGTCAATGTCGATGGTGATGGTGTTGGCGTTGACGCCCGGGCGATGGTCTTCGCGGTAATCCTCGTTTTTTGGCAACGCCGATAATGCGTTTTGTTCGGTCAAAATGCCAACCAAAACAACCGTTGAGCGCGTTGCATCCGGCACGCTTGGCGCGTTGACGTTTTGCTGCTCGACCATGGGGATGAATGTCATGGTCGTGCCAAAAACAATTTCCTGCGTGATGTGCGCAATGGAATCGTAGGTGGCAAACAGCGACATCGGTTAGAACGCGCCGTTGAGCCGCACGCGGGCGGTTGTGTCGCTTTGCAGCGCCGCCTGCGTGAAAAACCCGATTTTGGTGTTGGATGTGGCAACATTGGTGACAACGAAATTGGTGTTGTCCCAATAAGCCAAATCGCCAAGATTGATGGCAACGGCGGCCTTTGGCAGATCAAACACGTTGGAAACTTCCACCGCGACCTGCTGGCCAGCCAAAGCGGTTTCCGCGGCAACGCAAAACACGGTGTTGGCCAGCAAAAACCCTTGCCCTGAAGATACCCCCGCCGTGGCGGGGGTGACGCCTGCCTGGATGACGGTGTTGGGCACCGTGACGGTAATTGGCTTGTCGCCATATTGAACATAATTTTTCATGGAAAACTCCAAAAATGTGCGCCTCAAAGCGCGTAACCGGTCAAAAACAAAATTGCATCAGGTTGTTGCCGCACCAGCGTTGAGGTACGCGCCGCGCCAGTCGATTGCGCCAAAACCAAAATCCTCGGTGACTTTTAAGGCAAACCCGCTGCTGCGAAAATCCATATTTGTTACAAACTGCGGGCCTTCATAGCCTTTAAGATAGCCATAAACAAAAGTAGGAACCCTGATTGGATCGGCATAAAGGTAAAAACTGAAATCCGTGATATAGGCATCTTCAACAAGTTCAAGAGCAAGTTGCGGTTTGTTGAAAGGATTGATGTTGCCAATCTGCGTAGCCAATAAATCAGTTGATACAAGCTGTTG
>Ga0316217_10006663_pt1 | contig 11317 bp, 12 predicted proteins | sample 1anoAmetaG_FD_203633 | JGI IMG/M metagenome (GOLD analysis project Ga0316217, IMG submission 203633) | Freshwater microbial communities from Trout Bog Lake, Wisconsin, USA - 1anoA | ecosystem: Environmental > Aquatic > Freshwater > Lake > Hypolimnion/Profundal zone | place: USA: Wisconsin... | reverse complement strand
TCCTGTGCTGAGGTGAAGGTGCCCAGGCCATAACCATTATTGCTGATAATAACCGGGCTTGCATTAGCACAATTATCGTTTGCAGGTGCCTGTGCTGCTGAAAACAAAACAGAGAACAGCAATAATGGTAATAAAAAACGCGTAAAATTCAGATTCATTTAATAAAGGGTACGTTAACAGACTGATTGTAATTTATAAAGGTTGCTTTGGGCACTGCAGCCTTCATAAAACAGCATTGGGCACACATTTCTACAGTGGCGGTAAAGATATGAAAAGTTACTTATTAAGCAGCTTTTTTGTGATGGGTACTGGGTTCTGCCGCATACGAATAGTTTTAATACGGGTTAATGTGAATGACAGATTGTTAAATTAGAAGATGTGTATAGCCGGTGTTTTAAGTGCTAAAACGTTTCCAGCTTCTCTTTGCAGGCAAGTAATATTTGCAGTAGGGTTGATACATCGCCCTTTTTTATATGAACAACGCCTTGGTTGCCAGCATTTTCGCGCTCGTTAAGCTGAAGGTTTATTTCCCATTCTCCTTTGCTGAGATTTTTGCCGGGGCTGGGAGTATAGGAAGCATATATTACAAAATTAGAATTGGTGAAACGCTTGGCAAAGTGTAGCTCATTTTCAGACATGCGGGGTAAAAGGCTATCAATAATATAGGTAAGAGCATTGATGGCGTCATCTGCCTCGCCTGCATCAATGAAGCCTTCGCATGGGCCTTCGGCATTACTGCCGCTGAAGTAAATATCGCGGGTAACGGTGTTATTTAACAGGTTGCGCTCTTTACGAATGTTTACGGTTAAGCTGACCTCTGAGTTATATGAAATATTAGCTACCTTTTTTACTTCGGAAACATAAGCCTTGCCCATTTGCCCCAGCCTTTCAACCGGGTTATTATCATTGATATCATTGGCCGGAGACTGCGCGAAGATGTACGTCCCAAGCAAACAAAAAAATGCCAGAAAGATATGTTTCATAACAGATGTTTTACCTGTTTTCGATATACTTTAAACAAAGGTGGATGGTAGCCTCAATGCCCTTTTTATGCGTGCGTTCTACACCATGTGAGGCAGCAACGCCTGGGCCTATAAGGGCCACTTTATAATCTTTACCTGCCCGGAGTGCGGCGCTGCCATCGCTGCCATAATACGGGTAAACGTCAATAGCATAGGGTATATTATCTGCCTCTGCCAGTGCTACTAATTTCTTTCGGAATTCATAATCATAAGGGCCCGATGAATCTTTTGCGCAGATAGAACATTTTACTTCGTTGCCCTGGCAGGCATCGCCTAAAACGCCCATGTCTATAACCAGCAATTCATTTATTGTATCGCTGTAGCCAACGGTGCCACCGTGGCCTACTTCTTCGTAGTTGCTGAAGAACAATTCAACCGGTGGTGTTATGTTTTTTGCCTTGCAATAGCGGGCAATTTCAAACAGTACATAACAGCCAGCCTTATTATCCATAAAGCGCGATTTTATAAAGCCATTGGCATATTCGCGGTAACGTGGTTCAAAGGCAATGATATCGCCGGTTTTAATACCCAGTTTGGCAACATCATCTTTGCTGTAAACCTCTTCATCTAACCTGATATGCATATTTTCGAGGGTGCGGTGGCTTGTCTCCCGGTCTTTGTTGGCATGTGCCGAAGGGTTGTTGAACAGCAGCGTGCCGGTATATATTTTACCGCTTAGCGTTATAAGGTTTACATATTCGCCTTCGGCACTGGTAAGTAATAAACCTCCCAGCGGACTAAAGCTCAGCGTGCCGTCACTTTTTATACCTGAAACAATAGCACCCAGCGTATCTACATGCGCTGCAATAGCCAATGTGGGCTTTGTACCCAGTGCGCATTTAACGGCACCTTTCTGCGTGTATTCGGGCTTATAGCCGATAGCGGTGAGTGTGTCAAAAATATATTTGCAGGCTTCGGCAGTGTAGCCTGTGGGCGAGTCGATATTTACTAATTCTTCAAGCGTTTTATAGTTGTACATATTTCACTGATAGTTTAGCGATTTTATTTGCTTTCAAAGGCAAGATAGAAAATATAGCAAAAACAAGGCTGAGACAAGGGCAACCGGCCGGGCTAAAAGCAGCAAAAGCACCCCGAAACCGAAGTGCTTTTGCTGCTTTATTGTTGAAGGCATTATCAGAATCTGGGGCAGTAGATAGTTTGTGGTCCTCTTCTGTTCCATCTTCCTACGTAAGCCACGCCTACTTCAAATGCACCTCTTGAAGAAGTAGCCTGCAGTAATTGAGACACGTTGATATCGTAAGCTACGCTTAAAGTAATGTGTTGCCATTCAACCCCTGCATCCAGAATCACAGCTTCCGGATCAAGTCTCTTATCCTGCCAAGGAGCATTAGGATCGCCACCTACCATACGGAACATTGCACCGAAGTGGAAGTTGCTACCTGCAGGGTCTCTTTCTTCAAACAGAATTCTTGCATCGGTGGCCAACACCATTTCAATAGATTGGCCCTGTGCCATTACAATGAACTTAGGTTGTAATGAGATACGTTGTGTTACCGGAAACTCAATACCGCCGGTTCCTGTGTATTTGATATTCAGTTTTACGCTGTTGTTGCCCAGCATGGATATGTTTGGCATGTTAACATGGTAAGCAGATGCAGCCAGGTAAACGTTGGTTCTGCGGCTGATCTTCATATACCATAGTAAACCTGCGTTTACATCCCAGTATAGTTTTTTGTTATCTACCAGAAATTCGTTGGTTGGCAACAGCGGGTTATAAGCTGAACCATCCCATTGGCTGCCGAATTGCAGGTTGCTGTAATCAATTGTCTGGTCGTATATCTGTGAAGAGAAACCTAAAGCAAGATAGTTGGTGTTATCGCGGTTCAAAGATTTGTGATAAGCAATGGCTAAACCGGCCACATTATAGCCGAATTTAGATTCACCAGCCTGATCACCTAGGAATGAGGCACCGAAGCCGAAAGCATCGCCGGATGCAAAACCTTTATTGGTTCTGAACTCAGCCGAAGCTGTATACGTCCGATACATAGGCACCGACTCATTTTGCAGAACAGAACCCCACTGGCTGCGGAATAAACCCGACAGACGGTAGTTGCCATCAAAAGCACCTACCATGGCAGGGTTCAGATACATAGGGGCCATATAAAATTGCGAAAAGTGCGGATCTTGAGCTTCTGCTTTAAAAACTACCAAGGCCAATACTAATATTTGTAAAACTTTCTTCATTATCTCAGGTTTAAATAGTTATCTAAAATAGAAAAAATCCGGTACTCCAAACCTTTGCCACAAAAAAAAATCAGAATTCACTGTTTTCTTTATCGAAAATGCATGTTAAAAGTTACAATTCCATTGTCGGGCACTAAAATATTTGCCCAAAATAAGAATTTAACAAAACCCACACTGGCTTATACAACTACTACATTGTTTTTACTGCTAACTAAATGCAAGACGATATTGCAATAGTTTTGGTTGGATGCAGAAAACTTTAAAATTCATTGGCATCAAAACCAAACACGTATAAGACGAGGCCCTCATTGAAAAGGCTGCAAAGCGCTAAGAAATCTTTGCATGGCTTTGAGAATATTATGGATGGCAACGGGCTTTATATGATGTTAAGCGCATGTTGGTTAAATCACTATTTTAGCGCCCTCAAAAAATTGAATTATGTATAGAACACACACATGTGGTGAATTGAATATTTCGAATGCCGGAACTGATGTTACATTGAGCGGCTGGGTACAGAAAACCCGCGCTTTAGGTGGTATGACCTTTGTGGACCTGCGCGACCGTTACGGTATTACGCAATTGGTATTTAATAATGATACGGACGTTGCCCTGTGCGACCGCGCCAATAAACTTGGCCGCGAATTTGTGATACAGGTAAAAGGTAAGGTTACTGAACGTACCAGTAAAAACCTGAACATACCTACCGGAGAAATTGAAATTAATGTAAGCGATTTAAATATCATCAGCGAATCTGAAACGCCACCTTTCATTATTGAAAATGCAACTGACGGTAACGAAGAATTGAGATTGAAATACCGCTACCTGGATATCAGGAGGCCGGAATTAAGAGACCGGTTAACTATGCGTGCCGGCTTTAACCGTGCCGTGCGCGAATACCTGGATGCAAAAGGATTTTTGGAGATAGAAACGCCTAACCTGATAAAGTCTACACCCGAGGGTGCGCGCGATTTTCTGGTGCCATCGCGTTTAATGCATGGTAGTTTTTACGCCTTGCCACAATCGCCGCAGATATTAAAGCAGCTGCTGATGGTGGCAGGTATGGACCGGTATTACCAGATTGTACGTTGTTTCAGAGATGAAGATTTCAGAGGCGACCGCCAACCGGAGTTTACCCAGGTAGATTGCGAGATGAGCTTTATAGACCAGGAAGATATTTTTGAAACTTTTGGTGGCATGATGAAGCATGTTTTCAAAAAGATAAAGAACTATGATCTGCCTGACCTGCCGAGGATAAAATACGATGATGCCATTAAATACTACGGCTCGGATAAACCGGACCTGCGTTTTGACTGCAAGATCGTTGACCTGAATACGGTTTTACCTACATCAGAATTCGGGGTATTTAATAATGCCATAGCAGAGGGCGGACTGGTAGCGGGTTTAAATGCCAAAGGTTGTGCTGCTTACAGCCGCAAACAGTTTGATGAACTGGTTGAGTTTGTAAAAGTATCGCACCGCGGTTTAAGTGGCCTGGTGAATATCCGTTTTAATGAAGATGGCACTGTAAAATCTTCGGTAGATAAATTCTTTAATGAGGAGCAGCTGCGCGAAATTGGAAAGGCTTTTGATGCACAAAAAGGCGACCTGCTTTTAATTGCTGCCGATAAAACCTCGAAAGTCCGCAAATCTTTAGGTGACCTGCGTTTGGAGCTTGCGAAGAAAAACAACTGGCTAGACCCTAATGCCTGGAGCGTTCTTTGGGTAGTTGATTTCCCTTTGTTTGAAAAGGATGAGGAGAGCGGCGAAATTACATTTGCGCATCACCCGTTCTGCTCGCCGCACCCTGAGGATATGCAGTATTTTGACAGCGACCCTGTACGTGTAAGAGCGCAGACCTATGATATGGTGATGAATGGCAACGAAATCCTTTCAGGCTCGGTTCGTATACACCAACGAGATATTCAGGAAAGAGTATTTAACCGTTTGGGCCTTACACCTGAAGACCGCGAGAAGAAGTTCGGATTTCTGTTAAACGCCTTTAAATTTGGCGCACCCCCACACGGTGGCTGTGCCTTTGGTGTTGACCGGATGATCATGCTCTTATCGGGTGGCGAAACAATCCGGGATGTGATTGCTTTCCCTAAAACCTCAGGGGGACGGGATTTGATGATGGATGCACCAACCGTGGTTGATAAGAAACAGTTGGATGAGTTGGGTATTGCGGTGAAGTAAATGAATACGCTTATTTTACCACAAAGCTTTTCCACGAATAAAGACCGTTGAGAAATAAAAAAAGAAGGCCGCGTTACAATCAGGCGGCCTTCTTTTTTTATGGCAAGCTGGTATTTTTTACCAACGTATCAAAGCACTGGCCCATAAAAAGCCGCTGCCGAAGGCTGCTAAGGCAACCAGATCGCCTTCTTTTATGCGGCCATCCTGCCAGGCTTCGCAAAGGGCTATTGGAATAGAGGCGGCTGTGGTGTTACCGAAGCGATCGATATTTGAAACTACTTTTTCGTCGGGGAAACCCATTTCTTTTTGCACGGCCTGGGTAATACGGGCATTGGCCTGGTGAGGCACAAACAGATCTATATCACTTTCTTTAAGGTTTACCTCAGCCAAGGCTTCGCGCACTACTTCAGGGAAATATTTAAGTGCGTTCATAAATACCAGCTTACCGTTCATGTAAGGCAGCAATTCGCCTTTCTCCATCATATCGGGCGAGAATCTTACTTTTCGGCGGCTGCCCGGATGTTCCAGGTAAAGTTCTTCAGCAAATTTGCCATCGCTATGCAGCTTGGTGGTTAATATGCCTTTGTTGGATTCGTTGGTTGCTTCAAGCACTACTGCGCCTGCACCATCACCGAATATAACCGACATATTGCGGCCCCTGTCGGTTAGCTCGAACACGTTCGACTGCACTTCGGAACCTACCACCAGGATGGTTTTATACATGCCTGATTTAATGAACTGGTCGGCTACTGATAGGGCGTAAATGAAGCCTGAACACTGTGTGCGGATATCAATGGCACCGATGTTTCTGAAAGGCAGTTTGCGTTGCAACAAAACACCCGAGCCCGGGAAATTGTAATCTGAGCTAAGGGTTGCAAAAACTATAAAGTCGATATCCTCGGGCTTTTTACCGGCACGTTCAAGGGCCTGCTCAGTAGCGGCAACGGCCATGCTGGACACGGTGTCTTTGCCTTCTACAAAAAAGCGTCTTTCTTTTATGCCTGTGCGCTCAATGATCCACTCGTTGGTGGTATCCATTACTTTGGTCAGGTCTTCGTTGGTTACAAGGTTGTCGGGAACGTACATTCCGACTCCGATTACTTTACTTGCAGGCATAGTCAGAATTTATTTTTTAGCTAATTCGGCTTCGGGATTCTTTAAGAAATCGGCTTTGCACTCAGCCGAGCAGAAGCCATATATTTTACCATTATAGGTAGTGGTGTCGGCAATGCTGCCATCGGCCAGTGGCATATCGCAGTTGAGATCTTTATTGGTAGCCAGCTGGCTTAGCTTAATGTTTACTCCTTTCGATTCGGTGGTTGTTTTATCATCAGCCCTTGGGGCTGCAGTTTTTTGGTTGCAGGCGCCCAGTGTAATACTAACTGCCAGCACACCATACAGAAACACTTTTTTCATGATCATCCGGTTTAATGAACTACGAAATTAAACATTTAGGGGAAACCACCCATCCGGGAGGCTGGAAGGTGAGGTTGCTGCATTAAATGGCGGGGGAAAGGGGTGATTATGTAAAGATTGCCTGAAAAGCTATTTTTTAACAACGGCAAGCATGGTTTTTTATACTAACGCATTAGAAATGCCGGTTCCGCTTCCATCCCCGTCAAGCTTTGCAATAGGTAAGGCTGCAGACAAGAAGAGTGGGGGAAATTATTTGTTTAAAAGCAATTAATAGGGCCTGGCAATACCACTAATAATCAATATCAGCATAGGCACTGGTATATCGCCGTCCATTTTCCATTCCTTTTCGGGGTGCACACCCGACCAGGGTTTTACAACCCCATCTTCAATAATATACTGGTTGGCCCAGTCGTTACCCCATACGGGTTTAAACTGGCGGCCGTCCCAGCTCCATTCTTCGGCGTTGTTGGTGCGCCAGATAGGTTTAAAATTTTCGCCGTCCCAGCTGTATTGGTCGTATATGTTAGTGCCATACAAGGGCTTGGCGGTTTGGCCGTCAAAGGTCCAAACCAGGCGCTGGTCAACGTTCCAGCGGGGGCGTAAAATTTTACCGTCCCACATCCATTCGTTTACGGTTTGGTTACCTAAAATGGGTTTAATAGTGGCGTAGGCGGCATCATCAAAAGGCAGGCGGTTTTGTTTCAGGCTTATTTTACTTTCCAGGTCGAGCTTCTTATTCAGCGTGTATGCCACCACGATAGCTGCCGAGGAGGGCAGCGAATCGGCGGCATAAAAAGCCAGTAGTGAATCGTTGAGCGATGAATAAAAGGCCAGCCATTTTTTAGCCCGCCGCACATGTATCAGCTCATTTTTTTTCTGAAACTCTTCCGACTCGTTCTTACCCAAATAAAAGTTGTTATTGCTGAAGGAATACGTGGCGCTGTGGTTATCTTTTTCGTACAACAACTCCAGCTTTTCGCTGTTAAAATCGAGCGAGGTGGTGAGCAGAAAAATATTGTTGCGGGTGTCTGTTTCGCCGTTGAAAATGATGTTGCCTTTTTGAAAATACAACAGGGTTTGTTTATCGGGCGAGTATATTTCGTTATTGCTGCACCAGAAAAGCTTATGGGCTGTATCGCCAATAAACACATAGCTGTTGCCTGCTTTAGTGGCCATTGATAACAGGAAGATGAAAGTGGTAAGGAGGGTTTTAGGCAATGTCATATAATTTTTAATTCTGCCAACAGGCCTTGTAAATTATTGCGGTCTGTAAGTTGGTAAGCATGCATGCCAAACGCCCGTGCGGCTTCAATATTTTCTTTTTTATCATCCACAAAAAAGGTTTCTTCAGCTTTCAGTCTTTCTTTTTCAAGCACAAGGGCATATATCTCAGGTTCCGGTTTTCTGAGGCCCAACCGGTTGGAGTAATAGGCGCCATGAAAGAAATTTGCAAAAGCTGTTTCGCCGAATTTGGTTTGGGCAGCCTTATCGATACTTGCCACGTGAATTTCGTTAATGTTGCTCAAAGCAAAAGTATTGTAGCGCGTTTTAAGTTGTTTTAGCAGTTCTATCTTTTGCGGTGCAAAATTCTGGAAGATGGCGTTCCAGGCGTCTTCAATCTCTTGATCTGTAGTGCCGGGGCGAAGGTATTTGCGTAGTTCGTGAAAAAAAACGGGGGTTGAAACCTTCCCTTTTTCATACAGATCAAACACGGGGTTTTGGGCTGAGTAGGAAACCACCGTGCTGAAGTCTACCACTGCCAGTTTTTGAAAGGCAGCAATAGTTTGGCGGTAGTCTATATCAATGATCACCTCTCCCAGGTCGAAAATCAGGTTTTTATAAGGCTGCATGTGTTTAAGGCTGTTGGGCATAATGATAATAATTTTCTGAGCCTTCTGTGGTTCATGGTCAGTATAAGACGCAAAATTACCGGCAGCCCGGTCTCTCCCGCCCTTCGCTTCGCCGGGGCACCCTCTGCATTGCAAGCTATATAAAGGGATTAAGGAGCCAGGATTGCTGAAGTTTTTTGCTAATAGCTGCAAATCAGCCTGTTTTTGTGCCACAAACGCCTATCTTTCAGCTATAAAGGTACAATGGGGACGAAATTAAGGGTTGGGCTGTTGGTATTCTGAAAGGAATAATTAATTTTGCCGTCCCTTAAACGAAAATTATAAATTAGTACCAAATGAAACGGACATTCCAGCCAAGCCGCAAAAAGAGAATCAATAAACACGGCTTTAGAGAAAGAATGAGCACTAAAAATGGAAGAAAAGTTCTCACAAGAAGAAGAGCCAGAGGCCGCAAAAAGCTTACGGTTTCTGACGAAAGCAGGCTTAAATAGAACTTGTTTAAGTAAGCCTTATGCCCAATTTGACCTTGCCCTGTTAAAAGGCAAGGGGTTTTGTGCAGAGGAGAAACTTAAAAGCAAGAAGACCATTGATAAACTTTTCAGCGAGGGTAAATCTGTTTCACAAAGCGGGTTTACCCTTGTTTATTTGATAGGGCCCCTCTCTTTTTACCCCGCCCAGGCAGGCTTTACAGTGCCCAAAAAGTTTTTTAAGCACGCCGTTGACCGCAACCGCATTAAGCGCTTAATGCGCGAAGCCTACCGGCTGAATAAAAACCTGCTTTACGAAAAATTACTGGCCCAAAAACAACAAATGGCACTGATGTTCGTCTTTAAGGGTAAAGAGCTGCCAAACCACGAAATGGTAACAAAATCAGTTTTGGCCTGTTTAAACAAGGTTAAGCTATGATATCAAAAGCCTTCAGCTATATTTTGCTGCTTATTATCAGGGGATATAAAAGCCTGATATCGCCCATATTGCCGCCCAGCTGCAGGTATTACCCTACCTGTTCAGACTACGGTGTTGAGGCTATAAAAAAGTATGGCCCTTTTAAAGGTGGTTGGCTGGCTTTTAAGCGTATTTTAAGATGTAATCCATTTGGCGGACATGGGTACGACCCGGTGCCGTGATTACTGCCGGGTGGTTATGCGCCACTAAAAAATGTCTACCCGTATTTGCCTACAAAACCTCATCTTTTAAATCAGGAAACACCTTGCTGATCTTGTTGAGCAGGTATTCTCCATAAGTGCCGCCAAACTGGTGCACATCGGTATTATCCCATCTTGGCACGGCATCAACTGCATGGGTTTGAGGTATGTTTTCTATCCGCTCAATAATGGTATCAAAGCCAGGGTCGAAAAATAAGGGGAATGAAAGACGGCTTTTGCCCGAGGTATTTAAAACCCTGTGCGGGGTTGAGCGGTAAATACCGCCGGTCATTTTATCCAGCATATCGCCTATGTTGCAGATAAACGTGTTTTCAACAGGCGGTGCGGCAATCCATTGTCCGCGGCTTTTAACCTGTAAACCGCCTACTGCATCCTGTAATAAAATTGTAAGCAAACCGTAATCGGTATGTTCACCCACACCCCAGTCGGTAGTGCCGGCGGGTTGCGGCGGGTAATGAAATATGCGGAATAATATGAGCGGGTGCTGATTGTATTTTTGATAGAAATAATCGGCCGGCAAACCGAGGCTGAGGCTGATACCCCGCATTACCTGGTGCCCCACCCTGGTAACCGCAGCCATGTATTCCAACACCGTTTCTTCAAACCTTGCTGGCTGCCCGGGGAATAAATTGGGGCCGTGCAAAGGAAGCCCTGCTTTTACGCGCGGGTCGTCTTTGCTTAATTCTATACCAAAATAAATGCCTTCTTTTTTATCGGGTTTACCACTGGTAAGTTCATCATTTACTGCAAAATATCCGCGCCATGCTTTGCCGCCTTTGCGCATGGCTATCTGCATTTTCTCTTCTTCAGGCAGTGCAAAAAATGCGTGACTTAATGTTTCGATCCGCTTTTGCAGTTCAGGGTTTACTCCGTGCCCGGCAACGTAAAAAAAGCCATGCTGGCGGCAAACTTCTGATATCTGTTTTGCGGTTGAGGCGGATGACGCAGGGTTATCTATTTTACTGATATCAATGATGGGGATGTGGGCACTGTTCATTGTTATTTGTTAGATTGTTGTGTGAGAGAGGTTTACCACTAAGTTACACTAAGCAATTTGGTGTTATAAAAGATTACCCTGAAATATGCCAGCCATATGGTAACAGCTACTTACCTGCGGCCAAAATAAAGATATTCAAACTCTGTGTTTTATGCAGCTTAGCGCTTCTTTATGTGCTCAGCCTTAGTGGTTAATTTCTCTTATTCAGGCTGGTTATTTCCTAAAATCCGCTAAAAGCTACAGGGGTGTTGGCAACAATTTCCTTATGTCGGCGTTAAAAATTATGTTTACAAAAATAAACAGCGAATACTGCGGGTATAGCGGCATAACAGGTGCAAGAATCAACTTTCCGCGAATAAATTTTAATCCGGTTCCTGAATAAAGCGAGATGAAGAGATCGAAAAAGTTTTTATTGATAGGTTGCATAATAGCCATTGCGGTTATACCGATAGCGGCTACTGAAAGCTC
>Ga0316217_10006662_pt1 | contig 11318 bp, 8 predicted proteins | sample 1anoAmetaG_FD_203633 | JGI IMG/M metagenome (GOLD analysis project Ga0316217, IMG submission 203633) | Freshwater microbial communities from Trout Bog Lake, Wisconsin, USA - 1anoA | ecosystem: Environmental > Aquatic > Freshwater > Lake > Hypolimnion/Profundal zone | place: USA: Wisconsin... | reverse complement strand
GCCCTCCAAAAGAACCTCAAGATTATGGTGGACCACACATTTCTGTTCACCGGAGCGGTCAAGAAGATCTCCAAACTGCTTGACGAAGAAGCCCTGGGCAAGCTCTATTACTACGATTCCACCCGCGTCAACCTAGGACTTTTCCAGCACGATATCAATGTTCTTTGGGATCTTGCACCGCACGATCTTTCCATCATGGATTACCTCATCAAGGCATCTCCAGAGGCAATTGTCGCGACTGGACAGAAGCATCTGAACGGCCACGAAGATGTGGCATTCATGACACTTTATTTCCCAGAAAAAATCATTGCGCATATCAATGTCAACTGGCTCTCCCCTGTAAAGATCAGGACCACGCTCATCGGCGGAGAGAAGAAGATGCTGGTGTGGAACGACCTTGAGGCCGATGAAAAGCTGAAGATATACGACCGGGGAGTGGATATAAAAAGCCAGGAAGGCGTCTATGATCTGCTGGTACACTATCGGTCTGGCGATATGTGTGCCCCTCAACTGGAACAGGGTGAGGCGCTACGCAAGGAACTGTCCTATTTTGTGGATTGCATTTCGAGCGGGCACGACCCATTTAACGATGGATGCTCTGGACTGCGCGTGGTCAAAATGCTGGAAGCAGCCAGCGAATCAATGGACAAGAGAGGATCCCTGGTCTATTTATGAACGCCTACAACTGTGTTGCGAATGACGTCAAACTAGGGGAGAACGTACAGCTCTCGAAATTCATCAATCTGTACGGCTGCGAAATCGGGGACGAGACCAAGATCGGCGCGTGTGTCGAGATCCAGAAGAATGCGAGTGTAGGCAAGCACTGCAAGATATCCAGTCACACCTTTATTTGTGAAGGCGTTGTCATTGAAGACAATGTTTTTATTGGGCACGGAGTCATGTTCATCAACGATAGCTATCCCCGGGCGACGACAGCGCAGGGAAGCCTGCAGACCGAAGCCGACTGGAAAGTCGAACGGACAGTTATCAAGAAGGGCGCATCAATCGGCTCAGGAGCCACAATTCTCCCCAACACCATAGTCGGGGAGAACTCCATCGTGGGCGCCGGCAGCGTCGTCACTAAAGATGTTCCCCCCAACGCCATTGTGGCCGGAAATCCAGCTAAGGTTCTGCGCTTTATTGAATCGACCGGGAAGACTGCAGATCCCGACCTCGTACCTTTTCTCGATCTGGTTACTCCTCACCTGGAACTCGAAGGTGAATTAGTGGATGTATTTCGCCATGTGTTGCACACGGCTGGCTTTGTCGGCGGGTCAATGGTGGAGGAATTTGAGAAGGCATTCGCGTCCTTCTGCGATGCCGGCCATTGTGTAGCTGTCAGCAGTGGTACGGATGCACTGCGCTTTGCCTTGATGGCTGCCGGAGTACAACCTGGCGATGTTGCGATCACTGTACCGAACACATTTATCGCTACTACGGAAGCCATCTCACAAGCCGGCGCCTTTCCGGAATTTGTCGACATCGACGAGCGCACATCGAACATGTCGGTGGAACTGTTGCAGCAATATCTAGAAGAGCAATGCACGCGAGACTCGTCCGGCAAGCTGACCAGCCTGCGCAGTGGCCGGCAAGTTACCGCGATAGTTCCGGTACATCTCTATGGCCAGATGGCTGACATGGATTCAATTCTGAGACTCGCCAACAAGTACGGTCTCGTCGTAATTGAGGATGCCTGCCAGGCGCACGGTGCTGAATATTTCTCAAAGGATCTTGATCGCTGGATGAAGGCTGGGTCCATGGGCCGGGCGGCTGCATTCAGCTTCTATCCTGGCAAGAATCTGGGCGCATGTGGCGAAGGCGGAGCCGTGACCACAAACGACGCAGAGCTAGCCGGCAAAGTCAAAATGCTGCGCGATCATGGCCAGGTGAAGAAGTATTACCACGACATGGAAGGCTATAACGGGAGGCTGGATGCGATTCAGGCGGGGCTTCTGAATGCGAAGCTGCCTCATCTGGCGAAGTGGAACGCGCAGCGCCGGGACCGTGCGGCCGAGTACAGCCGTCTTTTCGCGGGCAACAAAGCCATAAGCCTTCCCAGTGAACCTTCCTGGTCCCGCTGTGTGTATCACCTCTTTGTGATCCGCACCAGCGACCGCGCCGGCATGTTGAACCACCTGAAGAATGCGGGGATAGGCACAGGCATACACTACCCAATTCCTCTGCATTTGCAGAAAGCCTATGCTTCGTTGAATTACGGTGAGGGAGCCTTCCCGGTATCAGAAAGAGTAGCTTCGGAAATCATCTCATTGCCCATGTTTCCGCAGCTTACCTTCAGACAGCAAAACAGGGTAGCCGAGGAAGTGCTTGCCTTTGCTTCCAAGACTCTGCAAACCGCCGGGGTGTGAATAGGACTCTCTGGCACAAGTGAAGTGAAGCGCGTGAACTTGTGGGCCGCCGGATACGGAAATCGCATGGACAGCGTCTTCAATATGGGTGAAGATTCTGATGTGCGCATTATGATTGGTCTCGGTTCATGTGTATGCTCCAACACAGCGCTGACACCCTGAGGCGAGCGTAAAGTGCTGTTGGTACTGTGCCTGCGTGCCGTTTATCATCGCAACACAACGCTGCCGGATCGAGAACTTAGCCGAGCCATGTTCTCGTAGAGTTTTCAGTGCTCGGACTGGGGCTACTTGCCGGGTAGGCAATGCGCAAACCCGAATTGCAATGCCAAGTACTGAATGAGGAGCAGTTATGTCGAAACTTCCTTCCTATGTGCTGGTGACCCCTGCGCGCAACGAGGCACAACTCATCGAGCCGACGATACAGTCGGTAGTGGCGCAGACGGTGCGCCCGCTTAAATGGGTGATCGTCAGCGATGGTTCAACAGACGGCACCGACGAAATTGTCAACAGATATGTAGCAGAGAACGAGTGGATTGAATTACTCCGCATGCCGGAGCGCAAAGAGCGTCATTTTGCCGGCAAAGCCCATGCGTTCAATGCCGGCAAAGCCAGGCTCGATGGATTGCCGTACGAAGTGATCGCCAACCTGGATGCGGATATCACTTTCGACAGTGATTACTTCTCATTTCTGCTCGAAAAGCTGGCTTCGGACTCTACGCTCGGAGTGGTGGGAACGCCCTACGTGGAGAATTCGAAACAGGTCTACGACTACAGGTTTGTGAGCCTCGACCATGTATCCGGAGCTTGTCAAGTATTTCGCCGCGAATGCTATGAGGCAATTGGCGGCTATGCTCCTGTGAAGGCCGGCACAATCGACTGTATCGCGGTGATCACTGCGAGGATGAAGGGTTGGAAGACCCGCACCTTCACCGACAAGGTTTGCATGCACCATCGCAAAGTAGGGACAGCGCAGTGCGGACCGATCAAGGCAAGGTTCAATTCCGGCGTAATGGATTACGTCATGGGGAACCATCCTGTTTGGGAGTTGTTCAGGTCGGTCTATCAAATGACACAAAAGCCCCTTATAGTTCGCGGACTGGCAATCGAGATGGGCTATCTTTGGGCGTTCCTTAAGCAAATGGACAGGCCGGTGTCTGGCGAACTGATGAAGTTTCACCGGCGGGAACAGATGCAGCGGCTGAAAGCCAAATTTGCCCGAAATGAGATGCGGCGCGACAATGCTGTTATTTCCAGCGACGAAGCTCATGCACCCCGATAGTTTGTAAACGGCCGCCATACACCAGGCCACGATTTGCCGCTATGATTTGTAATTGCTACAGCAAACGGACACGTTGGCAACGCATGGATACAAAGGGAAAAGGAAGCCCGGTTATCATAGGCCATCATGCAAGCGCGCTATCGACAGTAGATGGGTCGCACGGGCAGGAAGCCCCTGAGCGGCGCGGAGCCACTGTGATCGTGAATGCGGACGATTGGGGGAGGGATACCCTGACGACCGACCGGACTCTTGATTGCGCACTTAACGGCGTGATTTCTTCGGTAGGAGCCATGTTGTTCATGGAAGATTCTGAACGCGCGGCGGATCTTGCACTGCAGCATAAAATCGACGCGGGTTTGCATCTGAACTTCACAATGCCCTTTACAGCACCGCACTGTCCGAACAAATTATTGGAGCATCAGGCGAGGCTGTCACGCTTTTTGACTTCCCATCGCCTTGCGCCGCTCATTTATCATCCAGGTCTTGCAGCTTCATTCGAATATGTTGTGAAGGCGCAACTGGGGGAGTATCAACGATTGTATGGCGCCACTGCAAGTCGCATGGACGGCCACCACCACATGCATCTTTGCATGAACGTGATGTTGCAAAAGCTCATCCCGCCAGGAATTATTGTTCGCCGGAATTTCACTTTCGGTCCGGGAGAAAAGGGATATTTCAATCGCCTCTATCGCGGTTGGCAAGACCGGATATTAGCCCGGCGCGATCGGATCACAGATTACTTTTTTGATTTGATCCCGCTGCAACCGAGCCGGCTGCAAAAAATCTTCGACCTTGCCATTTGTTCCAATGTAGAAATTGAGACACATGCAATCGATGACGCGCAATACAGATTTTTACTCGATGGGGAATTCAGCAGATTTGCAGGCGACGTAGGCATTGCGCATGGGTATGTTCTGCGGTCTGAGTGTTGCGGCGCTGACTTTAAGGCTATTGCATGAAACCTGAGGGTGAGAACAAGGATGAGTCGAAAGCCGGAGGGGGCATGAAATTGATTGATCCCGTTCCGCAGAATGCCGGCTCGCACATCTGTGTTTGCGTGTGTACCTTCAAACGGCCGCTTTATCTTAAAAGACTGCTATTTGAGATGAGCCGGCAGGCGACCGACGGATTGTTCACGTATTCGATTGCGGTGGTGGACAACGACGCATCAAGGTCCGCCGAGGCCACGGTCGCGGAAATGCGATTGACCTCTTCGGTCCCCGCGAAATACGAAGTTGAACCGAGACGGAGCATCGCGCTTGCACGCAACAAAGTAGTGGAGATCGCTGAAGGGAATTTTCTTGCCTTTATCGATGATGACGAGTTCCCGGCCACTGATTGGCTGTTGACGTTGTTCAAGACCTGCAATCAGTACAACGCGGATGGCGTGCTTGGACCTGTGATGCGCCATTTCGATGAGACCCCGCCAGCCTGGCTGCAGAAAAGCAGGTTCTTTGTTCGTCCAGTCTATCCAACTGGAATGCAGGTTGATTGGATCATGTCGCGCACCTCCAATGTACTGGTGAAGAGAAGAACGATTCACGGCGATGCAGCCCCCTTTCGCCCCGAGTTCCGGGCCGGAGAAGACAAAGACTTCTTTAGGAGAAAGATCGAGGAAGGGCACGTCTTCATCTGGTCGGCTGATGCCGTTGTGTTTGAGACTATCCCTCCGAGCCGCTGGACGAGAACCTACCAAGTTAGAAGGGCCATGCTACAGGGAGCGTGCGAAACCCTGCAGCCTAGTTGTGGAGCCAAGAGCATTGTAAAATCTGTGATTGCTATCCCGCTCTATGCAATCGCTTTGCCATTTTCTATACTATTCGGACAGCAAAACTTCATGTCGCTTTTAGAGAAAATGTCCTATCATGCGGGCAAACTGCTCAAGTTGGTGGGCGTCAATCCGATTCATGAAGAATATGTAACATGAATATTGCGATCGAGGCCAGGCAAGGGAAGTGCGGTCTCTGTGATCTAACAAGCAGCCGTGAAACGAACTCAAGATGAGCAACCTGATACATTCAATGTAGCCGCAGCCGTAGAATTCAAAGTCATTTGCCGGAGTAGGTATTACCCAGTGTTTCTTGACTCGATATGATTCAGCTAATCGCAATGATCGCGGGTGTCATTGGCATTGCAGGTCTCTTTGTCATGGAGCGTCAAGACAAAGTGCCGACCTCGAAGGCGCTTTGGCTCCCATTGGCGTGGTTGCTCATCAATGGGTCGCGCTCTGTATCACAGTGGTTTACGGGCTCAACGAATCTGGATACTGCAAGGTACACGGAAGGAACTCCGGGCGATGCGGCAATATTCGGGATACTGATTGCAGGCGGATTACTGATCTTGAATCTTAGATCGAGCAAGGTCAGGAGATTTCTGCATGCGAATATGCCGCTCCTGTTGTTCTTTGCCTACTGCATTGTCAGTATTGTCTGGTCCGATTATCCATTCGTGGCGATGAAGCGCATGATCAAGGCGATTGGCGATATTGTGATGGTGCTGGTTGTACTCACCGATCCGTATCCACTGACTGCGATGAAGCGGTTGTTCGCTCGGACAGCATTCGTATTGGTGCCAATGTCTTTGCTCTTTATCTTATTTGTACCGAGTCTTGGAACTTACTATGATACAGAAAGTAACATTACTTATTACAACGGTGTTACGACCCAAAAGAATTCACTTGGACAGACTTGCCTGGTTTGCGGTCTGGGATTGCTCTGGTTGCTTTTGAGCGCGTATGATGCGCGCAAAATGCCGTATAGACGCACACGCTTGATGGTCTATAGCGCATTGCTGGCAATCGCAATCTTTCTCATTGTCAAAGCCGATTCAATGACATCTCTGTCATGTCTTGCCATAGCAGGGGCGGTTATGGCGATGTCTACGCAGCGATGGGTTGCATCGCGTGCAGGCGGCATCCATGCGCTCGTAATCGGCGCCGTGGGCCTTGCCGTGTTCGCGGTATTTCTTGACTCGGCAGGCTCGCTTCTTCATTCGCTGGGAAGAAATGCCACCTTGACCGGCCGGACTGATATTTGGCGGGCGGTTCTGGCATTGCACACGAACCCTTTACTAGGTACTGGATATGAGAGCTTCTGGCTTGGAAACAGGCTTCAGTTTGTTTGGGACGCAACCGATAAAGGAATTCTGCAGGCCCACAACGGATATCTCGAAATCTACATCAACCTGGGATGGGTAGGCGTGATTCTGCTTGGCGGGTTGATCGTAACGGGATATCGCAACGCTTTAACGGCATTTTACCGTGATCCGTATGCAGGTAGACTTGGCCTGGCATTTTTCACCGCGAGTTTGATGTACAGCCTGTCTGAAGCTGGATTCAGGATGATGAATCTGATGTGGTTTGCGTTTTTACTGGCAATTACCGGTATTCCTTCAAGCTTGCAAAGCGGGAAGCATCATGCAATGGTTGAATTGCCGACGGCTCAAGCCGTGCGACCAACACGAGTAAGGATTCTTCAGTAAGTTGGTTATGCTGAAGATCTGCCACTTGCCGGATCGTCGGCAAATGCTCAAACTCGGGATTGCTGTTGGCTGGTCAGTTGATGGTATCAAGGTATAGAACAGGCAGGTTGTCCATCCAATGTCCGACGCAACTCAAGGGAATGAATCAGTGACATCCGGTGGTGAAACTTACGGCCAGATTATCAAGTCATCCGTTCTGGTCGGCGGCTCCTCCGTGATTGGCATTGGAGTCCGGATCATTCGCACCAAAGCGATGGCGTATTTGCTTGGCCCTGCCGGTTTTGGTTTGTTTGGCCTTTATGGAGCGGTCGAAACTCTTACCGAGAGCATAGCCGGCGTGGGTGTCAACAGCAGCGGAGTGCGCCAGATTGCAGAAGCAGTAGGGTCGGGCGACTCGGAGAGGATTGCACAAACTGCAGCCGTGCTGCGGCGAACGTCAGTCATTCTGGGAGCACTTGGAGCAATCCTGCTGATGGCGCTTTCGCGGCCGATATCCAGATTGACTTTTGGCACTGCTCAGCATGCGCCCGCGATATGCATCTTATCGCTTGCCGTATTGTTCACATTGGCATCCCAAGGGCAAGCAGCCCTGATCCAGGGAATGCGGCGCATCGCCGATCTAGCCAAGATGGGAATATTGGGCACGATTTTCGGAACCATCGTCAGCCTTCCTGTGGTTTACTATTTCCGCGAAAACGGCGTCGTGCCTTCTCTGGTCATTGTTGCCGCCATGACGATTCTTCCGTCCTGGTGGTACAGCAGAAAAATTGCAATTCATGTTCCCTCCATAGCGCCATCCCTGATCATGCAGGAAGCATCTGCACTTCTGAAGCTCGGCTCGGTCTTCATGATGGGCGGCTTGCTTCTGACCAGCGTGGCCTACCTGGTCAGAATTCTGATACTTCGCAAGGTTAGTCTTGAAGCTGCGGGGTTGTATCAGTCGGCCTGGACGCTGGGCGGATTGTATGTTGGATTCATTATTCAGGCCATGGCCGCGGATTTCTATCCGCGCTTGACTGCCAATGCCACCAACAATGCTCTGTGCAATCGCTTGGTCAATGAGCAGGCAAGAGTTGGCCTGTTGTTGGCGGGGCCTGGCGTTCTTGCAACGCTGACCTTTGCTCCGCTTGTCATGACGTTTTTTTACACTGTTAAATTCACCGCGGCGGTAGGCGTTCTGCGCTGGATTTGCCTGGGGACGATGCTGCAGGTCATTACCTGGCCGATGGGCTTCATCATCGTAGCGAAGGGCCGAAGAGCGATCTTTTTCTGGTGTGAATTGGCCTGCGCCTCAGTGTATGCTGCTCTGGCATGGATATGTGTGAGCCTTTCAGGTTTGAACGGCGCCGGGATAGCTTTCTTCTCCTATTGCGTCTTTCACGGTCTGTTGCACTATCCGGTCGTAGCCCGTCTGAGCGGCTTCCGCTGGTCCGGCGAGAACTACCGGTCGGGTTTGTATTTTGGCGTATTGATCTCGGTCGTATGTTGGGGATTCCATCTGCTCCCGGTGCTTGCGGCAGATGGTCTGGGCGCGTTGGCGACATTGGTGAGCGGCATTTACTCTTTTCGTGTTCTTCTCAACCTGATTCCATGGAATCGAATCCCCCGCCCGATACGCAGGCTGATCACGAGATTGGGATTCGCTCCCCGGAACGCGGCGGCCTCGGACTGATGCCGGCAATCTTGAGGAGAGACGATCCCGCATTTAGAGCGACGCATGGCGCTTCTGGCCATCCATCCCGGCAAGGTTATATAGCATGAGCACAGGCAGCGACTCACTCCGGATTCTCTATGTGTCCGAGTCCATACCGCAAACGGCGAGCTTTGGCGGGGAGATGCGATGCCTGCATATCGCCCGCGCCTTGCGGGAACTGGGTGATGTCGACGTAGCGATATTGAACACCAAAGGCAAAACGGGCGATCTGGCTGCTGCCGCCCATGGCGAGTTTCCTCCGGCATATGTACTGGATGTAAAGCCATGCCTCAATGAGGGATTGGCCGGCAAGATTCGATGGACCTTCGATCCAAGATCCAGCTACCCGTTTGGCTGCGGCGTGGAAGGCGAACCGATGCGCCGTCTGCTGAGCAGTCTGGATCAATACGACTTGATCTGGTTCTTCAGCCTGCGTGCTCCGGACATATTTCCAAACTCGACCTGGCGACGCTCGGTGGTGGACATTGACGATTTGCCCACAACCTACCAAGGTGCTGCTCTGCAGGCAGCGGGTGGGTACAGGGAGCGTCTGCACGCGCGGCGCAGGCTGTTTAGCTGGAGGCGAAGGGAAAAGCTGCTTGGGGAGCGATTCACCGTACTTTCGGTCTGTAGCAAGGAAGACAAAAGCTATCTTGAACTGATCGGCGTAAAAGCGCCAATTCACGTGATTCCGAATGGATTTGAGTTGCCCCAGCGCGAGCCGGTCTACAATCCTGCAGTGCCGCCCAGGCTCGGTTTCATAGGGTTGTTCGACTACTTTCCGAATCGCGACGCAATGGACTGGTTTGTGAGACAGTGCTGGCCGCTCATCAAACGCCAGGTGCCCGACGCAAGGCTGCGGATTGTTGGCCAGGACACGCACGGGGTTCTTCAATTGTCAGGCCCCGACATAGACCGGCTGGGATGGCTTGCGAGCACATCAGAGGAGATCAAGACCTGGTCGGCGATGGTGGTTCCCATCCGCGTGGGCGCAGGGACACGCATTAAAATAGCTCATGGCTTCAGTCAGAAGTGCCCTGTCGTATCGACAACCTTTGGGGCCTACGGCTACGGTGCAGTAGATGGACGCGAGATGTATCTTGCGGACTCAGCTGAGGAATTTGCCAAAGCCTGCATCCGGGTGATTCGTGAGCCGGAGAGTGCAGCGCAAATGGCTGATCGGGCATGGCGTCAGTTTCTTGAGAAGTGGACATGGGATTCAATTCGCCCTCTGGTCAGGGCAGCGGCAGAGAACTGCCTGCAAAGGTCTTCGACACATATCAACGTGCGTTAAATGAGGATTGTCAACCCAGTTTCTGGAGAATGGTTTCTAATTTTCGCAAGAGTATTTCGAGTTTTACCGGGCTGCTTTTAACTGCCGGATTCGTCGCGCGATTGATCCGGTCAAACATCATGCAAACCGTAACCTGATTCTGAGGTCTGGACGATCCAATGCACATGGACGAACATGTTTCAACTGAGGCGGGGCTGGGCAAGTCTGTAGCTGTTGGAGTGAGCTCTGTGTCCGGCGCGGATGACGGGTATCAGCAGACCTTTGAGATTCCCAAGCGCATCATGCAGACGGCCAATAGCGCTCCGCAAGCTGTGCGTCTGCGGGCCATGGTGTCAAACATGCGGCTACTGCACCCGGACTATGAATACCTGTTTTATGACAATGAAGGGCGAGAGAAGTTTATCGACCAAGAATTTCCCCAGTATCGAGCGGTGTACGAATCCTTTCGATTTCCGATTCAGCGGTATGACTTCTTTCGGTATTTGGCGATCTACCGGCATGGCGGATTCTACTTCGACCTGGACGTATTGCTGGCTACAAGTCTTTCGGAGTTACTGAAGTATGGATGCGTTTTCCCATTCGAAAGGCTGACACTGAGTTCTTTTCTCCGCACCGAGTACAAGATGGATTGGGAGATAGGCAACTATGGATTCGGCGCTGCACAGGGTCATCCATTCATGAAGGCAATTATTGAAAACTGCATACGCGGCCAGAGGGATCCTGCATGGGTGAAGCCAATGCTGCGCGGGCTTCCGCCGCTGGTTGAATCTGATTTTTACATTCTGTACTCAACAGGACCAGGCCTGGTTTCGCGTACGCTGGCTGAGAATCCGAGCCTTGCCAAAACTGTGAAGGTACTGTTTCCGGATGACGTGTGCGACCTAAACAACTGGAATCTGTTTGGCGATTTTGGCGTTCATCTTATGGATGGTGCATGGCGCAAGAAGAAAGGGCCTTTGCGGGGACGGTTGGAACGGATATTGGTGGATTGGAAACGGAGTAAGCTGTTGAAGCAGAGCCAACTCATGGGAAAGACCAGGTGTCATCCACCGAATAACGGTTCCACCGGGCGCATTTCAAGCTAGTGTCCTGAGTCTAAAGTTCATATCAAAAATACGGTGTCATCCTGAGCGTAGTTTGGCGCGTTTTTTGCGCCAAACGCAGTCGAAGGATCTGCGGTTCGGAACCTCAACTTATGCTACGAAC
>Ga0316217_10006661_pt1 | contig 11319 bp, 11 predicted proteins | sample 1anoAmetaG_FD_203633 | JGI IMG/M metagenome (GOLD analysis project Ga0316217, IMG submission 203633) | Freshwater microbial communities from Trout Bog Lake, Wisconsin, USA - 1anoA | ecosystem: Environmental > Aquatic > Freshwater > Lake > Hypolimnion/Profundal zone | place: USA: Wisconsin... | reverse complement strand
CGCCACGACGAGTTCTTCGTTCGTCGGAATCACAAAAATCTTCACGGTGGAATCTGCCGCGCTGATGATCGCCTCGGTTGCGCGCGTGGAATTATTTTTTGCCGCGTCAATCTTGATACCAAGGTTTTCTAAGTTCGCGCAAATGGCTCCGCGCAATTCCGCGCGGTTCTCGCCCGTGCCGGCGGTGAAGACAATCGCGTCCGCGCCATTCAACTGCAAAAAGTAGCTGCCGATCCAGTGCCGTGCACCCGCGACAAATACATCCAACGCGAGCTTCGCGTTTGCATTACCGTTGCTGGCGGCATCGGTGATGTCACGAACATCATTTGAAACACCGCTCACGCCGAGCAATCCAGACTGTTTCGTGAGTTGTTTCTGCGCTTCCTCGACGCTGATGCCGAGCGTCTTCACCGCGTAGGGCAAAGCTTCGGCATCAAGATCACCGACGCGATTGTTTTGCGGCAAACCGGACTGCGGGCTCATACCCATGCTCGTGCCGATGGACGCGCCGTTCAAAATACCCGTCACGCTTGAGCTGCCGCCGAGATGGCAGGAAATCACGCGCAGTGGTGCGCCGGAAATTTTCGCCGCACCATTGTTGACGTAAAGTTGGCGGGCGCGTTCCGCCACGTCGGGGCGGCAAAGCAATTCCGCCGAGCGTTCGGCGATGAACTTGTGGCTCGCGCCATGAAATCCCCAGCGCCGCACGCCGATATCCAGCCACGCTTGCGGCACGGCATAGCGTTGTGACGCTTCGGGCGCGAACTGGTGAAACGCCGTTTCAAATAAACCGATGAGCGGCACGCCTGGCATACGCTGCGCGAAAAGCTTGATGCCGGTGATGTAGGGCGGATTGTGCGCGGGCGCGAGACCGTTGTAATCGGTCATCGCCTGCATCACGCGTTCATCCAGCCGCACGCAGCCGGTGACATTTTTAGCGATGACGGTTTTGAAACCGACGGCGCTCAATTCACTTTCGCTGGCGATCGCGTTCGCCTTTTTCAGTTCGGCGAGGCAATCATCAATCGCTTTGGGATAATCGGTGACGCGCTCAAAACCGCCTTTATGCAAAAGGCGTTCGGCGTTATTCGAGAAATCGAACAACCGCCACTTGAGCGACGTGCTACCGATGTTGGCGACGAGGATTTTCACCTGTAAGCGGATGAATTATTCCAGCCATTTGCCGAGTCCGCTCAATCCGTCATGCGGACGCGGAATCACCTGGACGCTGACGACCGAGCCGACTTGCGCGGCGGCGGCGGCACCTGAATCGGTGGCGGCCTTAACGGCGGCGACGTCGCCTCGGAAAAACACGGTGACATAGCCACTACCGACTTTTTCCCAGCCGGTGATGGTAACGTTCGCGGACTTGAGCGCGGCGTCAGCGGCTTCCACGGCGGCGCAGAAACCTTTGCATTCAATCATTCCAACAGCTTGCTTTGACATATTCTTAAAGAGTTAAAAGGGTGGTTGATGATTATTTCTTCGCGCCGTTGCCGATGAAGGCGGCGAGCAGTTCTTCGTGCGGGCGAGCGATGATGTGCGAGCCGACGAGTTCGCCGACTTTGGCGGCGGCTTTCGCACCGGCGTCCACGGCGGCTTTGATGCTGCCGATGTCGCCCTGAGCGATGACGGTGATGAGCCCGCCGCCGATGGCGACGGTCTTGACCAATGTGACGTTGGCGGCCTTGACCATAGCGTCGCTGGCTTCCACGCTGCCGACGTAGCCCTTGGTTTCAATCATTCCTATTGCTTCGTTCATAATTTATTTTGGTTGATGGTTGAGAGTTGCGAGAAATTCTTCGGAAATTATTTAATCAATTCGACCGGCGTGTGCGGTTCCAGATTGCACGCGTTCCCTTCGTCAGTGTCAATGTGAACTTCCAATTTGAAACTCGGATCCACGCGCACCAGCAGTTGGTCCAGCGTGATGGCGCACGGACCGCCGATTTTCAATTTCATGTGGTCGCCGGCTTTGACGCCGTAAAATTCCGCGTCGGTCGGATGCATGTGAACATGGCGCTTGGCGCGGATGACGCCTTGCGGCATTTCAAAAAATCCCGCCGGCCCCATCAACATGCAGCCGGGCGTGTCCTTGATGTCGCCGGAACTGCGCAGCGGAATTTCAAAGCCGAGCGCGACGGCGTCGGTGTAGGCAAGTTCGATTTGATTCAGATTCCGGCACGGGCCGAGAATTCTTAAGTTTGAAATCACGCGACTGCGCGGTCCGATGAGCGTGACGGTTTCCTTCGCGGCAAACTGGCCGTCCATGTAAAGCCACTTGTGAACGGAGAGCTTCGCGCCCTTGCCAAAAAGAGTTTCCACCGCTTCCGGCGTGAGGTGGCAGTGACGCGCGCTGACGTTGACGACGAGCGGGCTTTGTCCGCTGGCCACGCGCGGCAAAGGCTTGCCAAGCTTGGCATAAACCGCCTGCCGAACCAGATGTTCGACGACGGCGCGATGAGGTGCAGGTGCTGCAACAGCCATAAGATTTGACTGACTTTGACAAATTTCCGGTTTAAGTCAACATTTTTCTTGCAAATAATTCCAAAATCTTCCAAAGTAGGTCAAAGCAAATTGCAAATGCGGTCAAATGCTGTGTTTTTGTGAATCCTGAAGGGATTCAAATCATTCAGCCCAAGGTTGCCGAAGCGCAGCGAGGCTACCTTGGGTGACGAATAGCAAATGGGAATCAACCCTGAAAGGGTTGCATAAAATTTGTTGGCGCGATGATTCAACCCCATTGGGGTTGAAAATATTTTGGATCGTGACCCAGGGTAGTCCGCTGGCGCGGCCAACCCTGGGCTGAATGATGCAATCCCGTTGGGATTGTCAGTCGTGAATCAATAAGATTAGAAACAAAACATTATGGAAGCGGACATAAAACAATCTGCGTTTGTTCTTCGCATCGCACCCGGAGGAGAGGACAAAGTTCCCGAAGCTTTGCGAGATAACCAAATTATCATCGGATGGGCTGAAGCCGACGGATTGTTGAATCACAAACTGGATTGGGGAAAGTTTAGAGAAATTCTGAACAAAGCCTATTATTCTGAAGAAACAACCTTACGAAAGGCTGGAGCTGCTGCTGGAAATATGTGGCGTTTCATTCGCGACATGAAACAGGACGATCTCGTGGTGGTTCCATATGGTAGGGAATTTTATGTTGCAAGAATAGTTGGCCCAGCTACCTACGACTCAGCGAAAGTAAATGATGACTCATCGTATCGCCGTGCCGTTGAATGGTTGAATAAGAAGAAACCCATTTCGCGCGATATTGCGCGATCTGCGTTGATTTCGCGATTGAAAATCCAAGGCACTTCTGCTGATGCAACCGACTTAATTGAAGAAATCAATGAATGTTTGTCTTTGGCCGGAAAGGGAGAAAAACCAAAGTTTGAAAGTGACTTGCAGGCTAGGCTGATCCGTGAAGTTTTGGTCGAATTGCGGGGCGGGCGAATGGAAAATTTTGGATTTGAAAGACTCATCGCTTCTGTGCTTTCTGGATTAGGTGCAGAAGAGGTGCGTATTATTCCGCGAAGCCAGGACAAGGGTGCAGATATAATTGCGATCTTTCGAGTGGCGGGAGTTTTTCAGCAAATTGTCGCGGTTCAAGCAAAACACTGGCAGCCAGAACCACCAGTCGGCCGCCAAGTCGTAGAACAATTGATTCGCGGAATGGAAGCTGAATCTGCGACGTTAGGAATGATTGTTACTTCTGGTTCAATGAGCAGTGACGCGGAGCAAGCAGCAGAAGAATATTTCAAAGAAAGTGGAATTCGTATTGAGCTTGTGGACGGAGAGCAGTTCGCAAAATTGATTGTTGAACATGGCATTCGCAAGAAAGCTGAAAATTCGATTTCACTATCATAATTTTTTGACTTTAACTCCATGACCGCCGACGAACGCAAGCACCGCATTGAAGCCTATCTTCAGCGCGTGGAATTCGCGTCGCTGGAAGAACTCTCCCAGCACGTCGAAGCCTCGGTTTCGACCGTGCGCCGCGATTTGTCGGTCTTGGAAGCGGCGGGCGAATTGCGCCGGACGCACGGCGGCGCGCGCATCGTCACGCCGAAGTCGGATGAATTTGCGTTCTCCGCGCGCGACACACATCAGCTTTCGGAAAAAGAATTGATCGGCAAAGCGTGCGCAAATTTAATCGGCTCGAATCAAAGCGTGATTCTCGACGCCGGCACGACGGTGTATCACGTCGCGCGGCATCTCGAAGAAAAAGCGCCGCAGATCGTGACGAACTCGCTGCCGGTGGCGAACCTGTTCGCGTCGGCGAACAAGGTGGAAGTGATTTTGGCCGGCGGCGTGATTTATCCGCGCCTCGGCGTGCTGGTCGGGCCGATGACGGTGGAGGCGTTTTCCAAAATGCGCGCCGACGTGGCGATCATGAGCGCCGGCGGCATCACGCTCGAAGGCGTCACGAACTCGCACACGCTGCTGATTGACATCCAGCGCGCGATGCTCAAGGCGGCGCAGAAAATTATTTTGTGCCTTGATCACACGAAGTTTGGCCGGCAATCCGTTTCGCCGCTGTGCGGCCTCGACATGGTGGACACGATTGTCACCGACAGCCAGGCGCCGGCGGAATTAGTGGCGGCTTTGCGCGAACGCGGCGTGGAAGTCATCATCGCTCCGGCGGCAGAAACGAACGGCGCTGAAAAATAAATTTGTAGGAGCCGAGGTGACGAGGCTCTAACTAAAAAATAAATATTGGAGACTTCTCACGTCGTCTCCTACAGAAAAGTTTAATAACATGACTCTAGCAGACAAAGTCAGACAGGCCGGCGTCGTAGGTGCAGGAGGTGGCGGTTTTCCGACGCACGTCAAGCTCGGCGCGAAGGCGGAAGTCGTCATCGCCAACGGCGCGGAATGCGAACCGCTGTTGCACAAAGACGCCGTCACGATGGAAGAAAACGCCGCCGAAATGGTGCGCGGCATCCAGCTCGCGATGGAGGCCGTCGGCGCGAAAGAAGGCGTCATCGGCGTGAAGGCGAAAAAGAAACACGCCGTCGCCGCCGTGCAGGAAGCCAGCAAAGGCACGAACGTCCGCGTCCAATTGCTCGGCGATTATTATCCTGCCGGCGATGAATATGATTTGGTTTACAACGTCACCGGCAAATTGATTCCGCCCGGCGGCATTCCCATCGCGGTCGGCGCGATCGTCAACAACGTCGAGACGTTCGTGAACATTGCCCGTGCGCACGACGGCAAGCCGCTCACGCACAAAATGCTCACCATCGCCGGCGCGGTGAAATCGCCGGTGACGCTCAAAGTCCCCATCGGCACGACCTATCGCGAGTGTATCGAATATGCCGGCGGTCTCACGACGGATGATCCGGTATTGTGCCTCGGCGGTTTGATGATGGGCACAACGGCGGACAATCTCGATACGCCGGTTACGAAGACTTCTACCGGCGTCATCATTCTGCCGCGCACGCATCACACCATCGAACGCAAGCTCAAGCCCGGCAAACAGCAGGCGGCCATCGGCAAATCCGCGTGCGACCAATGCCGCTATTGCACGGAATTTTGCCCGCGCTTTTTGCTTGGCTACGCCGTCGAGCCGCATCAAGTCATGCGCACGCTCGCGTTCACCGGCACCGGCGCGGATTACTACAACCAATGGGCGGCGATGTGCTGCTCGTGCGGTTTATGCACGCTCTACTCTTGCCCGGAAGAATTGTTCCCGAAGGAAGCCTGCGACGACGCCAAGTCCGTCATGCGCGCCAAACAAATCAAGTGGACCGGCCCGATGAATCCAAAAGTTCACGCCATGGCCGATGGTCGCCGCGTTCCCATCAAGACGCTCGCGAAAAAATTACATGTGCTCGATTACGACTTGCCCGCGCCGTATTTGCGCCAGGAAATTTCGCCGAGCCGGCTGATTTTACCGCTCAAGCAAAGTGCGGGAACGCCTTGTATTTCTAGGGTAAAGGTCGGCGACCGCGTGAGCGCCGGCCAAGTCATCGGCGAACCCGCGCCGAACGCGCTGGGTGCCATTTTGCATGCGCCGATGAACGGCACCGTGCGCGAAGCGAACGACAAAGTGATCATTTTGGAGAAATAAATTTATGGCCGATAAATCTGTTGGATTGATTGAACTGTCGAGCATCGCCGCCGGCTTCCAAGTCGCGGATACGATGCTCAAGGCTGGCAACGTGCGGCTGATTTTGTCGCGCTCGATTTGCTCCGGCAAATATATGGTGCTCATCGGTGGCGAGACCGCCGGCGTGGAAGCCGCCGTCGAGGCCGGCTGCGAAGCGGCAGGCGGCTGTCTGATTGACAGCTTCGTTATCGCCAATTTGCATCCCGACGTTTTCGTCGCGCTCGGCCGCACGCAACCGGCGGAAACAACCGGCGCGCTCGGCATCATCGAATCATTCAACGTCGCCACGCTCATCCAAGCCGCCGACACCGTGGCCAAAACTTCCGACGTGCAACTGCTCGAAGTCCGTCTCGCGATGGCGATGGGTGGCAAGGCGTTTTGCACCATGACTGGCGACGTGTCTTCCGTCAACGCCGGTGTTGCTTCTGGCCGCGCGGTTTTGGCCGAGGCCGGCGTGCTGGTGAACGCCGTCGTGATTTCCCGTCCGCATCCGGATGTGTATCGCGAAGTGGTTTAATTCCGTCCAAGAATCGTCAGCACGATTCCAAGCAAGATTCCGAGAACGGCTGGAAGTTTTTTCCAGCCGTTTACTTCTTTGAAGAGCAGCAGTCCACCCGCAAAGGCAACGAGCGTGCTCGCTCGACGTAAGCTCATCACCACCGCCACGAGTGCGTCGGGATGCCGCAACGCCCAAAAATAAAAGTAATCGGCGACCAACAAAAACAAGGCGATGAACGGAATACTCCAGCGCCAGACAAAAATATTTCGCGGCCAGAGTTTCAATTTCCAGCCAAGCGTGAACGGCGCGAAAATCACGACGAGATAAATCGAAAACCAGCATTGCACCGTCGGCACGGTAAAATTCAGCGTGCTGAAAAGATATTTGTCGTAAAGCGAACTGATCGCGCCAAAAACATTGCCGGCGATGAGAAACCAGAACCATTTGTTCCGGTGAAAATGAATCCCTTCCTTGGTGCCGACCACCGACAAACCGACAAATGAAGCCAGCGTGGTCAGGATACCGACAATTTCCAGCGCCGACGGGCGCTCGCCCAAAAATAATATCGCGCCGAACAAAGTGAGCAGCGGACTGGTGGCGCGAATCGGCGCGCCCAGCGAGAGCGGCAGATGTTTCAGCGCATAATAAGTCCCGATCCACGACGCGGCGACGATGAAGGATTTAAGCAACAATTGCAGATGCTGTTGCCATGTCAGCGCGTCTGTCACGAGCGACGACGGCAAAAGTCCCGGATGAATGATTTGAATGAACAGCAGAACGCCCCACACCAGCGCGCCGGTGAGCGTGCTGAAGAAGAAGACCGGCGTCACGGCGTTGTGGCGCACGGAATGTTTCGTGCACAAATCGTAGAAGCCGAGAAATAATGCGGACAACAATGTGGCGATGACCCAATTCATCAAAGCGGGCAGGATAACTTTTTCGTGCGGGAAAGCGAACTTTTAGGCGGGCAGATGCCGCGCCTGGCGCTTCGTCAGCGATGATTTTCTCGCGGCGGCTTCCGGCGCTTTGGCCGCCGGCAAAAATTCACGGAGAAATTCCGGCGGATCGCGCCGGCCGTTGCGCCGCCAGTCACGCGCCAACGTTTCCGCTGCAAGTTTGCGATTCAGATTTTGTTCCTCGATGAGAAATGCGAACAACATTTCCGCCAGCCGCGCCAGCGCAATCGTGTCGGTGCGGTTCAGCTTCGCGTAAAGCCAGTCGCTAAATTTTAGAAAGTTTTGGAAGGGCGATTCTTTGCACCACACCAATTGCACAGTTTCGACAAAGTTTCCGCTGTTGCCGACCAAGTCCCAATATTTCGCAAACCGCCGCAGGCGCTGCATCGTGGCGAAATCAATCAGCCTGTTTTGCAAAATCTCGTAGGGCGGATGCGCGTTGTAAATCATCTGCCATTCGGTGTCGTGGCGCACAATCGGCGTGCCGCGCAGACGCTTCAAGATGCCGACCTGAATTTCCTGCGGGCCGAGCGCGACGAGCTGGTCAAATCCGGCGGCAAAACTCTCCATCGTTTCGCCAGGCAGGCCGACAATTAAATCGGCGTGAATGTGAACGCCGGTTTCGCGCCGGAGAAAACTAAAATTGTCCGCCATCCGCTCGTAATTCTGCCGGCGGCTGATGAGCGCGCCGACTTCGGGATTGAAGGTTTGCACGCCGACCTCGAATTGCAGCGAGCCGGGCGGAAATTTGGCGATGACCTCGCGCAGCTCGGCGGGCAATCGGTCGGGAATCATCTCAAAGTGAAAAAACATTCCCGGCTGGTAGCGTGCGAGAAAAAAATCGAGCAGCGCCTTGCTCGTAAGAATGTTCAAGTTGAACGTGCGATCTACGAATTTGAATTGTTTCAATCCGCGATCCAAAAGTTTTTGCATTGCGGCGAGAAATTTTCCCAGCGGCACCTGCCGCACCGGAATGTCGAGCGACGACAAACAAAATTCGCAGGTGAACGGGCAGCCGCGCGACGCCTCCACATAAACAATACGATGCGCGATGTCGGCCTCAGTGTAGAGATCGTAAGGCAGGGTGAGCCGCGAAAATTCCGGCAATTCGGCGGGAATGATTTTTGGAAATTTCGAATTTCGAATTTCGAATTTCGAATCAGTCGGCAAAAGTTCCCGGCACACTTCCGCAAATTTCAAATCCGCCTCGCCGGTGATGACGTGGTCGGCAAGTTCCACGATTTTTTGCCCCTCGGTTTCGTAGCTCACTTCGGGGCCGCCGAGGATGATCACTATTTCCGGGCGGATTCTTTTGATCGCGGAGATGACCTCGGTGGTTTGTGTCACGTTCCAAATGTAGATGCCGAAGCCAAGAATTTTCGGTTCGCGCGCGAGCAAGGTTTCCGCGATGTCGAGCGGGCGCAAATTAATGTCAAATTCGGCGATGACGGCGCGCGGCTGCAATTCGCCGAGGTTGGCGAACAGGTAACGCAGTCCGAACGCGGCGTGGATGAACTTCGCGTTGAGCGTGGTGAGGACGATGTCCGGCATCGCCTTGAAATTAGCAGCCGCGCCGCGCGAGCCAAAGCGGAAATCCGGTTTTTGCCGATGATTTTACGGAGGCCGTCCAGCTAGCAGCCGGCGAAAAAACAAAAACCCTGCGAACCGTTTTTGCAGTTCGCAGGGCGAGCCGGTTTAATCGGCGGATCAAATTCAGGCCGGTGGGGTGGCAGGTGCCTCGGTTTTCCAAGCCTCAATTTTCTCGATGCGGTGGCGGCGCTTGCTGCCGTGCAGTTCGAATTCCACCTCGTCGCCGACTTTGCGGTTGAGCAGCGCCATCGCGACGGGCGTGAGATAACTGATAATGCTCCGGTCGGGATCGGAGTCCCAGGCCCCAAGAATCGTGAACGACTCCGGCTGGTTGGTCGCAAGGTCGGTGGCTAGGACGACAGTGCCCGGGCCAACGACATCGGTGCTCGCGTTGATGAAATCCATGCCCCGCGCGCGATTGAGGGCTACTTCGAGGTCGGCCTTCTGGCGCATGAGAATTTTCTGCATTTCCTTGGCGGCCTTGTATTCGTGGTTTTCGCGGAGGTCGCCGTAGCTGCGGGCGATGGCGATTTCCTTCGAATTGGCGGGAATCTTTTTCTCGACGAGTTCGTGATATTCGGCGTTGCGGCGTTCGAGGCTGGTCCAGGAAACGAGGAGCCCCGCTTCCTGCTTGGTTTGTTCGCCGCTGACGAGGGACTGGACGGCGGGATGGGCTTTGACGAGGCGGGCGAGCAGGGAGCGTTTGTCCATGTCGTCAAACACGGGCGAGAGCTTGAGCGCGCGGGTCAGGTCCTTGACCACCTCGATGTCCGCTGTGGCGGTCAGTTCGGCGATCAACGCCTGGTCTTCGAGGATGAAATCGCGGAGGCGGTTGGAGCGTTTTTCCTGAAACTGGTCGCGCTCCATCGCGGTGAGCATGGCGCGGAAAACTTCCGGGCCGAGAATGTCCACGAAATCCTCGTTGCGCTCGCGGCCGAACCACAGGAGCAGCTCGGTGCTGGCGGTGTGCTGGTTGATGTGCTTGGCGAGGGTCTCCTTGAGCAAATCTAGCTTGTCGTTGTGAACGAGCAGGCTCGCGATTTCCTTGGCGAGTTTGGCGGAAACAAAATTGAGCGCGCCGCGCAAAACTTCCGCCCAGCGCTCCGGGTTGGCGGCCTTGAATGATTCCAGCGCGCGGTGATGTTTGGCGGCGGGAATGCCTTCCAGCAACGGACCGAACCGGATGCCGTCCTGCGCCCAGACTTGGGCGGCGGAAATTTCATCAGCCGCCGGCGGCAGGCCGGCGGACTCGCGCAGTTCGTCGCGCGCAAAAATCGCCTCCAGCGCCACCGCCGTCTGCGTGCGCTGGTGCGAGGCGATGTCCGGGTTGAGCGCGGCGATGACTTCACTGGCGGCGGCCGTCTTGTCTTTCAAATCGGAACCGGCCCGGAGGATTTCGGCCACGACGCCGACGCGCGCCTTCAGGCCTTTCGCCGCGCGGAATTCCGTGAGCAGGCGGTCTTGCAACGAGGTTTCCTGCGCTTGGTAAACGACCGGCTCGGATTTTTTCAGCGGCACGATGAAATGGCCGTCTTTTTTCATTTCGCGCCGGGCGGTTTCCCACCATTTCTTCCAGTCGTCGCTGATCACGTCGGGCACGAGCACCGACTGGATTTGATCCGTTGTCGCCTTGCCGCCGAAGCTGTTTAAGACAATTTTGATAAGCTCAATGTGATGTGCCGCGAGGTGGCGCACGGCGTCGAGATCCGTCGCCTTGCGTGCGAGGATGTGGTCCTTGGGCACCGGCTTGAGCGATTCCGCCGCGAACGACAGGTCCATCGGGTGTCCCGGCTTGCCCGGAAAATCAATCGTGAACCGCGCAAACACGGTGTCCACCGACTTGATGCGTCCGAAGCCCCAACTGCGATGCGAACAGCAGCCGGCCTCCATCAGGTGAGTCAGCGCCGGGACATGACGCCCTTCGATTTTGCCCGTCGCTGCCAGTTTTTCGAATTCAGCTTTCATAAATTAAAAATCAGACTCGCGTTTCAGAACGCGCCAGCCATCATTAAAGTTGTTGCACGCACAAAATCCAAGACAAATTGCGGCGCGAATTCTGTCGCAGCGCCTGACCAGCGGCGAATTCACGGAAAATCTCCTGGAAATCGCGCTCGCCACTGCGCGCCTTTCGCCCGCCGACCGCGGTCTCTGCCACGAAC
>Ga0316217_10006659_pt1 | contig 11320 bp, 9 predicted proteins | sample 1anoAmetaG_FD_203633 | JGI IMG/M metagenome (GOLD analysis project Ga0316217, IMG submission 203633) | Freshwater microbial communities from Trout Bog Lake, Wisconsin, USA - 1anoA | ecosystem: Environmental > Aquatic > Freshwater > Lake > Hypolimnion/Profundal zone | place: USA: Wisconsin... | reverse complement strand
TGTTCTTAGTTTAGTTTTTCAATCTGCGCTCAATCTTCTTGCGTTGCTTCTCCTCCTATTCGTTTTCTTTGAAGTTGATTCCTTTCTCAGGAAACTGCAGGTCTTTTTCAATGTTTTAGAGTCGGTCCAAAAGATTCTCACTCAAATCAAAGGAATCAAGGTGGTCAGGAATTTCTTAAATGTTGGGCTCGTGCATGGAAGAAAGAGAGAAGGCAGTTGGACAATGCTCAGCAGACCATACTTAATGTACCTTTTGCTGGGAACACTATTTTTCAGCCTCAATGCTCTATTTAAGTTCAAATTAGCTTAAGTCAATCATAGGTAGAATGGTTTTATTTTTATCTTAAAAGTTAGATATTTTATTTAAATTAGCCTTTTGTGCAACCTGCCACCAACCCAGCATTTTTATTCAAATACCATAAGCAAATCTTCAATTTTCCTAGTCTTCGGACAAAGGGAAAGAAAAAACAACAAGAAGTAAAAAACAAAATATCTACTTATAGGATCTACCAGGTTTTTTTCTTAATCTTCTCTAAAAGAGTAGTAAAGTAACCTTTTTTTAATATTTGGATTGTATTTCTTATGAACTAGAGCTGTATTTAAATTCATAAAATATTATTCTTGCAGGTAGCTTAAAGAATCTCTTCTGAGCCACTTTTGAAATCTAATTTAACACAGCTGAATTCACTATTTTTCATTTTTTCTGGCATAAAAGTTGTTTTAGATTAATGATCTAAAGGGTAATATTATGGAAGCTTTCCTTCAAAACTCTACTTTGCTAAACGAAAAAGATGTTGTAGTCTGGCACAATTCAACTATTGATGATCAAAATTTATGAGATGCCTTCCACAATCGTCTTTGGTCACCATTAAGCTCATGAAAATTCAGCATAATCATACCCCTTTACTTTCTTGAACAGCCAATTTCATGAATTCATGAGATAGCAGACAATTACGGTTTCACAATAATCTTCCTCTTTTCTTTGACTCTTGCTGAGGACAGAGTGAGAAGATTATTAGAAGTATTTCAAAGAGCCTTATTTCATATAGAACTTGAAGCATTAATTAAAAAGTCTGATAATAAAGTGATCTGAAAAAGGAAAGAATTATATTTTCGGATGGCTGGGCTGAGATTTAATTTATATTTATAATGTGGGATCTTGAACAGGATTTTTCAAAGCATATAATCAATTCCCTACCCACAATAACCTTCACCAATGTGGCCATCCTCCTCACTGCACTCATCACTCTAAGGCTCATACTCGAGAAGGTTTTGGCTTTCTACTTCCAGATAAATCAGACCCGACCTCAGCATAATATCAATAGTCTTTAGTACTCCTATTTCTATCACCTTTCGATTGTTATCCTCGTGTTAGCTGAAGTTGAATGGAATATGTTCGACTTGTCAGTCTGGGTGGGCTCCTACATAGGTGTTGGACTCGTTCGCAAAGCTATACATACTATTAGGATTGAGAGATAACTTATTCTAAGCGATTGCAGCTACAACAAAAAAATAATGCAAATCCTGTCAGCTTCTAAACTTTTCGGACTTTTGCTTTTCTTGGGTAGCATCGGTTACTTTTTGATCATTCAGAGTCTGTTTTTTGGTACCACCGTAAAACTAAGCAGCCTATTGCTATTCCCCACTCTCATGCTTACAGTAGATTCAGCGTTTCTTCTCTTTTCAAGTCACATTTAGCAGCGCGATATTCTTATATACTACAACCAAAACATCAACGAACTGCCTCCAGACTACAAAGTATCCCTATTGTAAAAAATCATCGGAAATTCAATCAGGATATGGCACTACCTCAACGTCTTGAAACTCTTTTTCAAGAGTTTCTTTTCAAGGCTGGGACTCCTTGATTGCGTATGGATACTCTCAGTCATAAATGCATTTTACTTGTCTTCGGCAGATCTCTACTCCTCTGTGAAAAGGTACAGAGCCTACAATCGACTCATCGATAGTTTTAACAAAATCTTCAGACCAAGTGAAACAGCCCCAGACCAAAATTGTGTAATTTGCATGTGTTAGCTCCTAAACTGTCGCAAGCTGTCAACCTGTGGCCACCTCTTTCACTACAAATGCTTATTTGAATGGATTCAAAACAAAAACGATTGTCCAATTTGTCGAAATCCAATCGACTTAGCTTAGTAATGATTTTTACTATTTTATTCAACAAAGCTTTGCACAAATGTTTAGGTATCGTACGATCAAGTGCTTCAGGCCAAAATGACGAGGTTGGAGTTTATACTCTATATTATCTTGGAGGTGTTAGACCCCACGAACCTTTGCTTTGTTATGGAGCCTCTGTAGCCGTTTCTGTTCAGGATTATCCAGTCGTAGTTACCTTTCTTTTCTTATAAGACCTACAATAACGACCTTTCTTCGAAAATTTGCTACATTTTTATGTCTTTTCGAGAATCTTGGACAGATTTCAGTTGAGTTTTTATGAATTTGCTGTGTTGTTTTAGATCTGAGTTATATGTATGCAACACGGTTAATTATTTCCCGAACCTTTGGCAAAAAGCTAAAGTATTGTGGAGCCCTTAAAAGCTATTTTCTGACCCATCTAACAAAAATAGCACTTTTCCGAGATCTCTATTCGGGAGCTTGATGATTGCCAAGTTAAATTTCGACTCATATACGAATTGCCTGATTCTTGAGCTCAAATCATTGCTACGAGGCTTGAGTCCCTTGCTGCCCACGAATCTAAGTTAAAAGAAAGCAACCCTAGAAACAGAATGGAAGATGACCTTGCAACAAAGTTTTCCAAAATGATGAGATTTGTATTTTTTTAGCCTTGCTCTTTCAACTCAATGTTGACATTGGGGTCATTTAGGTCGGAGTACCTCTGTTTAAGGTATTTGTAGATTCCAGTGCCTTTGATTCGATCGAACAGGTAATTTTTTTTCGGGTTATGGACGTGCAAGATGTTTATCCGGGGGATGGCCGCCTTCATCGTATCGATGATGTCGAGCACCATCATGCTGTGCTATGAATTGTCGAAAGCGATGAACGGACTGTCGAATATTTGTTCGCCTTTCATTTTATATAACTTAAACGTTCATAGTATAGCCAAAAACGTTAACAAATCATCTATCACCTGCACAGTTGCAACTAAACGGTTGGGGTGTGATTAAAGCTGGTTGGATTGGAAATAAGTGTTAGTTATAGAGAAATAACGGGTAGTAAGTGATCATCAAAGGCTAAGTAAGTAGGCGACTTTCTACTTCGGCAATCGTTTTCTGAGGTAGCCCTACTTGAGTTCGTCCACAAATATTTACACGTATCTTTTAAATCTCTCCTTATCTTTGAGTTTTTTTGAGTTTATGTAGTCTTCGAGTTTACCCTCCTCGATTTGCCTCAAAGACTCGTTTGCCAGGTAGCTTCTAGCTTCTTTCATGGTTTTCTCAGGGTAAGCTTCGTAGACTTTGAGGAGTCCACACTCTTTCAGCCCTTATTCCGAAATTGGGTGTTCGTTTTTTTCTCCCAGTAAATAATGTAAAATTTTTTTTGTTGAAATAGGGGAGTTTTTGAAAATCTTCCACAATTTAGCCGCGACTATTTGGTAATCCTTGGTGACCTTGTCTTCTGGGGCAAGGGAGATGGCGTGTTTCAGGCAAACGGTCAGATGTTTTTGAAAGTTGTGGAAAGAGGAGGGGTTGAACTTGACAGACTCCTCAATTTTGAAGGATTAGTCCGCTTACTAAGAAGAACCGTCCTCCTTTTTGGATTCCTCTATTCTCGGAGAAATCTGAGGCAATAGCATCTCATCTTTAGCGAGAAACTGGTCGAGATAAATATTGGAGTCCCCTTTTTTGAGGTAAGCTATGCTTTCAGGACATTCATGTTCCTTGTGAAGGGCATCCTAGATGTTGGTGGAGTGTTTTTCCTAAAAGAAAATGGTGTGTTCATGTAATTTGTCCATCTTTAAAAAATATGAAAATAGTATTGTGAGCTGAGTTTAAAAGGTCAATAATTATATATTGTTTATTTCTGACACCCATCACTCATTTTATCAAAACCCGTCCTCTTCGATGTTGCTAACCTGTTTTGTACTTTGCCCTCTGCTATTCAAACTCTTGAAAACCCCAGTTATTGGCAAATAGGTGCCGTTTACAAACAAATTGCATTTTTGGGGTTGAGGTCGTAAGATCTCGCTTTATGCTGCGTTTTCGCTCTCAGCTATTTTGTGTTTGTTTGTTAGGGGTAAATATGAAGGGATGGCTGTGTAAGCTATTTTGGTGTTTTATCACCAAGATTGAAGTTTAGCACCAATATGGAAATAACTCAGCTGAGGCTGCCTATTAAGTGGCCGCTATGAGTATGAATAAGCAGAAGACGCGGCCGAAACAAAGCTATTCGTTTTGACTAACGTGGCTTATAAATTTTGAAAATCGATATTTCATTTTGGTCGATTGGCTTAAGAGCTGGCAGAATATCGTTTTTGAGATGGAAGATTATAATATTTGGGGATCTTCAAACGAAATCCTAAGTGATTGCTGGATTGAGAGAAAAAACTATTTAGGTTTGGATTATTTGTTCATTTACAATTTGTGATCACTAAATCGCAGTTTTTCCCAAATTATTATCTTTTACCAAAGCTTTGTCTTAAAATCATAGCTTAATTTCCCATTCTGCGCACTTTTAGTGTCAATATATACTTTAACATATTTTTACAATCATTCAGTCAAATAAGATCCTAGATGAGCAAAGAAGAGGTTTAGGCCATTTGAGATATAGAGATGAAGTTTTAATCTTATCTTATTAATTCTATTGCAGTTTTAATACTCAATAAATTAATATGTCTCAGGAGGAGGCCACCTTTTTCGCAACCCAAATCGCCTAGAAAAACACGAAATAGGAAGAGACTGCTAATCCCGCTCCGCCATTGTCTCCGGAATCCTAGCAGTCCATCTAAAACAATTTGGAAGATAGCAATTCTCTGAAAAATTTGTTAACTGCTTTCAACGCACACGACAAGCAAGAGAAAGGACTGATAAAAATAGAAAACGTGCAAGAAATTTTGTAGGGAAGAGGTTTTACAACAACCAATGGTACTATTTTGATCATGAAGTTAAGCTTTACCATCAGATGAGTCTCCCCATTTTCGAAGATTCAGTCTCTTTCGACGAATTTCTGTTCATTTTTGCACTCTCCCAGAATGATTCAGAAAAGATTTAGGAAAAATATGCGATTTGTAGGACTGTTGATTAAAGACTTATTGACTTTCTTAAGTAAGACGTCTTCGATTTAGGCTACTTAACAACTATCGCAAAAAGAGCGAAAAAAATGGGAACTACAAAGAGGCAAAAAACAGCAAGAAAAAAATCGAATAAATTAGAGAGAGGGAATTAGAGCGCAGAAACAAATACTTAAAAATCTTGTACGAGCAGGAAGTGAACTAAACCTAAAAAATACAACGTGAGAAGTTCGAATAGTTTTGTAAAAAATGGGACCAGTTCATGAATGATTATGAAGCTACGGCTGCAGATCTGACCAAAAAAGTAAGATAGAAGCAGCTAACCTAAATAAAGGAGTACGAATAGAGTGTGCGCTAGTAGTTGGCCCCTAAGTTGCATTATTCTAAGTATCTCCTTGAACTCCAGCTGAAGGAAAAGTAAAACTATCACTATTTAGGAATCTAGTAAAAGTGCAGTAATATGAAAAAGCAGCGGTCATACAGCAGCAAATCGAGTAGACTAAAGTAAGAGAGCTCAGAGACAAAGAGCTAGCGGATGAGTAGAAAGTGCAGCTCAGGCTTAGGAGCTTTAGGAAGACGCAGTAAGCCACCATTAACACTCTTTTACAAAAGATTCAAAAGGACAGAAATGATCACATTAAGCAACGTCAATTTTAGACTGAAAAACTGCTAGTCCGAAACAAAAGCCAGCTAACTGAGATAGACCGTGGATATAACTAAAACACTAAAAGAATCCATGAAGCACTTCACAACTTGGGGCTTTAAAGCGAAAAAAGTATACGATCTGGCAAAAAATGATACTTTCTCATCTATTTGATTAAACGATATAGCTATGGGTTCTGATTACTATTTGATGACATAAAGATTGAAAATCTGGAATGTCTATATTTTTCCGGTTAGCTAATCTTTTTAGACAAAGACTGGTTAGTTTCTTTGTTTGTGACAAGTAAGTAATCTCTTGAATTTCATGGAAAATATCTCTTCATAAGACAATTCATTAACCCCACTAATCCATGATTTGATCATGAATCCACCTCTAGGAAACAGTTTTGGTAATCGTCGTTATTGGCGATTCTTAGACAAAAATCGAAATACTAAACGCAGAAGCCAATAACCCGTCTTAACTGGAGTGCTGAAAGGAAGCACATAGAAAGAGATTTTCACATAAATTTATTAATTGATTAAATGAACTTAGATTTGTGGTTATTAGAGAGGACAAATACCGGTAGAAAGAAAGGATTCAATGCCAAATTTATAATGTTTCTACCAACTTTCCTTCTTTAGAGCTCAATCGTCTTGGCCAGCTAGTTTATAAGTAGTTTACTTTGCTATTTTCTTTTCATTTTGGTTTTCTATAAAGTTCTATCAAGTTTATATCTCAGATTTCTCTCAAACTTTTACTCTCAATTTATTTATCGATAAACTCCGTGGAGAAGAAGCCTCAAGATGAAGACCCTTGATCCTGTTTATTATTACTGCGAGTCCTCCGCGTCAAAAAATAGGAAATGGTTGGATTATACATTTATTATGAGTTGTACCAAAATCAAGCGACTTAAGACTCCTCTCAAATCTAGGTAGTCCTTCAAATCCCCAGGCTCGACTGTGCTCTCCCTGGAGGATCTCAACGAGTAGTCAACCATTTCTTTGATAAAAACGGGCACTTGGTCCGAAAGCATACAATCCGCCCTCATCGCAGAAATTAATAAACTCTACAAAGAAATCGCGAGGTACGCTCGTTTTTATTCAGCGTGAGGTAAAAGACCAGGAGGGACGATGATTTCATCGAGGAGCTGAGTCAAAGCAAACAGTAGCTAGAGATGAAGATCAAAGACTTAAAGGCGTAGGTCGCCCAGTTGAAATAACTTTATGAGTTGTAGTTTGCCAACCATCAGTAGCTTCGCAAATTTTATTAGCAGAGGTAGCTTTAGTGGGTGCTGATAGTCACCTAGCATAGGAAGATGCTGGAGTAGTATGACTAGGTCAATGGCACTTCACTCTCCAAATTGTAATAGATCAACCTCAATTCACAGATCAATGATTTCCTTTACCAAAAGACCAAATTGGTCTAATCCAAGATGGTAGGCCATCCCAATCCAGAGATTGATATCTAGAGATCGGAGTGCAAAGTTGAGAGGAAGCTAGGATCGTTAAGAAGTCTGGAAAAGAGCAACACTTCATTGTAGAAAGGGAGGTTGAGAGGCTCAACTAGGGAAAGTGGAGAGGCGAACTAGCTTAAGCAGCTAAGTAGACATTATAGTTAGGAGGTTAAGTTTGGGTTGAGATCGAAAAAGCTATCAAAAAATCTGAATGATGAGACCAAGGTGAAGAATGTGCACAGAGATCTTGAGATTGACGAATTCTTCGACCAGATAAGTAAAAATGTTTTAACCCAGTTAGGAAGACATATTACAGATACAAATAGAAGTGCATTTCAGTGGGAGAAATCGAAAATATGGAGGATATGATCAAGCTAAAAAATGCCAATACCTCTACCAAAGAAAGACTCACCAAGACTGTCAAGAAGTAACTTTCCTCCTATCTAGACTCAACTTCTAAATTGACAACGAAAACTAGTTCAAGTTGTTTTGTGAGTATGTCTAGAAAGCAGTTATTGAGCGCTACCAGACTTTGAGAGGTGACTTTGTGTTTGATTTGCTGATTGAGAAGCTAAAGTAATGTGAGAAGTTGGCGCTTAGTTCAGATTCTGAGCTTTACAGGTTGGACAAATAGAAGAGCAGCGTCAAAGACTCACTGATTGCGTTCTAGGCTCGAAGACAAATCAAACTTACCAACGACCTCGTGGTCTCCAATTTAGCCCTTTCCAGCAAAAACAGCTCAACCATTTCGAAAGCAAGCCCCAAAAACGTCTAGCTTCTGGTTAACTCAACAATCAAACCGATTTCAAGGTCAGAGAGTGGCATAAATTTGTCTGAGGTCGAGTTTAAGTCAAAGCCGAGTTTCTCATCGCAGAAAGATTTGAGTTAGCTGATCCAGGGTGATGTTTCTGGTCGGAGTAGGGAGTAGAATTATTTCAAGTTTGGGAAGCTGAGGAAGAGCGAGACTAATGAGTGTTTCCTTTGAGAAAGTATGATTTATTAATATTTAATCAGAATTTTTGTATATTAAAATGGGTTTTAATTTGTTTACTCTTTATTGTACACACCTTTACACTCAGAGGTTTCTCTTGAGAAATCTTTGAGACTTTACACTTGTTATACATAGATTTAAGATTGAGCTGAAAGCCCATACCTTTATACCTCGCCTTTATTGGCAAATAGATAGAAATAGGTTGAAATATGTCGTTGAGCAACATAGTCCGAGATTGGAGGGTTTTTCTGGCAAAATTGACAAAACTCAAATAATTGGAATATTTAGTGTAATTGGGGTTATTTTGTAGTAATACAGCTATGACTCGTCAACACTACGTCATAGATATAAGTTCAACAATTATCGAAGACTATTCATAATCATAAATCTACAACCATGGTCAAGGTCAAAGACTTCCGTGGGGCTGTCTTCCACCCCTAGGACTATAAAACTCATCTCCGGAACAATATCGAGCACTTGGAGGCTATACCCATGAGCAAGACTTTTAGAACCGCTGAAATGATCGCCTCGGGCAAGTTGCAGCTTGAACACTCACCATTTTTCTACATTTATGGACAGAAGTACCTAAACCACACTTCTTTCGGCATTTTGGCAGAAATCAGCATAGAAGTACCACATTCTAAAATTTAGGATTACCATACAAATAAAATCAAAAAGCACTAAAAAACTCTAACCAGACCAGGGCTAAATCAGCACAGCTATCTCAAAGAACACGTCGGGCCAGTGGTGGTCAGCCATCGATAGGATGAAGGCTTGAACTCCATCATTTTAGATTTGATCAAGAAGAAGCAAATCTTTTCGGAGTGGGCTACTGACGATGGCCGCGAGCATACTCTCTGGAAAATCAGGGAGAGCTAGGCCTAGCTAACAACCAGGTTCAACGCCATCGACTGTCTGTACATTTTGGATGGGCATCATCGGCTTTAGGCTGCCCACAACAACTACTTGGCCAAAAGTGAAAAGACAGAGGTTGATCTCTGGATACAGGCTATCATTTATTCGAGCAGCTAGATAGTGATTCATCCTCAGCACAGAGTGATTCAAAACGTTGCTGAGGATATTGAGATACTAAGCTAGCTGATGAAACTGGATAACATTGAAGTCACTGAGCTGGCCGTACAAGATCTAAAAGATTTCGATGTTAGCACTTAGCTGTAAACCCATGAGGTCATACTCAAGCTTCATGACAAAATTTACGGAATCAGCTTCAAAACACATTCCCGCAACACTCTCTAAACTATCACCACTTTCAAACTCCAGCAACAAATATTCAACCACTGCTTTGACTAGGATCTCACCAAAAAACTCAAGTACATACCCGGAATCATCGACCAGGAACATATCTTCAAATATGAGGTGGTGTTCTTCGTGAGATAGCCTGAACTTGAAACCATTTTCGAACTTGCTGACTCGGGAGTGGCAATGCCGCCCAAATCGACCTGGATTGAGCCTAAGCCATGCTCACACATGGTGATTAGGATGCTTCATTGATAACTTTTTTAATTAACTCTCCAACCACTTTATTTACTTTTGACTTTTGCGAATGCTACTGGATTGACTGTGAGACAGTTGCAAAAAAGCTAGTAATTTGCTTGTGAGTATGCGATAGTGCTATTTGCGATAGTAGCGTAAACACAATGATAGGGCTGAAGGTTGAGGTCAATTACTTTACCAAAATGCGAAGTAATAATAGAGGGTGTTTCTGGATATTTATTGCTGCCTGAAATATTCAAGATTCTGTTTATGCACTAATTAAGTATTCTGAAGTATCGCAGAAATGCCGATATTGTGATAGTAATGCATTAAAATCTGAAGACTCTCTCAAAATATTGGCTTACTCTTCACGTTGGAAAGATCATCCGGTCTAGCTTAGAATATGGCTTGATACTTGCTATATTTGTTTCTTAATCTTCTGCTATTACTCCCTAAGCTGATTTACTGAGTGGAGATAGCCTTTCTCCCTTTCATCCTTTTAGTAACTTCATTATTATTAAGGTACTATTATATCATTAATACTCTGATGTTGGATAAGTACATTGCTATCCATTCGAACCAAGCTAAGTTCTTTGATATTTATAGCAAATGAATAACTTGAGCTAATACTAGATTCTCCTCAATTTATAGTCCTTAATAAAGGCAAAGTTGCAGAAGGGCTGGTGCAACTTCATGCTTCATGCTTTCAATCTCCTAGAGTGGTAATATTGATCGGGAGGTAGCAATACAAGAGCTAGTTTAGCCAACCTTGATGAGGTAATTAGTGTAGTAAAAGAAGTTAAGTCTGATTTACTGACTTATTGCAAAAATAACACAAAATATTCATTTAGATCTGCTGACATTTTTGTACTTATTGATTAGCCCGCGAATGGGCTCCTCCTCATGTTCGTCATCTTCCTCATTCATGGCCTAGAGCCTCTTGGAGTTGATCTGCTGCTCAGCCTAGGCAATCAGTTCTAACAGTTCCTTCTTTCTACGGTTCCACTTGATTTTGGTGCGCTCCCACTCGTCTATCTTCTGCCGATATCCTTCCAACTCTTTCTGGCAGCTGGAGATCTCCTCATCCAGCTACTTCTATCTCTTTTACTGCTACCACAGTTCTCTCTGCAACGACTCGTTTTGAGATTTGAGTTTCTTGCCCTCCTAGACGATGCTGTCCACACCTTCGCCGATACTCTCCATCTGCTTTTATAGATTCATCGCTTCCTCCTTTTCAGAAACTGCGGCCTCGAGTTGTGCCTTGAGCGTCTCGAGCTCCTCCTGCTGACGTGTGCGGGTGGATTGGATCATGAAAAGGAGAAACTCGGACCTGTCAGCAGAGTTCTTCTTTTCGAGTTGCAGCAGTGACTCGTAATTGAAGACAGTGAGCTCGATTTCTTCCTCTAGAGCTCTGGCCTGCCTTTCGAGTTGCTGGGAGTTGAAAGTTTGATTATGGAGGTGGTCTTGTGCCTCTAATATTTTGCTGTTATTGTATTCGTAGCTCATTTCAAATCAATTATACATATCTGTGTT
>Ga0316217_10006658_pt1 | contig 11323 bp, 12 predicted proteins | sample 1anoAmetaG_FD_203633 | JGI IMG/M metagenome (GOLD analysis project Ga0316217, IMG submission 203633) | Freshwater microbial communities from Trout Bog Lake, Wisconsin, USA - 1anoA | ecosystem: Environmental > Aquatic > Freshwater > Lake > Hypolimnion/Profundal zone | place: USA: Wisconsin... | reverse complement strand
GACGAGATCCCCCGGGTCCGCAAGGACATGGGCTATCCGCCCCTGGTCACCCCCTCCAGCCAGATCGTCGGCACCCAGGCCACCCTGAACGTCCTGCTGGGCGAGCGCTACAAGGTGATCCCCGAGGAAGTGAAGCAGTACTTCCGTGGCTACTACGGCAAGCCCCCCGCGCCCATGGATCCGGTCATCCAGAAGATGGCGATCGGCAACGAGGAGCCCATCACCTGCCGGGCCGCCGACATGCTGGCGCCGGGCTGGGAGGATGCCAAGCAGGAGATCGGCGACCTGGCCACCTGCGACGAGGATGTCATGTCCTACTGCCTGTTCCCGCAGATCGCCAAGCCGTTCCTGGCCCGGCGCAAGAAGGGGCTGGGCGGCAAGGAGGAAGTGGCCGCCGCCATCGGCGAGGCCCTGTACCAGCAGGCCAACAGCAAGGATGCCAAGCCGGTGATGGCAGCGGGGCCGGCCCAGGAGGGCTCCATGTGGAAGATGGCCGCACGGGCGGGCATCCAGAGGGGGTGGTAAGATGGCCAACAACAAGTTCAAGCTCACGCTGGAAGGCCAGGCCTACGAACTGGAGCGCCGGGACGGCATGATGGTCGTCAACGGGATGGAATTCTCCTGCGAGCGCAAGGAGCACCAGGTCACCGTAGCGGGCAACCCGCACACGGTGAAGCTGGGCGCCAACACCGCTGAAGTGGACGGCATCGTCTACGCCTTCGAGGCCGAAGGCCTGGAAGAACCCAAGGCCACCGGCCGCGGCCGCAAGGCCACCCACGCCGCCGCCGAAGAGGCTGGGGCGCTCACCGCCGTCATGCCCGGCCTCATCCTGAAGATCCTCAAGAAAGAGGGGGAAAAGGTGGAAGTGGGCGAAACGGTCATCATCCTGGAAGCCATGAAGATGCAGAACGACCTCCAGGCCAAGACAGCCGGCACCATCACCCAGATGAACGTCAAGCAGGGCGATAACGTCGAGATGCGGCAGGTGCTCTGCATTATTGAATAAAGAATCAAGAACGGTTTCCCGGGCCCTGGCGGTGGCCATCCACCGCCAGGGCCCAAGCCCTGCATCGGCGCGAAATGGATCTGGGGGACTGGGATTCTTTCCCCAAGATCAGGAGGCCCAGCCATCCTTCCGGGTGCGGCCAGCCGGCGGAACGCTCCCTGCAGACCGGCCCGCGCTGGCGGAAGCACCGCTCCATGTAGGACAATGGAACCAGCCTCACGACTGAAAGGGCCCCATGTCCAAGCTTTCCCTGATCGCCATCGACGGCCCGTCCGGGGTGGGCAAGTCCACCACGGCCAAGCGGGTGGCCCAGGCCCTCGGCTGGGACTACCTGGACACCGGGGCGATGTACCGGGCCGCCGCCCTGGCCCTGGAGCGGGCCGGGGTGGCCCTGGACGACCGCCCCGGGCTGGAACGGGTCCTGGCCGCCCTGGACATCCGCCAGCGGGGCGCTCGCGAGTTCCTGGGCGAAGAAGACGTGAGCGCGGCCATTCGCACCCCGGAAGTGACCCGGATGGTCACCCCGGTCTCGGCCGACGCCCGGGTGCGGGAGGTGCTGGTGGACCAGCAGCGCCGGATCGGCGGGCAGGGGGGCTGGGTGGTGGATGGCCGGGACATCGGCACCGTGGTGTTCCCGGACGCCTGCTGCAAGATCTTCCTCACCGCCAGTGTCGCCGCCCGGGCCGGGCGGCGCTTCAGGGAACTCAAGGACAAGGGCGTGCCGCTGCCCCTGGCGGAGGTGGCGGCCGACCTGGAGCGCCGGGACCTGGCCGACTCCACCCGGGCGGTCTCGCCCCTGTGCAAGGCGGCGGACGCGGTCGAACTGGATTCCGGCGGCATGACCCTGGCCCAGGTGGTGGACTGGATCGTCCGCCGGCACCAGACCCACGGGACTAGACCCTGAAGGTATCCGGGCGCCAGGTCTGGATCCGCTTCTTGATCTCGCCGCCGCCCAGGTGCTCGTCCAGGGCCTCCCGCACCCGGGCCGGCAGTTCTCCGTCCGAGGCGAAGCGCAGGGCGACGAACTGGCCGGGGCGAAGTTCGGAGATGCGGGCGCGCAGCCCTTCGTCCAGCAGTTCCTTCATGCGCAGGGTCTCCTCCAGCCGGATCACCCGGTCCTGCACCCGCAGCGCATAGATCCGGACCCGCAGGAACAGCACCAGCAGGAACAACGAGGCGATGATCTGCCAGGCCCCGCCGTGCCCGCGGAACGGGTGGAACAGGGCCATGACCAGGATCAGCAGCGCCAAGCCGAAGCCCACGTAGTGGTACCAGGGGTCGATGCGCTTGTGGTTGGCGTAGGTCTGGGGCTCGGCGGCCATGATGCGCTCCTTCGATACAGGATCATCATGTCCCCAATGGTCCCGGACTGGAACGCTAAGCTTTGGGGCGGAAGGCCTTGATTACGGTCTCATCGGTATATAGCGAAGGCCCGCCGGCCAGCTCCAGGCAGTACGGAATGGCCGGGAACACCGCCTCCAGGCACTCCCGGATGGACTTGGGCTTGCCGGGCAGGTTCACGATCAGGCTGCTGCCGCGCAGCCCGGCCATCTGCCGGGAGAGGATGGCGGTGGGGACGTACTGCAGGGAGACGGCGCGCATGCGCTCGCCGAACCCGTCCATGATCCGGTCGCAGACGGCCCGGGTGGCCTCGGGGGTCACGTCCCTGGGGCTGGGGCCGGTGCCGCCGGTGGTGAGCACCAGGCAGCAGCCCTGGTCGTCGCAGAGCGACTTGAGGGTCGCTTCGATCTGGTCCTGCTCATCGGGGATGAGCCGGTAGCACTCCTCCCAGGGACTGGACAGGAAGGCATTCAGGGTCGCCCGGATGGCCGGGCCGCTCAGGTCCTCATAGATGCCTGAGCTGGCCCTGTCCGAGATGGTGACGATCCCGACCCTGGCCGGCTCCGCCGGTGGCCTAGTGGTCATGGCCACAGTCGGGGCCGTGGACATGGCCTTCGGCCGCCACCACCGCGTCGGGGTCGCCGCCGTCCTGGTGCTCCAGGTCGCCGCCCTCCACGCCGCCTGCGTCGAACCGGGCCGCGGGGGCGCCGGACTCGCGCTTGCGCTCCAGTTCCACCAGGGCCTTGAAGGCTTCCTGGTCCAGCAGCTCTTCGGTGACGGTGGCCAAGGAGAGGATGTGGCTGAAGATCTTGTCGGTGCGGACCCGGCCCTTGATCTCGTTGGTGGCGCCGCCCTGGTCCAGCTGCTTCTTGAAGGCTTCGAAGGACTGCTGGACCTTGCGCTCTTCCATGAACGACTTGATCTCGGCGTCCACTTCTTCGTCACTCACCTGGATGTCCTCGAGGTTGCCGATGGCCTGGAGCAGGTAGCCGGAACGCACGGCCCGCTCGGCGTCGCGCAGGCGGCTCTGGCGGTAGGCTTCCCAGTTGACCTTCTTCGGGTCGACGCCCTGGCGGGCGACCATTTCGGCGAACTCCTGGCAGTAGTCGTTCAGCTGCAGGGCGACCATGGAGCCGGGGACCTCGAACGGGGAGGCGTCCAGGAATCCTTCCAGGATGGTCTGGTGGGCGCGGGAGACGGCGTCGTTCTCGGCGTTCTCCTCCAGGTCCTTGCGCACGAAAGCCTTCAGGTCGTCCAGGCCGGTGTGGGGGCCCAGGTCCTTGGCGAAGTCGTCGTTCAGCTCGGGCACTTCCCGGGCGCGCAGATCCTTCATGACCACTTCGTAGGCGACCGGCTTGCCGGCCATGGCCTTGTTGGCGTCCCCCTCGGGGATGGTGATGGAGAACTTCCGGGCTTCGTCCACCCGCATGCCGAGGATTTCCGTGTCGAACGGGCGGCCGTCGGCGAGCTGGATGACCTGGTCCTTGTAGTCCATGGCCTTCATGCCCTGGGGCTTCACCTTGATGTCCAGGGTGACGTAGTGGCCCAGTTCGGCCCCGCCGTCCTCCACCGGGATGTACTTGGCGGCCTCCTGGCGCATGGCTTCCAGCTGCTCGGCCACGGCGGACTCGTCGATGATGCGCTTCTTCTTGGTGACGGCCAGGCCCTTGTATTCGGGCAGGGTCACCTGGGGAGCCACGTCGAACAGGGCCTTGAACTTGCCGTCGACGCCCTCCTTGAGTTCGACCTGCTCCAGGGCGGGACGGGAGATGGGCATGGTCCCGGCTTCGGAGGCGGCCTGCATGAAGTGCTTCTCGACCAGGGCTTCGGCCACTTCGGACTGGATCTCGCGGTCGTAGCGGGACAGCAGGACGGCCTTCGGGGCCTTGCCGGGCCGGAAGCCGGGGATCTTGACCTTGGGCGTCAGCTTGGCGATCACTTTACTGAATTCAGCGGTCACCTCCGAGGCGGGAACGATGACTTCCAGGGATTTCCGCGTGGCGGTGTGATGGGTGAGGCTGGATTGCATGGGTGCTCCTGCTGCGAGTTTGGAAAGGAGAAGCTGTGGGGCCGGCAAGTGGTGCGAATGGCGGGACTCGAACCCGCACGGTGTGAACCGCTGGAACCTAAATCCAGTGCGTCTACCAGTTCCGCCACATTCGCAAGGGTCGCCTCGTCAATCTCTTCGTGCTGCTCTTCGTGGTGCGCCCGGAGCGACTCGAACGCCCGACCCTCAGGTTCGAAGCCTGATGCTCTATCCAGCTGAGCTACGGGCGCACTACGAAACCGCTATTTTGCCATGAAAAGGCTCAGAATTCACGCACCGTTTACGTGAGGGGCCTTCGCAGGCACCAGGCGTCGGCGCCGGAATGGGCGCGCAGGGTCTCCAGCTCTTCCGGGCCGAGCCCCATGGCCTGGGCCTCGGTCCACTGTCCGGGCAGGGTGCAGGGGATCAGGCCGGGGTCGTCGGTGCCCAGGGCGCAGCGGACTCCGGCCCGGAGCAGGGCCGGCAGGGGGTGCGGGCCCAGGTCCGGGACCAGCGCCCGGTTGGAGGTGATGCAGATGTCAACGGCGATCCGGCGTTCCGCCAGCAGCTCGACGATCTCCGGGTGGCTTGCCGCCCGGACCCCGTGGACGATGCGTTCCACCCCGGCTTCCAGGACCGCTTCGCGCACGTTGTCCGCGGGCCCGTTCTCCCCGGCATGGGCGGCCAGCCGCAGCCCCGCCCCGCGGGCCCGCTCGAACACCGGGGCCCAGTCCCGGAACGGAACCCCCTCCAGGCCGCCGGTGGAGAAGCCGATCACCCAGGACGGCCGGTCCGGCAGCACCAGATCCAGCACCTCGTGTCCGTGGGCGGGGCCGAAATGGTTGACGGCGTCGATGATGATCGCGATCCGCACGCCTTGGCGGCCGGCCTGGAGGATCCCTTCGTCGATGCCCCGCCACAGCGCGTCCAGGGAGAGGAACTGCCCCTGCCTGACCAGGAAGTGGGGGGACACCCACAGGTCGATGCCCCGGTCGAGGCCGGGGGCGGCCGGCGGCAGCCGGTCCACGGCCGCCAGGATGGCGGAGGTGACCGCTTCGGCGCTGCGCAGGAACCCGCAGCTGAAGAAGAAGGCCCTGATGAACCCTTCAAAAGGGACCGGCTCATGGCGCCAGAGGGCTTCCAGCGCCGGGGGCGGGGTCAGCCCCTCGTCCTGGGCCCGGCGCCGGACCCAGGCGGGGTCCAGGCTGCCTTCCAGGTGGGCGTGGCGGTCCACACCTGGGCAGGCCATGAGCGGGATCATTCGTCGTAGTCGTCCATCTGCAGGTCTCCGGGGTCCACCCCTTCGGCCCGGGCGCCGGAGATCCCGAGGCTCTCTTCCAGGGTGTCATCGCCGGCGGCGTCGGCATCCACTTCAGGCACGAAATCGTCGTCGATCTGCAGCACGACCTTTTCCTTCTTCACCGCCTTGGGCTTGGCGGGGGCTTCCTTCTGGTTGGCCCCGCACTTGGGGCACAACGCTTCCGGCTTGGTGAAGTCATAGAACTTCGCCGCGCAGCTGAAACAAGTCCATTTTTTACCCAAATTCGCCATGGCTCCCTCAATCCCGTCAAAGGATCAAGGATTTACCATGTTTCCAGCCTGTTGTCACTGGGGTCTGCAAATGTTTTTTCCATGGCGGCCCGGGTTCACCGGGTCGCCCAGGGAGCGGGCCCCAGGCGGGACGGGTTTCCAGCGCATAGCTGCTGGACAACGGTCTTGTAGAAAATCTGGTGCTGGCTCTCCAGCTCCGCCCCGTAGCGCTCCACGAAGGAAGCGCGGCTCCGGTCCAATTCATCCCTCATGGCGGCGTAGAGGTTGCCCGAGGTCTGGCCCTGGGCGACCTTGCCCGGGAAGTAGAGTTCGATGTCGCCCACCAGCACCCGGGCGCTGCGCTCGGCGTTGACCCGGACCATGGGGTCCAGGGCCGGCGGGGCGCTTTCGGCGATGGCATCGGGAATTCTCTGGGTCAGGACCGAGGGGTGCGCCTCCGTCTGGGCCGTCCGCTCCTCGTCCTTGGCACTGGCCAGGAAGGTCAGCCGCACTTCCGCGGCCAGGGCGACGGCCCGCAGGTCGCTGGGATGCTCGAGGGCCTCCTGCAGTCCGCTGTCGACCAGCAGCAGCGCCACGGTCTTGCGCCGCAGGTGGAGCGGGAGGATCCGGACGGCGCTGGATTCGAACCGGCTGAGCGGGGCGAGCAGGGCCGAGTAGGCCGGGCCGGAGGCGTCCACCAGGGCGGTCTGGCCCTGCATGAGTCGCTCCAGTTCGGGCGGCGGGACCACCGGGACGCCCAGCTTGGGCTTGTCGGCGTCGAACCCGCGGTGGGCGTACAGGGTGGCGATGCCCTGCTTGATCACGTAGAGGGCGCTCCGTTCGCCGAAGCGCATGACTCCGTCCAGCAGCCGCTTGAGCACCTCGCCCTGGGTTCCGGCCTCGGCCAGGAGGTCCAGCGCGGCGCCCAGATCGGCGTCGGTGTCCCGGGGCTCCTCCAGCGGCGGCGGCGGGGGCGTGGCGAAGGCGAGGATCATCTCCACCAGCTGGTCGTCCGGGACCAGCCTGGCCTGGGCGTCTCGCCACGCGGCCAGCACCTGTTCCCGAAGGGCCTGGTGCCGATCATCGATCCACTGTTGCAGCAACGTCTTCAGGGCAGCTTGATTGCTCTCGTCCATGGGCTTCTCGGCTTTTGCTTGATTCTACCCCATTTGGCCCAGTTCGACCCACGGCTGGCAATTCTTTCATGGGGGCGATAGGATTCAGCCTGGTGCTCGGAGCGTGCGGATGGCTGACCTTTTGATCCAGGTCCATGAAGTGGACGGTGTCGCGGTGCTGAGGCCGGAAGGTTTCATCAACGCCCATACCGTCCGGCAATTCGAAGGGGCGCTGGAGGCACTGGTCCATGAAGGCAAGTACACCATCCTTCTGGATTGCGGTTCACTGAACTACATCAGTTCAGCCGGACTTGGGGCCATAATGGGGCTGATCGAAACGGTCCGGGAGAACGGTGGCGACATCATGCTCTGCAGCCTCCAGAAAAATGTATTCGAAATCTTCGACACCCTGGGGTTCACCCAGCTCTACCAGGTGTTCGCCAATGAAGGGGAAGCCTTGCGTCGTCTGAACGGGACCATCTGAGTGCGCGCTCCGGCCGAACCCGAGTCCTTCCGTCTGGTCATCCCGAGCCAGACCCGCTACCTGAACCTGGTCACGGGCATGGCCAAGCGCGCCTCGATCGTCGCCGGCATGGACGACGCCACCTCGGCCAAGGTGTCCATCGCGGTGGACGAGGCGGTGACCAACGTCATCGTCCACGCCTACAGCGGCGAGGGGGACCACCAGGTGGACATCGAGCTGCGCTTCCTGCCCGCGGCCCTGGAGGTCCACATCTGCCACAACGGCCGGCCCCTCCGCGAAAACGAAGTGGTGCTGCCGGACCCGCGGGAGTACGTCAAGCATCCCCGCAAGGGCGGACTGGGCCTGCTGCTCATGAGCCGTTTCATGGACGAAATCCGGTTCCTGGAATCCGGCCAGGGCAGCGAGTGCTGCATGATCAAGCGGATCGACCCGGAATCGAATTGAGATGCGCGGGGTGACGCCAGCGCCTCCGCCGGCCCCAGTCCCCCCGGACCCGGACGCCTCCTTCCAGCGCCTGCGGGAACTGTCCATGCGGATCCCCGAAGGGACCCAGGAGCTGCTGCCGATCATCGATTTCCTGGAGACCTTTCCGGACCAGGTGACGGAGGAGGCGCTCATCCACCTGGTGGGGGTCACCGCCCTGGGCATCGCCAAGGCCTCCCAGGGGGGCCTCTGGAACGGCAGCCGGTGGCTGTTCCTGCGCGGCAACGCCCCGGCCTTCCCGCTCCATCCGGGTCCGGGCTGGACCAGCCTGGCCTGGGTGTTCGGCGAAGACCTCTACGGCCACCTGGTGGTCCGGACCCCCAGGGTGCCGGACGCCCTGGTCCTGCTGCTCTCCATCTCCGCGCCGCTGCTGGCGTGGCGCCGGCTGGAATCGAACCGGAGCGACCAGAACCGGGCGCTCGCCCTGCAGATCTCCCGGCTCAGCACCCTGTTCGACCTGACCCGGACCCTGGGCCAGGGGGAGACGGCCCAGGACCTGCTCCGGTTCATGGGCGACACCCTGGCCGGGGAGTTCAACATCCAGCGCCTGCTGGTGGTGGATCCGGCCGGCCGGGTGACTTACAGCCGCGGCCTGGGGCCGCTGCCGCCCGCCCTTTCCGGGGACGCCCTGCACGTCCTGGTGGCGGGCAGCGGCCTGTCCCGGGCCATGGAACTGCGGGACCTGGACCACAGCCACGGGTTCGTCTACGCCGCCGATCCGGTCGACGGCAGCCTGAACGAGGATGACGAACTGTTCTTCCAGACCCTCCTGAACATCACCTGCGCCCAGCTCACCGGGCGGGAACTGCGGGAAGGGCAGATCCAGGCTGTGAAGCTGGAAAAGGACCTGGAACTGGCCCGCAACATCCAGCGCCGGATCCTGCCCAAGCGCCTGCCCGAGCCGCCCGGGTGGGCCTGCGCTGCGGCCAACCTCCCGTACCAGGCGGTCGGCGGGGACCTCTACGACCTGTGGATGGCCTCGGACCAGGGCCGCAGCCCGAGACTGCACCTGGCGGTGGGCGACATCTCCGGCAAGGGGCTGCCCGCCTCGCTGATGATGACCCAGCTGTCCGCCTTCCTGAGAGCCATGGCTGATCTGCGGGTGGCCGACTGGGGCGGGCTGGCCCTGCGGCTCAACGCCCGCATGAACGAAGTCCGGGACCGGAACCGCTACGCGACCCTGTTCATGGGCAGCCTCAACCCGGCCAACGGCGATCTCCGCTACGTGAACGCCGGGCACAACCCGCCGCTGCTGGTGCCGGCGGACGGCCGTCCATGGCAGCGGCTCATGCCCACCGGACCCATGGTCGGACTGCTTCCGGGCGCGACCTTCGCCGAGGGGCGGGCCACCATGCACCCCGGGGATACCCTGGTGATCTTCACCGACGGCCTGGTGGAAGCGGAGAACGCCTGCGGCGAGGAACTGGGCGACGCCGCCCTGGTGGAGACGGTCCGGCAGATGCCCGGGCGGACAGCGGACGACGTGTTCGAAGCCCTGCTCACCCGGACCTTCGCCCACATGGAGGGCGGGGGGTTCAAGGACGATGTGACCCTGGTGGTGGTGAAACGGGAATCATGACTGGGGGGACCTGGACGCTTCACTCGGTTCGGCGGCCCGTCCTCGGGTGCTGGCGCATCACTCGATCCGCTCGGCATCCTTCACATTAAGTACAGCCCATTCCAAAGTGCGCGGAGTGAAGGAAAACCACCCCCTCGGCATCATCACTGCATACAGCGCCAGATCACCCTTGGGATCACCCTTCGCCATGCCCAGCGGTTCCGTGACCCGTTTCTGCAGCCTGAAACGGTAGGTGTGATCGGCCGACCGGAAGAAGACCTCCCGAGGATGGCCCTTGACCCAGTAGAACACCCGCCCCTCGAACGCCCCCAGGAAGAGGTGGTCATCCTTCAGTTGGTAGCGCCTGCGGGCTTCCTCCATTGCGATGCGCGGGTAGATGCGAATATGGCCGTTTTCGATGCGGAACAGGTTGCGCCCGTCGAAAGCGGCATCCGTCTCGAAGGAAAACAGCCCTTTGGTCGTCCATCCCGACCAGAAATGAGGTGGTAAAGTCTTATCCTTTTCTAAAGGAATTAATTCTTTCAAAATTATTTTCGTATCTGGCGCGCCATACACGAAAGTAGCAGCCAGAAAATAACCCGGATTCAAATTACAGGCAAGAGCTACGGTATGCTGCGACTCTTGCGGGTCCAGTGGATTGATCTCGGTAAAAACCAATCCACGGTGACCGGAGCCAAGATTGGGAATTTCGGATTGTCCCGCTTGGATCGTCATCGTCATTGTGGTAAGAATTGTCAGCATCAGATTACGCATGCTCAGTCCTCCCAGTTTATTTGATCGATCATGTCGTTCCGGTGGTAGATCTTGTATGGATGGATCACATTGAATGGTGTGTCCCGATCAAGCGCTGTCCTCAGGTCCCTTGGCGTATATGGTGTACCCGGAATGATCAGGGTCTGGTTGGCCCACATGCCCGTTAACGGAACGCCCCCCGCCCGAAGGCTATGAACGATGCCGTGGGTGCAGTTTGTTGATCCTATTGAATTCCCGGGATCAAAATACCACCATGGTTTGCGTAGATCCGCGATTGCAGCGGTGGCCAAGGCGCCCAGGTCCGGCGCATTTACCAGGAAAGCGGTATCAGGCTTCCGTCCGCCCTCCTCCTGGCGAAGAACACTCGGACGGGATATCAAGATATTGGGCCCAACTAGCCTTGAACCCCCACCGGGTTCATGCGGGAACTGGCTTTGAACGATTCTCCATGCCCCTTTAATGTCCTTTAAAGCCAGGGCGGCGTGGCCGACCGAATGTTCTTTCCCCACCACGCCAGCACCCTGCCAGTCCCAGATCATTACCATCACATCACCAGGTTTTCCTAACATCGTCGTGGATATGGATTGAAGGATCGTTATTCCTTCCTCGTTGGGGTGGTTCGCGCCCGAGCGGCCCAGTGGTGGCAGTTGCTTAACAGCAAGGGGGCTCTTGAAGGCCTCCTGCAGAATCCTCCACTCCTCTTCACCAGCCGCGGCCTGCTTCAGCCTCATCTGCAACTCGGCCTCGCTCGGCAGGATCGCCCGCGCGCTGAACTTCTCCACCGGGGCTTTGGCCTGCTGGGTCATCTGCGCCTGAGCCTGCACCTGAGCTTGGGCCTGCGCCTGGGCCTCCACCTGCCGGGTCATCCGCGCCTGGGCCTCCGCCTGCTGGGCCTTGGCCCGCTGGTCCATCGCCGCAAAGGTGGCCTGTTGCCGCGCCTCCTGCGCCTTCATCGCCGCCTGGGCCGCATCCGTCGCAGCCTGCTGGCTCGCCTGCGTCGCGGCGG
>Ga0316217_10006657_pt1 | contig 11324 bp, 10 predicted proteins | sample 1anoAmetaG_FD_203633 | JGI IMG/M metagenome (GOLD analysis project Ga0316217, IMG submission 203633) | Freshwater microbial communities from Trout Bog Lake, Wisconsin, USA - 1anoA | ecosystem: Environmental > Aquatic > Freshwater > Lake > Hypolimnion/Profundal zone | place: USA: Wisconsin... | reverse complement strand
AGCGAGTTAGGTTATACAGCATCATAATACAGATCCAATCCAATCGATAAGTTGTTACTCCAGCCTGTAATGTCGATCTTTACCTATATTTTACGTTTATGGCACTACTTCCATTTATGTTGGCAAACTAACAGCTGTTAATGAGGCTGAACTTGCTGAGTTTGACATCACATGGGCTGCAAAAGGGTTATCGGAGATAGGCAGAGTCTTAGACAGTTGTTTTAGTGACTGCCCATTCTCGTTTGATCAGAAACCTCCTAAAATGGTTTGAGCAGTTAAAACAACGGCTAACTCAGTCCCCTACGTATCTTTTTGGTCCCATCCTATATCAAATAAAGATCGTGCTAATCTACAAAATACTTTTTATTGTGTACTTGCCTCAACCCCCAAAAAGATTCAATAACCAGCCTTCAAACATCCGATAAACACATTAGTGGAGATAGTGGTCGAAAAGCCATAGCTAGCCGAAAATACATAGTTTCATTACTTTTTCAGCAGAATCGGTTAGATTGCCTTAAAATTAATACTTTTTTTGTGACTTATCACGTAAAAAGTATTGGATATTTGAGACTTTATAATACCAATTTGATGGCAAGCCGCAGCATCATCGAACCATAAACCTTCTACCACAATGGCCACCAAGAAAGTAGAAACGTTATCCATAAACTCATCTCCATCAATTCCTCTGAAAGTGTTGACAGTGGATCTATTTTTGATTAAGCACAATAGTGGTCCCAATCTAGTTTCTCTGTGCAGCCTGAGCCCATATTCCACAGCAATAGCTATTCCTAAGACGACATCTTTTGTGTTTTATCCTATGATGGTACTTCCTGCCTCATCCCCAATCAACAAACATTTGATGCTGAACCTTCTTCTTATTAGCAGCCTACTTAAATTGATAAAACCATTGATAATGAGTGCAATGATGAGGAGAGCAGCTAGCAGTAGAGCAGTGAGTTTCTGTGGAAAAGTAGGAAGCAGGCAGAGGGTGTGAGAATGGAGGTCTAGACTGACAAGTCCAAGAAGGTTGATAAATAGAGGAACACTTTTCCCAACATTGCCAAAAGGATCGCTAAGATAATGTTCTAGGATTGCAGAAAAACGACCTAGAAATATTTCAAGAAGCGCAATATAAGCTTGGCTAAATTTGAAGCATCCTACAAGGGACTGCTGGAGTCCAACTGCAGCGGACTGTCCCTTTCCAGCTACTTCAGCCACAAAGACCAGAAAGATTAGCAGATGGGTCGTTGGTTCGTTGCCCTGTTCTAGAAGTACCTCAGAAAGAAGTACATGGTGCTGGCGATCAAGAAGGGCAAGATGGACTAGCTGGAGACTTACATCAGCTGCAAGAATAGGCAGCTTATGTACTTCTCTGAATATGTAAACTCCTAAGCAAGGGTTTGATATCTACATAGTTTCATCAATATACGTTAATATTAACTATTTGGACTTGACTAAATCTAATACTAAGGTTATAATGGGCTATCATGGGAGTATTTCATATTAGGGTGATCTTTGGGATGCTGGAGTCGACATTACCAGAATACTTATTAGAAATGGCTTGAGATTAGCATGTTTCGTTTGAAATTTGGAAAGCATTCATAAGCTACTGTCTTCAAAAAAAAGTATTAACTGCCCAACATTAATTTTATTGGTCGTATAATTAGATACTCTGAACCCTTCGGAAGGCCTCTTCAGATGTGTTATGTCCAAAAAACCGTCTTTAATCTTCAATACTTATTCTATATCTACTGGAATAATTAGAATTCTGACTAGATCACAATCTTTGGTAAAAAACTCACCTGCAACCAAAACGCCAGAAGCTAGATTAGCAAGCTTGTCTTTCTTACCTACAGATAGGGACTTCAAATTGATGGGTCTGATGTTACCTCGGATATGAATTGGGGTTGTCTGTTGAGAGTTGCTTCTATGGCTGTCGCCTAGGTTTTTAAAAGATTTCAAGGCTAAAGTGCTTTTAGTAGTCCTGAGCTCATCAAAAAGTTTTTTATTGAGAAAAATGGCAAGTTTTCAATTGAAAGAATGGTGAAGAAGGGAGCTGAACTTTTTGATAAAAAGATTAAAGAATGGTACTCGATCTCTGACGTTGCAGGGATAATCTAATCTTTCATCAATGAAGACTTGTAAATAAACCTCAAAGTTTTCGTTTGCAACCAAATGTTATAAAAGCATTCATGTCTTCGATTTTTATCATAAGAAAAAAAGACCACCTTATTAAGTAATTTATCAGTCAAATATTCAGCCATAAAAAACATCAAGAGTTAGTTGGTTAAATCCGAACTGCTAATCAACCCAGGGTTAATTATTATAGTCCTAAAAAACGGACTAAAACTGAGTGAAAAAGACAGCCAATAGAAGCTAAATGCAATTAAGAGAGCGATGGATTTGCAATCCTTTGCTGGCATGCTCGGAGGGACATCAGGAAGAGGACTCTATTTCGTGGGATATTCATAAACTTCTTTCATTTATTTAGATCCTCATAAAGTGAGCAATTAAAACACTTTTCACACACCAAATCTACTCTCTCTAAAATACGCAGAAGCCGACCCTGATGCAGCTCTTTGCTTTTATGTGGAAAACCATAAACAATATAAAGAGTTGTTGGAGAACATACCACTCTACCTTTATAAGGATGGCACCTTTACTCATAAAGAGCAGGGCATACAAGAATTGAGTGATTTTTTCATTGCCTAATAGGAGTCTTATGTCTCAAATTCCAAACCTAACCACTCATCCAAACCAGAACGAAGAGGATCGTTCTAAATTCTATGAGAATGATCTAAAAACAAATCGATCGTAATTCATACAAAAATAATAAAGTCATATTTAGCTAACAATACATAGTCTTTTACAATCATTGATTTTTGCATTCTGGCTTCTCCAAACCTTTCTTTGATCCTACATCGTTTTTAGAACTTTTTGAACTCTTGGTGGCTTTGCCGGCTTTATCAACTTTTTATTCTGGCGACTAGGAATCACCGTTATCGATTTCGGCAATATCCTTAACATCTTCATCGTCTTTTCTCAAGTAAAAGTAGATTGAGTTGCAATAATCTCTATACAGCTCATTGATCAGATTTTTGACCTAATTGGGATTAGATTTAGGGCTGAATAGTTCGGTGAAGATAGATTGCTCGTTTTTGACTCCTTTGAACTTTATCGGCTCTTTTATAGTAACCTTTGGATCTTTTTCAGGCTCTTTAACATTATCAACTACTTCAATCACGAGTAATTTATTTGAAAAAATGGAGGGCTACTCTTTGAACTTGAAAGTCACCCTCAAATGATTAGTCTTCGTATCTAGAAGTTCGCAGTTGAACTCCTAAAGCTTTCTCAAAGTTTAGATATCCTGTGCGTCTTAAACTAGACCTGATTTCTAAAAAACTTTTGTCCAGAACTCGGGCAAAGGAGTCGGCGTAACCTTATTGACATCTACTGAAGTGTCAATGCCCTCAGGTTTGTAGAGTTCCTTCTCGAGTTTTTTGCCAATGGCAGCTGAGGTCAATTTAGCATATAAAGGCTGTTTCAACAACTCAAATTTGTCCTTGACCGCATTGATTTCCCCAATCATCTTTTAATTCAAATCAATCTCCTTTTGTTTGAGCGAATACAGAGCAAGAAAAGTAAGTTTTTCCCCATCCATACCTTCTTTAGTTTGTGCAGCCAAGATCTAAAGTACTTCAAGTTGCCGACGATGGTCAAACTACAGCTCCTATAGATCTTACTCCTCTTAATGTTGCTCCAGCTACTCATCTTCTTCTAGTATTTAGTTTTGCTACTCTTCTTATTCTTAGGACGATGATTTTTTATCCTTGTTTTTACCCATGAAAGTTGATATTTATAACTTAAATAATGTTAAAGTTGTAAATCAATTACCAGTTTTTATGAAAAGCGACTTACTATGAAATCAGAAAAAAGAAGAAACCTTCGAAAAATGGCATGTCATTCAGTTTATAATGGGTTGAGAGATACCGAAGATAATATTTCTTAGCTTGCAAATTCTTAGTTCAATCTGCAAGGATTCATATTTTTGAATTTATGGGTCTATTTAGCTTTGTCCTAAAAAATATTTTTGAAATTTGTAGGAATCTGGATCTTAAGAATAACTGATTTTGTATGTTTTTTAAACCATTAAAAAATAAAATTAACTATGTAAAATTCAAAAGCCCTAACCTTAAACTTTGTCTAGTCAGCAATGCGACTTTAGGAATAGTTACCTCACCATCACTGCTTCTGCTATCACTGCGTAAACAACACCAAACCCATACCTTACATCCCTGCACCCAGAATCACATCCCAGAAGTAAAGAAAATTGTGTAATTCGAACGCCTATTAGTTGGTTTTGAAGGAACTAGTCAACGGCTTTAGTGGGAAATGCCAAGTGCCTGACGTATATTTCATCGGAAAGGCGGATTTGGTCTATCCGAGTTCAAGTGGTCGCCCCAAAATGAAGTAGGAACAAACCAATATTGACGTCAAAAAACACTTTGAAGAACAGCGTCGAAAAGTTGCCATAAATGCCAATACAGCAGTTATTAACTTCATTCTCAGCTTCATTTAGTCCGAACCCAGCATAACTTTTAATAACCAAAAGATAGTCAAAGAAATTGCCATAATGGCTTACCATGATGGCACAGAGCAAGTCTTAGCTGATACTATGCTCAGCAAGATTCTAGAGAAAAGAAAGAACGACCCTTTTTGGGATGGAGTATCCCATATCTTACTTATTCCTCCAGAGGTAAAGCATCCTTTTACTAAAATAACTCATCATTTTGTAAGGTCCAATGATACTTTGCCCTCGCTCCTGCCTGCGATGGAAAAAATTGCAAAAGATGTCGATAATATCTAATAGAATCAGTTGACCGGAAAAACTAAATTCATGGCCAAAGATACTGAAGATTTTTTGGATATGGATTTCTCGATGAACCCTGAAAGCAAATTTATCAGAAATAATTCAAGCAATTCGAAAAGTATGATAAGTGAAAGAAATTCCATAAAAGTGAACTTCAACAAAAACAGCATCACAGAAAGTCCAAGCTAAATAATAAAAAACATATGCATATAAGTTGTTGCGCATCTCTAAGTGGCTTCATTCACTCGTATACTGCAAGCAGACTTTGAATTCTTCACAGATGGAAGCAAGTTCTTTCTCTGTAACATAGGCAACTTTGTGTATGACCAACTTGATGAGAGCGAGCTAACTCTTATCCATGACCGCTTTAAACCTTTGGAAGAGATATCTTTGAAAGAAATCGCAGCTTCGAAGAGGATTCTAGACAGTAAAGAAGCAAATTAATTGTGGAAAATTTGTTCTGCTTTAGTGAATGAATGCTTATAGCTTAGAAAAGTTGAGTTGAAACTTGCTAACTACAAAAAACCAAATGAGTAAACCTTGCTTAAAATATTTATGAAAATCTTTCCGGACTTCAAGCCCTAAAAAGTATTCGGAAGCATTAACTGGAAAAATGAATTAGATGACTTCGTTGCTTAAACTAGAAAGAAAATCAACAAAATCATTCGAGAAGACGAAGGTATCAGAATTTTAAGAAGATTTGGGATCTAATTTAGACGCACCTTTCACTGATCTTTATGCTATTTGATGCTGTAATTTATAGGTTCAGCAAAGTGAGGATTAGTATACATATAAATCATTTTGCTAGTTGGGAAATATCAGTTACTAAGAATGAAGTGTTGCCAAAATCTTAACGAATTGGATTGAAGTTGCTTTTAGTTTTGGCCCAGTTTTCTTCACTGAATTATCCGATGAATTCATAAGATTTTACGACCTTGGCCTACTTTCCCAAGATAGTCTTATGCATCTTTTTCAAAAGCGTGAAATCAACTGGGAAGAAAATGTCTGCTTCTCCTCTTTACACAAGGTAGGTATCATAGTCTACTCTTTAATTGCTTTTAAATCCTTTTTTTGATACTATAGGAGCATTGATTCCTGAAACAGAGGTTACAAGTTTATCGAAATCGCTTATCAAAAGATGGCTGTTTGGCATATTTTTCTTCATTTTCTTCAGTAATCTGAGCATATAAGTTGGCAAAAACAAATCTTTTGAATTGTTTTGAGTCTTTTTAATCATTCGATTCACAACAAAAGCAGCCATCTTGTCTAAAAAGGATTACTAAGCCTAAGATTGCGATTCTCCTAAAGTGGTATAAATATCAAGGCATTATTTTATTAATGGATCCTCATCGACTCTACTAAATGATTCTTAATTGCTATTTATATCGACTGTGACGAAACGGTCATATTCTTTGGTTTTTTCATTCCAAAGCAACTTATCGTGAGGCATGTTGTCTAATACCTCAAAGAAAAGCACAAAGCTGTTATCATTTTGCTTATACTCTGAAATATCCTCATTGATGATTTTTATTTGCTTGTTTTTTATTAAGTGAGGAAAAGATTTGCTGAGCTTTTGTTCGATTCTTTTACACAAAGTAGGAGAAATCTCGACGATAGTGTACTAAACATTAGGTAGCATCTGTCTGTGGAAATTATTGAAGAAATATAGAATTGACTCTGCAGCACTCCCTGTACCAGCCCCTGCCTCAACTATTCTCAGTTTTTCTTTTAAATTTCTCTAACCAGAGTATAACTCATGAGCCGCTTTGAGATATCTTGCTATCGTCATTCCGTAGTAAGGCTTAAAGATTTAGCAAGGAGTAAGCCAAGCGTTGGGAGGATACTTTTCTACAAGCTATCGCTGATAATCATCGTATCCGATAAGAGATTTGAAGTTGATTGGAGCTTTGAGTTAGCCCACCTGAAAATCTGGTTATCTTAGAGTATACTGGGTTTACAGAAGTAGCCTTGAGTAGGATGGTAAAGCCGATCAAAGATGTAGTTTCTCAAGGGGACAAATCTCGAACTCGCCATAATAAATCAATTAACAATATACCAATACCAATCAAGTAAGAGCTTACCGCTCTTAATAATTAACAATATAATAGATGAACATATGAAGTGATTTTTTTCAAGAGCTGAGATAGGCACCTAAAATGACTGCAAAAGCCGTAACGCTTAGGGGTTTGACTAGAGACTTCATTAACTTCTATTTCATAGTTTAGTACTATTCGTTTTATTCCACTTTGCGCTAGGCCACAGGTAATTGGAAATAGCCATAAGCTCCATCCGCTTTTATGTTGGCTTCAATCGCTCTTAACTCGTATTGCTTCAAATCTTCCAGGTATAAAATGTAGTTTTATTTGATTTCTAAGAGTAGAGGTTGAGTAACTGATAGGTCGTAAAGTTGAGGAGAGTTGTCTTTGAGATGCTTCATCAACGCAATCAGGCATATTTTGACGAATTTTCCATTAAAAATAGAGAGTCTTTCCTTTTTGAGTTGATTAACATAGTTTTAAAGAAGATTCAGTCGATATATGAAATACTATTCGTTGAGCTCTTACCCATTTTTGAAAAACTGCGTTTTGGAGAGAATCCGTAGCTTCAATCGTTCCAGTGCAGCATTTTGCCTCATTTTAAGGAGAGGGTTAAGCAAAATCCAATACGAATTAAGATAATCTAGATTCAGGAGAGTACTAACTTCACTTAACTCTTCGCACTGAGACAAAATAGACCATAATCTGATGGTTGATTGGTCGGCTTCAATCGCTCTTGGTTATACTTATTATCTGCGTCCCTATGATAGTCCAAGTAGTGTTATTATTAGCTTGTAGGTATCATTTTTTCCCTTGAGATGGGCTTGGTTAACTATGGAGAATGGCAGCTCAGCTATGGCGCTCTGCGGATCTTAGTGACACAAAAATTTGGGAGCGATATTAGGGGCGATGAGTTTGCTAGCTTAATGCAAAATGGTGTTGACGAAAGTCATCTACTTTCCTCTGGAGAAATGAATTTGAATCGAATTTATCATTTCAGTGGTTAGCAATGTTCCATATTCTCTGGGATTATTCATGGTCTCAATTAATAAATAATTAAGCCAGCATGATTGGAATAGATTGATTGATATTCATTTTATTTTAGCATCTAAAAACTATTTGGAGTGAGAACTAGAAACTAGCTAAGATTCACCATAGCTTAGAAGCTTAGGATATATAGTTATGCAATATAGAACAGAAAAACAGTAAGACAAACTTTTTATTTGGCATAGCCATCAAAAGGTAAGATAAGAAACCAAAGCGATTGATATAATTGGTTGGAAAACAGATCAATTGTTAGTAGATTGTTGTTTAGCAATCAAACAAAGGATCTCACCGAAGGAATAAATCTTCATGTTCCCTCCTTTTATGATAGTACTATTGTTCTTCCGTTAATCAATCACTCCAACAACTGGGGGCTTAGAAACACTTGACATTGATTGAAAATGACCCGAAATAACTTTTAAGGGTAGAGGAAACCTTTAATTTTCTAAAGAAATAACATTCTCTATCAATAAATTGCCCTTTATCTTCTATATTTCTACAGAATTCCTCTCTCTTATTCTCATGAACTCTTTGAGCATAGTTTGAAGATTGTTTCGACACTCAATCAATTGGAAAAGCTTTTTCTTAATTTATTCAACTTTTTCTTTCTCTCTTTTCATCATCCTCATAATAGCCTTCCCTTTGAGTCGACCATGAGCAGTGATACAAACAGTTCTTTTCTCCATTTCAATAAGATCTGATCCATTGAGAACTCTCAACACTTCTAGAATCCTTCTCTTAAGTCTGACCATAACCTCTTCCCCTTTTGTCGTCTTTTTGGGATACTTTTCCAAATACCTTCCAAAGATGCCTTAGTATATCTTATCAAGATTGGTTACCTAACTGTGTTCGATGTAAGTTTTCACTGGTTAAGCTAAACGAGTAAGTGAAAAATGAAGATCGATTTCTCTTGGTGTCCTCAGCTTGGTTTCCCCGTGTTTTTGACCGGCTATTTTTTTCTTTGCCTTTTAGGAGGTTTTCTTTTTAGTCATAATCATTGACTCTTACTGTTCTTCTACGATCTTATTCAGTCTCAGTCTCTTTGTCGATTTATAAGGTGGAGGGAATAGATCTCTGCCTTCTAGTTTAACCTAAAAATCGCGGTGCACTTGACCATTTGGCTCCGTTAAGGGTTCCACTTACTCTGGCGGGGGTGATTGAATTACTTACTTGAAAATACCACCAAATTCGCTTATAAAGTTAAATGAACCAAGGTGAATCTTTACCATTGTGTGCTTTTTCAAAGAAAAGGTATTCTCGTTATGGTGCTTTGAAGCTGAAAGTTAATCCATAAAGCACTGGCTTGAGAATAGTCAACGAGAAAGTCGTTAGACGCTTTATTAAAGACAAGTTTAAGCTAAAAACGTACTTCTATATGCTTGGCAACAATCACATTCAGATATTTAAGTCAATCTGTTACTCAGACAGCTTACCTTACAATCAAACTTCATTTCGTTTGTGTTTATTTTCTGTTTTGGATGGAAGAAAATCGAAAATGTAGTATAATCTTTTAGAAGAAGAAAAGATTTTGAATTAGGGCCTGGAAAAGTTTGCTAATGCAAAATTCGGTAACTTTTGCTCAAAATAAACAAGAAAACTGGAGACTTGTATTCGATAAATTTTTTGCGTGCATTGGACCTCCGGCAATAAACATATTCTAAAATAATTTCGCCATCAGAATGCTCAAAAAACGATAGCTATTGAATAAATAGCTATATTTCAAGCTAGAACCATATGAAGTTAGTTGTAGTGTATTTAAGGTATTAACTGGTCCATCTTGGCGGGAGGATAAAGGTCCTATGCCTAACGGCAATAAATTAAGGTTTAGGTAAAAGTATGTAATTCAAAGCCGCCCTAGAGTTTGGCAGTGAGTTGTGCAATGTAATGAAGGCTTCGCTAATTTTATCTTGATTTTATTTTGTTTAATGGTCTGTTGAGAGAATAATATTAATCTTTTGAAACCATAGAAAATAAAGAATTTCTTTGCACAGATATCATTTTTTTGAGCTATCTGGCAGTTATTTCTTACCTGGATGCACTAGATAGTTTTCGCCATTTCCAACAGAAGATAGCAATTCAAGAGCTGTGTTTTGTAGCTTATCAAAAATATGAAGGCCTTGTTGGCCTTGGCAAACTCCTTCATTTTGAAGATTTGAGGGCCGACAGCGCCAAAATTACAAAAGTTGAGCATAAGGCTAACGTAGAGGAGATGAATAGTTAGTTTTTGCTTAATTGTATTATGGTTTTACCAGTGGTAAAATAAATCACAAAAACAGTATGCAAAAGTATGAAAAAGGTTGGCATAAGCTTGAGCTTGACCCACCAAGCCTGAATCGTGTATCAACTGGGTTTAATTAAATAGATTTAGGCTTGGTTTATAAACATCGTCATGTTTAATAGTTTCTTATTGGGGAGACAACAAAATTGATTTCCCTTTGCGGACTGGCTTTGCCACGCTCTTACTAAACTTACACGAAAAACCAGTGATAAAATGATCTAGGAGAAGAAATGGTGTATTTCCTTTTTTTTCATTTTTTTTATATTTAAAGGGAGATTGAATTCCAAGTTAACAAAACGCTTGAGATTCTGATTCTATTGACATTATTAAGGATTAAAGGAGTTGAAAAGGAGCAAGTTCCAGCTAAAAGGTGAGATGTATGCTCTAAATAGCTCAAAGGTTGAACTATTTTAGCGTGTCTGTATAGAGTGAGCATATAATATTTAATTAACTCAAAAAAAAATCAGATGATGAATTACTTAACAATGGTACCCAATTTCTACTGTGTTTCTCCTCTACAAACTCCTTCTTATGTTCCCCTTTCACCACATAAAGAAACCAAACCTTTTCCTAACGTTCTTCTATTGAACACCATCTCACAAGCACTCAACATTAGTTTAAGGAATTACTAATAGCAACTTATCAAAAACTTGCAGATACCCCAGAAACACTAAAAACAATCACTTTTGCCGAAAGACAAACCTAATAACTCAGAAAAAGTAATAGAAATTATTATTTAATAAAAAGAGGAAGGAGAAAATAAAAAAGCCAAACTCAATCAATAGACTATTAAAACCAACACCAAATCATCTCTCTTGCCTGAAAAACTGAATAACATCACCCTTCAAATCCCAACTGACGATGAAAATATTTTAGAGTCTAAGGACACTTCTAATAGAAAAGACAGCGATTTAAAAAAGAAAAACAGAAAAATCAGATGCGAAAACAAAACAGACTCTTTCCAAGTGGCCCTTCCTGACATAGATTTAATCGATACCGCCTATCTTCCCTAGAGAGACGTTAATTCTGAGAGCTTAGCCAAGAAGAGAGAATAGCTTATGAATAGGCGGGTTGGAGATTGGAACGATTTTGTGAA
>Ga0316217_10006656_pt1 | contig 11324 bp, 13 predicted proteins | sample 1anoAmetaG_FD_203633 | JGI IMG/M metagenome (GOLD analysis project Ga0316217, IMG submission 203633) | Freshwater microbial communities from Trout Bog Lake, Wisconsin, USA - 1anoA | ecosystem: Environmental > Aquatic > Freshwater > Lake > Hypolimnion/Profundal zone | place: USA: Wisconsin... | reverse complement strand
TCAAGAAAAATATTGATGAATTGGAAACAGAACAGGATAAGTGGTTTTATGTTTTCAGACATCTGCAAGATATGCAGGAAATTCCCGCTGTGCTTCATGAAGATATTTTTTTGAAACTGTTTGAAACCGCTCAGCTTGCCTGTTTTAATGAGATTGAACGCCAGGCTTATCAAGATAGCTTAAAAAACTATCGTGACTGGAAAGGAATTACTGAAACAGTGCGTGAAGAAGGTAGAGAAGAAGGAATCGAGATCGGAGTCGAAAAAGGCAAGCTGGAAGTAGCCCGTCGCATGATGGCTAAAGGCATGACTGCTGAAGACGTTGCTGAGATAGCAGGCATTAGCATGATGCAATTGAATAAACCGCAAAAATAGTTTTTATATTCTTGCAAGGACAGGCAGAGTTATACTAAATCAGCTGATTAAAAATCACGAAAGTCGAATCATCATGGGCTGCCATTAACTGATGTTGCTGGATGCTATACGACATAATTCTTCAATATGAATTTGTGAATGTGGCCGCCATTAATGCAACAGGTAGTAATCCACATTATTGATAGCTGAACCCAAAAGCACGAGATTTATAATTTAGCCCGATTTTACTCGATTGGAGGATATTTCGATTGAAACAAAAATAGGATAAATTTTTTTGAATTTTTTTGCATTGATGCGCAAACTTAAATGAAAATTACATGAACATTCCTCTACTTTCACTTGCGGTTCCTACCTATAATCGTCCTGAATTTCTTGATGCCTTGTTAGCCTCAATTGAGGCCGAGATTATAATTGATCCTGTCTTCAAGGCTGAGCTGGAAGTCCTAATCAGCGATAATGCTTCGGATTCTGCAACGAAGGAAATGGTGCATTATTGGCAAACACGAATGCCGGGGATTATTCGCTATCAGCGTAATGATCGTAATCTTGGGGGACCAGGAAATCTAGTTGCGGCATTTGAAGCTTCTTGCGGTATTTATACGATGTATATTGGTGATGATGACCGGCTTTGCTCAGGCATTGGCAATATTATTCGTAAATTTATTTACGCGCAGGATATGCCACCTGTTTGTATTTTTGCCCCCTTGAATTTTCTTGGCGAGAAAGAGTTTAAGTGCGGTTTGGATTATGAAGCGCTGCTCACTGTCGATGAGGCTGCAGGCAGATACTTTTTTTCTACCGGAATTCCGGGTGGGGCTGCTATCCGTACTGACTTGGCTCAAGCAGCTCTTGAACGACTGGGGAAAAGTTTTTTGGCGCGTACAAACTGGCCTCAGACCTCGCTTGCTTTTCTGGCTGCTATTGAATCGGGCAAAGAGCAGCCTATTGCGGTTAAACATGTTTCAGTCGCGCATGTTTCAGAACAGCACGATGCTAACACAATCTACACCGCACGGATTGTATGGGACACCTGGGTACGTGGACTTGTCGTTGCAGCGCAACTGGTTAATGAGGCCACAGAGCAGAATTTTCTTTTTTTAGCATGTCAAGATATTTTTGCACCAAAGCGGATCACCTATCCGGTTGAAAAGGTAATTGATCATCTCCTGCTCGTTGATGATGATGATGAAATAGCTCGCTTTACAGAGGAAATAAAAGCAAGTCTAATTGATCTTCCTGTCCTGTATCAAAATATACCCCGACAACTTATCAATTTGAGTCTGACTCGAAGATGGTTACGAGTGCCGGTGCTTGTTCATCGAAAGTTGTTCCTAGAGCAGGGGGATGTCGTTAGATGGCCGAAGGTTATCTCGCAACGGTATAAATTATGCCGGCGACTTTTGCGTTATTATCGCCATCATCGAGCGAAAGTAAGAAGCTATACTTTGGGGAAGGATAAAAAGATTCGTGACTACTCGCGTGAAGGATACTGAAAATAATAGTGAGCTTAACACAAAAAATGTAGATAATAATTTAGTGCAATTAAATACACAACTTGAAAAAGTATCAATGAAAATAGCAATTTGCTGTGATATCAGTCAGTTTCATCGAGATCAATTGCAAGACCGGAATTGGTCAAAACAATTTTTGGGATCTGCATGGATAACAAGTTTGTATGAACGTCAAAAAGAGCTTGGAATTGAAATAGCATCAGGTGATGTTGCGCTGCAAAAAGTTAAATATGGGCAGTGGCGTGCAGAGGATGTTCATGTAGTTCAGGAAATGGATGCACGCCACGGCTTGGAGCTTTGCCAGCTTGGGGCAATTCCATCAGTTCTTACAATGCTCGAATCCCCTCTTGTCGCATATCGCAGTGTTGATCGTTTAATGCGGATACGCGTTACATTCGCTCACTGCATAGGTCCTAAAGTAATTTTTGAGAGTATTCCAGCACTGCGGAATTCGCAATACTGGAGACTTTCATTCCCAAGTTACTGGCGCGATCAATTACCAGCACAGATGCATTGGCCTCAACGAAAATATGCAATTTTAATTGCCGCAAATAAATACTGGCGGGAGCGAAAATGGTCGCAAGTTCGTAGACTTAAGGACGCACTTAGAATTTTTAGGCATGGAATCAGGAAGTATCTTTCTTCGACATATCAATCCTGCTGGAAATTACAGTTGCATGACAATCGTATCGATTTTTTGGCGTTACTAGGTACGCAAGATAAAATCGATGTGTTTGGGCGTGGCTGGGAAAATATCGGAAATTTACCTGTTGTTCAAGCTGAAAAAATTAAGGGTATAAGCAATATTTTTAAAGGAACTTGCGAGAACAAACATGAGCTATTAAGTAATTATAAATTTACGATTGCCTATGAAAATACAGCATATCCCGGTTATGTGACTGAAAAAATAGTTGATGCCATTGTGTCAGGTTCGATTCCTGTTTATATGGGTGCCCCCGATATTTTAGAACAGTTACCGGCAGATACGTTTATTGATGCCAGAGAATTAGGCTCTGTTGAAGCTATTGCCACACGGATGGAGGAAATGACCGAATCTGAGGCTATAAAAATGATTGCTGCAGGACAGCGGTATTTGCAAACATCGCTTGCTCAACGTTACACCTATGAAGGCTATGCAGATTGGGTTGTGTCGCTTATTAGTGGGAAGAAGATAAATAAATGAGTCAAAAATCTGCTATAAAAATTGAAATTTTAGTGCTGGCATATAACAGGTCTGCGCTTATCAGTGCGACACTGGAATCATTATTGGCGCAGACTTTACCCGCATCGCGGATTTGCGTTCTCGATAACGGGAGCACTGATAACACAGCGCTGATTGTGCAATCCTTTGCAACTCGCGGCGTAGAGCTTGTGCGTCGGGAATCCAATAACCCAAGATTATGCTGGACAGAATTGCAAGATATGGCTCGCGGGCCATGGACGATGCTGTTTCATGACGATGATTTGCTGCATCCCGATTATTTACGCGATGCCTCTACTGCTCTGGCTAATGAACCCGGTGCAACGATTGCCGTATCTGCTATGCGAGTGCATCAGAATCCGGAACGAATGGCATGGGGTAAAATCAGCGGAAAACATTATACTATTCTATCTGGTCGACAACTTGCCGCGTATATCTTTGGCGGGTTTGCCATGCCATTTTGTTCTGTCATCTATAGGGTCGATGTGCTGAAACAGGGATATTTTAATATGGAAACATACGGCAAAATCGTTGATCGTCCATTTGTGATTGATGCTGCCTTGGCAGGCCGTGCTGTGGTTATGCTTGATCCATATGTGAAATACAGAGTGCATGCCAAGCAGGATAGTAGAGATCAATTGTCCGGGCCCTTCTTGCCAGAAATTTTCGCGCTTCAACGCTACTATCGAAATTTGTTGGGAGAACACTTAACTGATTATCCGGGACGTATTTTTTTACGCCGAAATTACCGAAATTTGTTAGGTGAATTTAATCGTTTGAACCGGAATATGCACACGCCCATGACGCATGAAATATTTTTTAAAAATGCAATTGAAGCCGGGGCCACCTCAATAAAGTCTCTTCGCTTTGGTAAGTATTATGCCAAAATCACTGACATTCCCAGAAAAATAGAGAAAATAATTAAAACATTTATCCGGTAAAATTCATGAAGGTTACTTAATATTTGTTATTAACGGCACCACGAATTTATTTTCGACCCATAGAGCAAATTGATTTATATCTTCAAATTTAATGATTTCTGTGGATGATAGCGGATTTTTTAGCTCAAGTAATCGATTCATTCGTTTAATTTTTTTGGATCGTATTCTGTCTGCTAAATTGTATTCAGATTTGAAAAAAATAAAAAAACTTAGCAAAGCATGCGGAATAACCTCAGTGACATCTTTTAGCGTGAGGTATGTCCATGGAGAGTCTGATAAAACTTGCTTTATATGACGATAATAAAAATTTGGTCTCAATCTTGAATCATACTTTTTATCGAAGTGATTTCTGAAAATGACTTTCAGGTGTGCATCAGCTCCCATGTTCATAAACGAAGCACCTTTCAACGGGCTATGCTCTAAATATTGAATTTCCTTATTCCATTTTTGCCGCTGTCCCGGCTTCGCGCCATTCATTTCTCTGACAGTTGTTTCGCCAACAATTGCTAGAGGCAAATCTAAATAATAATAACTATCTGTATTTAATAATGCCCCGACATATCCAATATCACCAAATGGTTTTATAAACAATTCAATTTGTTGTGCTCGCGTTTTTTCTATTAGTTCTTTTGAAATAAATATACCAGAGCTATGATTTGTTCTTGGTGCCGGGTATTTTTTCCGGTGTCCAATTCCCCATCCATTAAAAAAATGAAAAGCAGTCTTAATGGAATCAAAAACTTCTAATTTCCCTGTAAACTGTCCAAGGTTAGATTGGGTTGAATTATAGACCTTGTTAGTATGATTATAATTTGTAAATCCTACCTGAAGCATTTCAGTTTTATGATTTTTTAGTAGTTTATTTACAATATTAAAAGTGCTTGAAGTGAGGACATCGTCATCTGCCAGAAAAAGAAAGTATGAACCAGTCATATTATTAAGAGCATCTTCGGCAAGATCATTCACATTTTGATTATTTTCATATCTCGTATACTTTATTCGCTCATCTTGATATGCATCAATACTATTTTTCAACGAGGGAAATGAGCCATTGTCATATAATAAAATTTCAAAGTTATTGTATGATTGAGCTATTAAGCTATTTATCGTCTGTAGAACTAGTATCTGGCGATTATAACTAGGTAAAAATATCGAAAATTTTTTCATAAGTTATTGATTAATTTTTAAAGTTCAAAAAGAATATTTTTATATAGTTGCCCCATCTTTTCTGCCAGTCGTTGCCAATCATGTTCTGATGCAGTTTGTGATGCAGATGAGCCCATCGTCGCACATCGTTCCGAGTCTAATAATTGAACAATCCGCTCAGCGGCTGCATCCGAATCCCGGTATTCAGGGATTACAAAACCATTAATTCCTTCTTCTACAAGGTCTTTAGCACCTACATTGGGGCTGAGAATAACGGGTATTCCTGCCGCCATTGCTTCCAGGACAACCATGCCGAAAGTGTCAAATTTTGAAAGCATGATAAATGCATCGGCGGCACGATAATACTGCTCAAGACCTTCAACCTGGGTGCCGGCAAAAATTACTGCATCAGCAATTCCCAGAGACTGGGCTATTTTAAGATATTGATTTTTGTTGCCACGACCGACTACCAAAAGGCGAATATTTTTGTCGGGTTTGAGCGCTTTTGCCTTGGCAAGTGCCGCGATAATGGTATCCAATCCCTTAACATCAAAACTCATTCCTACGAATAGCAGCAGAAAGTCGGTTTCTGCAATATTATACTTGCCGCGAATTACAGCGCGGCAGGCTAGTCGGTCAGGTGTTGCAAAGCGAGCGACATCGACGCCCGGTGCTAGTGCCTGCCAGTTTCCCGGTAATATTTTATAACGACGCTTGAATGCATCTATAGCGATGCTGGATACAGGGAAGAAGCGCGCAGCACTACCCTTCATGATGGTTTTGCGTTCAACGGCCATTCGCATCAGATCGAATAAGCTGGGGATACGTTTTTTTCTGACCCCATAGATCCATTCTGCATGTGGCACTGAATGAACCGAGCATATATCGCCGGTAAAAATCCAGTCATGCGTGTGTATCAGATCGAAATTCATCCTGTCTATCATATGCCTGGCAAACCAGGCGAAAGAAAGGGCGCGTAACCAGCCCGGAAAACGAATAATAGGGACTTTGTGAAATATGATTCGGTCAGAGGAAGCCTTCCAGCGATTCGCGAACACATGAATTTCATAGTTTTCGTTTTCTGCCAGACTCTCAGTTATTTTGCTGGCAAACAGCTCTCCGCCGCCCACCAATCCATAATATGGAATGGCTACGGCAATTTTATGACGGACTGGGTAAGGAATTTGCATAAGTAAAGTGTTAGTTACAAATTTTCATTTTGATTATACATGTTAGAAGCGGGGACCTGTTGTATGGTGGGGCTAGTAACTGATTTTAGCATTGGGGGGTGAGATTGATATGATTAATAATAGTTCCCTATTTACTGATTCCAGACTTCCTTGTGCCTTGTATCTTGTACCTGCCCTTGCTATCCACATCCCGAATGCGTAGTTGCAGATGATCGAACCCAACAGCAGGCCGACATAGGCCGGATTCCAGTAAGCGTAGAAAAATAGCGAAGCTAAAGCCAGCCAGGCCGCGGCATAAATGTGCTTGATGCGCGCCAGCTGAAAATAGCCCAGCAGGACCAGCGGCAGGTAGGCGAAGATAAATCCGTAGGAATTGAAGAGCATTGTGCTTAGGTTGGGGGATAAAAGGATTCTTTGGCGGGGCGTTATTTGGCGTTCCGTTTACATCCGTTTTCAGTGCGCGAGTGGCGTGAGCAGCAACACGTGATGCCTTGGATCATTTACTGGAAAGAGGCGGCTTTCCTGAGCCGTGTCTGGCTGCTGATTCGGTGCAGGCTGATCGCTGGCGTGCGCAGTATTTCACTGATCTGATTCGTGAAGATGTGCTTGAGTTCTCACGACTGCATGAAATTAACACTATGCGTCTGTTTGTGGAATTGTTGCGCGAACGGGTGGGTTCGCCGCTTTCGCTGGCATCTATCGCGCGCGATCTGGCCGTTTCACCTGCGACATTGAAACGCTATCTGGATATTCTGCAGGCGTTGTTTATCGTTTTTACCGTCCAGCCATGGCATCAGAATTACGGATGCCGCCGAATGGCTTATGGGGTTGTCGGCCTGATTAGTCATTTTGTACAGCCTGTTGCGTACTTGACCGCAGCTGCGCATCGGGCATACAATCCTTGTCACTATGACGACCATCACATTTGATAGGCAAGAGCTGGTTCGTGAGCTCAAAATTTCCGGACTTCCTCAAGAACAGGCGGAAGCGATCGTGCGTACCATCGTCAAATCTCATGCAGAACTGGCAACCAAGTCGGATATTGACACGCGACTGGCCGAAACTAAGCTGGAATTGATCAAATGGATCGTCGGCCTGATCCTGGGGCAAACCGCATTGCTGCTCACTGTCTTGCCAAAAATCCTCGGGCACTAAGCCTATAACCGCTGTGCAGTTAGCTATGCGTAGTGCTGAAAGTTATGCGTAGTACTGAAATTATGCCCGGAACTATCCAAAATAAGGGCTCTATGAGAGTTAATCAACTTGATGCAGTTTTCCTGATTGATGTCGCCAGTATATCTATCGATAACTTCGGAAAATATTGCGTCTTATCCAGCGGGCGAGACGTGATAGCAGAGGTTTTTTAACAAAGTCAATTTGCTTTTCCCAGTTGGATTGATAGCACACGCCCAGATAATCGCGGGCTAGTCTTTCAATTGTTTCACCCTGTTTTTTACCTGCGTTATATTGTGTTTCGTAATGATAGAATTTAAAAAATGGTTCAACCAGCATCAAGGGGATGGGGCGGAATTTCAACATCGCTTCGCCATACCATTGCATTTTACATGAAAACAGCAAGATAGCATCGTAGAAATTGATTCCTTTGGGTTTTAGAGGTTGTTCATCAAGCGCCTGCCATACCTGACAATTCCAAAGCATTGGCGGCAATCCGAATTCATAGTGGCGTCCCTGGCGCCCGAAAATATCCATGATGTGCTGATGCTCACGATGGAAGTCATCACATACTTTTTGCATATCATGATTAATTGCAAACTGCAGCAATTCCTTGGCCTCGTGCATAATGGTATAGGGATAACCGTCAGGCGTGATGAAATCGCTTTGTGTAAAGGGGTGGATGAATTGACAGTCGGAATCGAGGCATAGATAATTTTCGGCAAGACCTGGTCGCCAGAATTCCGATTTGACAATCTGCTGAGACAGCCAGCCTCTTAATTCATTGATTTTCTGCTAATCGAGTGCCGGGTTGGCGCAGATGATGGCTTCATCTTCCAGCAGCGTTACATTCTCTCCTGCCAGAATTTTTTGAAACAGCGGCATATCGGCGGTCGGCACCGAGACATAAAACGGTATCTGTTTAACATTATATTTGGCAATACTGACAGCCAGCCGCTTGACGCGCAAAACATCGTTTTTATAGGATTTGCAATATAGAATCAGTTTTTTCATTCAGTGTATGTCCCTCAATCGCAAGTTATCTATTTCATCATATCCTTGGGGGTCGGTTTGCATCTGCTTGACCCAGTCATATATTGATTGCACCGCATTTCCGGTAGTGTAAGGCGATGCCGTATTACGATCATTTAGTTCATCGGCTTGCCAGCGACGATATAGCTCTTCGAATGCATGGATGATTTCAGCGATGTTTTGCGCAGGCCAATGATCGAACTCCTGTAGCATTTCCATTAGCAGAGGATTGCTGTGTATCAATCCAAGCACAGGTCTTTGCGTCCATAAATATTTGAAATATTTCGAGGGTATATATTCTTCGCAAAAGGCATCGGTGCTATGCAGCAACAGCAGGCAGTCCATTTCATTCATGCGTTTCAATACGCGCAGGCGGCCGCTTTCACCTGTCACCGCATCATTTTCTAAGCGGCCCTTGTCTTCAATGACGCCGGGATAGGGGAAGTTTTCGATTGCCAGGGCGGAAATTGCATCCATGCTGCCGCCGTAGATATGAAGTCTGACTGAAGCTGCACGAGTCGAATCAGCAGCCAGGAATTTTTCCAGCGCAGCTAAAAACTCTTCAAGATTACGGGTGACTGACAGCAAACCGAAATGGCCAATCAGCAATTGTTTACTACGTTGATAAGGAACTCTTTCGAAATCAGGGGCGTCTACACCGGCGATCACCCAGTGACCACGATCATCTAGTTGCGGATTTCGTTACCTGGCGCGCTCCATTGCTGCGCGGGTAAACCACCAGACAAGATCAGCATGCGTGCAGATGGTTTTTTCCAGCCAAAGGAGAAAATTTCTGCGGGCTTGGCTAATCGGCTGACCTTCATAAACCATAGGATCGTGAACCTCGGCGATCCAGGGAATATTGTAGCGTCTGGACAGCCAGTATCCGGCAAGGTGGGCGGAATAGGCACCGCCGGTTGAATAAATCAGTTTTGGGCGCTGTTTAGCAATGATGCGTCTGCCTGTTAGATAAGCTGAGATGGACCACGACCAGGTGGTTTCAATCGGCATCAGGAACTTTTCCAACAAATATAACGGGCTGAGTATAACCGTTAACGCCAGCATGATGATGCGATAGGTAAAACGGCTGGGAATCCGGTTTTTCAAATAATGTCGTAAATCAAACTTTATGCCGACCGGCAGCGCCGATACAATTTGATGATGCTCCAGCGCCGCATCTTTTCTGCCCAGTACGCCGCTTATGATGACAGGTCTTATCCCCAGATTGATCAGATGCGGGATTTTGTCGGTGATAGTTTGGCTGGCAGCGCGCCCGTCCATGTTGAACGCATGCGAGAGAATCAGCCAAGTTTCGTGATCATGTAGATTTTCGGGCATCGAGTTCTATCTGAAAGTGCGTGAATGCGTCCGGTTTTTCTCAAAACCAGGCAAAAGTCTGGTACAGCATTTTATCATCATCCTGGAAGTGTACAGGCTCCTAGTTGTTTCGCTAGCGATTCTTATGCAGCGACTTGAAGTTGGGATTGAGTTGATCGATGGCCGCTTGTGCACGGTATTTGCAAATTGTAACTACCCTCCACTTGCTAATCAGGCATTTTAAATACGCATTATGCACATGGAACTGAATCTGCCAACAATTGAAGATATTCCACTCGCCTATCGTGAAGGCGAGGAGGCTGTTGTTATGCAGATGTTGACGCCAGTCTCGTTGATTGCAGCAGTGATATGTAACCAGCAAATTTTGTGTTGTCAATCGCCAAGTTTGTGTTATCAGTCGCCAAGTTTGTGGTATCAGGCGCCAAGTTTGTGTTATCAGTCGCCAAGTTTGTGTTATCAGTCGCCAAGTTTGTGGTATCAGGCGCCAAGTTTGTGTTATCAGTCAGCAAGTTTGTGGTATCAGGCGCCAAGTTTGTGATATCAGTCACCAAGTTTGTGATGCCACAAACAGAATTTCTGTTGCAACAAAAATAGTTTTTGATTCAACCAGCAGAATTTTTGATTCAACAAAAAGAGTTTTTGATGCAACAAATAGAGTTTTTGATTCAACCAGCAGAATTTCTAATGCAACCAACAGAATTTTTGATTCAACAAACAGAATTTCTGATGCAACAAACAGAATTTTTGATTCAACAAAAAGAATTTCTGATGCAACAAACAGAGCCAGCGTTACACAGTCTGCGCACTGCCAGCAGCACGGTCGGCATACCGGAGCCGCGAGCGCAAAGGCCGTTCCTCGTATTTCACTGTGCCAGAATAGTCTTGGAGTATCACAGCAAGACCATATATTGAATGGAAAATCTGCGCGGCAGTGCTGCATCGTGTGTCTATGCGCTAGCAGACTGTTATAATCGCGCACCTGCTAAAAAGACGATCTGGCTGGCCTCCATGCAGAATAATTTGCTGGATGAAATCATGGATGCCGATTAAATGAATACGGCAGGCAGTAAGCCGCATGATTACTTGAAAATACAGGCAGATTTCGGGTATCGTGGATGACACTGCCAAAGGTGGCGATCTTGATTTATTGGTATTATTCAAAAAAATCGATTTAATGACTAAGTTGGATATTCTTGCACAATTGCATTAAAAGCTTGGCGCGCGAAAAATTGACATTGCCATCTATCCTGACTTAAGTAGCCCATTTTCCAGGATGGCTATGCAAATGGAAGTGCTGTTATGATACGTGTAAAAATTGAATTGCTTCAAGAAAACTTTAAGCATTAATGTGGAGGCGAGAATGATGCAAGATAAATACCTAAATCCGTTTACCGACTTCGGATTCAAAAAGTTGTTTG
>Ga0316217_10006655_pt1 | contig 11327 bp, 8 predicted proteins | sample 1anoAmetaG_FD_203633 | JGI IMG/M metagenome (GOLD analysis project Ga0316217, IMG submission 203633) | Freshwater microbial communities from Trout Bog Lake, Wisconsin, USA - 1anoA | ecosystem: Environmental > Aquatic > Freshwater > Lake > Hypolimnion/Profundal zone | place: USA: Wisconsin... | reverse complement strand
AACATTCACGGTAGGTTATATTCAACCCGACGATTTATTAGGTTTTGGCAAGTACGGCCTGGAAAAATCAGTAGCTAGTAATTAACTTTTTTGGCTTTTACCTGATGCCATCATCGAAGTTCTCTTCATGATGGATTTGTCATTTAATACCCGTTACAAATATTTAAAGTTGAAGTTAGGATTAAGCTTTAGCAATGAATCATAAATCATCCTGATTACATTTTCCACATCTTCAATCGCCACCATTTCAACGGTAGTATGCATATAACGCAAAGGCAACGAAATAAGCACCGATGGAATTCCACCTGAGGTATAAGCAAAGGCGTCTGTATCCGTACCCGTAGAACGCGAAGCCGCATCCATTTGATAAGGTATTTTTCCGGCTTTTGCCACACCAATAACAAAGTCTAATAATTTATTATGCACCGCAGGCCCCACGGTTAATACGGGGCCATTTCCGGCTTTAAAATCGCCTTCCACCACTTTATCAATCATTGGCGTTGTAGTATCATGACACACATCGGTAACAATAGCACAATTGGGTTGGATGGTATGGGCTATCATTTCGGCGCCGCGCAAACCAACCTCTTCCTGAACCGAGTTTACAATGTACAACGTAAAAGGCAATTTCTTTTTGTTCTCCTTCAACAACCGCGCAACTTTGGCTATCATAAAACCTCCTACCCTGTTATCCAATGCACGGCCACCAAAATACCGGTCGTTTAGAACAAAAAACTCGTCCTGGTAAGTAATAACACACCCCACATGAATACCCTTGGCTAATACTTCGTCTTTAGTAACACAACCCAGATCGAGAAAGATATTCTTTAGCTCAGGTGTTTGCTCTTTACCTTCACGGCGGGTATGAATAGCAGGCCAGCCAAATACAGCAGGTATTTTTTTCCCGTCACGCGTATGAATCCAAACCCTTTTTGATGGCGCAATTTGATGGTCACTACCGCCATTGCGCTTTACATAAATTAGTCCCTGCTCGTTGATGTATGAAACAAACCATGAAATTTCATCGGCATGGGCCTCAATAACCACCTTGAATTTAGCGCCCGGGTTAACTACGCCATATACGGTACCATAATTATCTACCTCATGTTTATCAATAGCCGGATTGATGTAGTTCAGCCAAAGCTTTTGTCCTGCTGCCTCAAAACCCGTAGGGGAAGGGTTATTGATATATGCCTCAAAAAACTTTTTATCTTCTTCAGTTAACAGACTCGTTTTTTTCTTTACAGGAGCTTTTTTAGTTGCCATTTTGATAATGATGATTTAATAATTGATTGACAAGAATAACGATTAAAACTACAAAGCACAAAAAGTGTTTTTGAGCTCAATCGACAGGCCCAATAAGTTAAGGTTAAAAATTCCATTTGTCAATGGGCCGTTGTACGACTACCGATGGGCAAATACATTCACAACCAGGCTTTGGGCAAATTGTAAACGTGCAATGATTATTAGTGTGATGCAAAATATGAAATCAGGTTTAACCAGATAAGATGGAAGCATATCAAATTTCAGGTCAGGGGCCAGGCAAAACGTGAACAAGTGAGTAGTATTATTATATTTGATACTATCAAAATTTCCCTTAAAAATACAATGACACTAAAAACCACGCTTTTCGGTTTCGCTTTTTTAATACTTGTAACGTTGTCGTCGTGCCAGAAAAGTTGGGTGTGTAGCTGTAACCAGGTAGATTCATTAACGGGACAAAACGAACCGTGGAATTACCAAATAAACGGAGAATCGAAGACCGATGCCACTACCCAATGCACCCAATACAATGGCACAAGCGGCAGCATTACTACTACCTGCTCACTGTACTAAAAAATGCCTGAGATTTGCTATTGCCTGAATAAACCGGAAGCTTATATCAGCTAAAGTTCAGGCTACATCTTGCCAAACATGGATTGATACAGGTGTTTATTGGAGATGCTTTGACTACGGAAAGAAGCTATTTTTTACTTTTTTTACATGATAAGCCGTTAGTGTTTAAGGCTTTTGATATATATCTATGGAGCTGAATGAGGATGAGATAGAACAGTTAGAGCGGAAGGCTATACCCATAATGGCTAAGCGCTTCTGGCTTTTGTATATCGGCTCGTTGCTGTTAGCTGTTTTTGTAAGCTATCATAATGTTTTTACAGTACTACCGAGCCCGGTTGTGGAAAATGGTATCACTATGGAGAACCATGAGGTTTACCGAGCGGGAATGTATAGCAGAGGAAGAAACATTAATGAGCTTTTGTTTGCACGTAAAATAAAGTTTACATGGCACGACAAAACATATGAAATAATGGGCGGTTGGGATGAAGAAATGGAAAGAGGGGTGCCTGTTAAGGTAGTGTTTAATGCCAGTCATCCAGAAAGAGCCCTGGAACTTAGCCTGCCTGGACTGCTTGACTTCAGGGTGTTTCGCTGGGCCATAACATTTTGGATATTTTTTTCGGGTTTTGTTTATGCATTTGCTTCTTCTGACTCACACTTTACTGCATTCAATTTTAACATACCCCGACTTACAGCCTGGTCTTTTATTTTTATGCTTGTTACTATTTTACTCATACCGCTTTATTCATCTGCCGATTTGCTTTTATTTGGCAAAAAAGCGGACGGCATCATGGCCGATCACGCTGATGAGGTAAACGGATCCTTTGAACGTGCAATAGTTTTTACCGCGGATGGCATTGAATATTCAGCCTATAGCTCATATGCCGATGAATATGAAAAAAAGACAGGCAATCATTTTTCAATCCTATATAGGCCCGATAACCCCAACAGGTGTTGCGTTTATCAGCTTGGGGCGCTGTACAGTAATAAGTATACTATTGTGATGGGTATTTCTCTAATCTTCCTAACAGGATGGCTTTACAGTTCTGTTATATTTACTACAGATAAGTAACTGCCGGCCAATACTCTTTTTTTAACCTCTTCTTTCAATGCAATATAATGGCCGCGATAAACTTCCGGTTAACACTCATTTGGGTTCCCGATTACGCCACCGTAAACCTAAAGCCGTTGGGGATAAAATTTGACCGGCGAACTAATCCAAATACTGCTTCTTCAACGATTCGAAGGCTACTTCTGCAAATTCAAAATCTTCAGAAGGTATAACCCGGTAGGTTAAATTATCGCTGTGTCTAAAATTGCTTTCGCAGGTGCCGTTGGTACAATATTGACCATGGTGCAGGGTCATGCCGGCAAGTATAACGGCATACTTTCCGCGTTCTTGTTCTTCCATTCTTAACTCCAGCGCCTTGCCTGAATTTTGGGCTTGTCTTAGTAGCTTGCTCATATTTGGTTATTATAATGCTAAATTAATTAGTTTATTGAAAATACAATGAAAATCTTTTTTAAAACTAATTAATTTAGTTTTATTATCTTTGCTTTAAAGAGAGAAAGAAATTTAAACATCATGATTAAGGAATTTACCACAGAGCAGTTATACGATTGGCGGGCCAAAGGTGTCCGCTTCATCGGTGTAAGTTTATACAGGCCGGAGTTAATGATTAACGAGGATACCGATGAGTTTATGGTTGCGCCATTTATGGTAATACAGGATGCTGAAATGTTTTTGCTGGAGCAGGCCAAAAATGAGCTTTCACCTGATGTTGAACCGCCTCATTACTTGCCCATTGATTCGGGCGAGGCATACGAAATAGCCGCAGGGGTAAGCGGTTGTATGTTTTATTTTAAAGCGAGCGCCTCCTCCAAATCTTACCCAAGTGGAGAATTCAACAGAGATATTCAAAATGTTGAAAAAAATGATAAAAGCAATTAAGCCCGAGAGACCAATGACTAATCCATTTTTTCGAGGGATCGACATGGGAAAAGTTCAAAACCTGTGCCTATTCATGTCGATTGATGCCTGCAAATGCTATTCCATGTCGATAAGGGAGGTAATTTTACTAGGAGAGTCTGTATCATTTTTGCTACGCGGTTTGAAAGAAAAAATGAGTCCGTTTTTAACAATTCGATACCTCAGCGGATTCAAAACAGGTATTGAAAAGTATCGATTGGTATCGATTGGAGCTGATTGGTATCGACGGTTAGCGTGTTTTGAATGACTGGAATTTCATAAAACAAGGTGTCAATATTGCTACTGGCGGACATTGTAGCAAAGACGTCAGCCTGGGGTAACATTTGTTAATTCAAAATATTATGTTACTTTTGCATCGTCTAATACGACATTATTATAAAAGTAGCTCCTACCCTTTCGGCTTTACAAAGCATTTTAAACACCAAATTTCGGAATCCTCGAATTATCACATTATCACCCGGTCATTATTAAATTGTCACATTACCCAACTGCCGAATTATCGGTTTCTTCATTCGATATTCAAATTTATATTTGTCCATCCAATAACCCTCAATAAACCATCTATGAAACAGCTTCTTCCGCTTATTTTAATGTCAGTCATTTTTTTATCGGCCTGCCAAACCAAATCGGGCAACGCGGTTAACGCAGATTTTGAAAAGCAGTTACAGGAAAAATTTATTAATGCTAAAGAAGGCGATGTTATTGAACTGCCGGAAGGAACTTATACCCTGAACAGGTCGCTGGTATTAGACAAAGTGAAGAACATTACTATTAAAGGAAAAGGAAGCGATAAAACCATACTTAATTTTAAGGGACAAAAAGACGGCGCCGAGGGTTTGCGCATAACAGCGGACGGCATAGTGATGGAAGATTTTGCAGTGCTTGACCCGAAAGGAGATTGCATTAAAGTTCAGGATGCAACCAATGTTACCTTCAGAAGACTGAAAGTGGGTTGGACTTCGCTGCACGACCCCAAAAACGGCTCGTATGGTACCTATCCTGTGGGTTGCACCAACGTGTTGATTGAGGATTGCGAAGTGTTTGGTTCATCGGATGCCGGGGTTTATGTGGGGCAAAGTAAAAACGTGGTGATTAGAAAATGTAAAGTGCATGATAATGTTGCTGGTATTGAAATTGAAAACTGCACTGATGCTGAGGTAACCGAAAATTTTTCAGAAAACAATACCGGTGGCGTATTGGTTTTCGACCTGCCAGAGTTACCTAAAAAGAATGGCATGCGTTGCAGGGTGGCCAACAACAAAATTATTAATAACAATACGCCAAACTTTGGGGTAAAAGGAACAACCGTTGCCGAAATACCGGCAGGCACAGGTATTATTGCCATGGCCACCAATTTTTGCGATATAGCGAACAACGAGATTTCGGGCCAAAACAGTATTGGTGTTGCCATTGTTAGTTACCTGTCGCTGCAAAAGCCGTTTAAAGATACCATTTACGACCCATACAGCGGTGGAATAACAGTACACGACAACAAGATTACCAGGGGAACAGGCAACCCTGATAATACAGTTACTTTCGGACAACTGTTTATTGCGATTTTCGGCGATAAAATACCGGATGTTATTTTTGACGGCGAAATAAACCCCGCCTACCTGAATAACGACGGAACTTTAAAGGATGAACAAAGAATATGTGTGCGTAACAACGGCAACATTACTTTCAGCAACCTGGATATGGCTCACAAAGGAAAAAACAGAAGCAGCGATATGACAAAATATGATTGCAGCCTTGCACCGCTTGATCCAATAAAATTAAACCAATAAAAAAAACAAGAAGGCTGCCAACTGGCAGCCTTCTTAATTAAAAATGCGTTACCGTTAAAATGTTTAGGTGCGAATGTGTTGAGGTAACCAAAAAATTAAGAGCGACAAAGGTCGCAAACAAAAAAGATAATCATCTACGCCTCAGCGCATAAGCAGATTATCTAAAATTAAAATTATGAGTAATAAGAAAAAAGAAAAAAAAGAAAAGCATTTTAAGCCTGAGAGTCATTCGGATAAAAATGAAAGTAAACAACATGTACTAACCGCAATAAGAGCATTGGGAAAAGAGGCAACCCTAAAAACTATCTTCCCGGCACTACAGGATAAACTTACACAAGAGGAAATTATTTTAGGATTAACGGAATTAGAAAAGCGGGGCAAAATAAGAATTGAGCAAAAAGGTATTGTAAAGTTGCTGGAAAGCACGGAGCCTAAAAAAAGAAGCGAAAGTCGCGGCAGTGAGAGCCGGGGTGGGAAATTCTTTTACGGAACCGCTGACGTAACCCAAAGCGGCGCTGCTTTTGTGAGTGTTGAAGGATTGGTAAAAGACGTTTACATACCCAAAAACGCCGTTCGCAATGCCATGGACGGGGATGAAGTTAAAATCCGGATTACCTCGCATACCCGCAGGCCCGAGGGAGAAATAGTAGCTATCATTAAACGGGCTCAGGATAGTTTTACCGGCAGAATAGATGTGCTTGATAAATTCGCGTTTTTTATTGCAGATGAAAGGAAGCTGAACACCGATGTTTTTGTGCCGCTTGACGCACTAAATGGCGCCAGGCAGCATGACCGCGTTATAGTTCGCATAACCGACTGGAATACCGGCAGTAAAAAACCCGTAGGTGAGGTTGTAGAAGTGCTGAGCGACACGCATTCGTCGGACCTGGATATGAAGATGATACTGATAGGAAACGGATTCAGTATCGACTTTCCGAGAGACGTTTACGGCGAGCTGGATAAATACACCGATGTAATAAGCCAGGATGAAATCAATAACCGGGTTGACTATCGTGATGTGCTTACCATCACCATTGACCCGGAAGATGCCAAAGATTTTGATGACGCCATTTCCATCCGGAAGCTCGAAAACGGCAACCATGAAATTGGAGTGCACATTGCAGATGTTTCACATTATGTAAGAGAAGGCTCAGCCCTTGATAAAGAAGCTGAAAAGAGAGCCACCTCAGTTTATTTGCCTGATCGGGTTTGTCCGATGCTACCCGAGAAGCTTTCAAACCTTTTGTGTTCGTTAAGGCCCAATGAAGACAAGCTGACTTTTTCGACCTTGTTTGAACTTGATGATAAGTTTAATATTAAAAATTATACTATCGCAAAAACTATTATTCACAGCAAACGCCGCTTTACGTATGAAGAAGCCCAGCAAGTGCTTGAGACCGGCCAGGGCGATTATGTTGATGAGCTACAATTGCTCAACAAAATATCGAAAGACATAAGGGCTAAGCGTATGAAAAAAGGCGCTATCGCTTTCGAAAAAGCTGAAGTGAAATTTAAATTAGATGAAACAGGCAAGCCTTTGGGGGTGGTGCTTAAAATCCGCAAGGATGCCCACTTACTGGTTGAAGACTTTATGTTACTGGCTAATGAAACAGTTGCCAGGTACGGAGCAAAACTGAGGGTGGGCAAAAAGCTGATACCTTTTGTATACCGCGTCCATGACAAACCAGACCAGGCTAAGCTTGACATGTTTAGCGCTGTTGCCGCACGCTTTGGATATAATATCAAATTCGAAAACCCAAGGCAGGCAGCTGAAGTGTTCAACACACTACTAAAAAAAGTAGAAGGGCGGCCTGAGCAAAATGTTTTGGAAACCATGGCGATCCGAAGTATGGCCAAGGCCGAATACACCACGGATAATATTGGGCACTATGGTTTGGCTATGGAACATTACACCCACTTTACCTCGCCGATAAGGAGATATCCGGATGTGCTGGTTCACCGCTTGCTTAGCGAAATTTTGGGCAATAGCGATAAAATGATTGACAAGGATGAATTGGAAGCCCGCTGCAAAAACAGTTCCATCATGGAGCGCAAAGCTATGGACGCAGAGCGTGAGGCAGTTAAGTATAAACAAATTGAATTTTTACAGGATAAAGTTGGAGGAGAATTTGATGGTGTAATAACCGGTGTAATTCCGAAAGGAATATTTGTGGAAATGATTGAGAACAAGTGCGAAGGCATGGTAAGTGTTGAGTACCTGGGCAATGAAGACTTTGCTTACGAAGAAAAAACTTTGCGGTTAATAGGCACCCGGACAAGAAAGAAGTTTGATTTAGGTGATAAAGTGAGGGTTAAAATACTATCGGCAGATATTATTTTAAGAAGAATAGATTTAGGGCTGGCGGAAACAACAGTGTAACAACTAAAGTTTCTCCGGTTCACCAGCGTGCTTGCTGATGGTAAAATAGAAGGTGGTGCCGTGGTCGGGAATGGAGGTAAACCAAATTCGTCCGCCGTGTAATTGAACCACTTTTTTACTAATAGCAAGGCCAACGCCGGTACCAGGGTATTCATTAACCGAATGAAGACGTTGGAATATCATAAATATTTTATCTTTATATTCTTCTTTAATGCCAATGCCATTGTCACTAACACTAAATTGCCATTCGTTTTCACTTTCTACTACTGAAATTTTAACCTCAGGTCTTTCACTTTTTACAAACTTTAAAGCATTGTCAATTAAATTTTGGAACAGTTGATACAAATGATTGGGTTCGGCTACTACCTCCGGAAGATTATCTACAGAGACTTCAGCCTTGCTGGCTTTGATAGTACTGCTTAATCCCTTTAATACCTGCTTAACAAGCTCATTCAGGTTGGTTTTGGTAAAAGGCTTTGGGACAGATGATATTTTTGAATAATTTAATAAATCTAAAATCAATTGCTGCATGCGTTTAGCACCATTTACGGAGAAATCGATGAACTCCAATGCCTCAGGATCAAGCTTATTCTTGTATCGCAGCTCGAGTAGCTGGAGGTAACTGGCAATCGTCCTTAACGGCCCCTGCAAATCGTGAGAAGCCACATACGCAAACCGCTCTAATTCCTCATTGGAACGTTGTAGTTGAGTGGCACGTTGTTCCAACTCACGTTGAACACCTTTCAAATCCGAAATATCAAAAACCATAACCATGCCATAAATAATTTCGCCCTGGTCATCACGTATTGGTAGATGATATACCTTCAGCGAACGTTCAAAAAACATCTGCTCTGTCTCACTGCTTTCGCCTTCAAGTATTTTATTATATATTTGTTTTACACGCTCACGGTCGCCCTCCATGATGGAGTCATAAACTGTTTTGCCCTCAATTTCATTTTTGGGTTTGCTTACAATTCCAACCAAAGGACCTTCCGCAAGTATATATTTCAATTGTTTATCAAATATAAACATCGCAGCCTTGGGTAGATTACGGGCAATTTCCCGATATAACTGCTCCGAAATTCTGATCTCTTCCTTTGCTTGTTTTACCGCTGTAATATCGGTAGCAACACCTAGTACATTTGTTTCGTTGCCGGTAATGGAAGGGATGGCCTTTTTTACCATTTGTATCCATAACCTTTCGCCGGTTTCGCGGTTCATAACATTTTGATCAGGAAACTGCACTTCCTTTTTCGAATCCAGTGCTTGCTGATCCTGTTCTTTAAACTCAATTAACTCGCGCTGCGTAAAATGGTCTTCTGAATCGTAATGCCCCTCCATTTGCGACGGTTCCATGTTGTAAAACCTTGCTACCGATTCATTAGCAAGCAAATACTTTCCTTCCTCATCCTTAACAAAAATCATATTCGGTGTCGAGTCAATAATGAGCCGCAAAAAATCCTTTTGTCTTTGTAGTTCACCCTGTATTTTTTCTTTCTCGGCAATTTCTCGCTGCATGCGCTGATTCACTTCCTGTAACTCCTTGGTACGCTCCTTTACTTTTTCTTCCAGATCAACATTTAATTTTTTCAGCAAGTCCTGGTGCTTTATCCGGTCAGAAATATCCCGAACATGTACCAACAACGCGCGCTGGCCTTTAAAATCTATATGTGCAGCACTAACCTCGATAGGTACTCTTTTACCCGATAGGGTAATTGACTCGCTTTCGAACTTATTCAACTTGCCATCCATTATCTGGGGCTGTGATTTCCGGATACGGTCATGAATTTCAAGCGGCGATATATCGAAAATAGTTTTACCAATTAGGTCCTCTCTTTTTGCCTCATGGAGCCTGCAAGCAGCCTCGTTTACATCAAAAATAACACCTTCCGGACTTTCAATGTAAATCGCGTCTGGTGAGTTATTAAATATGTCCCGAAATCTCTTTTCGCTATGCTTTAAGGAGATGTCGGCCATTTTTCTCTCCTTAATTTCCTCATTCAGCATTTGATTGGCCTCAGAAAGCTGCCTTGTACGAGCAATTACTTTCGACTCAAGGTCTTCTTTGGCATAAATCAATTCCTCCTCTAGTCGTCTTTGCCGGGCTATTTCTGTGCTTAACACAACTACACCCATAAACTCGCCACTAGGATCAATTACGGGTTTGCCGCTTAATCTCAACCAAACACCTTCCCCATTCTTCTTCTTCAGCAAAATATCATAGTTGTCCGATATACCCTTTTTCCGTAAATCCAGTTTGGCTTTAGAAATTTTCACATTCTCATCACCATACACCAAATCAAAGACGGACCTCCCCAAAATTTCAGTAGGCTGAAAACCAAGAGTTTTACAAAAACGTTCATTTACAAAAACGAGCACACCATTGCTGTTGACACAATAAATCCCTTCATTCACCAACTCAACAAGATCGCGGAAACGAATTTGAATCTGCGCTCCCGAATCGCCGGTTATGGAAATATATTGGTCTGTAAATGGGATGTCTGCCATTTGTAATTTGAGGAATCAAGTGTAAAATAAAACTTTCTATATAGTTACCTTTTTTATTTTTTTGTGTCGATACAAGCCTTACTATTTCGAAAATTGCCGCTTTCTAAAAATACATCTAATTTCGCTATATATGTTTTGTAAAATACAAGCCCCGTATTGTGTCCACAGCGCTTGAATAAATGCTCAAAACTTACCGCTAATTCATAATATTCAGTCATTGTAATTAAAAAATATCTTTCCTGCTTACACCCTTAAACTGAAGAATAAAATCGGCCCCAAATACCTGAGCAGGAGTTTTGGTTCCACTGGGCGGCTCTTTTTCGAGGATATTTTCTACAATCTTTATAGCAGTTAACGCCGTCAAGGTATACCCCTCAGGTAACTTTAAAATAGCCCGGTAAACACCACCCACTTTGCTTTTAACTTCTCCCCAAACCACACTGCTTGAGTTCTGTCGCAGTGCTTCGTCGGGACCCGCCGGACGCTTTTTAATTCGACTAATAAGAATTTTCTTTACCAGGCGGGTACGCAGCAAAAAGCCCAGGTAATTACCCACCTTCATGCTATCAATTACTTTTTGCGGCAGGATATTGTATACCGTAATGTTAGGTATACCGGTTGTTCTGTAAGCTGTTGAAACATCTCCCCATGAAATTGCAACCCCGCGCCTGATATCCCCGTCAATTTTAATCTCTCTGATTAACTTTCCGTTAAGCACTTTCACCAATTTTCCATCACGTCGTATAACACACGCATCGCCCAGGTTTTCCGCTACAGTTATGGCTGTTCCATGCGAAAGCTTCCCTCCTTTCATATAAAGCGATAACTC
>Ga0316217_10006654_pt1 | contig 11331 bp, 8 predicted proteins | sample 1anoAmetaG_FD_203633 | JGI IMG/M metagenome (GOLD analysis project Ga0316217, IMG submission 203633) | Freshwater microbial communities from Trout Bog Lake, Wisconsin, USA - 1anoA | ecosystem: Environmental > Aquatic > Freshwater > Lake > Hypolimnion/Profundal zone | place: USA: Wisconsin... | reverse complement strand
TAATGTTTTGTCTATAAGTTGATAATTCATTAAATTCAACAAAGTCAACTAATTCAAGTATAATTGTATATTGGATAATATTATTGGGTAATGATTTCAATATTTTTATTAATATTTTTTATTGAGTCGTGTAGCCTAATAATATTTTTATTGTCTTTATTTATTATTATTTTATTTAATGAGTTTGGTAAATTATTAATTGGTTGATTAAATGCCCAACTTAATGTTAGTGTAATTATTGAGTTTGGTAAATTATTAATTGGTTGATTAAATGAATAACCTAATGTTAGTGAACAAATTGAGTTTGGTAAATTATTAATTTGTTGATCAAAACAATAACCTAATGTTAGCGAAGTTAATGAGTTTGGTAAATTGTTAATTGATTGATTAAAATAAGAACTTAATATTAGTGAAGTTAATGAGTTTGGTAAATTATCAATTGGGTTATTGAAATTAGAACTTAATGTTAACGAAGTTAATGAGTTTGGTAAATTATCAATTTTCTGATTAAAACAATAACCTAATGTTAGTGAAGTTAACAAATTAGGTAAATTGTCAATTGGTTTATTAAAATCACAACCTAATATTAGTGAACAAATTGAGTTTGGTAAATTATTTATTGGTTGTGAAAATTTTGATCCTAACCAATTATCTTTATATTTGTCATGGTATTTATTATTTGTTTTAATACAAGTTTCAATATTTGAATAATTATTAAAATAAATTGTATCGGATTGTTTAATTATTTCTAATATTGATTCATCATCATCAATTGGTAAATTAAAATCATAATTAAATATTATTGTTTTGTCTTTGAGTTGATAGTTCATTTAATTCAATCAAACCAACCAAACAAACTGATCCAAGTATAATTGTATATAGAATAATATTATTGGATAATGATTTCAATTTTTTTATTAATATTTTTTATTTGTTGTGTTAACCCAATAATATTTTTATTATATTTATTTATTATTATTTTATTTAATGAACTTGGTAATTTGTTTATTGTTTGATTAAAATTTGTACCTAATGTTAGTGAACAAATTGATTTTGGTAAATTGTCAATTGGTTGATTAAATGAATATCCCAATGTTAGATATGTTATTGAGTTTGGTAAATTATCAATTGGTTGATTAAATGCCAAACCTAATGTTAGCGAAGTTAACGAGTTTGGTAAATTGTCAATTTGTTGATCAAAATAGTGATCTAATGTTAGTGAACAAATTGAGTTTGGTAAATTATCTATTGGTTGATTAAATTCATAACCTAATATTAGTAAAGTTAATGAGTTTGGTAAATTATTAATTGATTGATTAAAACGCCAACCTAATGTTAGCGAAATTAACGAGTTTGGTAAATTATCAATTTGTTGATTAAAACTATAACCTAATGTTAGCGAAGTTAATGAGTTTGGTAAATTGTCAATTTTCTTATTAAAACAAGTACCAAATGTTAGTGAACAAATTGATTTTGGTAAATTATTAATTTGTTGATTAAAACTATAACCTAATGTTAGCGAAGTTAATGAGTTTGGTAAATTGTTTATTGTTTGATTAAAATAATAACCTAATGTTAATGATGTTATTAAGTTTGGTAAGTTGTCAATTTGTTGATTAAAATTCGTACCTAATGTTAGTGATGTTAATGAGTTAGGTAAATTGTCAATTTGTTGATCAAAATAGTGATCTAATGTTAGTGATGTTATTGAATTTGGTAAGTTGTCAATTTGTTGATTAAAACCCCAACCTAATGTTAGCGATGTTATTGAATTTGGTAAGTTGTCAATTTGTTGATTAAAATTCGTACCTAATGTTAATGATGTTATTGAATTTGGTAAGTTGTCGATTTGTTGATTAAAATTCGTACCTAATGTTAGTGATGTTATTAAATTTGGTAAGTTATCAATTTGTTGATTAAAATCCAAACCTAATGTTAGCGATGTTATTGAATTTGGTAAATTATTAATTGGTTTATTAAATTTATAACCTAATGTTAACGAAATTAACGAGTTTGGTAAATTATTCATTTGTTGATTAAATGAATAGCCTAATATAAGTGAAGTTAACAATTTTGGTAAGTTGTTTATTGGTTGATTAAATTTTGATCCAAATGTTAGTGAACAAATTGAGTTAGGTAAATTGTTAATTGGTTGATCAAAACAATAACCTAATGTTAAATGAGTTATTGAGTTTGGTAAATTATCAATTGGTTGATTAAATGAATAACCTAATATTAGTAAACAAATTGAGTTTGGTAAATTATCAATTTGTTGATCAAAATCATCACCTAATGTCAACGAAGTTAACGAGTTTGGTAAATTATCAATTGGTTTGTTAAATGAATAACCTAATATTAGTGAACAAATTGAGTTTGGTAAATTATCAATTTGTTGATTAAAATCATCACCTAATGTCAACGAAGTTAAAGAGTTTGGTAAATTATTTATCGGTTTATTAAATTTATCACCTAATGTTAGTGAACAAATTGAGTTTGGTAAATTATCAATTGGTTTGTTAAATGAATAACTTAATGTAAGTGAACAAATTGAGTTTGGTAAGTTGACAACAGGTTGATTAAATAGTGATCCTAACCAATTATTCCCATATTTGTCATGGTATTTATTATTTGTTTTAATACAAGTTTCAATATTTGAATAATTATTAAAATAAATTGTATCAGATTGTTTAATTATTTCTAATATTGTTTCATTATCATCAATTGGTAAATCATAATCATAATTAAATATTAATGTTTTGTCTATTAGATGATAGTTCATTTAATTCAACAAAGTCAACTGATTCAAGTATAATTGTATATAGGATAATATTATTGGATAATGATTTCAATATTTTTATTAATATTTTTTATTTGTTGTGTTAACCGAATAATATCTTTATTTTTTTTATTTATTATAATTTTATTTATTAAGTTTGGTAAATTGTTTATTAGTTGATTTAAATAACAACATAATGTTAGAGAAGTTAATGAGTTTGGTAAATTATTAATTGGTTATGAAAAATCATCACCTAATTTTAGTGAACAAATTGAGTTTGGTAAATTGTTAATTGGTTGATTAAATGAATAACCTAATATTAGTGAACAAATTGAGTTTGGTAAATTATCAATTTGTTGATTAAAATCATCACCTAATGTTAACTTCGTTAATGAGTTTGGTAAATTATTTATCGGTTTATTAAATTTATCACCTAATGTTAGTGAACAAATTGAGTTTGATAAATTATCAATTGGTTTGTTAAATGAATAGCCTAATATTAGCGAAGTTAATGAGTTTGGTAAGTTGTCAATAGGTTGATTAAATAGTGATCCTAACCAATTATTTTCATATTTGTCATGGTATTTATTATTTGTTTCAATACAAGTTTCAATATTTGAATAATTATTAAAATAAATTGTATCGGATTGTTTAATTATTTCTAATATTGATACATCATCAATTTGTAAATTAAAATCATAATTAAATATTAATGTTTTGTCTTTCGGTTGATAGTTCATTCAATTCAACTGAACCTAATAGATCTAATAGATCTAATCAAAGTATAATATTATATATGATAAATATTATTGAATAATGATTTCAATATTTTTATTAATATTTTTTATTGAGTCGTGTAGCCTAATAATATTTTTATTTTTTTTATTTATTGATATTTTATTTATTAAGTTTGGTAAGTTGTTTATTGTTTGATTAAATCTTGTTCCTAATGTTAACGAAATTAATGAGTTTGGTAAATTGTCAATTTGTTGATTAAATTTTGATCCTAATGTTAATGAAATTATTGAGTTTGGTAAATTATCAATTTGTTGATTAAATTTTGATCCTAATGTTAATGAAATTATTGAGTTTGGTAAATTATCAATTTGTTGATTAAATTTTGATCCTAATGTTAATGAAATTATTGAGTTTGGTAAATTATCAATTGGTTGTGAAAAATCATTATCTAATGTTAATGAACAAATTGAGTTTGGTAAATTGTCAATTGGTTGATTAAATAAGTAACCTAATATTAGTGAACAAATTGAGTTTGGTAAATTATTAATTTGTTGATTAAATCTATCACCTAATGTTAGTGAATATATTGAGTTTGGTAAATTATTAATTTGTTGATTAAAATAATAACCTAATGTTAGCGAAGTTAATGAGTTAGGTAAATTATTAATTTTTTGATTAAAATAATAACCTAATATTAGCGAAGTTAATGAGTTAGGTAAATTGTCAATTTGTTGATTAAATTCAGAACCTAATGTTAGTGATGTTATTGAGTTAGGTAAATTGTCAATTTGTTGATTAAATATTGATCCTAATGTTAGTGATGTTATTGATTTAGGTAAATTATCAATTTGTTGATTAAATGTTGATCCTAATATTAATGAAATTATTGAGTTTGGTAAATTGTCAATTTGTTGATTAAAATAATAACCTAATGTTAGCAAAGTTATTGAGTTTGGTAAATTGTCAATTTGTTGATTAAATTTTGATCCTAATGTTAATGAAATTATTGAGTTTGGTAAATTGTTAATTTGTTGATTAAATTTATCACCTAATGTTAGTGAACAAATTGAGTTTGGTAAATTATCAATTGGTTGATTAAATGAATAACCTAATATTAGTGAACAAATTGAATTAGGTAAATTGTCAATTGGCTTATTAAATGAATAACCTAATATTAGTGAACAAATTGAGTTTGGTAAATTATTTATTGGTTGTGAAAATTTTGATCCTAACCAATTATTCCCATATTTGTCATAGTATTTATTATTTGTTTCAATACACGCTTCAATATTTGAATAATTATTAAAATAAATTGTATCAGATTGTTTAATTATTTCAAATACAGATTTATTCTTATCTAATAGTAAATTAAAATCATAATTAAATATTATTGTTTTGTTTACAATTTGATAATTCATTTAATTTAACAAAGTCAACTAATTCAAGTATAATAGTATATAGGATAATATTATTGGGTAATGATTTCAATATTTTTATTAATATTTTTTATTGAGTCGTGTAGACAAATTATATCTTTATTTATTATTATTTTATTTAATGAACTTGGTAAATTATCAATTGGTTTATTAAATGAATAACCTAATGTAAGTATAATTATTGAGTTTAGTAAGTTGTCAATTGGTTTATTAAATACCCTACCTAATGTAAGTGAACAAATTGAGTTTGGTAAATTATCAAGTGGATATGAAAATTTTGATTCCTTAAAGTACTTTCACCACAGTCCGGATACGTATTTGTATTTGTATTTGTATTTGTATTTGTATTTGTATTTGTATTTGTATTTGTATTTGTATTTGTATTTGTATTTGTATTTGTATTTGTATTTGTATTTGTATTTGTATTTGTAAGTAAACCGGTACAAAAATTTTCAGACTGTTTCTGATTATAAATTTCAAATGGTTCAAATCTTATAGTTAATATTATCCTTTTGAAACTATTGGTTAATGATGATTTTTTATTAGTATCAATATAAGAATATTTTTTAGGAATATATTTTTTAGGAATATATTTTTTAGAAACATATTTTTTATCAAAATATTTATTTACAATACAAAAAATTTCATTTATTCTATTATTATATTCTATAATAATTGGATTAATGTCATAGAAAAATTTTGTTTATATATAAATGTTTAATAGTTTATATAAAATATTTTATTTGAATTTGTTTTTTAAACTTTATTTGGTTAAAATAGATAATCTTAATACATATCAAATAATATTATTATCTTATATAAATACTTTTATTATTTTGTATGAATTATTTTTTTTAAATTAATGATAAATAAATAAGTATAATATCTGAATTATTAAATTATAATAAAATTATTAACAAAATAATATTATTTTTTATAAAAAATGCATATTTAGAATATTATGATTAGTTTACTATAATACTTTCATTATTTAACACGCATTAATTTTTTTCCAATACAATAAAATATTCTTTTGTTTCTAAATCGGATATAACTATAAAATTTTTATACATATCAAGACCAAAATCATCCCATTTAAAAGAATTTGATTTAACCAAATGAACCATCAAATTAGGTTTGAAGATCGGAATTAATTCTGGATATTTGGATTTGATTAGGTTAAATTGGATTTTTTCCAAACTATTTCTAAATCCTAAACCAGTTTCCATTTTACCTTTCACTAATCCTGTTAAATTCATACCCATAAAATCTTTTTTTTTTAAAAAAAAATATTGAAAAATCCAATAGGTTTGATTTATATGGATGAATAATTTATCAATTAATTTTGTTTTTGTTTCTGGAATAATATTTTTATCTATAATAATTTGATCTAACAAAACTAATTTATTTGAATTAATTAGTATCATTGTCATATTCATAGTCAAAGTCAATTTATAATTTTTCTCGATATATTGTAAATCATCATTACATTCTTTCAAATCTGAATTAATTTTATCTAATAAATTATTTTCAATTTCTGTTTTTTTTTTCATTTCCATCAGGTTGATATTGTAATTCATTTTAAATTTATAATATTTACAATAAATCACAAATGTTTTAAATTAAAATATTTTATAATTTTGATTCCAATTATATTTGGACTTACTATAATGTTTTATTATATAAAACTAATAATGTTGATTTAATTTGAATATTTGGGTGGATTTGGTTTTTTTCTATACCTAAAACTTCTAAATTATTTGGTATTTTATAAATATATTCAAAACGATTATTATTTGCAATTAATTATTGAAGATTTTTAGCCAACTCGTCCATTTCATAAATCAAATTATTCTCACAATTAAAAATTTTAAGATTATCACATTCAGATAAATTTTTTAAACATGAAATTTTATTATTTTGTATTTGTACATTGGTTATTGTTGGTACAAAACTAATAGTTCCTTTTATTTGATTATTTGAACAGTTTAATAATTTTAAACACTTTGGCAATTTATTTAATATCCAAATTAAATTATTTGAACAATTCAATTTATTTAATGATTCTGGAAGACAACATATATTTACAATTTTATTAAAACTGCAGTTTAATTTGGTTAAACTGCTTCGTAAATCTTCTAATTTTGTTAATTTATTTTTATAACATGATAAAACTTCTAATAATTCAGGTAACATTTCTAAACTTTTTATTTTACAATCATCACATTCTAAGTGTTTCAAACTATATAATAAATTATTTAATTCCACAATTGGATTATGTAAACAAACTAATTTTACCAAATTGTTTGGTAATCCATTAAATGAAATTATTTTGTTCCCATAACAAAATAATTCTTCTATTGATTCAAGTATATTGAATTTATTAGTAATGGCATTTATTAGTAATGGCATTGTAAGAACAATCTAATATTTCTAATCTTATAAAATTTGACAAATCTAATGTTCTAGAGATATATCTACGTGATAAATTGATGACTTTGACTTGGGCATTATTTTTAGTCATTCGTTTTTATAATATGATTTGTTATTTTAGGATAATTATTTCAATTTTTCTATTGAAATAAAAAAGTAAATATGATAAAAATAATGTTAAATTATAATAACTTTTACATTAAATTGTTTGATTAAATTATATAATATAGAAGTTTTTTAAATTTTTTTTATAATATAATATAATATAATATATATGAATGGATAAAAAAAATTTAAAAAAATCTTATTATGTTTGTTTTTTTATTTTTATGCTAATATTAAAAATAATAATAATGATAATTTATAAAAAAAATAATGGTTTTCACAAACACAAAAATTACTCAGATTTGGATTTTGATTCAGATTCAAGTTATAATACATCACAATCTGCATCACAATCTTCATCACAATCTTCATCACAATCTTCATCACAATCTGCATCACAATCTGCATCACAATCTTCATCACAATCTGCATCACAATCTGCATCACAATCTTCATCACAATCTGCATCACAATCTTCATCACAATCTTCATATTTTGTTAATGGTTTAACAGGTTCAACTGGTCCAACTGGTCCAACTGGTCCAACTGGTTCAATAGGTATTCAAGGAGATATAGGTCCGACTGGATTTACAGGTCCGACAGGTTACACAGGTCCAACTGGTGCTAAAGGAGATACTGGTTCATTTACAAATATTATTCCAGGAAATACAGGAAACTTTTTAATATATAATCCTGCAGATCCATCTGATATTTATTATACTCAATTAATGAACATTGGTTTAACTGGTTCTGGTAGATTAGAACCATCAATTAATATCAGTGCAAATCTTATTCCAACACAAGATAATGTATTCACATTAGGTAATACAGGATCATCATGGAGAGAAATTTATATGGGACCAGGAACTTTACATATTAAAGGACCTATTGGATCAACTGGTTTGGCTACATTAGGTTCTGATTTAAATGGAATAGCATATGCACAAGAAGGATTCTCAACACCATTTATTAATATTGGTCCTGAAATTAGTGAAACAATTGGTGCTGTAGGTGGATGGCATATTGGTTCTACAGGAACACAGTTATCACCTGATTTTGATTTGATTGCTCAAGAAATTAAACCTGATGGTAGTGGATTAATAGGACCTGTTTATTCGTTAATAAAACGTGTTGGACCCACTGGGTCGACTGGGTCAATAGGTGATACTGGTTCAACAGGTATTCAAGGACCAACAGGTGACACTGGTCCAACAGGTATTCAAGGAACAACAGGATCAATAGGTGACATTGGACCAACTGGAAATACTGGTTCAACAGGTATTCAAGGACCAACAGGTGACACTGGTCCAACAGGTATTCAAGGAACAACAGGATCAAAAGGTGACACTGGACCAATAGGTGACACTGGTCCAACAGGTATTCAAGGAACAACAGGATCAACAGGTGACATTGGACCAATAGGTGACACTGGTCCAACAGGTATTCAAGGAACAACAGGATCAAAAGGTGACACTGGACCAACTGGATATACTGGTTCAACAGGTATTCAAGGACCAACAGGATCAACAGGTTCAATAGGTGACACTGGTTCAATAGGTGACACTGGTTCAATAGGTATTCAAGGTCCAATAGGTAATACTGGTCCAACAGGTATTCAAGGACTAACAGGATCAACTGGTTCAATAGGTAATACTGGTCCAACAGGTATTCAAGGACTAACAGGATCAACTGGACCAATAGGTGACACTGGTTCAATAGGTATTCAAGGACCAATAGGTAATACTGGTCCAACAGGTATTCAAGGACTAACAGGATCAACTGGTTCAATAGGTATTCAAGGTCCAATAGGTAATACTGGTCCAACAGGTATTCAAGGACTAACAGGATCAACTGGACCAATAGGTAATACTGGTTTAACAGGTATTCAAGGACCAACAGGATCAACTGGTTCAATAGGTGACACTGGTTCAATAGGTATTCAAGGTCCAATAGGTAATACTGGTCCAACAGGTATTCAAGGACTAACAGGATCAACTGGACCAATAGGTAATACTGGTCCAACAGGTGATACTGGTTCAACAGGTATTCAAGGACCAATAGGTGATACTGGTTCAACTGGTATTCAAGGACCAACAGGTGATACTGGTCCAACAGGTATTCAAGGAACAACAGGTATTCAAGGAACAACAGGATCAACAGGTATTCAAGGAACAACAGGATCAACAGGTGACACTGGACCAACTGGACCAACCGGATATACTGGACCAATAGGATATACTGGACCAACCGGATTTACTGGATCTATTGGTAATACTGGACCAACAGGATTTACTGGATCTATTGGTAATACTGGACCAACCGGATTTACCGGATCTATTGGTAATACTGGTCCAACAGGATATACTGGACCAATAGGATATACTGGATCTATTGGTAATACTGGACCAACCGGATTTACCGGATCTATTGGTAATACTGGTCCAACAGGATATACTGGACCAATAGGATATACTGGACCAACCGGATATACTGGACCAATAGGATATACTGGACCAACCGGATATACTGGTCCAATAGGATATACTGGATCTATTGGTAATACTGGACCAACCGGATTTACCGGATCTATTGGTAATACTGGTCCAACAGGATATACTGGACCAATAGGATATACTGGACCAATAGGATATACTGGACCAACCGGATTTACCGGATCTATTGGTAATACTGGTCCAACAGGATATACTGGACCAATAGGATATACTGGACCTACCGGATTTACTGGACCAATAGGATATACTGGTCCAACAGGATTTACTGGATCTATTGGTAATACTGGTCCAACAGGATATACTGGTCCAACAGGATATACTGGACCTACCGGATTTACTGGACCAATAGGATATACTGGTCCAACAGGATTTACTGGATCTATTGGTAATACTGGTCCAACAGGATATACTGGACCAACCGGATTTACCGGATCTATTGGTAATACTGGTCCAACAGGATATACTGGACCAATAGGATATACCGGATCTATTGGTAATACTGGTCCAACAGGATATACTGGACCAACAGGATTTACTGGACCAACTGGTCCATCTGGTGGTTTTGGAAATTATGGTTCATTTTATTCATGTTCAACTCAAGTTTTAGGAACAGGAACAAGTTACAATACATTTTATTATGAAAATACTTTTATAGGTGGTCATGGGATATCAATTGTTGGAACAGGAACTTCAGCTACAAACATAACATTTGGAAATTCAGGAACTTATTTAATATCAGTGGGATTTCAAATGAAATCTGTAACTAATAATAGAAATGCAGACATTTGGTTTTTACTAAATTCAAACCCAATATCCAATTCAAATTTTACCTTAACATTTTCTGGAGGTTCAAATACATATCAATTTTGTACGGTACAATTCATGATTACACTTATTTCAAGCGATGTAGTTACAATAAATGGTTGGTGTAATGATACAATATCTGTATATTATACTGAATCATTATCAACACCAGATATTCAGGCAACACCAGATATTCAGGCAACACCAGATATTCAGGCAACACCATATATTCAGGCAACACCATCAATTAAATTAAATATAACGCAAGTTGGTTAATAAATGCATAATTTGTTTATTTTATAATTTAAATAAAAAACGTTTTTATATTGACAAAATATTTTTTATTATTAAAAAATATTTTATTTATTAAATTATGCCATTAAAAAATATATATAAAATATTATAGTAAGTTCAGTTTAAAATTGTGTTTATTTTCTTATTAACTTTTTATCTATAATATATATAAATTAAAATATACAATGTATTCAATTGATATTATTAAATCATGTATTAATCTTTATATAAA
>Ga0316217_10006653_pt1 | contig 11333 bp, 6 predicted proteins | sample 1anoAmetaG_FD_203633 | JGI IMG/M metagenome (GOLD analysis project Ga0316217, IMG submission 203633) | Freshwater microbial communities from Trout Bog Lake, Wisconsin, USA - 1anoA | ecosystem: Environmental > Aquatic > Freshwater > Lake > Hypolimnion/Profundal zone | place: USA: Wisconsin... | reverse complement strand
CGAGGGTCGCCAGGTCAGAGCTTTTTAGCTGGGGATTGAGGGTGATAAGCAGGTCGCTGGGCAGGAAGGCCTGGTCGCCATAGGCGACCCAGCCAGAGCCGATGACGGGCTTGTAGGAGAGGCTCCGCTTCTCGGTGAGGGAGGCATTGAGGGGTCCCCAGACAAGGCTTGTCGAATTCGAGGAGGGGCCGGGGATGCTCGCGTCGTAGACGAAGCTGTCGGCGAGGATGGGGCCCGGCGCAAGGCCTAGGCTCAGGCTCGAGGTGATCGGATCGAAGGCGAAATCCCCTCCCGCCGCCTTGCGGTACATGCGCGACTGGAGGCGCAGGGAGCCAATCCCCGCGTCGAAGCCCAGGTTTCCCTGATAGGAATCGAGGAGGGGTGGAAGATTGGCCGTGAGGGTGAGGCTCTGGGTCAGGGAGTGGGGCCGCGCGGCCAGGGTGAGCGAAAGGCTGTGCGAGGTTATCGAGGAGGGGTCCCAGGAAAGCCAGTTGTCCTTGAAGTCGGCCGCAGTGGAATCGTACTTGAGGCCGTAGAGGGTCGAGTCCAGGCCCCAGCTTATCGAGCTGGCAGACCAGAGCCAGTCGTTGACGAAGGGCTTGAAGCTGAGCTTTCCGCTCTCGCCAAGGCGCCGGCTCTTGTAGAGCCTGTAGGCCGCCAGGTTGGCGTCAGCGCCTACGGGCCAGGCCTGGTCCTGGTCCGAGTAGCTAAGGCTGAGGGAGGAGCTGATGGCGTCGCCGTAGGCCGCGCTCGAGTCCAGCGAGGCGATGGCGCGGTACGAGAGGACCTGGTAGCTGAGGCTGCCGAAATCTATGTTCGAGGGGCTCGTCCACAGGCTGCTGTTGTAGCCGTCCTCGAAATACACGGAAGGAGTGAGGCTCCAGCCCACCGAGCCTGTCCAGGCCGAGGACTTGGGCGAGGGGGCGTCGGGCGCCCGCGCGGGAAGGCGAAAATCCACGACAGGTCCGCTCGGCGCGGCGGCGGCGTCCCTGGCGCCGGCAGCTGCGGGCCCGCTGTCGGCGGCAGCGGGCGCGGCTGCGCCCGCGTCGTCCCAGGGAGGCCGCAGCTCGTCGACGGGGCCTGAGGCTCCCGCCTTGGCCGCCGCCGGGGCAGGGGCGGCCTGGCCCAGGAGACTGCCGTGGAGGGCGGCGGTGATGTCAAAAGGCCTGAAGCTCAGGGGCGCGAAAAAGCTCCTCATCGGGTCGTACTGGGCGAGGTTGCTGCTCTCGGCCAGGGTAGCCGTCCTCGCGAGCATGGTCATGGATGAGCTGAAGCGGGTTATGTCTATCGAGGAGAGCCAGGGCTCGAGGGCCTTGGTCTTGAGGGAATAGGAGAGGTCGAGGCGGGGCAGGAGCTGGGTCCTCGCGGCTATCGTGTTGAGGGAGGTGTCCGAGGAGCTCAGCACCGAGAGCCAGTCCATGTCCTCCGAGCGGTTGCGGAAGTCCTGGTCGAAGTAGCTGTCGGAATAGAGGGGCAGGGCCAGGCTCGCGTTGAGCGAACCCAGCTGGACCGTGGTCGAGAGGTCCAGGCCATAGCGGAAGGGCAGGGGAAAGTTGAACAGGTTCGAGCCGTTCCACACGCTCTGCCAGTTCCCTTCGGGGAAAAAGGGCGAATAGGCCGAGCCCACGGGCACCAGGGTCCTGCTGAGGCCGAGGGCAGCGTAGAAATCGGTCTTGCCGAGGAAGGAGAGCTTGGGCAGGGAGCCCTGGATGGCGGCCATGCCGCCAAGCCCCGAGTAGACGTCGGCCATCAGCTTGACGCTCCCCTCGTCCTTGGGGCTCGGACCGGGGACGGACACCAGGAAGAGGCCCCTGAGCTTGGTGGGCTTGGTGGGCCCAGAATCCTGGAAGCTCAGGATCGAGGTCGAGTTCTTCGCGGGGGGCTTGGCTCCGAGGAGGTAGTAGGTTGTCTGGAGGAAGCGGCCCTCCCGGGTGCGGTAGCCGATGACGGGGTGGATGGCCAGCTCGTCGCCCGGGTAGTAGAAGAAGGGAAGCCAGAGTATGGGCACATTGCCAAGGGAGAAGAGGGCGTTCGAGACAGCCCACTCCTTGTCGCCGAGGAGCCAGACCCGCCCCGCCCTGACCGCGTAGTGGGGGTCGGCGGCGTCGCAGGAGCTGATGACCCCGTCCTTGAGCACCATCACGTCGGCCGAGCGCCTTACAATCGTGTCAGCCTCCACGACGAGGCCCCTGTCGCCCGCGCCCGGCGTCGCGCCCGAGCGTCGGACCTTCCCGTCCACAAAGACCCCCGACCAGTCGCTCAGGTTGGCGCTTATCGCCTCGCCCGAGAAGATCTCGGTGGTAGACCCCGACTTTCTCTGGTAGACCACGGAGCCCCTGGCCGACATGGTGCCGTGGGCCCTGTCGTAGGCGAGGCTGTCCGCGGTGATGTGGTGGGTATCGCCGTTGGGCTCGACGAGGCTGAGGATGACGCCACCCGCGGCCTTGACTATGCCCCCCTCCTCCTTCTCGATCTTGGCGTAGCTGGCCTGCCCCGCCCTCTCGATAGTGATGATCCTGCCCTTGGCGGACTCGGGAGGCGCCTCGAGTCCGTACTGCTTGTACAGCCGCGAGCGGAGCTCCTCGACGCCGCCGCTGTCGGAGAGGCCCAGCTCGCGGGCCCTGGCGGCGAGCTCGTAGAAATCGGCGGTGGAGATCTCGATGAGGAGGGCGTCGCGCTGTAGGCTGGGCTCCTCGGCGCTCCCGGTGGCCGGCTGGTCGGCCGCAGCCGGCGCAGCCTGGGCTCCCAGGGCCCCGAGGCAGGCGAGGAGCAGGGCGAGGCTGGCTGCGAGGCGGCGGGGCATTATCGAGAATCTTATACGGCCTTCGCCGACTCGGTAAAGGCCGGATCGCGGGCTGGCCGCTTATTCCCGCATCTAGGCGAGGACGCTCTTGAGGTACTTGCCCGTGTACGAGCCCTTGGCCTTGGCTATCTTCTCGGGCGTGCCCGTGGCCACTATCTCGCCGCCCCGGTTTCCCCCCTCGGGCCCGAGGTCGATCACCCAGTCGGCCTGCTTTATGACGTCGAGGTTGTGCTCGATCATCACCACGCTGTTGCCCGTGTCGACGAGGCGCTGGATGACCTCCATGAGCTGCTTGACGTCCGCGAAATGCAGGCCCGTCGTGGGCTCGTCCATGAAGTAGAGGGTCTTGCCCGTGCTCCGCCTCGAGAGCTCGAAGGCCAGCTTGACGCGCTGGGCCTCGCCCCCCGACAGGGTGAGGGCCGACTGCCCCAGCTTGATGTAGCCCAGCCCCACCGAGAGGAGGGTCTTCATCTTGTGGGCGATGTGGGGTATGTGCTCGAAGAAGTCGCTGGCCTCCTCGATGGTCATGTCGAGGACCTCCGAGATGTTCTTGCCCTTGTAGCGCACGTCGAGGGTGTCGGAGTTGAAGCGGTGCCCGTGGCAGACGTCGCAGGTGATGTAGACGTCCGGCAGGAAGTTCATCTCGATCTTGATGGTCCCGTCGCCCTGGCAGTTCTCGCAGCGCCCGCCCTTCACGTTGAAGGAGAAGCGGCCGGGCTTCCAGCCCCTCGCCTTCGACTCGGGCAGGGTGGAGAAGAGGTCGCGTATCCCCGTAAAGACCCCGACGTATGTGGCGGGGTTGGAGCGCGGCGTCCGGCCTATCGGGCTCTGGTCTATGTCGATGATCTTGTCGATGTTGCCGAGGCCCTCGATCTCGGCGTACTCGCCCTCGGGCCAGGAGGTCCCCATGACCTCGTTGGAGATGATTGGGTAGAGTAGGTCGGTCAGCAGAGTCGACTTGCCCGAGCCCGAGACCCCGGTTATGCAGGTGAATATGCCGAGGGGGAGCTCGATGTCTATTCCCTTGAGGTTGTGCTCGCGGCAGCCCCGGATGACGATGCTCGTTCCGTTCCCCTGCCTGCGCTCGGCGGGCACGGGAATGGTGAGGGTGCCCGCGAGGTACTGGCCCGTGACGCTCTTCTTGCTCTTCATCACGTCCTCGGGCCGCCCCTGCGCGACGACGTAGCCGCCGTGGACCCCTGCACCGGGCCCAAGGTCCACTATCCAGTCGGCTGTGCGCAGAGTCTGCTCGTCGTGCTCGACGACGATGAGGGTGTTGCCGATATCGCGCAGGTAGGTGAGAGTGTCGATGAGCTTCTGGTTGTCGCGCTGGTGGAGGCCGATGGAGGGCTCGTCGAGGATGTAGAGGACGCCGACGAGGGAGGAGCCTATCTGGGTGGCCAGGCGTATGCGCTGCGCCTCGCCCCCCGAGAGGGTCGCGGCCTTGCGCTCGAGGGTGAGGTACTCGAGCCCGACATTGCGCATGAAGGTGAGTCGGGCGCTTATCTCCTTCACGATCTGCTTGGCTATCTGCTTCTCGGTGTCGCTCAGCTCCACCTTGGACAGGAAGGCAAGAGTCTCCTCCACGGACATGACTGAGAGCTCGTTGATGCCGGTGCCCGCCACCGTCACCGCGAGGGCCTCGGGCCGCAGGCGCTTCCCGCCGCAGGCCTCGCAGGGCTTCTCGCTCATGTAGTGCTCGAGCCAGGTCTTGATCCCGTCGCTCTGGGTCTCCAGGTAGCGGCGCTTGAGGTCGGCCAGTATGCCCGGAAAACGCGACTCGTACTCGAAGCGGCCCGTGCCCTCGCGGTTCTCGTACTTGATCTTCACGGCCTCGTCGGTGCCGTACAGGATGGCGTCGAGGACCTTCTTGGGGAGCTCGCCGAAGGCCGTGTCGAGGCTGAACTTGAAGTGCTTGGCCAGGGCCTCGAAGCGGCTGCGGTTCCAGGCAGCCTCGGGGTTGTAGGGGATGCAGCCCCCCTCGTTGAAGGAGAGCGAGCTGTCGGGTATGACGAGGCCGGGGTCGAACTCGAGCTTTATCCCGAGCCCCGAGCAGTTGGGGCAGGCGCCCTGGGGGGCGTTGAAGGAGAAGAGGCGGGGCTCCATCTCGGGGAGGGAGATGCCGCACTCGGGACAGGCCCCCTTCTGCGAGAAGAACTCCTCGACAGGGGCGCCCGCATCGCCGCCCGCGGCCGACTCGCGCAGCGCGATCACCGTGCCCTCGGCTATGCCCAGGGCGGTCTCCACCGACTCGGCCAGGCGCTTGCGCGAGTCGTCGGAGAGCTTGAGCCTGTCGACCACTATCTCGATGCTGTGCTTCTTCTGCTTCTCGAGCTTGTACTCGCCCGCGCTGTCGGCGGCTATCTCGCGCATCTCGCCGTCTATCCTCGCCCGCACGAAGCCCTGCTTGGCGGCATCCTCTATGATCTTCTTGTGCTCGCCCTTCTGCGCGCGGATGACCGGGGCGAGGATCTGGAGCCTTGTCCCCTCGGGCCAGGAGAGGATGGTGTCGAGGATCTGGTCGACGCTCTGCTCGCGTATGACCCTGCCACACTTGGGACAGTGGGGTATGCCGATGCGAGCGTAGAGGAGACGGTAATAATCGTAGATTTCGGTGACCGTGCCCACTGTCGAGCGCGGATTGCGGTGGGTGGTCTTCTGCTCGATGGAGATGGCAGGGGACAGCCCCTCGATGTAGTCGACGTCGGGCTTGTCCATGCGTCCCAGGAACTGCCGGGCATAGGCCGAGAGGGATTCCACGTAGCGCCGCTGGCCCTCGGCGAAGAGGGTGTCGAAGGCGAGGGAGCTCTTGCCCGAGCCCGAAAGCCCCGAGATGACGATGAGCTTATTCCTTGGGAGCTCAAGATCTATGTTCTTGAGATTGTGCTCGCGGGCCCCTTTGATTATCAGCTTATCCATATTCCAACGAAGATAGCTCCCGGTCCCGGAACTCGACAAGTGGGGATACCTTAATTTATGTGTAGCTGTACGGACAAATTATGGAGGAAAAAGGCTTGATCTAACATCAATATGATATCATATTAATACTATAATGGAATCAGGAGGTGTCTGCATGAAAGACATGGTTGAGAGGAAGATGCCGAGGATCAATGGCTTCATAGCCTTGTTGCTTGTGCTCGTGGCAGGCTACGCGATGCTCAGGCTGTTCTGGGCCTCGGGGCCCGAGCTCCAGGAAGGCGGCCCCGGATCGTACTTCAGGTGGGGCCTGATCCTTGCCATCCTCATCGGCATCGCGTCGCGCGGCTTCTTCGTTGTCCAGCCCAACGAGGCCAAGACTTCCACCTTCTTCGGCCGCTATGCGGGCTCGGTGCGGGAGAGCGGCTTTTCCTGGACCAACCCCTTCGTCAAGCGCAGGAGCGTGTCGCTCAGGGCCAAGAACTTCGGCTCGCAGATACTCAAGGTCAACGACGCCCTGGGCAACCCCATCGAGATAGGGGCGATAGTGGTCTGGAGGGTGACCGACTCGGCCAAGGCCCTCTTCAACGTCGAGGACTATCAAAGCTTCGTGACAGTGCAGAGCGAGACGGCGCTGCGCGTCCTCGCGGGCCGCTTTCCCTACGACTCCGGGAGCGAGGAGCAGGGCAAGTTCTCCCTTAGGGCCAACCAGGATGAGGTGGCCAAGGAGCTCAAGCAGGAGCTCCACTCCCGCCTCGAGGTGGCGGGGATCACCATTGACGACGCGCGGCTCTCCCACCTGGCCTACGCCCCCGAGATAGCCCAGGCCATGCTCAGGCGGCAGCAGGCCGCCGCGGTGATAGCCGCGCGCAGGCTCATAGTCGACGGGGCTGTGGGCATGGTCAAGCTCGCCCTCGACGACCTCGAGAGCCAGGGCGTCGTCAAGCTCGACAACGAGCGCAGGGCTGCCATGGTCAACAACCTCCTGGTAGCCCTGGTCTCCGAGAGCCAGTCCCAGCCCGTGATAAACACCGGGACCCTCTACTCCTGACGGGCCTGGGATGGAGGAAAAGAAGCGCTTCCTCCTCAGGCTCGATCCTGCCGACTATGCGGCCCTGGAAAAATGGTCGGCGGACGAGCTGCGGAGCGTCAACTCACAGATTGAATTCCTGCTCAAGGAGGCCCTGAGGCGCGCGGGCCGCCTCAAGGGGGGCGAGGCCTGAAGCGGGCCTGCCGCAGAGGGCGAGCATCCTCGTGAAGGAGGCGGGGCCCTGCCGGCGGTAGGAGCCTAGCCGGGCATCGCAGCTCGTGCAGGCCTCCACCGAGAGCAGGGCGCCCAGGCCCAGTCCCTCGGCCAGTGCTATGTTGGCCGCGCGCAGGTCCAGGCGCCACGAGGCCCCCAGCCTCGAGACGCAGGCTTCGCCGAACTCGGAGGCGAAGGCCAGGGCCCTCTCCTCGGGGACATCGTAGCAGCAGGGGCCAATGGCCGGGCCGAGGATCGCTGCCATAGAGGCAGCCCTCGAGCCGAAGCGCCTGCGCAGCTCGTGGACAGCGGCAGCCAGTATGCCCGTGCCGCGCCAGCCCGAGTGGAGGAGGCCGAAGGCGCCGGAATCGCTGTCGAGGAGCCATATGGGCATGCAGTCCGCCACTGTGATGCTCGCCGCGAGGCTCGCATCCTGAAGCAGAAGGCCGTCCGCTCCCTCGGCCTGGGCCTCCCCCACCCTGTCGGCGAAGTGGACCCTGCGCGAGTGGACGAGGTGGAGACCCAGGACACGGGAGGGGTCGAAGCCCAGCGAGCGCAGGAAGGCTTCCCTGTTCGCCATGCAGCCCGGCTCCCCGTATTTCATGTCCCCAGCCGAGGCGTAGGAGAGGAGGGCGCGCGGCCCCCCCTCGGCCTGGCCTGGGAAGGCAAGGCTCAGGCTGGCTGGGCTTCCCGGGGGAAGGCTGAGTGTCGAGAGAAGCACTCTTTAGTCGCTCCGATCGAAGTTGAGCCCCGAGAGGCCCGAGAGGAGGGTTGCGGCCCTCTCGCAGCGGGCCTTGGCCCGCTCGAGGCCCCGTATGAACTCCTTGTTGAACTTGCCGTTGATGTAGGAGAGGTTGGCCAGGGAATCGAAGCGCCCCCCCGCCTCGCCCTTGAGGAAGCCCTGGATGAGCTGGGTCATGATCCTGAGCGAGCCGCCCACCTTCAAGAGGAGGAAGGTAGCCTCCTCCTCGGCGAGCCTGCTCACCGCTCCCAGGCGCCGGCTCCTCGTCCCCACCGCCCCCATGTCGGTCATGGCGAGGTGCCAGGCCAGGCCCAGCTCGCCCTGGGGGCCCAGCTTGGCATCGAAGGCCGAGAGGAGCTCGGGCAGGCGGAGGAGGCTGTCGTAGGCATCCGTGAACTCGACACGGTTGTCCTTGCGGTAGAAGTCGCCGTCGACAAGGACCGAGTTGAGGGGCCTGTTGAGCTCGCGTATGAAGGGGCCGCGGTAGAAGGCGTCGAGGAAGACGAGGGCCATCTGGAAGCGCACGCCCGGGCCCTCCTCGCTCTCCGCCTGGGAGATGTGGGCGAAGCCGCCGGGGCCGGGCTGGCCCACGAACTCGGAGATCTCCTCTACGAGGGCCTTTATGCGCAGCTCCTCCTTCCAGGCCTCGAAGGCCAGGTCTATGCGCTCGCGCCAGTAGGCCTTGTAGGTCACGAACCAGTCCTCGCCGCCGGGCAGGTCCCGGGGCAGGTAGGCCGGGTCGGCCGCGACGAGGCGGAGGAGGTCGCCCATGGGCACCCGAGAGTTGAAGGCGCGGATCCTCGTGAGCGAGGCCTCCGCCCGCGCGACGTTGGCGCTCATCGCGGCCCCCGCGCTGTCGCTGTCCCTGCCCAGGGTCTCCCTGTCGGCGAAGAGGAAGATGGCCTGGATGAGCTCGGTAGAGGGAGGCTCGGACATGGAGAAGAGTATGTCGCCCAGCTCGAGGAAGAGCTCGCGCAGTTCGAAGAAGGAGGCGGAGACTGTGGTGTCCTGGTAGGCCCCGGGCTTGAAGCAGGCCAGGAGGCGGTCGAAGAGGAAGCCTGAGAGGCGCTTGAGGAAGAGGACGCTGCGCAGGTCCTGGTACATCGAGCGCCTGCCCCGCTCGGAGAGCTCGGAGAAGGCCTGGTTGAAGGCGGCGATGGCTGCGCTGCGGACCGAGGACTCGTCTGCCGAGCCCCTCGTCTCCATGAGGCCCGTCGCTATGGTGGCGGGGGAGGCTTCGGTGAGGAGGCGCTCGTGGGTCTCGGGGATCTCGATGGAGGCCAGAAAGCCGTAGAAAGCCGCCTTGTCCTTCTCGATGCTGCGGTCAAGGGCGTCGTAGAAGAAGCGGGCAGCGTCGCGGAGAGCGCGCAGCTCCTCGGCGAAGCTCTGGAGGACGAGCTCCCTGCGCCTGTCTATGAGTCCCATGTGCTTGAGCTCGACGCGGCGGGAAATCGCCTTGAGCTCGTCCTCGCGCAGGAGCTCGTCGGGGCTCTTGCCGCTGATGAGGCCGCGGAAGAACATCACGAGCCTGGTGATGATGCCCATCTCCTCGAGCTTGGTGGACACGAAGGCCGAGGCCGCAGGGGCGGCGGAGGGCGGGTAGAGGGGCTCGGTGGAGACGTGGGCACCCATCTTGATGCGCTCGAGCAGGGCGCTCCGCTCCAGCGAGGAGAGGGGGGCGACGAGGTTATCGAAGGCCGAGGATGCCATGCTACCTATAGCCTATCTGAGGCAGGGGGAGAATGCAACGCCGCATAAGCCTTAGAGTATCGCAATGCGCTGCGGCTTCCCGCTTAGGGGGTGGGTGAAATCGAGGGCCACCGCATAGAGGCGCAGTCGCCCATCGGGCCCACCTCCATAGAGGGGGTCCCCGGCTATGGGAAGGCCTATCCATGCCAGCTGCGCCCGGATCTGGTGCCTGAAGCCACGGGATATCCTGAGCCTGAGCTCCAGGGCCCAGGCCTTCCCCGCGCCGGGGCGATGCGCGGCATCCAGTACTTCGCTGTGGTACAGGGGGGGTGAGCCTTCCTTGGCGCCAGCCTCGCCCAGACAGGCTACGCGGGAGCCCCGGAGCCCAAAGGGACGGAAGGCCGAGATTATGCGCGCAGGCGAAGCGCCCTCCCGCCTTCCTGCCTCGAGGAGGGCGGACAGGGCTCCGGCGTCCAGCCTGCGCCGCGCGGCAGCCCAGAGCCCGCCGTCCACGCCCGAGGGAAGGCCCTCCGCAGGCCTCGAGCCCTCGGGCTGGGGGGAGCTCGAGACTGTCGAGAGGGCGAGGTACTCCTTGCTGAAGAGCCCCCGGCCCTGCTGCTCGAGGAGGCCCGCAAAGGCCCCTGCCTCGAGGGCGAAGAGGACGAGGCCCGAGGTCTCGTAGTCCAGGCGATGGAGAAGGCCCCCCTCGGCGGGCTTCCGGCCGGCCCCCCCGAGCCTCGCCGCGGGGAAGCGCTCGAAGGTCCAGGCGCAGAGATCGAGCTCGCCAAGGCCAGGGGCGCTGTGCATGCGCGGGGGCTTGTAGACGGCGACGAGGCTCGCGTCCTCGTAGACGACCCGGGGCTCGCCGCCCTCGATGCCCGTGAAATCCATGCCTAGTTATATCCGGGAGGCGGCTAAGGGGGGAAGCTCATCGAGCCGATACTCAAATGCGGGGGCATAGAAGCGTGAGACTCGAGGGACAAAAGAGGAAATTCTGCGCTCCTGCCGACAGGTCCGAAGGCAGGCTGGCCGATCTCGCCAAGCGGGGCTCCCTGCTCTGGAAGGACATAGCCCGCTCGAACCTCGTGGGCATCTTCGGCGCCTTCGCGGCGGCGGTCCTCGTCTCTGCGGTGCTGGTCTGGCTCATCGAGAGGAAGCCCGGCGACGGCATGTTCCAAAGCCTCTTCGACGGCATCTGGTGGTCGGTCGTCACCCTCGCCACGGTGGGCTACGGGGACAAGTTCCCCGTCACGATCTGGGGCAGGATAGCGGGGATAGCCACCATCCTGTCGGGGATCGTGATCACTTCATTGATATCGGGAACTGTCGCCTCGATCTTCGTCGAGCGCAGGATACGGGAGGGAAAGGGATTGCAGGACCTCAGGCTCAAGAATCACCTCGTGGTGTGCGGCTGGAACCCCAACGCCGAGAGCGTCCTCGCCGACCTCGCGGCCATGGAGTCCGAGGCCAAGGCTCCCATAGTACTGGTCAACTGGATGGAGCCCGAGGCCTTCGACGCCGAGAAGGCGCGCTTCCCCTCCCTCGACCTGCGCTTCGTGCGCGGTGACTTCGCCCACGAGGCCGTGCTCAAGCGCGCCTCTGCCTCGAGCGCCAAGGCCTGCATAGTCGTGCCCGACGCCTCGGGGGAGAACAGCCTCTCCAACGCCGACGAGAGGACCATACTCTGCTGCCTCGCCATCCGCTCCCTCAACCCCGACATGGAGGTGAGCGCCGAGATCCTCCACCCCGAGAGCGAGCAGCACCTGGCGAGGACGAAGGTCGACAACATAGTGGTGGGCGGCGAGTACTCGGGCTTTGTCCTCTCCTCGGCCTCGGCCTCGAAGGGGCTGCCCAGGGCAGCCCGCCGCCTCGTGTCCCCGGGCCAGGGGCCCAAGCTCAAGGAGATCCCCCTCCCCCCGAACCTCGTGGGCAAGAGCTTC
>Ga0316217_10006651_pt1 | contig 11335 bp, 1 predicted proteins | sample 1anoAmetaG_FD_203633 | JGI IMG/M metagenome (GOLD analysis project Ga0316217, IMG submission 203633) | Freshwater microbial communities from Trout Bog Lake, Wisconsin, USA - 1anoA | ecosystem: Environmental > Aquatic > Freshwater > Lake > Hypolimnion/Profundal zone | place: USA: Wisconsin... | reverse complement strand
AGGAACTAGTATAAATTTTGCTGGCTTCAAAGAATTGGCAAAAGGTCACTTGCGTTGTTCGGAAGAGGTTAGAAGAGTGGGAAAACCTGCCGGGAAAATAGAAACTGGAAGTTGAAATCCATGAAGATCTGGACGTTTACTTCAAACAGGAGAACAATAAGTATGTCGGATATGATACTGTTTTCAGTTCTTTCGGATCTCTGATGAAGCACGGCGAAGATTTATTTGTCAAAGTAGACAAAACCTATCCACTCTATGTGGCAGATATCGCCATCAAAAATAGTAGGCCTTCCTCTATTTAGAAATACCACATTACATACTCGTATCTTCAGGCAAGGCTGATCCAAACAGCTGGTTTATGTACCTAAGGGTCAAGGGTGAGGCTGAGGAGTAGTTGAAAGCCAAAAAAATGAACTGGCTGACCATTTCTAAGCCTGGGGTTTTGATCAATAGAAAAGATCCTCGAACTCTTTAAAAAGTGTTCGGAGTATGTCCGTGTGTGCTCAAAATTTAAGCTAAACAATGTGCTGAAGCCCTAAGGATAACTGCAGAAAAATATAACACAGAATCATATAATTCGAGATAAAAAGTATATTTACTGTAAAATGGGGAAATGCTCGAAATGGTAAATAAATGATTGGACATTGTTTCGTAAGCCAACATCAGCTACTGTATACATTAAATATCTAATTATGATTGCTCCCCAAAATGATTTTATAGATATTGGTCTTTTCGGGAAGTCTCATTAAGCTTCAAACGATGCAGCATATTGGTAAGTTACTTCTCATAATAATTAGCTATGAAAAATATAAGTATCGATGCACAATTCCTGTTATTTTTCTAGTTTGTCAGCAAATACTTATCATGTTTGTATCACCTAAAACCGGTCAAACTCGTTCTTGCTAGGCGAAGAAGAAGGCGCATAAAGTTTGTGCTGCTCTCTGTTAGAAATAGACAATTTTGATGAATTTTTGGCCAATATTTCATCAAATATTATGATGTTACTTCAACTATAAATGATACTAAAAGAAGGCACTATGCGTTGGTTTACTGCTATCCAATATGGGATTGCGTTCTAAGAGCATTTTAACTAAGAAAAGTTCAAAGATAGAAAGAAAATTCAAAATTATTCGAAGGATCAATCTTAAGAAAAAGTTATACAAATATGAAATTTGCAGCTGTTTTGAAGATTACAAATGGTTACAAAATGCGCCAATAATGAACTTATTTTTAATAAAGATTAAGTTGGGAATATGAGCTATTTAAAATAAAAAATGCAAGTTAAGCCTAAACCAGAAAGCAGACTTTCATAGTCAAGATAAATCAATATGATTTACATAAGCTAATATATGAGCTAACTCACCCTTCATGACTAGCAACTAAACTAGATGACAATCCTAAGCCAGTAGCTAACTAAAGTTGTGTAGACCATTTTGGAACAGAAACATTAACACTTATAAACTAGCATTATTCAAAGTCTGTTCAGACTTATCTAGAGTTAGTAATCTATCGTGGAAGCTATTTGTCCTGAGATATTGGAGACACTGCAGCAAATACGACAAAAAGATTTATTGTAGATGCTGATCTAAGAAATAAAGTGCGGAGTATGCTCTCCAAAATATAACTAGTTCTATTTTAGCCATTACGATAAGCTGTTGAACTTAATACTTTGGTATAAATAGAAAGCTTTCAGCTGTCTTTAGGATTATATTAGCTTTTTCAAATTAAATGAAGCTTTATTCAGAAGCCATATCACACGGTCGATTGACAGCTTATGGAGTGATTCCATCAAAAAAACTATAAGACATAGTCAAGAGAAGGCTTAAAATTGCCTTTAATAGTTTGAAATATAAGATGTGGCGAACCATGTGGTGAGTAGTTAGAAAATCTAAGAATCAAGGGAAATTCGTAAGAGGATTGAGAAATAGATAAGAAGCTAGCTACATTTTTATTAGATTTCATTCGAGCTGATGAAACTGTACTCAAGTACTGCCGAAAATGAAAAGAATGTCAGTATTTTCTATTAAAGGCATATCAAGCCAGCCTCCGCCAATGACCTGATTATAGTCGCTAAAATCGTTGAGCAAACTTTTGATTACTGTAGTAGCAAGTTATCATCCTTTCTGCATGCCAGACTAATTCTGCCGATCAAAAACAGACTAGGAAATGCTTATACGTTTAGTCTCAAGCCTAGAAATCAAGCTTAGCTTCGGTTTTAGGATACCTAAAAGAAAATAACTCATTTTTCTCAATTTCTCTGGACCGCTGGCAAACCTCAACCTTAATTTGAAAGCTCTCCGCTAAAGCCTACCTAACCTAATATTTCACCATTGAAAAAGAGTGTAAATATTTTTAATATCAAACAATTTGAGGAACCTTTTGGTGAAACTAATCAAGAAAATGTAAAAACTGTCTAATAGTTAGAACGAATCTTGCTTTCTTTGAAAATAGCTGATAAATCTCCAAGTAGAATTGCTTAATAAAGCATTATTAGAGCAGCTATGTTAGAAAATGTCAAAAACGTAAAGATAAAAAACTTGATCGGATGCGCGTAAGGCAAGAAAAAGATGGTAGATACCTTGATAGAAGTGAGCTGTTAATATCCCGAGCTAGTTAATGCCTCATTTTAGAACAGCCTTGTATATTGTAGTATGTAGTAGTTGCCTCAAAAACTAAAGCTGCATTTCAAAGGCAGCAGAGTCTAAATCAAGAATGAATACTAGAAATGCCGGCAAAGGCACTTGAGAAGGTTCAAAGGGCTATATGATTTATTCAAAATTGAGTGATTAATTATATTATGAAGCAGTTCTGAAACCAAATGCATCTTGTATCAGCAGCAATTCTTTTTCTTTTCGCTGGCATCTATTTTAGACTTGATCATTGCAGCTGGCTTGATATCTCCTCCTTTAACTCCGATTGACTACCTCAAAAACAAGTTACTTGTTCTAGCGGGATTTCATTTTTTTCTACTTTCGACAGAATGGCCTCACTTATTAGTTCAAAAGTTTGATTCACTTTTGGAATATCTCGCGCACTGATCTAAACAAATGTCAGCCTATACTATTCAGCCATCTTCTGGCCTTCTTAGTAGCTGACTGCTCTTTATTCTTACAGATCACTTTTGTTAGCGACTAGAAGTATTTGCATGTGGGCATTTCCGTTAGCCTTAACTTATTCTAGCCAGTTTTTGACATGTTAAAAGGTTTATCTCCTAAAACAACAAAAAATTACCTCGTGATGTCATAAACTAAAAGCGCCCCGATTGCACTACGATAGTAGGAACGAGTGATAGACCTAAAACTTTACTGCCCGGCCGTATCCCATATCTGCAGCTTTATAGTTTTGTCTTTGAGGTTTATATTTTTCGACCCGAACTCTACGCCAATAGTGACATCATGGCCGGTTTTGGTTTTATTGGAGATGAACTGGAGTACGATGCATGATTTGCCTACACCTAGGTTACTGTCAATCTACCTGTGTCTCCGATTACTATGAATTTGAACAGATAATGATATGAATTCATTTGATAATAAAGTCTGAGCCTAGACTACGCTATACCGCAGCTTTCAAAGAGCTAGAACTAAATGTATTAGTGATCATTTCAAACCCTTGGCCAGCTTTTTTGCCTTGCAGATATTTTTCATGCATCTTTTCAGACTACTCCTGGGGTTGCCTATCAGTTCTAGGTACTATTCGTTCATAAGCTATGCATAGAAATTTGATTTCTACTGGCTTTTCTCGGCTTTCTTCTACTACTTCATCACTTCCATCATCACTGACTTGTTTTTTGACAGGCTGTATTTTTAGTTACAATATAGCATTTGCTAAGGCTCTTTGCGTGTCTTATCTTTCACCGATTCTTGTGATTGGATAACATTAACATTAACTGGCAACTCCTTTAGCTGCTTAGAACCGGCTGGCATCTATTTCTGTTCCTATTTCCCAAAAAGGTTTTTCATGATTTTAGCATCAGCTTTGAGTCTCCGCTCTGAAGTTGAGTTTTATTTGCCGAGGTACTTCTTGTAAAGACTCTTGATATATTCGTTCTCGTCTAGATTTTTACTCAGTATTTTTTGATTACTGAAATCATACTCAACTTTAGGATACTCCTTGCTTTGCTTGGTGCTGGATTGAATGTTATCATTCATTTTCGTTGATGATCCAAAGTATTCCACATTTCTCAATTATTTTGTTCCCTTCAGGTTTCGAGCTGAGCTGGAACGCTCTTTAAGTTCCTTGCTTTTGCGTTAAGTGAACTGTTGTAGGTTCATGTGCCTAACGAATGTATAATAATTAATTAATGAATGAATGAACTATCATTGAAGGCCTGCATCTTTATGAAAGTGGCCTAAGGGTAAAGGGATTTCTAAGCCCTATGGTTACTAGGAACTCTCTTAACTGAACACGTTCCTAGGTAAAGATTCAGATTAAAGTTCAAAGGTAACATTTTTGAGAACTTCCATCTCAGGATTTCCCAACTTCTTTCTATTTTCGCCTTGTTCTCGCCATTGGCGGTCATTACTTGGTTAGTGTATAATAATAGTATATAATAGATTGATATCATCAGATCATTCTGATATTGGAGATTATTATGCTGAAGGTGAACCTGCCTTCTTCCTCCTATTCAGTACCCTCGGAATCTATTTACTCTATGCGGTTGAACAGAAGGCTGCCAATAAAATCTATCCCCTATACACCGCGCTATGAAAATATCCATTAGATTTCAGAATCATCTTCCTTGACGTTCTCAGGCACGATTATCGTTTAGGGCTAGATGCGTCTAAATTATTTCTTGGAGGCTTTCGGGACGTTGAGTTTGTGGATTTAAGTTATTTTCTGCCTGCAGACAGGACAGGTGTTCTTTACCTTTGACCACTAGACGATGCAGTTGAAGCAGTAGGAGTGAGTGCACTGTATTCTTCCAATCTCATGTGAGCAAACAAGCATGCAGATCACGCACTGAACCTGAGAAGCTCTCTTTCTTGTAATCATTGCGAAGCCTCTGATTATCTCGCTTTTCGGCAGGCGCGCCCTAAATGCTGCCGATCTGATACATCTGGATGAAAACAAACAAGACTTTGTAGATAGTTTATTTCTTTAAACCCTTTTCATGCGTCAATTTACTATTTCAAGAACCTTTTTTATTACCCTGTTTCTGTGTTTAATAAATGGAGTACTAGTACTTTAGTAATTATTTAATGTATGGTGAAAACTTTTATTTCATTCTTGGCTAAAAAGTAATTGATGGTGTCAACATTTGGATTTTTCATTCCGATTGATTATTTTCCTAAGTTTTGAAGCAAATTCTATCTATAAGCTCTACATAGAGTAGACCAGCTGAGAGTTTTTAGCTATAAAATAAGGCTCTTTAAGTAAAGCAACGTTGATTTTTTGAGATTACGTACCTTTGAATCATTTTTTGGCATTCATTAGTGAATATCTTCCCATATATTCAAAAGTTAGGTTGCATGTAAACTCTCCATAACCACTCCATCTGCAATAGAAAAGTAGAAAAAGTTCCTATATAGCTAATTTGTGTATGATTAACTCATAAAACTTTGGTCAAAGTGCTTTTAGCTCTGATTAGATTATCTCGCCTCGCTAGAAGTTGCCACTATTAGAGCCAAAAATGAACAAAATGGCTTGAAGGCTTTAGTCTTCAAGTTTTGTTTAGCTAAGATGACTGATAAGAGCTTGGTTTATTCGTTTACTATTTCTGAGCATGTTTTTACTATCATCTAATATATAAAAAATCGTATTTTTTTAAAAATGAATCCAACAAAACAACTACGGTAACCACAAATTTTGGGGTTTGAGGCGAAATCAATAGCTGATTCAATCTTCCCTACCCTTTAAAGCAGTCACAATTCCTCAAAAGCTGATGTTGGTTTTTTCCAAAGAGATTATTGATGATAGCGGCAAGGAATAGCCCGACATTATATTTTTATTAATTCCTGATCATATTCTGTTATAATCTCTCCAAAACAATCTACACCATCGAAGATAGATAAATTTGATTGAAATAATAAATGAACATACTTATCAGCACTTTACTGTCCTATCCTTTTCAGTTGTATCCATCCATAATATCCAATGTGTCTCCTGAGTATTTATTTAGCAGCTAGGGGCTTTAGTCATCAAGAACTTCAATCTTGGAATTCAGGTCGTAAGAGGGAACGCATGGTCGCACCTTTTTGATACGTTTACAGATTGATGCCACATCCTCTAAGAAAACGTGCCTCTTTTTTGAGTTAATTACAACTGTGAAAAACTTTTTAGCCATTGATTTTGGTTTAACTATTGAACTAATATAAGCAAACGAGATAAAATCTGATGCTTATAAATTCTGAAAAATAAATTTTGTTCAATTCCATCGCCAGAAAACGTCTCAAAATTTTCTCAGCCCTGTGTGATGTACTGAACAACCTGGTTTTTATTATTTTTAAACCTTATTTTCTTTGAGCCTCAACTTAAACGACTTATAACGAAAATGAATCAAAATCAAGAAACGGTAACTCCAGGTTCTTATTGGGCGTGTCCGTTCGTCGATTTCAGATTCTACTTGGTGTCTTAAATATCGATTTCGGGAGGCATCTGAATGATGTCATAGTTCTCTGATTTGTTGGCTTTGAAGGGCTGCACTCTTGACACTTAAAAATAAAAGTAGGGGAAGATTAAGACTTCCTCCTCTTCAAAACGACTCATCTCTTTAGGTATTATCAAATACTCATGAGGAAGTCCTTTCTTTAACGCGATCGTGTACTGATATCTTCCGAATGCTTTTGTTACTTCCTTGCTCAGTGCAGTGCTAGTGAAACCTCGCCAATACACTCGAGCTTTCTAGACCATTGTAGGGTCTGGGGCGTCGATTCCTCGAAAAAGAAGGCCGATGTTCCGATTTGCTAGACTGGAGTTCTATTTGCTGAACATTTTGAGCTAGTTTTTGATGAGAGCTATGATGGGAGCAAGTTTTTGATACTAATTTTTTCTGAGTGAATTGTTGACAAGCTTATAGGCATAGTTTCCTGTGTAAAGATAAACAAAGCATTTGAGCGCAGAATACTTCTAATTCTTAAATTTAGCCTAGACCTATTAGCGTTCTCTTAGATCTGCCAGCTAATTGAACAGGAAAGATAGCACATTGGTGGTTGAAAGCTAGTTTCCTTTGATCGAGCTGTTGAGGATTTAGATATAGCTTTCATATTACTTTTTGTCAGTTGTGGCGAAGACTAGCTCATCTTTGCTTTTTAGCAGCTTCTTGGCTTTAGCATTGGGCATCATTACTCCCTATAGTTGATTTGAAAAATAATGAATGTGAGGATCAAAGGTGATCGCATCTATCATTTACTTTTTGCTTAGCAGAGGATCAATGGGTTAGCCGGTGGGGTCTGGAATGTTTGCTACGACCCTCGCAGCTACTTCCGTTGCACAGCAATATTGAGCTCCCATTAGTTTTTATTAATTATAAGGAAATTATTCAAAAAAATAAATTTAACATAGGCTGAAACCTCTTCTTGCTTGAATGTGACATCTAATAAAGAAATGACAAATCCGATGGTAAGTTATTTTTGAATTTATGCCCTAAATTCCTTCAAACATAGATTTGATTTGATATTTGGCTTTCAACTTGTACAAATATACGTGTTCGAATGGTGAAACACGAGTAGGACTAAAGGATGATTAGTTTTATTATTTTAAAACTGCTTTCTTAATAAATAAATGAAAGAGAAGTATTACTTTAGATTTCTATTCAATCACATTACCCTTTAAAATCAGATTTAAAAGGACCTTTAAGCCTAAACCCAATTCCAGATAGAACTGTACAAAAGTATAACTGCTTCAATTCAGATAAGAAACTTATTGGCAACACTTCCAATATCTAGCGCAGACTTGACCAAAATGGACAAATAACACTTGTGAATGAAATGGTTAAGTTCACTACCTTTTTCACAGAAGGTGAGAAAAATTCCGACGTTTGCTAGCTAAGATTGGTCTAGATATATCCCGGAGGATAAAGATTGATAGGCAGCTACTAATTTGCTCTTATAAACTATATTATTGCGAGGAAGGAACTTTACAGAAGCTGCATTTAGATGGTGATAGAAATTGCTTAGAATTTCAAAATTGACTATGCCGTTTATCTTGAAACAACTCTTTAAGCTCTGTCAAAAATCATCCAAGAGCACTAAACCGCCAAAAAGCTTGAAATCTTTGAAAAAAACTATGAAGAGCCTACTTTTTTACCTGAATAAATTGGTCAACCTGAAAATAAAGACAATAAAAACAAGATCACACATGATTTATACAGCCCATTGATTATTCATCAGCGGTACTGGTCTCCAAATAGGGGTAGAAGATAAGCTGAGGAAGCTGCTTAGCTAAAGGAATAAAGTCAGCATGCAGCACAGTAGTATAAGAAATCATCTTCTGGCTAAAAGAAAAAGCATATGACCAAAAAATTCTCAACTCTCAGTGACAATAGCAACAACTTGATAATGAGACAGCGGTTTTCTCAAAAATAAAAGCTTATATCAAATCAAATGTAAAATTAAGTGGATTGTTTAAAGTAAAATGAAGATCCTGATCCTGGATATAAAGAGCTTTACTAAGTTATTGGCAATGATTCGAAGATTACGTCTTCTCTCATCATTGAAGAACACAAACATACTGAGGAAACCTAAACAAGCTAAGGAAATTCTTCAAAAATTTAGAGTAGTAATCGAATACGGACTATTCTAAATAAAATTGGGTTAAAGGCGATTCTCATGGTCATCATTTTTATAGGTTTGCTAAGTTTTACTGTTTACGATCACGTAAAGAAGACCTCCCGAAGAGAAAAAGTGATGAAGAAGCAAAAATCAGGCAAAAGAATTCGAAAGATATGAGATATTGATTTATTTATTTCATAATAACTATTAATCTTGGTAATATGGAATTAGATTGGAGCTTGCCGAAGCTGAAATAGTCGCCAGCTTACATCTCCTTTTCTCCTGAACCTATAGAACTATCTTAAAATTTTCTAAATCCCTTCCTAGGCTATACGAATTGCCCGATCATAGGGAGGTACAATAGAGGATAGTATCGCATAGGAGAAACTTTATTCCAGTTGGAGTTTAAGTGTGAGTACGACGAGAATACGAATAGATACATGTGCGGAAACAAGCAGATAAGGATTCCTTAATACATGCACCATAATCTTAGAAACATCCCTTAAGTCATTATAAACAATAAGGCGGCAGGAATAAAAAATTCACCTGAAGTACTACCTTAAAAATATCCGGTGAGAAAGTAAGTTAGCGTTTATTGGATTGTAAGTTTTGGAGAAATTGGAAGAGGTAAATCTATAGTTATAAAGATTTTCTGAACTATCTCAATCATATGTATATCTTAGCATGTACTCTCTTTCTTGAAGAGAGATTCCAAAGGATGCTTCACTATCTGCCTATTTACGCCTTTTTACCTCAAAATAGCGGCTTGATGAAGATTGAAGTCGAAAGAGGACTCAACTTTAATAACTACCGAGGTTAGTATATGTCATTTCATCTCAACAAAGGAGCGCCTGCATTTAGTCCCAACAATATGAGGCTTGGTGTTTAGGGAGGCAAAAATGTGACAAGCAACCAACCCTCCAAAAAAAAGTACAAGCTCAAACAAACAAGTTAGGAAGCTTAATTAGCCAGAATGCAGCAAGTGATCATTGAAAAATAAGCGCAAATTGCAGGAAAGATTATAAAAAATTAAGATTTCACTAAGAAAGAGATCATTAAAAAATAAGAGTAATAGTTTGTCTTAAATTGGAATTAAATAGAAAGTAACAGTGAAAGCTACAAAAATGAGAAGAAATATTAGCCTAAGACGTAGGAGAACAAAAAATAAGTCAACAAGCATCAAGGATTCATCCACTTTTACACATCTGTTCTGCTAGAAAAAGATTATCGTGTTTATTATCATTGGCACATCTAGGACAAACTGAAAGAGGAACTAATCAAAGATGTTTGGAAGCACAGTGCTAGTTTGTAAGAATTCGTCGAAAAATACTCAAGCTTCTTAGGAAAAGACCCAATTCTGCAGTAAATCAAAGGGCTTTTATTTTGCAATTGATGATTTTGAATAAGATTATTGCTAACTGATAAAATTTAACTTTTTTGTAAAAATGCTGAACAACCCCTTCAACAAACCCAACCCTTTCAAAGCGGGTTATTATGAAAGTGTTAAACCCTATCATGTTCCCAGCATGAGTACAAAAGATTTTAGTCATATCGCTCATAATAATTCTGTTAGGCATCAGTACTCTCAAGTAAGCAATAATTGGAGCTTCAATCAAAACAATTTAACAAGGAAGGTCGATTTCAGTAGAAAAAACGAACTAAAATCGAGCCAAGTTACATAATTTCAACTGCGCATGCGAACAAGTACTGTCTTTACTCTACCTAATAACCAAAGCAGAGTCGCATAATTTCATGAAGGAAAAATCGAAAACCCATTTCATAGAAAGAACTTACTTGTGAATAAATAAGCAGTAAATAGTCAAATTTAGGCTGATTTGAGTATATACAGAAACAGAACAACCAATAGTGCTTACTAGTCTTCGGCGGGAAGACCTTCCTATGGTTATGGCATGAGTAAAGTAGAAGAAAGCCCCATGGTAAGGGAAAAAATTTCAAATTATATATATGAATAGGATTATAGATAGGTAAGATAAATAGTAATACCTTAAGTTTATGTGGAACCTTATAATCCTTATCTTTACCCTAAGGCTTCTTAAAGGACCGAAAGAGATAGCAATCCCTAAAAATAAGTGTTGGCTCCTAAAACTTTATAGTACAGAAAAAAAACTTTTTATTTGAATACTCCAGTAACCAAATGATATGACCTGTTATTATAGTTGTTACTAACATCATTTCTCTCCAACAACATAGGAAGAAAGTTTAGACTAGTTTCCTTTGAACAGTTAGCTCAGCAAATATCGATTGCTTACGTCTATTTTATAGTCAATTGGGTTTGTTATTGTATTGTAGATGTCAACCTCGTTTTTCACGTATCCCCGATTCTTAAACTGGTTCAGCTAAGAAGCTTTCAGATTCCTATTCTGGCTCATTTGCTATTGCAGCTAATTTCTGAGCTTTTATTTTTTCTGTAAATTTAGCACGGTTTCTGCCTTTAGTTGTTCCTTCATTAGCTCATCTTGATGCAACATAGCTTGTCTTTCTGTTTCAGCTTTAGCTTTCTCTCTTTTCTTCAACTACTAGTGATAACTAATGTACTAGAGGCTACAGTTATCTCTAAATTTGCTAACGTTGCTAAAATACTAGATTAAAGCTGAATTACTTCTTTA
>Ga0316217_10006650_pt1 | contig 11335 bp, 11 predicted proteins | sample 1anoAmetaG_FD_203633 | JGI IMG/M metagenome (GOLD analysis project Ga0316217, IMG submission 203633) | Freshwater microbial communities from Trout Bog Lake, Wisconsin, USA - 1anoA | ecosystem: Environmental > Aquatic > Freshwater > Lake > Hypolimnion/Profundal zone | place: USA: Wisconsin... | reverse complement strand
ATAAATTCCAAAATAACACCTGGAAAAAGTGACTAAAAGCCCAAAAGTGGCATCAAAAAACTCGAATCTCTTAACGGCCAGCCTTAGCAAAGAGTTAGTAAAATACAGGCCTCAGAGAACAGAGAACCTGTGGACAACAAAGTAGTGAGCTAGCTAGGAAAATACTTTTAAAAAGTTGAAGAAAGGTCAAAAAGTCCAATCAGTGGCGGTTTTAAGAAAATAGGATGTATTTATCTTGCTATTTAGAATCTTTGTCCAGATAAAAGTCTAAGAATAGCACTATAAGAAGCAAAGTGAGCCCTCTAAACAAATCAAACTTCAACAAATCTATTAACTCTCTCAAATAAAGTAAAATTGCTGCAATCTTTACAAATCCTCCTAATTTGAATCCTCCTTCGAGACATTATGAAGGTCATTAGATTCTATAAAACTAGGCCATAAACTATCTTTTGACCAAGATTGATAAAAATCAAGGCCATCGTCGTTTCAAAACTGCCAACTTTAAAGGCAAAAGCTCTCTTTTCTAGAACTAGCATTTGCAAATAGGCTACAAATCAGAGGCCATTTATGAAGAAATAAGCGGTTTTAGAGTTTTGTTGAAAATCTAGCTGTTTTTCGGCAATTTAACCGATTCTAACATTCGCAACATCTCAGCAGACTTCAAAGGAGATCAAAGTATCAATACCTTTATGTAGATATCTTACTGTATGCTAACCCTCGTACTATAGATAGTGCTATTGTCAAAGGCTAACAAAGCAAACTCTAGCTGATCATTATCCCTTTAAAACCCTAATTCCCCCTCTTGACAGCACAAATAAGGTATGATGTCGACGGAAACAGTCAGCAGTTTCAACTAATTGTTCCCAACTCTGCCTTGAAGTTTTCACATTTTATGGAGGTTCCCAAAGACGAGTTTCTTAGTCGATGGAGTTCAGCTTAGCTCTACAAAACAACAGAGTTTTAGCTTTCTCACTATTTGCCACCAGACACTTTAGTGAGATGGATTCCTTCCCTTTCTGAATTGGTTTCTTACACAAACTTTGTGGTTCCAGGAAGCAAAAAGGACTATGAACTGTTTACTTCAGTGTTGATGATGCAGAAATACGAGGCCCTTTTGAAAATAAATGTGAGACCAAACATGAACGTTGTGATTCAGCTGGGAGTCTAGTAAAAAATCGATGAGTCAAACAACTACTTCACAACATTTTTGCAGCATCTGCAGCAATTCATGAAATAAAACAAATGATAGCTTCTATTTTAAGCCAAATAAATAAACTATATCACTTTTGAGTCTCAAGCAAAGGGTTGTTTGCAGAAAGTTCATTGATCTCTACCCCCAAACTTTACAAGTACCATTGTGTCCTAACGTTGTTGTAAGAGCCGAAAAGCGAAACGGGATACTCTTGTACAGAGATGTCAAATCCGTATACGTTTTAGCCTGCATTTATGTCATTAAACTGCCTTTTATCTCCAAACTCATATCTGTTGTTCTTATTGGTCCTTATCTCAATCTTTATGATGCGGCTATCTGTTGACTGATACTTTACCTTAAACAACTTTATAAAATCTCCTTCTACAAGCATGTACTTACTCATTTTGCATTTGTTCAAGACATGGCCAGGCACAGGTATGTGCAGATTCAGGTTTGCTTAGGAATCATCATAAATGGCTTTTAAAGCAACTAAATGATTCTTCAGTGTGGCAGCTTGGTCAAGCTCATACACTATAAATCCGACCATATAACTTTTCCTGTTGTTTTTGAGTGCCACGCGATCATCAAAGCTAAATCTTCCTCCCATGATTCCTGCATAATCTCTCCTAAGGGGCTATTACTACTGCGAATACTCCTAGACTTGGGAAGAAGTTGTGATGAACTCCTTAAGATTTTTGCTATTGTTCTTGAGTTATAGATGTTTGGTCCAAATGCTCCTATACTTGTTGAGTTACCTCAAAGCCCTGGCCCTTTTGTCCTCCAGCTATTTCTGGTTCGAAACCAGCTACTTATTCTGAAGCAGCAAATCGTCTTTCTTCTTTTGAGCCACAGCCTAAGATTTGTTGTATTCCTTTTCTTTCCTTTGCACTTCTTTTTTCAGTTCTTCCACTTACTTCAGCAAACTTTGAACTTCAGCTGCCTAGGTTTTTGGTTTGCTCATTTGACTTGTGTTGCCGAGTTTTGGGTTTTGGATTTCTTGCGCCAGCTCTTCGTTTTTCTTGAACTTTGTTTTCACACTATACATACTGTTCATTATCTTCACAGATTAGTGCTCTTTCTCAAACCCTATTTTGCGCAGACTTAGAATTTTCTTTTTTAGTTACCCATTTTACGAGCTAAACTCATTAATTTTGGGCTAATTCCTTTTCTCTTATTCTTCGTGATTAGCAAGAGTCATTTGAAGTCTCTAGCCTTCTTTCTTTAGATCAGTGATTTCCTTCTTGAGCTAATTCAACTAAAGATCAACAATTTTGATTTTATTGGCGACTTCAATTGCTCTCTCAGTGATTTAGTCAGTACCTTTCTAGTGTGTTGAGTGCTCCTTCCTTTTCTTAAGCTCTTGCATGATTTTGTACTGTTCTTTGAGCTAGATCTGGTACATGTGTATCTATTTGTTCTTGGCTTCATCTTACTTTGAAACAAAGGATTTGTCGTTTTTTTATTTTTGCAGCAGGAGATCAACCTTGTACTTTAAGGCGTAAACATCTTCTCTCAGAGTGTTGTTCTGCTGTTATACGCTGGCAAATATTTTTGTAAGCTATTATCTGCTTTTTATTGACTATAGCTTAGCTTTAAGTTTTTATTGTTTTGCGTTCGGACTTATTCTGCTTTTCATTATAGTTATATTATTATGATAACTTATAAACCTGTTTATCTTTGGGGTAAAATATCTGTCTGCATAATAAATACATTCTAATTATAGTTATTTGCGAATGAGTTCCAGAAAAAACCAATGGACTCAAGAATAATAAGAACTCCTTTTCAAGCTGCAAGGAGAGTACGGTACTTCCTTTATTATTAAGGAAACAGATGGTCTGTTTTAGCAACCAAAATTTCCAGCAAAGATGATAGCTCAATCAAAAATAAGTTTTACTCGACCCTGAGAAAAGGACTGAGAAAGATCAATAAATACATAGTCGAGATAAAAAAGAAAAAGGATCCTGTGCGGCTGAAGGGATACAAAACCTTGCAAGAGATATTCATCACAAAACTCATTGCGGTCGTGGACAACAACTTTGACGAAAAGTACGAAGTCAAGCAAAAAGCACTCGACTTATCCTCAGGTAAAGTTGGTCCTACTCAGACATCCAAAGGAGGGTCATTTAGATCGCCTGCAATGACAAGTAGTACCTGAAACAGTAATTTACTGACTACCGAATGTAGGAAGATCTGCTCAAAGATATCCAATAATTCAATAAAAATTGCAAAAAGAGGAAGGGCAAGCGAAAGTCAATGGAGTCTAGTGACTCCTAGAGTGAAAACGAGGTTTTGGAGATTATTGAACCCCTCAAATAACCGAAGCTAGAGAAAATTAAATAACCCTCCATAAATGAACAGCCCAGGGATTCCCACAAAACCATTGAAAGCAAAGAGAGCTTAACTCAAAAATCCTTTTTATTGCCCCACACCAAACAAAACATCATTTTGTCGGCTTAACCGATCTCCGAAACCTAGGGATAAGGAAAACTAAAAATCTATTTCAATAACCCTACTAGTGAGAAAAAAGAAGAAAACAAAGATAGCTAAAGGAAGGAAAGTTCAAACCCACTTTCCAACTCTTTTAACTTCGTCGCAAAGACAGAAGAGTCGCAGATGGGCACTTAGTAGAACAACCTGCAAAGCAGCAGCTCAATGAATATGACTGGCAGCTGGTTTTTCTAAAGCATGAACTCTAGAGACATGTCTAAAAAGATATCAGGGTACATAACTCATGCCTCTCCTCTTCTTTCGGACTACAGCACTCCCTATACTTTTGGGAACTACATTAAAAACAGCAATATTACAGGCAGCAGCCTCCTGGATTCTAAAAACCAGAGCACAGACTTATCATCAAGCAAGTTCTTCCAGACTAAGCAAGAGTAAAAAACCTTATCTCTGCTCGACCAACTGCCTGTCTTCATCCCTAACTCTTTGGTAAGAAGTGCTGACCTCCAGCAATCAACAGAAATGCCAGGCTTGAGATAAACATCATCTTCAAATAACCTGTAGCAGGGATTGAATGGAGGCATTGCGAATATGTTCCGAATGGCTCAAAACTTCTACTATAACCCGGCGGACAATATAGCTCACTAGTACAGCTTTGCCGATGAAAGTTCCTTGAAGAACGATGAATGCAAGGGAAACCTCAACAATTTGACTGAAATAGGGATTGAGGCATAGCTGGACAGGACCAAAAAGTGATGTTTCATATACTAGTATTATTGGCGTCATTCTTCATACAAAATCAGTTTATACCAAGAGCAATTCCGTATGGAATTTCCAAAACAGTCCCTATCATTATCCCAACTTGCAGGGTCAGTCCGCAAAGCACTCCTGCGTACTTTTTCATTTCCAAAGGACTAACCTGAAACGCCATTATAAAGGATGCATCTAAATAGACTTTTAGTTACTTGTGACGATTCCATTAGTAAGTGCAATCAAAAAGAGATTAATGAAGGGGAAAAAGTAGTTATCCAAAAGGGAGTCACCTTGATCGTTGCCAGTAGCCATGACCGATACCGGGAAAAAGAAGAAGAGTCTGATGAAGAAGCAGTAGAGTAGAGATTTGTGGTTGAAAAAGCCGTCTATTCCAGGTAAGAACTTGCCTAGAGTATCTCCAACGTTGTATGCAAGGTTGTAAATGATAACACACCAAGTCGGGTCAAAGTCTCCAACCTTTTTAGCAAATATTGGGCCTGGGAACAGTACGAAAGTAAGAAGCAGGTTCACTAAGATGATTAGCGGATAAGGGAAAATCCTTTTGAAAATTTAGTAAAGTGTTTTGAAGTAATTTTGACTTTAGATCTTATCTTCAATTTTTTTGTGCTTTTAGCCCGCTTAGTGACCAGCCAAAGCGCCTCCCTACCTCTCAGGATCATTCAAACAGAGCTCTTTGGATTAGATTTAACCATTTTATCCTTTTTTACCCTATCCTTTCTTGGAGTGTCCGTGGGGGTCTTTTTCTTCATAAAGCTTAGGTAAAAATTTGTCGATCTTTAGCTTGTAGATTTAGGATTTACAAAAGATAATGTTCATAAACATGTTGACGATGATGAAGGCGGTGGCAACTGCGAAGTAGATGATGGTGGCGGTGCTTTCAGTACTCTTTGATCCGAAGATAGCTGTGAGGATGGCTCGAGTGATAGCAATGAAAAGGCCTGAAGCCGCAGTTCCTATAGTAAACATAGACACCACTTCTTGAGAAAGGTAGTTGATCATCCCAAAAAAAGTTAACTGCGTTAAATTGGCTCCCACTCCCACGATGTAGCTGCCAGTCATCAACAAGATGAAACCCATGAGCGTCTGCTCGAAGATCAACGATACAGCCAGTAGAAACAGCAAACTGCAGATACTTACGATGCATCCTGTAACGATGTGAGTGATCTGCTTGAAGTGGGTACTGGTCTAATGGTACGCTACTGCCACTGTAAGGTAACCTGCGAAGACAGGCACAGGCATAAACGAATACACATTGTACTCCTTGAAAGAATCAGCGAAGAAGTCCAAGGCTGCCAAAACCGCATTCCAGCCTAGCAAAGATTCAACCCCGTTCAAAAAGAAAATCCATACTGTGGATTTATTATCTTTCTACATTAGGATTTAATATAACTCTTTTTCATAATTGGCTTCACTTAAAATCACTCAAAATGGCCCAATCTCTTGCAAAATTAGCTCAGCTTCTAACGCAAATTGGACAGAAAGAGAGTTAGATTGTCTTCACCTTCTTTCTGATGTGTTTGACCCTGGCTAACCCTCAAAAAGATAAAATTAATACCATTCAACTAATTTGCCTTTTAAAAAATTAAATAAAAAACAGCGTTTTATTTTAAGCCTAAAAATAACAACAAGAGTTCATGTCAGATTTCTAGATTTCGATCTTAAAATGTGACCCTCTGTCTTGAAAATGCCTTATTCTCAGATACACTTGATGAAGCTATGTGTCTCATCAGCACTCAAACTTACCATTTGCAAAGAAAAATCGTCTACTTTCACAAGCATTTAAAGGTGATACACACTTTTCAGTCTCTTCGAATAGTTTTTAAACCAATTTATCCTGGTTTGATGCAAGATAAGAATTGTAGTAAGTTTCATTAGATGTAAGGCCTATGCAGAAAGCTTTGAGAAGATGGTTTAGGAACATAATTTTGAAGGTTTGGCTGCAAAAGGAGCTAAAAATAGCATTTTAATGAACCAAGGGTTGTTGATAGGATTATTAATAAACCTATTAATCTTAGGTTCTAATTAATAACAATACAAAGCTATCAAAAGATGGTTTTCCTGATGCAGCTGACAGCTCTCAGAACTAGTGTTAGGACAATGCTGAAGAATTTGTCAAAGAAGATAACATGCTTGAGCAAGTGAGTCTAAATCCAAAAAGTAAAGATTACAGCTGCCACAATGTCTATTGAGTAATGCACCCTTGTGGAAAGCAGAACCAAGACTACAATCGGGGTAAGAACCAGGCTAGGCAAGTATAGCCACCTATAGCCCAAGTGCTTCCACCAAAAGGTGCAAAACAGCATTAGTCCAGTGTGGCCACTGTAAAAGTAATCTCTAGAGATCCCGTAAGGCACAGTTAAGGAAGGAATGACAGTTGCCTCCCAAATGATGTGGGGAGGATAGGGGAATCGTTAGATATTCTAAGTAAGAACAGATGTACAAGAAGTATTCCCCGCGTGCCATAAAAAAGCGTCATGAAGAAATGGGCTTTCAAGTTTTTGATCCTCAAAGTGGATATTATGCACAAAAGCAATATATTAATCTAGATAGACTATTGTGCGATTATAAGCACAACCTGATAAAACAACTTGTTGTTGTTCAAGAGCCAATTAAGAGTAGAAGTCCACACATGCAGCAGGTCCCAAATGCACTCCTCTCTTCTTTGCTAGTAGAATAACCTGTACAGAAAGAAAGAAGCCATCAAGATCCCCAAAACCATCTTTTTTGATTTAGTCAGGGAGTCACCACTCGCTTTCCTAGGCTTCAGAACTTGCTCACTTTTGTCAGGACTGAGGGAATGGTGGTTGCTTGACACTGAGTATTCCATGAGTTCGTGATAAAGCCGATTGTTTGTAGGTTTCATTATAAACTTTGAAATAAATGATCGGCTTATAAATTTAAGGGCTAAAGTGTCTCAGAAATTTAAACTTTTGGCCTCGGCAGTGCCATGAGAATCTGGTCCTTTTGAGCTTGAAATTTGAAGGTTAATCACATTTGAGCTTGATGTTTTCAAAGACTGTTTCAAGAGTTTATTCTCTGAATAAAGACTATTTGAGGAAACTCAAGCTTTAAACCAAATCCATCAAGCTTTATGAGAGGAAGCCCCAACCTTAAGCACAAACTCTTGAGAAAGGTGTTTTCGGAGGCGTTTTTGTTGGATAACTTCATTAAATTCAGTTTTCTACTTTATTGGGAATGATTCAGTTACTCACGTTAGAGGGGTGGAGTTGGGGCCATTCCAGAGTTTGGAAGAGGCTGGGGGTATGCCTGCTTAATAAATAATGTTGTGAATGATAATGATGTAAGATCAGTTCATTTCTTACTCTTCTTTACTGATCCTTTATTTGCTGCTTTTGTGATTTTCTTGGTTTTCGCGGCAGCTTTGGCTTTCTTGGGCTTAGTTGCAGATGTCTTTTTGGCTGCCTTGGGTTTTGCTGGCGATTTAGCTGGGGATTTTGCTTTGGCTGGGGATTTGGTTTTTGCTGCCTTGGATGCTTTAGTGGCTTTTGCTGGCTTGGTGACAGCAGGGGCTGGGGGTGGGGTGGTGGCTGCTGGGGCAGGTGCTGGGGGGGAGACGGCTGGGGCGGGAGTGGGTGCAGGTGTGGCAACTTTGGGGGTCTTGGCCTTGGGAGTTTTGGCGGGTTTAGTCTTGGGAGCAGATTTTGATGACTATGTTAGGAAATGATTTACTTTTGATCTTGCTGCAGTTTTAGCCATTTGTTATCTTTATAGTCGTGGATTTTCTACTTCGATATTTATAATCCCTAATTTATAATAAGTTTAATTTGATTGGTTATATTTGGAGAGGGTGAGATAGGAGGGCTGTTCTGGTGACCTCGCCATTTATTCCCACTCCACAACTCTCAGACATCTTTTATGCTGCTCCTCCACCCTAGTTTGGGTTGAATATGTGTTGCTGCATGACAAATATTTTTTGCCACTATCCAGTTGGGGCCTTTCGCAAAGGTCCACAACCGCGCAAAAGGGCTTGCACTTTCCCTGACACCCAATCCTCTCAGAACGCCCACTCTTCTTCCCCAACGTTTTTGCGAAAAAATTATAATGCAGTAAAATTCAATTTTAATTTTAGTTATAATTTATCCCCTTGAATTGTCTCGTTTCTATTTTATTCTAACTAAAAACCCCCAAAAACCTATCTTTCAGCCCTCAGACCCATCAAAATCTCACCCTCCAGCCACACATTCTTTCGTTCTCTTCGTCCTCTTCCTTTTTTTGACCTTTCTCACAACATTGCTTCAAGAACTTGCTAAGAACCATCTCAACATGGAGATATATTTGAAAAACAATAACCCAGGGTTGAAGAATACCAGCCTCATTTTCAAACAGAAACATCAACATACACTTTGGGAAACACTGCGAGAGGAGATTACTTCGAGCCAGCTCTTGCGCATGAGACAAACTCAATCCAATTCCTTCATGGAAACTTTTTGTTACACAGAAAGCCGAAAAAGCATTCCAAGTATCCTAGTGAATTAGGCTCATCATTTGGGTTCTTGAGGTGGCAAATGCTAAAGTATAGTGCTTGCATTGAGGAAAATCGAGAAGCTCAAAAATCCTCTTTTTCAAGAACTCTTAGAAAAAGTGGCCTAAAAGCATCAAAAGTGCTGATGTTGCTTTCAAAAAATTCAAATAGAATAGCCCAATTGCTTTGTATTAAGGAAAATCTCTTACTTGCTCCTGAAAAGCCCCTTCTTAAAGGTCAATACTATTGGTATTTTCAGTCAAACAAAGACGATTTTCGTAAAGTAAGTCATTTGCTTGAGCTGGCCTTGATGAGGTATGAGTGGGAAAAGGTAGTTTAGTTGAAAAGGGAGGAAATTAAGCAAAAAAAAAGTTGGGGTTTATTAAGTTTATATTATAATAAAGTTGATTATTAACTGTTAGTGATTATTAAGGGGGTAGAAAATAGAGGTCTTGTAGTATTGAAGCAGTAGGGAAGAATCAACATTAGGGTGAGAATCTGCTCCTAAAATTCTGTGCAAAACCATTTTATTTTTGCCAATTGCTTATGTATACTTAATTTATCTGTTTACGGAAACCCAAAAACATTTCGAGGCATTAAGCTCATCAACTATCATTTCAACTCGCTGAAACGGGACTCATACTTCCCAAATATCTGTGCCTTCTCGAAAGCTGACAAAACGCCCTGGACTTCCTTGTTTTTTGAGGAGAAGTAGGCAGTCACTGCTTGAATATTGGGAACTTTGGCAACTCCTTACAAAAACTGTTGAGCAAACTGAGTGTCCATCCAGGTGCATTCAATCTTGAGGTATACTGCGCTCAGGTAAAAGCAGTTCGAGAAAAGGTCTTTCCATTATTTGTTCCAATTGTTCAGCTGCTGCAAGGTCTTCCACTGGCTTTTGTCATAACAGACAAGCTTGGGGTTGACCATGATTTCATTCCAATTGTAAAGTACGCTGATTCGAGCTATTTGGACTTCTTCGAAATGATTAAGGATCTAAATAGGAACTGCTTTACCAATTTCATGATTTTGATGCCTACGTTCTTGAAGGAGATTGCGGAGAATGAGGGTTGAATAGTTTTGAGTAATTATTCTGCATGTTCTGCGTTGAAAAGGTTTTCGATGATGAGTTGCTAGCCTTCTGTCCTTACAAACTACATTAAGTTATATTTATTTATTATAATTAAATAAGCACTAATACTACTCTTAACATCAGAGAAAGGGGTCCATGCTTAAACTTTACTGCACCTTCAAAGACATCTTCACTACATCTTCAGAACTTTGCTTTGGGTAAGTTTTGCACCCTTGCTCTATCTTCTTCAAAAAGATATTCAACTACCCGAAATCCTATTCCTCCTTTGCTTCTACTTGGTTTTTATAGAAGTTCTCCTGTTCTCTCGCACCTTAATCTTCGTTCCTCGAGATTTTGCGTTTCGTAAGGATGGAAGGTACGTTCGCAGATGCATTTTTGTCAATGACTTTGGTTACTTCTTTGTGCTTAGACTTTTTCACTTCTTCCTCCTTTTGGGAAGGATTCTTTATCTTGTAGACTAGGCAACTTAGGTTCTCTTCTTCCATCATCTGTACTTCTTTGTTTTTCTAATAGTTTTTGGTTTCAGTCCGCACTTCTCTGTTACCTTTGTATGGTGACTTACTTAAACCTGACTAGTTCTTGGTAATGGTTTGCTCCATTCTGTTGGCTTTTGTGTCAGAGATTTCGCCGAAAACAGAAGTTTTGTAAGAATTTTCGTTTGATTTAAGTGCATTCTTTTTTTAAGAGTTAAGTTTATCGACCAATTTGCCAAAAAGTCTATTTTAATCCTGCATAATTCTATCTGACTTTTTGTTAAAGTCTTGGTTTTTGTCTTTTTTGTGGGATTAATAAAATTTATCATTAATAAGGTTGTTAATATACTTGATGCTTTTTCCGTTAGAAAACTCTGGCTGGTTCTAAAAGTCGGCATACCTTTCCTTGATGGGTGATACATTAGAAATAAAGCGGATTGAGGGCTGGATTTGTGAGTTGATTTTCTTGGGTGATACATGTCTGGTGGGTGTTCTTGATCTCAAGGGAGATCTTGCGATATTTGGTTGATTAAAGTTTGGACTCCGCTTGAGGGGAGATTTGTTGAACTACAGGTTTTGTTGGTATCCTTCATAGATCGTATGGCTGGTTCTGCGGATTTTGTTCATTTATTAATATAAAACTAACTGCAAACACTCACTATTAATAGCTACTATCGCAAAAGTCACCTTTCCACTAAAACATTCCGAAGCTTTGAATTTCAGCAATTTTGAACAAAATATCATAAATTCTGAATCTTTACTTCATGTAGACAGAGTTGTATGTTATTCATGAGGGCAGCTATAAAGAAGTACTTGTTTTTACTGCTTCTGAGATGTCAATCAATACTATAGACAGGTATTTGAATTAAAATTTC
>Ga0316217_10006649_pt1 | contig 11337 bp, 6 predicted proteins | sample 1anoAmetaG_FD_203633 | JGI IMG/M metagenome (GOLD analysis project Ga0316217, IMG submission 203633) | Freshwater microbial communities from Trout Bog Lake, Wisconsin, USA - 1anoA | ecosystem: Environmental > Aquatic > Freshwater > Lake > Hypolimnion/Profundal zone | place: USA: Wisconsin... | reverse complement strand
AGAACTGAAGCGCGCGCAGGCCAAAATCATCGGCCAGAAGAAAATCGCCCGCGCGGACCTCGGCAATCTCGCCTCGACCGCCGCGCTGGATGAGCTGTACGGCCTCGGGTTCCAGCGCTCCGATTTGGACAACGCTAAATACGAGGCCGTGACCCTGGAACAAACGCGGGCCGCCGCGCAAAAATATCTGCAGCCGGACGCGCTGGTCGTGGCGGTGATCAAGCCGGCGAACGGATGAGGCCGGGCCGGTGCCGTGGAAATACTCCCGCGCAGCTTTTACGACCGCGACACCAAACTGGTTGCGCGCGAATTGCTGGGAAAATGGCTAGTCCACCAAACCGGCGGCGGCCGGCGCATCGGAAAAATCGTCGAGACGGAAGCTTATCTCGGCGAACACGACCTGGCCGCGCACTCATCCAAAGGCCTGACCACACGCACGAAAACCATGTTCGGCCCGCCCGGCTACGCTTACGTTTATTTCATCTACGGCATGTATCATTGCATGAACGTGGTGACCGAGCGCGAGGGCCAGGCCTCGGCGGTATTGCTGCGCGCGCTGGAACCGGTGGAACATCTTGCCGGCCGCTCGTGCGGGCCTGGGCTGCTCTGCCGCGCCATGCAGATTGACCGCCGCCTGAACGGACACGATTTGGTGAGCGATGATTTTTTCATCGCGGCGCCGGAGTGCGCCGAAAAAATCACAGTCGTAAAGCGTCCGCGCATTGGCGTGGACTATGCCCGCCACTGGGCCCGCCGACTCCTGCGCTTCTATGTCAAAGGCAATCCGTTTGTCTCGCGACGGTGAAACATGGGAGCGCCCGGCGGCTACCCTCGACGGTCAGCAATTCTTAACGAGCCGTGCCGGAGGCCGGCGCTCCGTCGTCGTCGTCGGGTTAAATTTTCACCGGGATCTCGACCGGAAACATGAAACAGGGATCGCCGCGTTCATTCAACGAGCGGGCCAGAGTTGCCACCCGGCGTGTTATCCGGCCTTCAAACATGGTCTGACCGTTGACGACCACTCTTACCGGTTGATTCAGATCGGCCAGCGTATCGTTTAGATAGATGCGCAATTCCACGTCCCTGGCCGCCACCCGCAGCTTGTCGCTGCCGTTTTGTTCAGCGATGATCGTCACCATGTTTTTCCGCACCCTGGCATCCAGATAAAGCGGCTTCTGTGCGGGAGCTTGGTCCAGCGCAAGCCAATACATCTGATGCCGGGTGACGCCGTGGAGTGGTTGAACCGTCCAAACCACCCGCTCCGGCCAGGGATGGCGCACAAACTGCGCGATCCATTCCGGCCCGGGTTGGTAATTGATGCCGTGGCCGCGTCCCGGCTGCTCATCCAGGAAATGAAGGTAGGCATTGGTGGCACCGTCTGCCTGCCGGAGTTCATCCAGCCGGGCAAAATAATTTCGCGCCAACGTGATGCGATTGTACATGGTGTCCAACTCACCGATGCCGCAGCGAAACGGAAGGTTGCGGAAATTTTCCGGGGGTGAAGTGCTCAGCGGTTCGGCCGCGGCCAGAGCGCAGGAACCCGCCCAGCGATCCGCCATGTGCGCGCCCAGACGATACCCGGCATAACCGCCCTCGGAGATGCCCATCACATAGACCCGGTTGGGGTCCACCTTCTGGAACAGAATGGCCCGGCGGATAACTTGGTCATAGATTGCCTGGCAATAATGGTACCACCAGCGCCCGTCATGGTCGTCAGCCATGCGCGGAAGGAAATAAAGGCCGTTGGGATAAATGGTCCTGAATAATCGCACCTGCGCGGCCCATTCGGAATCATTCATCTGCGATCCATGCGGCCCGCTGGCACTGGCGTCCTGGCCGCCGCCGTGCATGGAAATCAAAAACGGCCAGCCGTTCGTGCCCTGCGTTCCCTTGGCGAGCAAATAAAAGGGCATCTCCTTGCCGGAATCCACCATCGTGCCGGACGCCAGCTTGGGCGGCTCATTGGTCGGTGCGGCTTCAATTTCGTCCCAAGTGGTTGGGGATGCCGGCAAGTCTTTATCCCACCCCAACGCAATCGCTCCCATTCGGTATGCCAGCCAGACCTTGTCAGCGGCCGCCCGGGAGGAGGAGGCGTTTTTCAGTTTGCCGGTCACTTTCGGAACTACGCCCCGCGTTGTTTCGGGCGTGGAGAACCACGCCTGCAACGTGGCATAATCATCCGCCCGAACGCTGGCGGCGGTCAGGAACAATGCGATAATTAGCGGAGATTTCATATTCCATCGCGAGATGCCGGCAAGCCATGGCCGGCAGCCCGCTCCCGACTCGAAGGCGACCCTCGACTCGTTCAAACACCTGTTCACGGATAGACCAAGCGGTAGAATTCCATCGGCTTGCTTGGATCCAACGTTAGGTTGGTCTGATTGATTCCCGTCGAACCGGGAACCGTCATCCAGTCATTCGTGTTCTCGCTGATACCGGAAGCCAGATGGTTGGTCTGCACCAGCAAACGCCAGCCGGTATGATCGGCCGGCCAGGACAGATCCAGCTTGCCGCCGCTCACCGTGGCCGTGATGTTCGTCGGGTTGGTGGCGACGCCGGAAACCAGGGAGAGAGTGCCGCTGGCCGGATTCCAGTTCCAAGCGAGGCCGGAAAGCGCCGGCAGGTTCGTCGCGCCAAAGTTGCCAGTGTAACCCGCTGCGCTAAATAGTCGGTAGGTTTGGCCGGCGGCAAAAGTCCCGCCAACGTTTGTGACCACCAAGGCACCCGCGTAAGTCAATGTGCCGATGCCGGCAATCTGGTCGCAGGTAACGGTGCCGGCATTTACCTTCATCAGGACCGTGCTGCCGGAGTTCAGCAAAAGGTTGCTGGTCACGGTGAGAGCCGCGGTTGCAGGCGTGCCCACTGCGAGCGTGCCGCCACTGCTGATTTGCACGGCGGCATTAATGCTGCCTGTGCCACTCAAGGTGGCGCCGCTGCTGACTGTGACATTGGTGCCAGTCCAGGTGTTGTTCACCACCAGCGTGCCCGCGGATACGGTCGTTGAATTGGTGAGCGAACCGGCGCCATTGAGAATCAACGTGCCCGATCCCTGCTTGATCATGCCCAAACCAGTCATTGGCCCGGCAATCGTGCCCGTGTAGCCCTGCACGTCCACATTCTCCGTGCTAACGAGGTTGATGTTCCGGTTGGCATTGAGGGTGATGTTGTTGGCTCCGAACTGCAGCCCACCCACAGTGCTGCTGTAGAAGGTCGGGTTGATATGAGAGGCGTCGTTCACCGAAATGGCATTGGTGGCATTGCCAAACGCGCCATCACTGGTAAACACCAAGGTTCCCAGATAGACCTCGGGAACGGTCGTGAAGTTGTTGTTCGGATTATCCAGGATAATGGTGCCGCGATTATTTGCACTACCGGCGGGAGAATCCACAAAATGCGTGATCTGACCGGCGTCACCACCCGAGAGCAGGCCCGTAAGCCGGACCGTACTGCCCGCAGCCAGGGATAAATTCAGCAGGGTGAACTGTTCCGTGGTGGAATTGAACGGTAGTTGAATACTGTTGGCGCACACATTCGAGCCGTTGGCGGCAAATTGCAGCGCTCCGGAGCCGTCATTGATGATGACCGGGCCGGAACCAAGACCATGCAGGGTCGGGTCATTGACGATCACCGTGCCGTTGTTGATGACGGTGCCGCCCGAATAAGTATTGCTGGCAGTCAGATACAAGGTGGTCGCGCTCGCGTCGTTGGTAAGCTGACAACTTCCCGAAATGAAGCCGGCCAGGGTAACCGAGGCCGATGAATTGTTATCAATGCCGCCCAAGCCGGTGATGTTATTGTTGATGGTCGCGGTGGCAATCTCACCCAACACCAACTGGCTGTTGTTGGTGACGAAACCGCCGCCCAACAGGCCATCTCCAGTTGCACCGTCGCCCAAGGCGATTGTTCCGGCGCTAATGGTGGTCGGTCCCGTCAGTGTGTTGGTGGCGGTGAAGGTCAGCACGCCGGCACCGAGTTTGGTGAACGAACCGGGGCCACTGATGGCATTGGTCCAAGTTTGATCCTGCGGCGTGGTGATGACCAAGGCGGCGCTGTTGGTCATGTTCGCACTGAGAGCGCCGTTGGTGCCGGCATTGCCGACCGCCAGCGTGCCGCCGGTGAGGAACACCATGCCGGTGAAGGTGTTGGTGTTGAGAATCGTCAGCGTGCCACTACCGCTCTTGGTGAGCGAAGCTCCGCCACCAATGTCCGCCGCACCCACAAAGGTGTAGTTCGACGACCCAGTGACCAGCACGGATGCCGGCAAAACCGTGGCCGGAATGTTCACGACCGGATTGGTGCCTCCAATATTGGTGAAGGTCACCGCATCGTTATTGGCAAAGGTTGACCGGGTCAACACATTCAGCCAGTTGGCCGAAGCGCCCACATCCCAGAGGCTGCCGGCAGCGCCGCCGGTCCAAGTCAGGCTGGGAAAGGCGCTGACCACCAATTGAAGCTGGGTGCCGGTAAGCACCAGACTATCCGCCGGATTGGCGCCGACCAGCGTCAGGTTGGCCACACTGCCGCTCGTAGTCAGGCTCTGGGCCAGCACATAGGTGCCGCCACTGCTCAGCGAGCCGGAGATCTTGTTGATATTAATGGTCACGCCAGGCGTGCTGAAGTCCATGTTGCCGTTGACGGCGAGGAGGTCGTTGCCGCTGGTTGGGCTGCTGGAGAGGTCGAACTGCAGCGTTCCGCCCGCGGCGGTGAAACTGCCATTCGTGATGGTCAACGTGCCGGCGCCGCCAATGGTGCCAGGGTTGATGGTCGTGCTGGCCAGCGTGACGGCGCCGGTGACAACTCCGGAACCGCTCAACGAAGCCGAATTCAAGTTAAACGAGCCGGCCCAAGCCGACACATCCATCAAGCCATTGACCTGAACGGCAGCGGAGCCGAGGTTTCCGCCACTGTCCACCAGGAAGGTGCCGCCGCTGTTCAGAACCACAGCAGGAGAACTGAGCGAGCCGCTCAGTTCAAACGTGGCCGCCGAATCAACGGTAACGGTAGCTGCATACGAACCGCTGACGGTAAGCTGGCCGGAGCGGACTTCGCTCGGCCCAGTGTTCACATTGGCGCCCGAAAGGGTCAGCGTGCCGGCGCCTACTTTCCGGATGGCCAGTTGCGGCGGGGTGGAGGCGGTGTTGGCATTGGCATAGTCCTTGAATTTCCCAGCAAAGGCGGTGCTCAAGTTCAGCGCTCCGATTTCCACCGTAAGGTTGCCGATGACGTTGCCCGATCCATTCTTGGAGTTGAGTACCACGCTGCTATTGTTGCCCTTCAAAGCCCCCAGGTAATTGGTGGCGTTGTTGAGCGGGGTGGTGCCGTTATAGAGATAGTTTAGCGTGTTCCCCTCATAATCGAAGATCGCATTGGCGCTGCCGGAAATACCTGTTGCCGTATCCTGATGTCCCATGAGGAAACCGCCGGCATTGCCGCCGCTGGCGCTGCCGGTGACCAGCACCGTGCCAGTGAAACCGCTCATATCCCCATGCTGCCCGATGACCACACCGGCTGGGGTTTGGATATTCAGGACGCCCGAGCCAAAGATCCTGCTCACGAATGTATCCTGGGCGCTAGAACCTTGATACACGATGTTGGTGGTATTGGCACCGCCAAGCACATAAAGGTCATTCGTAAAGTATTGCGCGCCGCTGGTGGCGAATTCAAAAAAACCATTGCTGAGCACGAGCGGATGATTGGCGGAGTTCGTCATGAAACTCAAACCTTTGGCGCTCGTGGTCGCCAGCGATCCTCCGTTGAGGACATAAATGCCGTTGGTGACGGTATTGGCGCCGCCCACGACGAGAATGCCAGGCCCTTCCACGGAGAAACCCTGTGAGCCGGCCAGGACGGAACTGATGGTGGCCTGGGTATTGGTTTCCACCAGGATCATGGGCGTGCCGCTGCTCGTAGCGAGCGTATTGGTGCCACCCGTGAGCGTCCAGTTGTAGGTTCGCCCCACGTCCCCAAAGGCCATGTAGCCGATGGTGATATTCGTGCTGGCCACGTTCACGGAGTTGTTGCCGCTCATGGTCAATGTGCTGAAATCGGCCATGGCATCCTTGTTCGTGGCGATGACCGCCCCCTGCCAATTGGCGGCGGTGGTCCAGTTGCCGCTCGCCAGATTGGTCCAAACGCCGCTAGTGCCGCCGGCGGCAATGCCACCCGTCACCGTCAGGGTCACACTCGTGGCGTTGTTTTGGAGAGTAATACCGGGGTAAGCCTGATTAAACGCAAACGTGCCACCGGACCTTGAGGCGAAAGTAAACAGGGTATAAGTGCCATTGACAATGGACCCACTCCCAAGATTCAGCGTAATGACGGAGGTTCCATTCAACGTCAAAGCGCCTCCCACGACGATCTTGTCACTGGGGCCACTGGGCGTGGTACCCATATCAAAATTGAATGCCTGCGCGTTAAGCGTCAAATTATTGTTGAACGTCAGGGTGCCTAGGCCGCCGACGGTTCCCGGAACAATGACCGCTCCAGAAGCTGCCGTCAAATTGCCCTTGACCGTGCCGAAGCCGCTCAAAGTCTGACTTGATCCGAGGGACAGAGAAGTGGCGGAGGCATCCAACAGGGATCCCGCACCCAAGCTGATTGCGGAACTTCCGGCCAAGGCGCCGGAATTGCCAAGTTTCAGCGTGGCATTGGCACCCAACGTGGTGTTGCCTGCGTATGTGTTCGCACCGTTAAACGTCACCGTATTGGTGCCGTTGAGAGTGACGTTGACCGAGCCGCCGATTCCGGTGGTGTCGGCGCTGTTCAGCGTATAGGCGACCGCTTGGTTTTGGAAGACGGCATTCAAGCCGCTGGCGCCGCCCGCTCCAACCGTCACCGTGCTGGTGGTCACCGGATTTCCAAACGCGGTCTTGTCGGCGAAGTAGACGTTGGTCATCCCAAGCCCCTGCACCGTCTGGTAGCTCGATCCGCTAAAATTCGCGGAAGTGGAATCAGAATCCGCCCAATTACCGCTGGTTTGACCGCTCCAAACACTACTGACATCGCGAAGCTGAATGCCGTTCATTTGGATGATATTGTTGGTAACGGCGTTATTATCAAGATCCAGTGTCTGTGCGCCGGTGCCGTCGGCGGTAAAGGTTCCGACGATATATTGCCCGGCCCCGCCGTTGGTTTGGCCCGTGTTGTACACCAAAGTGTTGGTCGGATCGCCCACGGCATCGTAGATGTATTCCTCCCGGGTGCCAAAACCGCCTCCACGAGGATCGCAGGCCCAAAGCTGCACTGAGTATAGATGACCGGAGGTCAGCTTGTTCAATGTCACGGTCCCAACTTCGGGGTTGATTGGGCTTGCGTTCGTGTTGTAAACGCCGCCAATAACGAGATTCCGGTAGGCCGCGCTGAAATTGGTGTAGGGCGAGTTTGTGGCGGTGAACAGGGCGGTGCTGTACGAGGTGAAATTGCCCAGAGTCATGTTCCCGGACCCTATATTGGTGACCGCGGTGCTGCTGGCGAACGCAACCCCGTTGACCGTCGTGGCCGTTCCCCAAGTATATCCATAATTCAACTGTCCGACTGGAAACACATCAGCGTCCCCCGCACAGGTGCCGGGCGAATTAAAGGTAATGGTGGCGGCGTGCGCGGCCAGTCCAGTCAGGACAAGCAGAGTCAGGACCAGGCCGGGTGTTTTGGCGAAACGGAAGACGCCGAGATTTTCGTTGTTGGTTTTCATGGGATTTGGTTTTAAACGCTGCTCAGTTTTGATTGATGAGGTGTTTGGCTGACGATTAAATTGCGGTTGGCTGCAAATTGGTTGTTTGCCAAATATTTAAATTTTTGCATAAGGCCGTGCCGGATTTATCCCGGCGGAATCTGCTGGGCATCCATAAAAACGAAATTAGCATCGGAATTTCAGATTTTGCTTTTAAGGACACAATACAAGCGGGTTGCGTTTTGGCCATACCCAATTATGGGTATGCGCCAGTTTGGCTTGAGGTCCATCATTTTCGAATGTAGAAGCATTGCTCTTGGTTGACTTGGGGTGGTTGAATTTTGCCTTTCATGCTTTGACGCGCGCAATTCGTTGTGATCATCCGGGCTGAACCATTCACCACCATGCGCTACCCATGTCCACCGGCTGGGTCTGGGTCACGCTGTCCGGGAAATCAAAATACGCCACATGGCCGTCGCCATATAACACATTGTCCCGGCGCTGGCCTCTATTGTTGTGCCATACGCTGGCAGGCAGCAGCATCGCCGCCAAAATGGCGATGAAGGCAATGACCACCAGCAATTCGATCAGCGTAAAAGCGCCCTTTTTCTGTTGTTCACATTTCATGTTTTTTCACTAGGTTTGCACTTTGGCTGCTCGCACCGTTTCAGCTTGATGACTGATATTATCCTGCGAATTAGTTTCCTCATATACCATCTTCTGGAACGTCTGTCCCCGGGGACAACGCGAGGAGCCGTAGAGGCGTTGCTTACGGCCATTTGTTTGGCATTACGTAACCTGAACACCAGTAGAATTGCGCAAGATTCATTAGTTTGACAGTCTCCACATGGCCGTCGAACATGCCCATGTCCACAGCGCCAGGCATGAACTGTCCGACGGGAATGTTGCGCGGAGCCGACAATGGCCCTTTGCCAGCATGTCGGGCAATGGTGATGCGGCCGAATTTGTTATCATCATATCCGGCATAAAGATTCGGACTGGGCGCGGTCATGGCGGGACCGGGATAGACGTTCAGCCAGATGGAATCGCAAAAGACCGGGGTTTGCACCGGATACGCGACGGAGCCTTCGGTGGCAAAGAGGTTTTGGGGCGTGGGCTGGTTGTTATTTTCGAACCAAGAATTGAATGCGAAACTGCCATCGCACCAATATTGTTGAGCGAGGGAGGGGGACCCCCAGTGCCAAGTGTTGGCCGCCGTGCCACACCATCCCAAATTGGGGTTGACCAGTGTCTGTTCTTCCGGAGACTTGTTGGTGTCCGATGCCGAGGGACAGAGCCAAATCTGCGTGGCTTTTCCCTGATAGGCAATCAGCGTGCCCATCCAGATGGCGTCGTTCCCAACGGTGTATCCAGGGATGAGTTTGTGGGCAAAATCGTCCTCGTACATGCGGTAGGCCAAACCCACTTGCTTGAGATTGTTGATGCAACCGGTCTGCTTGGCCTTATCCTTGGCCCGGGCCAGCGCCGGCAACAGCATGGCCGCCAGAATGGCGATGATGGCGATGACCACCAGCAGCTCGATGAGCGTGAAAGCGTCCGGGCCAGGAGTGCCAACCGTCTGTGCACGATTCATGGTTTGTTGCTCTTGCATATTGTATTTCCGGGTCAGGCTGTTGGTGTACTTTATCACGGGTTGCACGCGGGCCATATACCGTCTTCTGGGTATGCCTTGCAGGGAATAACCAAAGGTCGATAATAATCGGGCCACGGGCTGGCGATGGCTTTCACGCCGGGCACAGGTGGTGGTGGCAAACTGAATCACCGCAAGGATGTGACGGTGGCGCAGTTCATTGTCCCAAGGGTAGGGCGTATTCCGCCCGTGGATCCGCCTCCGCCAGCTTTCGCGGCTTCGCCTCCGATTGACCGGCGCGCGAATACGCGACGCCCATTTCGGTTAAGCGCTGGAGATGCGTTGCCATCCGTTTTGAAAACTGTTCCCAATCACGCCCGTCTTTCGGCGACCAGTCCACTTCCGCCAGCGCGCAGAGGCGCGGATACGTCATCGCCTCCAGCCATTCGCTCTTGTTCAAACGCTCGGTCCACAGGCACGCCTCCGCACCGAGCACTAAATTCTCCTGCGCCGGTGTCAGCCCCGCCGGCACAGGGTCGTAACCATAGACCATCTCCAGCGAAATGGGCTGGCGGCGCGGCGCGGGCGGCCGGTCCGGCGCGGAGGATTGCGCTTTGTTGAAATAAAGAAAACTGTTTGGAGCCATGATCGCTTGATGCCCCGCCTTGACCGCCGCCACACCGCCGTTGACGCCGCGCCAGCTCATGACGATGGCGTTGGGCGCCAGGCCGCCAGCCAGGATTTCGTCCCAGCCGACCAACTGGCGGCCGCGATCCCTCAAGAACTTCTCCACCTGTTTTGTCAGCCAGCCTTGCAACTGATGGCAATTCTCCAGCCCCTCGCTTTTCATCAGCGCCTGGCATTTGTTGCAATGATACCAGTAGTTTGTTCCCACCTCGTCGCCACCGATGTGGATGTATTTTGCCGGAAACAACGCCATTGTCTCGGTCAGCACGTCTTGCAGATATTCGAGCGTCTTGGGATTGCTGGCGCACAAGACATTGCAACTATTCGACGGCCACTTGGTCACCGGTGCCGCCGGAAACTCGTTGAAGTATTCGACAAATCCCGGCTCGCCGCTGCAACTCAATTCCGGATATGCGGCCAGCGCCGCTTGCGAGTGGCCGGGAATCTCAATCTCTGGAACAATGGTGATATGGCGCGCCGCTGCATAGGCCACCACTTCGCGGATGTCGTCCTGCGTGTAGAAGCCGCCGTAGCTGCCGTTGTTTTCCGTGTAGCCGGGCTGCTTGCGCCAGGCTCCGACGCTGGTGAGCTTCGGATATTTTTTGATTTCCAGGCGCCAGCCTTGGTCGTCCACCAGATGCCAGTGGAAAATGTTGAGCTTGTGCATGGCCAGCTCGTCGAGGTAGCGTTTGATGAATTCCTTGCCCTGAAAATGTCGCGAGACATCCAGCATCATCCCCCGCCAGGCAAAACGCGGCCAATCTTCAATCTTTACGCATGGCGCCAGCCATGCTTTTTTCGTCACGACATTGGTAGCAAAAATTTCCGGCGGCAGCAGTTGCAAAAAAGTCTGCGCGCCGTAGAACAGGCCGGCGGGGGTCGGCGCGCGGAGGGTTACTAATTTTTGCGCCACGGAAAGTTCATAACCTTCCGCGCCCAACTGCCCCATTAGATTGCTCTGGATTAAAAAGGCGATTTCGCTTTGGCCAGGCAGTGTGGACACCAGCAACACCGGCAACTTGAATCCGGTGGACTGGCGCAGCTTCGCCGCCAGAAACTGCGCTTCGGTCTCGCCGCCGCCGAAAATGATCCTGGTGTCCGCTGTCAATTGAAACGATCCGTCCAGCACTTCCAGCTCTTGCGGCGCGGGGATGATGGCCGGCGCGGCGTTGATTGCGGCCAAGCCCGGCGCTGCCAGCAGCCAGGTGGAAATTGCGAAAAACGTGGATTTCATGTTTTAAAGCATGCTAATTTTCTCATTGCGAGTTTCTCCAGAACGTCCCTTCGGCATCGGCCTGCTGTTTGAAGGCAGTGAGCGCAGCTTGCAATTCCGCGACCTTGGCTGGCTGCTCCGCCGCCACGTTGCACCGCTCCCCAAAATCATGTTCGA
>Ga0316217_10006648_pt1 | contig 11338 bp, 8 predicted proteins | sample 1anoAmetaG_FD_203633 | JGI IMG/M metagenome (GOLD analysis project Ga0316217, IMG submission 203633) | Freshwater microbial communities from Trout Bog Lake, Wisconsin, USA - 1anoA | ecosystem: Environmental > Aquatic > Freshwater > Lake > Hypolimnion/Profundal zone | place: USA: Wisconsin... | reverse complement strand
AGCGGCCGGTTTTCAGACTTCGATTCACGCGTTATGGGGGGGGGTGAAAGTGGATTCGTTCAGCGGCCGCTGTTTTCCTGGAGGTATTGCAGGATCAACCTGGCCTGCTTGCCGGGAAGGTTCGCCCGCACCTGCATGTGGAGCATGATGGTCTTCCATTGGGCCGCCGTGCGCTCGGTGGGGTACCGTTCGGCATGGCACCGGTTGCAATGGATGGAATAAAGCTCGGCGCCCGTCAAATGAGGTTTGACCGCCGCCGGCGCGGCATTCGTGGCGCGGCTGTCCGCCACCACGGCATTGGCATTGGCGGCGGCGGCGCTGGTCGCGGGTTCAGCGGCCCACAGGCGGGAGGCCAGCCCGCCCAGCAACAGGGCGCCGAACACGATCCGGCCCCGCGTTTTGAACGATTTCAATGTAGTCATGTGCATTCCAAGTCCAGGCGGTCAATCGCGATGCCTTCAATGAGTTCGCACCGCCATTAACCGCTTTTATCTTCTACATTCCAATTTATATTGCTGGCCGCCTTTTAGCCACCCTTATTTTGTGAATTACTGGACATTTTTTGCTCTCGGGTGCGGGACGGAGGGGCGGAGCGGGGGCGAAGAATGGGACCGATGAGATGGCGGGCGCGGCGGCCAGCCGTTTTTCGATGCCGAAACGGGAGAGGCGATCTCCCCGGCGGTTGGTGAATACGGGGGCCAAAGGTTCTGGCGGCAACTGCTCGACCCATTGGCACAGTTGTCGTGCGGTCTTGGGCCACAAGGGCACCGTGCGTTCCTTGCGACCTTTCCCGTGCAGCGTCACCGTTTGACAGGCGGTGCGCAGGAGGTCCTGGCGGTTGAGGGCGACGATTTCAGAGACCCGCACCCCGGTGTTGTACAGCAGTTGGAACAGGAGCCGGTCCCGCCGGCCGCTGAAGGTGTCCGGCGCCGGCGCTTCCAAGATGGCTTGGACTTGCGCCGCCGTCAGATAGCCCAACAGTGGTCGTGCATGCCGTTGGTTGGGAATGGCCAGAACCCGGCCTGCCAACGCCAGGAGTTGGGGTTCTCGCTGGGCGACAAACCGCATGAAACAGTGGATGGCGGCCAGCCGGGCATTGCGGCTGCGGACACAACCGTGGCGCTGTTTTTCCAAATGTTCCAGGAAACCCAAAATGTGCGGTGCGTCCCAATCCTCCAGCCGTTGCGTGGCAGCACTCCGCCGGGTTTGCGCCTGGCCATCACCCAGCAGCAGCCGAAAGGTGTTGCGGTAACTGGCCACGGTGCAGGGACTCAATTGACGCTCTGCCACCAAGTGCTGGGCGAAGAAGTGCTGCCCCAAGGCGGGCAACGGATTGCCCCGGGGTTTAGTCATGGTTCGTTCCTCCGCTGGCCCAAGCCTGGGCGGTGGCGAACCGCTGCTGGCACCGTTGCATCAGTTCGGGCACCGCCGTCAAATACCAATAGGTGTCGGCCAAATGCCGATGACCAAGGTAAGTGGACAGGGTCCAGAGTTTCGGTTCGACGGGCGCTCCGCTCTGGTACCAGTTCAGCAACGTGCGGACGGCGAACGTATGCCGCAGGTCATGCAAGCGGGGCACCGGCGACTGCGTCCAGCCCAACCCACGACAGAGCCTGCGGAAGACCGCGCTCGCACGCGAATAACCCAACGGCTTGCCGCGCACAGTGATAAAGAAGGCGGGAGCCACCCGCGCCCCCAGCGCCTTATCCCGGAAGGTCCGGTAATGTTGCAGCGCCGCCAAGGTGGAGGACTGCACCGGCACCAGCCGCCCGTGGCCGTGTTTAGCGTGCCGGATCGTCAACACGCCCGCCGCCCAGTCCACATCCTGGTCGGCTAACCCCAAGGCTTCGCCGATCCGCAGGCCGGTGCAGTCCAGCAGTCCCAGCAGCGTGCAAAAGACCCGGCCACGCAATGGGTGGACCTGGCCCAACGCAGCGGCGGCCGCCAACAAGCGGCCCAGTTCCTGAGCGGTGTACACATGCACCGCCCGCCGGCGGCAAGCCGAACCGAACAAGCCTCGGGGCGGAATCTCCGTCAGCGGGTCATAGTACGCCAAGAACTTTATGCCCCCGCAGGCGCGATCCCATCGGTCCCATTCTTCACATTCGTTCCATGCATCCCCCCCAGGCCGAAGAAAACCCCGCAATCACAACATCTTGCGCAACTTGCCCGCCTCACTTCGGCTCAAAACGAACCCATTTCAGCATCCCGGCTGTGGCTGGCAATTCTGGCTTTCTGCCAGAAATCCACCTGAATCCGGGCTGAATCCGAGTGAATCCAACTAAATCCGACCCAGACAAATTTTCATGATTTCCCCTGCCAACCCTGCCAACCCTGCCAACCACAAATACTTTCCAGATGCCGCCCTTGCTCATAGGATTGGTTCTTGAATTTCATGACTACCTTTCGACGCATCTGCTGGATTGGCATCGCCACTGGTTTCGCCGCCCTTGCCGTCGGGGCACATGCCGGCGAGGACAACTGGCAACAAGTGACCTTTCGCGACGTGGACACATTGTTTGCCAATCCGGGCCAGGGCTGGATGAGCGGCCAGCGAAATCCGAAGGGTGGGACACGCCTGCCCTGCTCCGTCGTCTATCTTCGGTTTGATTGGGCGGATGCGGAGCCACAGGAGGGCCAGTACAACTGGAAATTCATTGATGACGTCATTTCGGCCTGGCAGCCGCAAGGCGCCGCGGTTGCGATGCGCGTCATGACCGCAAATGCGCATAGCAAAGGATATTATTCATCGCCAAAATGGCTGTTCGACGCCGGTTGCAAAGGCTTTGAATACCGCACGGGTGGTGGCGATCCGACCAGCGGTGGTGCGGCCATCCCGCGAATTGAACCTGATTACGCCGACTCCATTTACCTGGCCAAACACGCCGCATTTATTGCCGCGCTCGGCCGCCGGTATGATGGCAATCCACAGGTCGAATTTCTCGACCTAGGTTCCTACGGCATTTGGGGTGAATGGCATTCGAAACACCCCGCGCCGGTAGCGGTGCGCAAGCAGATCGTGGACATGTATCTGAAGGCATTCCAGAAGACTCCGCTGGTTTTCATGACCGATGATGCGGAGGTGCTGGGCTATGCGCTGGCTCATGGCACAGGGATGCGGCGCGATGGGGTCGGTTCGCCCTGGCACGAAAAGAATTGGATCGGCTCGCAACGCTACGCCGGTGTTCCCGGCATGGCGGACGCCTGGAAACAGGCGCCGGTGGTTTTTGAATGGTTTGGCAACTACGACTATTTGGAGTCGCAAAAATGGTCGTTCGATGCGGCGGTGAACTTCATGCTTAGCAACCATGTGAGCATGATCAATGACAACGTGGGCCGCGTGCCGCCGGAAGCCGCGCCGCAGCTCGCCCAGCTCGCCCGGCTTGCGGGTTATCGTTTTGTGCTGCGGCAAGTGGGGCATGAGAAGTTGGTGCGGCGCGGCGCGGCGTTGAACGTAAAGATGAAATGGGCCAATGTCGGCGTGGGAAAGCTGTATCGTCCCTTCGAGTTAAATCTCTCCCTGCTGGATCCTGCCGGTCAAACCGTCGTCCACACCACCGCCATCGCCGATGTACGCGAATGGTTGCCGGGTGAACACGACGTCGCCGCGTCCATTCAGATTCCGCCGGACCTGGCGCGCGGCGAATATACTTTGGCGGTTGCCTTGACTGACCCGAACCACCAGCATCGTCCACTAAATCTGGCCATGGATGCGCCCGCCAAGGAGGGATGGTATGTCATCAGCCAAACCAGGGTTGAGTGAAGTGATGTGGAAACACAGGCGGCGGCGAAAATCGAACGGATACTGCCAAGTGCGTGATATGGACTACCCGCCGGAGCGCGCCCGTCCTCGGGCGCAGCAAGCTGGAACGTGAAGAATGCTTGTCCGATTCATTGTTTTCAGCCCTGCGGACGTTGCTGCGGCCGAGGACGGCCGCGCTCCGGCTCGGTAATTCATCCCGCCGTCCTCTTAGTATGGGTAAATGATTTGTAAGGCTCGCGACCCCTTTAACCAACCGAAGCACACGAAGACAATGGAGATTGATTTTTCGCGCCTTACTGAAACAGTTTCCTGCGGGCTTTCTCCTGCTCGCGGGCCTGGTAAACGATGTCGCCGATGTTGGAGTTATTGTTTTCCAGCAGGGTGTTGCAAGCCGCTCTGCAATTCAGATTCAGCAAGGCATAGGCCGCGGAGCGTTCGAGGACGGAATTATCGTCGGCTAAAAAAGGCGCAAGCAGGGGAATAACTACATCCGGCTGGTCGCCGAACTTGCCGAGGCCTGACAAAGCTCCACCCCGAGCCTGCCAATCAGGATCTTTGAGAAGCTTGGTTAATTCGGGCAGGACAGACTCCGAGTCCTTGGCGAAAGTCCCCAGTGCTTCGGCAGCGTCGCGGCGGACCATGCCATTGGCATCGTGTTCCAACGCGTTCAGCAGTGCCGGCACCGCCAATTCGGGGTGTTGGCCAATGCCGCCCAACGCGCTGACCACACCCGACCGGACAAAATAATCCGGATCGTTCGTCCAGTGAAGCAGGGCGGGGACGGCAGCGGCGCCATTCGTTCCCAGGTTTTGGAAGTTGTGCAGCAATTCCCAAACTTCGTGTCTTCCTTGCAGGTTGGTTGCCGCTGTCAGCATGGGTGGAATGGCATCCGGCCCCAGATAAGAGATGGCCTTGGCACTTTCGGTCCACACCGAATAATCATCCATGGTGCGCTGTGGTTGGTTGATAATGCGTGCCAGGATCGGAATGGCCGACTTTCCCTGGCTGCCCAGTGCATACCAAGCGAATTCAAGCTCGTCCCAACCTGGAGTCCCACTCGGGCGGTCCTGGTGAAGGGTTTCGGGACGCGGCATCCAGTCCAGCAGGAAGGGAACCGCTTTCGGTCCGATGGCGCGGATGGCCTCCGCGGCGTCGGCAGGCACACCATCGTATTGCTCGATTTGCCCGGCCTTGGTTACCCAAAAACTGAGAGGCTTGCTGTGGTAAACGGGTTGTTCCAGCGGAACCGGCGGCAACGGCACGACCGGGGCGGCGGTTGGCTTGGGCGGATTCGACTTCGAGCAAGCCGCGAACAAAATTCCCGTTGTGATCGCCAGCAAGAGCGCGAAGCCGAAGGCAAATTGGCGCGGGCGGACGTTCATATTCCGCACTCTAACCAGGGATTCATCCCTTGAAAACCAAAACTTCACAAAAAGCTCGCCACCGCCGGGCTAGCGGTTCATTGTGGAAGCCGTTCAACAAAGGAATCGCCTATGAAAATTCGCGTGGTCCTGATATTCGGGGCCGTTGTGGCAAGCCTTGCAGCGGCGGCCATCCTTGGCACTTTCTGCTGGTGGCCAAACCAGTCCGCCGGGCTGCAACTTGTCGCCAGAACCCGCGAAGCACTGCACCGCGAAGGGTTTAAGACCGATCTGTCGCAATTCGATTTTTCGACCGCGCCTGAACTGCGCGCACGCGAGGCAGCGCTGACCGCTTTGGATGCAAAACGATCCGGTGGACTGCCGCGGGAATGGCCGGACTTGGCAGAAACCATCACCGACGGCTCCAGGATCGTGGTCTGGCAGCAGGACATGTTGAAATGGCCGCATGAGCTGAGGCCGGGTGAGGGGGATCAACTCGCCTGGGATGAATTTTGCGAGCCGCTGCAGGACAATCGGGCGGCGCTGGACGCGGCGTGTACGGCGGCGTTGGCGAGCCCAATCCGCTTTGATCTGGACGCCCACGGGGGTGCTGCCATGCGACTTCTCCATCTGGCTGTGCTGAAAAGCCTGACCCAAGCGACCAGCAGCCGGGCGATGATCGCGCTGCATAATGGCAATCTGGACGAGGCTTGGACCAACTTGCTGGCGGAGACGCGTCTGGTCACGGCGTGGGAACCGGAACCAGCGGAGGTTTCGCACCTGGTTCGCTTTGCGATGACCAAGCTGGTGTTTGACGTCACTTGGCAGGCATTGCAGACGAACACCTGGTCCACCGGACAGTTGGCGCGGTGGCAGACAGAATGGGAAGGAGTGGACTTTCTACGAAATCTGCCCGAGACAGGGGAATTCAAGCTGGCTTGCGACATGGCAGATTATGATTTTGATCGGCGCCGGCAAGCCGGTGTCGGTCCGCCCGTAGGCGGCTCCGGCCAGTCCTTTGCCCAATGGATTCAAAGCGCATGGCAGTCCCCGGCAGCCATGTGGTCGGAATGGTGTTCCCGTTGGAAGCAAGCTCAATACTGGCGTTCCGGCCAGTACGAAGAGGAGTGCGACGTGATGAGGTGGGATTGCGACCGGCAAATCGAACTCCGCAACGCGGTGCAAGCGCCGACCTGGGCGGAAATGCGCAGACTTCCCGGGGTTATGAACCAGGTCCCGTTTAAGTCAAAATATGGATATTATTCCATCCGTTCGAGGAGTTCGATGCGGCAAATAGGCATGGCATTTCAAATGGCGGGCGGGGGGTTGCTGGGCCATGCGGCGCAGGCGGAATCCCAGCGGAGAATCCTCGTGGCTGCCCTCGCCTTGGAACGGTATCGCGCCCAGCAGGGCGCTTATCCGCACACACTCGCTGCCTTGGCGCCAGAGTATTTGAAAAGCGAGCCGCTGGATTTCATGGTTGTCCAGCGGATGCAGTGCAACCGGGCGGACGACGGTGATTGTCTGCTGGTGTGGAAGACCATTTATGAATCGCCCGGCAAGCACGCGCTTCGGGCTGGATTGGCAATCCACGGCAGCTCGCCGGGTGAGGAAACCATTGCCGGACCGCCGTTGCCTTTCGTGGTGAGCAACTTGTGCCAGTTCAGCACCGGTTCCGATCAATTTGATCCTCAATTGGGCGCGGCTTTTCGGCTCAAGCTGCCGGAACCAAACGGACAGTTTATCTTGAAATGCCAGAGGACCAATGGCGCAGTGATCAAGACCATCACCGGCACAACGACCAACGGCATGGTGAACCTCTGGTGGGACCTGCGGGATGAACAAGGCCGGCGTTTCAACGACGCTGCTTTTGACAGTACTTGGACCATCACCCTGCCGGATTCCGGTCGTATTCAAAACTTGAAGGGGCCGTAAGTGTCACCCCCACAATTGCCGCTCGAGCGAACGGTATTGGACCGCTTCGCTGACGGATTCTCTCGAATTACCGTGACGGGCGTTGCCTTGGAGATGCGGATTTGATACTCGTTTTACGTGAGCCTCATCCTGTCCACCGAACACCCGGCCCGGGTGGAGGAGTTCCGGTGCCAGCAGCGCACGGGCATCGTCCGCGAAGCAAATCCAGGCTGCATGGCCGGCGCAGCTCGATGCACCTCCATACCAAATCACCCAACAGAAATGAAAAAGAATTCGGCTATCCGATTTCTGCTGGTCGCTTTCGTTTTGGTGCTTGCCGAAAAACCACCACTAACTGCTGCCAGCGGCATTCTGACCAGCGGTACTTACACCCCGGCCAAGCACAACCACACCGGCACAACCGCCACCTTTGCCTCGACATCGGTGGCGGACCACGGCTCCCTGCCGACAGGGGGTCCCGCATCCGTATCGGCTGGCAGTGGCATAACCAGTTTGCCCTTGGCCAAGCCGCGGCTGGCCGGCTCGATTTACTATGTGGCAACAAATGGCAATGACACCTACACGGCCAGTCAGGCGAAAAACATCAACACCCCCTGGCAGACCATCAGCCGCGCGGCCAGCAATCTGGTGGCGGGCGATACCTGTTTGATCCGGGCCGGCACCTACCGCGAAACGGTGACGTTGCAGTCTTCCGGCGTTTCCAACGCTCCCATCACCTTTCAGGCTTACAGCAACGAAATTGTCACCCTTGACGGCTCCGACCTCATCACCGGCTGGACGACCACGGGGGGCAATATCTGGTCCGCGCCGATGGGGTGGACGCTGGGAAATGGCGATCAGGTCTTCATCAACGGAACCATGGAGCCAGCCGCGCGCTGGCCGAATGCCGGCAGTGTGTTTCCGTGGCAGAACAGCCTGATCAAGCCTTCGCCCGATTGGTCTTACGTGGTCACCGCCGGCTATAAGGGCAATACCAACGGTTGGTTTACGGATACGAATCTGCCGGCCCGGCCGGATGGCTATTGGAACGGAGCCATTGTCCATATCCTGTCCGGGGATGGGTGGATCATGCAGTATCCCACCGTGATCGCCTACACCAATGCCACCAAGACCATCGTCACCACCGACGCCAATGGCGCCAATTCCGCCTACGCGATCACGGCGGGCAATGAATATTATCTCACCGGTATCAAGGGAGAGCTGGACAGCCAGGGCGAATGGTTTTACCAGACCAATACCCTGTTCCTCTACTCCACCAACGCGCCCGCCGGAGTGACGGCCAAACACCGCAATTATGGCTTCAATCTGTCCGGCCATCCGTTTGTGAATCTGGTCAACCTGAACTTTTTTGCCGGCACGATCCAGACGGATGCCAATGCCACCGACGAGACGTTGGACGGAGTGCGGCTGCAATACCTGGGGAACAGTTCCGTGAATTCCAGCATCGCCGGCCTGGGGTTGCGGAACCGGAGTGTGTTGCGCAACAGCGAGCTGGGGTGGGATTCGCGTAATCTTCTCACGCTTTCCGGGAGTGACATCCGCGTGATTAACAATAATCTGCATGACTCCGGCTATATGCCGACGTGGGATGCGATGGTGAGTGGCTCGGGTTATCGGAATTTGTTCAGTCATAATTCAGTGCGGCACTCCGGGCGGGGGCTTATGGGCAGCATGGGCCGGGCGGCGATCATTGAATATACCGATTTCAGCGACGCGATGAAGCTGACGAGCGATGGCGGGGCGTTCTACACCTATTTCGAAGCCGGCAACACGGTGTTTCGTTACAATTTGATGCATGATTGCCCGGGACCGAAGGGCCATCTGGGCAATGGAATTCAAGGCTTCTATTTGGACAGTGAAAACAGCAACTGGATTGTTCATCATAACGTCATTTGGAACCTTCCCGGCAGCGCGTTCCAGATCAACTGCCGCCATAATTTCGACCATTTTTTCAACAACACCATCTGGGGCACCGCCAACGCCCTGACCAGCGGGTTTAACGCCGACGGCCAAACCGGCACGCAGGTCTTTAATAATCTGTTCGACACCAGCCCAAGCGGCAGCCAGTGGAGTTACGCCGATGTCCGTTTTAACTTTAATTCCAGTCCGGTCTTCGTGGCGCCGACGAATGCCGATTTCCGGCTGCAAGGCAGCTCCCCGGCCATGGATGCGGGAGTGGTCATTCCCGGAGTGACAGATGGCTTCCTCGATACCGGCCCTGATTTGGGGGCGTTGGAATACGGCTCGGCGGATTGGACCACCAACGCGGGCTGGAATGCCACCCCGCCATCGCCCGATCCAACGTACACCCCGCCGGTTTACGCCTTTGCCAATCAGGTCCGGGATGGCAGCTTCGAGAGTGGTCAACTGGCTCCCAACTGGACCACCAACGCCGGCAGCGCCCTCATCCTCCTCTACAGTAGCGCGAGCGCGTGGACGGACACGCGCCTGCGAACCGGATACTATGACTTGCAGTTTAACGTGGGGAGCTCCGAAGTTTCGCAGGTGGTCACCGGTCTGCTGGCCAATACCACTTACCAGGCGTACGCCGGCATCCAGTCCACCAATCCCGCCACCACGGTTCTGTTCGGGGTGCGCAACTCCGGGACAGCCGCCGCCCAACTGGTTGTCCCCGCCAATGCCAGCCTCTGGAATATGTACGCTCTTCCTTTCACCACGGGGCCGACCAATACCACGGCGCAAGTTTACCTCGACGTTTCCATTCCGACCGGGGTGACGCCAGTTTATGCGGACGATTTCGGCGTGGAAATGGACACGCAGACCAATGTGGATACGGGTTGGACCATGGTGAATGATAACAATGGCGCCATCACCTACTCCGGCAGTTGGACCTATGCCACCGGGCGCTCCTCCTTTGGCGACTACCAGGCCGACGTTCATTACGCCACCAGCAACGGCAATTACGCCCAGTACACCTTCACGGGCACGGGCGTTCGCCTGGTCACCGAGACCTACACCAACGCCGGAACAGTTGATATTTACCTCGACAATGTCTATCAAACCACGGTGAATCGCAACAGCGCCAGCCGCTATGGCCAAGTCGTGCTTTATGGCATCACGGATCTGCCGTCTGGCAGCCATACGATTAAAGCGGTGAAGGCCAGCGGCGCCTATTTCGAATTTGATGCCTTTGCTTATCTTTCCGGCGGCGGGCCCTACACCGCGGTCTCTGGCCCCTGCAACGTGAATCTCTCGTGGGCCGTGAGGAGTTCGGGCAACGTGATCCTGCAAGGCACCAACGGTTCGCCCGGCGCCAGTTACACCGTGCTGACCGCCACTAACATAACCTCCCCGCTGGCGGCCTGGCAGACCAACGCCACGGGAGCTTTTAGCGGAAGCGGCGCCTTCAGCAATTCCCTTCCGGTGAATTCAGGAACGCGATCGCAGTTTTATCGGGTGCGAGTGCCATAAGGCAGACATCCGCAAATGGAGCCGCACCCCGAAGGACTGCCAGATGATTCGCCATGGTTCCTTCATCTTCTGTCCGTGGTTTGGTTCGAGGTAAGATTTCCTTCCCTCGACGCATCCAATCAGCAAGCCGGGATTCCGGCGAACAACAAGACAATTAACAAAAAATAAAATTATGCCTCGCATCCAAACCATCAACGCGGATTCCGCGTCCACTGAACAGAAACAAATCCTCGCCGGTGTCCAGCAGGCGATGGGCCTGGTTCCCAACCTCATCTCCACGCTCGCGCAATCGCCGGCGGCGGCCCACGCGTATCTCGCCTTCAGCGGCGCGCTCGCAAAAGGATCGCTTCCGGCCAAGCTGCGCGAGCAAATCTCGCTCGTCGTCGGTGAAGCCAACGCCTGCGAATACTGCCTGGCTGCGCACACGCTGCTCGGCGGCAAGGCTGGCTTGAGCCAGGACGAAGTTCTGGCCGCGCGCACGGCGGCGTCCGCCGACCCGAAAACAGCGGCGGCGCTCATGTTCGCACAGAAGCTGGTTAGCGAACGCGGCGGCGTCAGCGATGCCGACGTGGCCGGTCTGCGCGAACATGGTTTCACCGACGGCGACATCACAGAAATTGTCGCCAACACGGCGTTGAACATCTTCACCAACTATTTCAACCATGTGGCGGGAACCGTGGTGGATTTCCCCGCCGCGCCGAAACTGACTGCTTGCGCCTGCGGGCATTGAAAGTTCTCGCGGGTCGGTTGGTTTCGGGTAATTTGTGGTCGTGACGCAAAGCGAAATCAACTGGCCCGCCGCCTTGCGCGCCACGGACAGCGGGGAACAAACCGCCGCCGTGGGCGC
>Ga0316217_10006647_pt1 | contig 11338 bp, 6 predicted proteins | sample 1anoAmetaG_FD_203633 | JGI IMG/M metagenome (GOLD analysis project Ga0316217, IMG submission 203633) | Freshwater microbial communities from Trout Bog Lake, Wisconsin, USA - 1anoA | ecosystem: Environmental > Aquatic > Freshwater > Lake > Hypolimnion/Profundal zone | place: USA: Wisconsin... | reverse complement strand
TTTCCTTGAAACCTATCGGAGAACCCCAGCGCTACCGATAACGAGGGGTATCCACCGAACCGGGAAAGGTCCCGGCGGCCATCGATATCCATGGAGGGGAAATGTCCAGCAGCCTCAACCTCTCGGCCGCCACCGGATCGGCTCAGCAAACCCAGTGGAATCAATCCACCAATCCATTCCAGCAACTCAGCCAGGCCCTGGCCTCCGGCAACCTGTCCGCCGCCCAATCTGCCTTCGCCACCATCCAGCAGAACGCTCCCCAGGGGTCCACGACTCAGGACGCCCAGGGGTCCTCCGCCCAGAGCAGCCGGCAGACCGCCTTCGCCGCCCTGGGACAGGCGCTTCAGTCTGGCGACCTGGCCGGCGCCCAGGAGGCCTTCGCCCAGCTCCAGCAGGCTGGCGGGCACCACCACCATCACCATGGAAGCCAATCGGCGACGGCCGGAACCGGGGGGGACACCCTCGACATCACCGGCAACACCGGGACCATCAACATCATCGAGGGAAGCCAGAGCGGCGCTTCGACCGCTTCGACCGCTTCGGCAACTTCAGCAGCCTCGACCGCCACGGGGACGGGCGGCAGCACCATCGACATCACGAACAACTCGGGAACCATCAACATCATCGCCTGACCGATCCCAGGCGCCCCTCTCCGGCATGAGGAAGGCCCCCTTTCGGGGGCCTTCTGCTTCGCCACTGTTCCATGCTTCCTGTCTTCCGCGCGTCCGGGAGCCAATCGGACACCCTCGGCAGTCTGCTGGGGGAACTTCCCACTCCGTATTCAAGATGCGGGGAGGGATCGGGAGGTTCCCCAAAGAAAAATAATTATTTTCGGGACCCTTCAGAACCGGTAGACCACCGGCGCCGGTCCCCACGCCTCCGCCCGGGCCGGGCCGGCCGGCTTGACCGCCTGGAGGGTCGCGACCATCTCCAGGACCAGGTTGCGCCGGGTTCGGACCGCCGCGGCGAGCTCGTGCGGGGGGGCGTCCCGGAGCGAAGGGTCGTTCAGGAGCAGTTCCACCCGCTCCAGGCTCCAGTCGCCCAGGTAGCCGCCGTCCGCCGGGTCCCGGCGGGACTGGCTGAAGCAGCCGAAGGAGCCCAGGAAATAGGGCCGGACCTGGGCGGGGTCCTCCCAGGCGTCGTCGCTGGAGCCGTAGGGGACGCGGATGACGCAGGTCCCCCCGGCCCGGGCGATCCGGTGCAGCTCCTGCATCAGCGGCAGCGGGGCGCGGATGCGCTCGAGGCGGCAGGCCCGGATCTCGTCGACGCTGTCATCGGCCAGGGGGATCCGGCCGGGCACGCACTCCTGCAGATCCGCTACCAGGTCCACCCCCGGGGCGGCGGCCGGGTCCAGGTTGATCCAGCCCGGCAGGATGGTCCGGCCGCAAGCGAGGTTCAGCCGCCTCGGGGCAGGGTCCGCGGGGGCCGGGCCGGCCGGGGCTTCCGGGGCGCCCAGCTTCTGGAGGGCGAACGCCCGGTTGGCCTGGACCCGCTCACGGTGCGCTGCCGGCAGGAGCGCTCCGGCCAGGAGCCGGTCGCAGGCCGCCAGCGATTCCCGGGGCCGGCCGGCCCAGTAGGCGGAGACCGCGTATTCGTCCAGGCACAGCCACTGGTAGTGCTCGGGCTCCACGAACAGGACGTCGCCGGTCATGGGCAGGCGCATGCCCTCGGCGGCGTAGACCAGCGCGTCCTGGTAGCGCTGGCGCAGGCGCAGGTAGCGGGCGAGGCTGCCGTGCACCTCCGCCCGGTGCGGGCGGAAGGCGCGGGCCCGCAGGTAGGCCTCGACCACTTCCGCTTCGGGCCGCTCCAGCTGTTCGCTGAGCCGGGCGATCTGGTAGAGGGCGTGCCAGGTCTCCTCCACGCTGCCGGGCATGGCGGCCCGGCGGCGGTAGGCTTCCAGGCTGCGGGCCGGTTCGCCGGCGTCCCGCCAGCTCTGGGCCAGGTAGAAGGCGTAGCGGGCGTTGTCCGGCTCGCGCCGCAGGGCCTGCTCCAGCACGGCGGCGTCGCGCTGGTATTTTTCCGGGTCTCGGCTCCGGGAGCCTTCGGCGAACACCTGGACGTGCGGTCCTTCCCAGCGCCGGCTGACCACCGCATCCGGCCGGTCCCGGCGCACCAGGTATTCGTGCAGCACGCCTTCGTAGGCCCAGTCGAAGCGGGAGGCCACCAGGCCGGGCCGGCAATAGACCAGGTTGCCGTAGTGGTACTCCACCAGGTAGGCGTCCTCGGTCAGCTCCGGGCGCGCCTGGCCGGGGGGCGCGGACAGCACCTCGTCGGCGTCGAAGAACAGCAGGTAGTCGCCCTTGGGGCGGGCCAGGCGGATCGCCTCGTTGCGGTTGTGGGCGAAGTCGACCCAGGGGCGTTCCACCAGCTCCCCGGGCAGGCCCTTGAGGTGCTCTCTGATGATCGCCTGGGTGCCGTCGGTGGAGCCGGTGTCGACGATCACCCAGTGGTCGATCCAGGGCCGCAGGGAGTCCAGGCAGCGCCGGATGACGTGCGCTTCGTTCCTGACGATCATGCTGAGGCAGATGGCGGCCACGGTGCCGCCCCTAGCCCTGCCTGGCCCCGAACATGCCGCTCAGGCTGAGCTCCTCCAGCAGCTCCAGCAGCCGCTTGTCCTGGATCAGCATCGTCACCCGGACCTTGTCGCGGTTGATCAGCTTCACGAAGAAGCCGATCACCGAGGAGGGCATGGACAGGGATTCGTTGATGTTCAGCGTGAGCGACTGGGCCCCCGCTTCGACCATTTCGGTGACCAGCTTGCGGATCTCGAGGTAGTCCGCGGTGGTCTTGATGTTGCCGGTGATGGTGAGCTCACTGGAGTTCGTTCGCGCCAAATGCATCGCTTCCCCCTGGGTAGAACCTGATCAATGTGATGGCGTTGCCTTTTTCGTTCAAGTATGAGGCATCACTGTACTTTCGCACCATCTGCAGGCCCCGGCCGGACAGCAGCATGCTGTCGGTCCCCTGGAACAGGTAGCCGGGCGGATGGAACCCGGGGCCCTCGTCGGCGATGACCACCTTCAGCAGGCGCTGGCCGGCGACGGCCTGGACCGACAGGTCGATCTGGATGCGCCGGGTCACCGAGGGCTCCAGCTCCAGCAGGTGCTGGTAGTAGATGCCCTCTTCCAGCAGGTCGTGCTTCCGGGCGGCGCTGATCTCCAGGGAGCCGTGCTCGTAGGCGTTCAGCACCGCCTCCCGGAGCGCCATGGCGAATTCGCTCCGGGGGCCGGATCCCAGGGTGGCCAGGCCCTCCAGGCGGTGCTCCAGGGTCTGGCAGGCCTGTTCCACCGCGTCGAGCCGGCTTTCCACCACCAGGGTCTCGTGCCACAGCGGGATGCCATCCACCCGGGACAGCAGCAGCAGGGTCGCGTCGTCGCCGGGGGTGCCGACCGCGGCGCGGAAGGCTCCCGCCAGCTGGCCCAGGCCGGCGCTGGCAAGGAAATCCCGGTCCAGGCGGTCCCGGTAGAGCGACCCGTCGCCGCTGACGGCTTCGTTCACGCCGTCGGTGTAGAACAGGATGGAGCGGGCGCCGCCCAGTTCGTGGATGGTGGTGCGGAAGCTGTCGTCATACTGGGAAAGGGGCGGGTTCTCGCAGCGCAGCCTGCGCACTTTCCCGCCCGCCGAGACCAGGATGGGCGGCATGCCGAAGCCGGCGGTATACAGGGTGGCGCTCCCGGTCGGCAGCCAGGCCAGGGTCATCGGCAGCACCTCGTCCTCCAGCAGACGCCTGCGCATCAGGTCGGTGTACTGCTGGACGAAATCCTGGAACCGGAGCGGGCCGCGGACGGACTGGTCGGCGCTGGTGTTGAAGGCGTGGGCGCTGATGGAGGAGGTGAGCGAGGCGGCCAGGCCCTTGCCCATGGCATCGGCGATGAGCACCAGCAGGCCGTTCTCGAACCGGCGCAGGGAGTAGCTGTCGCCGCACATGACGTCGTGCGGCTGGTACTCCACCTGGGCGATCCACTCGCCCCGCCTGGCGGCGCTGCCGTGGAACGACCGGTGCAGGCAGTCGTTCTCGAACAGGCTCATTTCCTTGCGGAAAGCCAGGCCCTGCTGGTACTCGTGGTACTTGTCGCGGAACTGCAGCAGCGTCAGTTCCTGCTCCAGGTTCTTGTGCTGCAGGTGGTCGTTCTCCAGCATCGCCACCACGGTGGCGACCGCCTGGCGCAGGTTGTCCGGACCGGCGGGCTTGGGCACGAAGGAGGCGATGCCCAGGTTGAGGGCCTGCACCAGCAGGGCGGTGTCCATGGCGGAGGTGATGAAGATGACCGGGACCCGGAGGTCGATCCGGCGGATCGCGGCGGTCATCTCGATGCCCGACATGAACGGCATCCGGTTGTCGGTGAGCACCACCTGGGGGCTCCGGGCCCGGAAGGCGGCCAGCCCCTCCCGGCCGTCCGGAGCCAGGATCAGCTCCTTGAAGACCCCCTTCAGCTGTGCCGCCATCGCCCTGCGGCTGACGGCGTCGTCCTCCACGTAGAGGGCCGTGAGCTCCCGGGCGAACGGGCTGATGCCCTGCAGGGCCGCCACCTCCGCTACTCCACCTTGAAGTGGTTGAGGGTCTTGCGCAGATCCTCGTTCTTCTGGGCCAGGGTGGTGGAGACCGTGCCCACGCCGACGGCCGCGTCCTTGGACTGGTTGGAGAGCTCCACCAGGCGGTTCATGGTCTCGATCAGGTCCTTGGTGCGGGTGGCGATGTAGGTGGTCTTCTTCACCAGTTCGGAGGAGGTCTCCACCGATCCCCGCAGCTTGCTCCCGGTGGCGCCGGCGTTCTCCAGCAGGTCCTTGGTCCGGCCGGAGATGGCGATCATCTGCTGCGAGGCGGTGGCGGTCTGCCCGACCATGGCGCCGATGCCGTCCACCACGGAGCGGACGCTGGCGTTGATATCGGTGAGGGAGTTCTGGGTCTTGGCGGCCAGCTTGCGGATCTCCTCGGCCACCACGGCGAACCCCTTGCCCGACTCCCGGGCGTGGGCCGCCTCGATGGAGGCGTTCAGGGCCAGCAGGTTGGTCTGGTTGGCGATCTCGGCCAGGATGCCCAGGACGTCGTTGATGCCTTCGGCGTCCACCCCCAGGCGCTGCATCCGGGCGGCCAGGTCGGACTGCTTCTCGCCTTCGCTGATGACGATGGCGCCGACCCCGTTGAGGGTGGCGACGAAGCCGGCCAGCACCTGTTCGGTGGATTCCAGGGTCTCGGTGGTGGTGATGGACATCTCCTCGGTGATGTCCAGGTTGCGGGCCACGTCGGCCATGAGGTGGCTGCTGTCCTCGGCCATGGTGCACTGGCTGGCCACGTTCTTGGCCAGGTCGCCGGAGAGGCCCGAAAGCTCGCGGCTGGACTGGGCGGTCTCGTTGGCGGTGGCCACCGAGTGGGCCACGGTGTCGTGCGCCTTGTGGATGAAGGTGTCGATGTAGCCGGCCATTTCGCTCAGCTCGTCCGAACCGGCGATGTTGATCCGCTGGGTCAGGTCCCCTTCCCCCTCCGCCAGGTCGCGCATGCGCCGGGTGATCTGCTTGAGCGAGGAGTTGATGCTGAGACCGATCACCACCCCCAGGCCCGCCCCGCAGACGATGAAGAACGCCAGCAGCGCCAGGTTGACCCGCATGGCCTCCTGGTACACCCCGGTGGCCTGGCCGCCGCTCTCCCGGGCCATGGCGCCCAGGTAGTAGAGATCCGCGAGGCCGAGGCAGACCAGCGCCAGGCTGCAGCCGAAGATGATGACCAGCAGCCGGGTGCGGATCTTGAGACGTTTGAGAATATCCATGAAGGCCCTCTTGGTCCTTTAAGGAAACCAAGATAGCGCCCCCCCGTCGAGCCCTATTCTCAGTCCAGGGCGGCGGAGACCCGCAATTCGAACTCCGGGCGGCCCGGGGTGTCCAGGGTCAGGATCGCCTCCTCCTCGTGCTGCCCCGCCGGGGCGGTGGACGCGAGCCGCACCTGGAAGGTCTGGCTGGCGGAGGCCTTGCGGGAGATGCCGGTCACCTGGAGCAGGGGCGTGCTGGTGCGGGCCGAAAGAATGCGGAAGGGCTTGCCGTCCGGGGTCTTCAGCTGCACCGAGGCGCGCAGGTCCCGGCCGGCCGGTTCCGCCCAGGCGACCTTGGCCGGGGTGGCGATCACCGGCGGACGGCGTTCCCAGCGCACGTTCACGGCGACGATCGACGGTCCCGGGTTGTTCACGTGCAGGTTGATGGTGTCGACCCCGGACAGCCTGGCCGGCGGCAGCCTGCGGGCCAGGAAGTCGAGGTCCACCCACAGGTTGTTGTCCGCCTCCCGGGTGGCCACGCCCAGCCAGGGCGCTTCGGAGAGTTCCACGTTGCTGAGCAGGATCGGCTGGCCGCTCAGGCTCTCCACCTTCACCGAGGTTTTCCGCCGGTCCTTGGGCGTCAGGTCGGTGAAGCGGACCTCCTCCGGGGAGACCAGGATCACCGCCAGCACATCCGCCTGGAAGGTCAGGGTCTGGGCCGGCGCCACCGGGTCATCGGAGAGGACCTGCACGGCCTTGCGGGTGACGCCGTGCTGGCCGGCCGGGTTGAAGGTGACCTCCAGCTCGGTGCTTTCCCCCGGGGCGAGGGTCTTCCGGCCCAGCACGGTGGAGGTGCAGCCGCAGGAGGCGGCCAGGTTGGCGATGGTGAGGGGGGCGCTGCCGGTGTTGCTGGCCTTGAACCGGTGGGTGACGATCTGGACCGGACCGATCCTGCCGAAATCGAAGTCCGGTTCCGCCAGCGACAGCCGGGGCTGGCCCTGGGTCTGGGCGAAGCAGGCGGCAGGCAGGGACAGCAGGGCTGCGAGCAGGGCCGGGCGCATGGGCACCTCCGTGGGAAACCGCAAGGCACCGGCCGGGGCCGGTGCCTTAAGGAAGCAGTCTAAGGGCTATTGGACCGTCCGCCAGACCCGGACCCTGGAATGGCGGGTGCCGGCATTGGTCTGGATGGCGTTCAGGTAGGGGACCGCGGTGCTGCTGCCGGTGGTGATCCCGTTCTCGCCGCTGGTGATGGTGCCGCCCTGCACGACCTGGTTGCCGACCGCGATGAAGTTGGAGGCCACGCCGGCCCAGGTGAACTGGACGCCGCTGGTCACCACCTGGTTGGTGCGGGAGTCGTTGTCGATCGGATGGTTGACGTCCGCGACCAGGCGCGTGTAGGTGGTCCCCAGCCCGCCGTTGCAGTAGTTGTAGCTGGTGGGGGTGAAGTAGGAGTAGAACAGGCTGTTGGCGTCCAGCAAGGGCGGGTTGATGCCCTTGGGGACGAACCCGGTGGTGCTGTCCACGGCCGGGAAATTGATGTAGTACCCATACTTCCACTTGGTGTAATCGTTGCCGATGCCCAGGAAGAAGTCCGGGCATGTGGAAGTGAATACTTGATAGGCCTTGTCGGAGTCGTCACCGGCCGAACAATCCACCGTGGACGGGGTGGTGGTGACCGGGCCGGTCGGCAGCGGCACCAGCTGGCCGGAGTAGGCGCCGGCGACGGCGTTCGGCACGATGCCGGCGTCGGGCCCGTTGTCCTGGCTGCCGTCGTCCAGCCCCAGGGCGTAGCTGTCCTGGCGGTCGAACACCACGCTCAGCTGGTGCCGGTACGGGGTGTAGCCGTTGCTGCCGTCCGAGTACTGGTCCACCGGGTTGTTGCGGTCGCCGCTGATCATGGCGATGCCGACCGCGGCGGGGGTGACCTCGCCGCTCAGGACCGGGCCGGCGAAGGTGCCGACCTTGAAGGGCGCAGGCGGGACGGTGTAGCGGTTGCTGGTGTAGCTCCCGGTGGTCATCTCCTGCATCGTGTTGTCATCCTGGAAGACCCTGCGGATGTTCCATTTGCTCAGTTCCGAAGTGTCCGCCCGGAAATTGCTGTAGGCTCCGGTCCCGAGGGCCTTGGAGCCCCAGGCGAACAGGCCCCCGGTGTAGTCCATGAAATAGGCCCGCTGGGCCATGCCGGAGTTGGCGATGAACTCGAACGGGATCACCCCGGAGCCGACCGGGCCGATGGCCTTCTGCTTGCTGGTGAGGGTGATGCCGGTGAGATCGACCGCCGCCAGCACCTCGCCGGTGTAGACGTCCAGGGCCAGCACCGAGCGCCCCAGCTTGGTGCCGAAGGCGGTGTCGACGTTGGGGACGCTGAACCCGCCGCCCAGGAACACGGCGTCCCTCAGCACGTTCTTGTACAGGATCCGGCCGAAGGCCGGGGACCCGGTGGAGAAGCCCATATGGCTGATGAGGTTGGTCAGGGTGGTGTTGTCCATGCCGGTGAGGTTGCGGGCGGTGTTGAAATTGGCCATCTCGTCCGGGACCAGGGACCACTTGAGGGCGGGGGTGAAGGGATTGCTGATGTCCAGGGCGTAGTAGCTGCGCCCGCCCTTGCCCAGGCCGACGATGGCGATGGCCCGCTCGCCCTTGTCGATCTTGCCGTTGCCGTTGCCGCTGGAGGAGGGCAGGTCGAGGAAGTAGATGGACGGCGGTCCGTCCACCATCAGATGGTGGGGATTGTTGGGGCTGAGGATGTAGTCGAGGTTGTTGAGGAAATCGGTGGGCATGAAGGCCCAGAGCTCGTCCACCGCCGCGCCGACGGTGGTCTTGTTGCTGGTCACTTCGCCGAAGGCGTGCAGCCAGCCCTGGTTGGTGCCCACCAGGATGAGCCGGAACACGCCGCTGCCGTCGGCGGGCACGGCGCTGGACAGGCCGGAGGGGAGGTTGCTGGTCCAGTCGCTGAGCGTGTACTCCACCGCGTTGGGGGCGGAGCCGATGACGTCGCCCATGATGTCGGCCCGGTTGGCGGTGGGCGGGATGGTCGGCGGGGTGCCTGTGTTGACCGTGTCGCCGCCCATGGCGCGCTGGACCACGATCTGCTTGTTCGAGTAAGTCTGGGCCGTGGCCACGTACTTCTGCAGTCCGCCGCCGTTGCCGTCATCGAAGGACTTGTTGGCGCTGCCGTCCTTGTTGGTGAGGGTGTAGGTGAACTGGGTGAGCGCGGGTTCGCTGCCCGAGGAGGTGCTCGGCAGCCGGGTCCACAGCGACCGGGCGGCGGTGGAGGTGGAGGGGATGGTGGCGGCGTCCCAGAACCGGTTGGCGGTGCTCAGGGCGTTGGAGGCCGTCCACCCGGCATTGGCCTTGGTCAGGTTGGTGGTGACGGCGCCGGACTTGTCGAGGATGCTGATGACGCCGTTGGTTTCACTGGTGCCGAACATCATCAGGTCGCCGGGCCAGATCACCCCGCCGCCGAAGGGCGGCTGGAAGCTGCCCATGTAGATCTCCTTGCCAAGGCTGGCGCCGATGAAGGGCAGGGTCGGGCTGGAGGTGGCGTTGTTGCCGGTGGCGGCGATGGCGATGTTGAAGGCGGCGTTCATGCTGGTCTGCAGCGAGTTCGGGTCGGTGGCGTCGAAGAAGAAGACCGCGCCGGCCGCCACGGATCCGGTCGTGGCATTGAAATCCGCGGAGGTGAAGGGGTGGAAGTCGGTCTTCAGCACCCCGGAGTTCACCTTCGGCTCCCCTTGCACGGCCGCAAGGTACAAGGCGTACTTGGGGCTGGTGGAGTCGGTGTAGACCCCGCCCAGGCTCACCCCCACGGTCATGGTGGTCACTTCCTGGGGGATGTTGAAGGTCACGCCGTTCCTGGCGTAGATGGAGAAGGGCAGGAAACTGGAAGGGGCCTGGTTGGTAAGGCTGCTGCCCTTGGCGCCGGGGTTCCAGGCGGCCATGTAGTTGCCCGTGCCCAGGGTCAGGTCGCCCAGGTGGGCGCCGATGCCGGCGTAGGTGTGCAGGTTCCAGTTGGTGCCGGTCGGGGGATTGATGAGGGCGTTGGTGCCCATGATCGTATGGTTGCCGGCCACGACGTTCAGCGAAAGCGGCACATTGTTCGAGTCATAGGTGAAGTAGGGGCTCAGGGGATTGGTGGAAGTGCCCTCCACCCCGTTGTTGTCGACGCCGTCGGTGAACAGCATCAGGTAGTGGTTCACGCACTGGGAGACGTTCGAGCCCACCGGCGTGTTGAACACGCTGTTGGGATCCCCGTACTGGGCCAGGGTGCGGGCCATGGCGTAGGTCAGCGGCGTGCCGCCGTTGGCGAACAGGCTGGCGATGCGGTTCATGCCGGTGACCGAGGCGCTGTTGAGCACGGTCCAGCCGGAATCGACGCCATCCATGTGGGTGGTGGTGGGATCCCCGGAGGTGATGTGGGAGGTGCTGTCGTTGTTGATGCTGGTGGCCGAGATCCCGGCGGTCAGGGCCTCGTTGGTGGTGTCCAGGCAGCGGAAGGCCCAGAACACGTCGGCCTGGTGCTGGGTCCAGGTGGTGATGGCGGCCTTCTTGATGGCCTGGACCCGGGTCAGGGTGGGGATGGCGTAGTTCGCTGCCGCCACGGCGAGGCTGGGCGCGTAGGTGACGCCATCGGCCAGTTTCAGGGGCGTGCCGTCCAGGTTGTACTGAGGGATGTTGATCGTGTCCGTTGAACCGAACTTGCCGCAGCCCGCGCCCCAGGCCAGGTTGCTCCCCTGGCCGGCCGCGCCGTACAGGGCGTTCCCGGTGTCGGTGGAGTAGGCGTTGTAGACGATATACTTGCCATTGAGGCTGGAATCGTGGGTGTAGTTCTGCTGCGTGGAGGAGGTGCTCTGGTACTTCCCGTTGAACAGCCAGGCGATGTAGGCCGGCCGGTAGACACAGGAATAGAGGTAGACGGTAGTCGTGGCGGAGCCTGAGTTCGCGGTCGTGCCCAGCGTCGTGTCGGTGGTGAGCACGGCTCCATTCTGGGTGTTGATGCCGTAGGTCCGGTCCAGTTCGATGGGGTTGCCCGTGCCATAGGGGGTCGTGGTCGTGGATCCGTCGGAATTCTTCGTGACCTTGTTCTCCCGGTCGGTCACGAACAGGGAGGCCAGGGGTATGGATGTGGAGGTGGGATCGTAGATCTTCCATGGGATGGGGATATCTAATACCCGGCCACCGACGGTGAAGCGCACGTGGCTGGCCGCCCGGATCCAGTTCCGGATGTCATTGGCGACGTAGGTCCCGCCGGCGCTGCCCCCGGGCAGGCTGATGGTGGCGCCGTCGATGTCGGTATAGAGCACCGCCGTGCCGTCGGGCTTTCTCAGCACCGAGGTGGCGCTGGCGCTGCCGTCCGCCGCGGTGGTCGCGCTCAGGCTGCCCACCGCCGCGACCCCGCCGCTGCTGGTGTAGGCCGAGGTGCCCATGTAGGCGGATGTCGTGGCGTCCAGGGTGACGGTGACGATGGGGATGACGTGGGCCGTGCCCCCGGTGGCCCCGGTGGTGGGGGGTTTGCAGTTGGGGATGGTCCAGAGGACGTTGCCGCCCGAGGCGGTGGTGGTGTTGCCCGTGGTGAAGGTGGGAGAAATGGTGCC
>Ga0316217_10006646_pt1 | contig 11339 bp, 12 predicted proteins | sample 1anoAmetaG_FD_203633 | JGI IMG/M metagenome (GOLD analysis project Ga0316217, IMG submission 203633) | Freshwater microbial communities from Trout Bog Lake, Wisconsin, USA - 1anoA | ecosystem: Environmental > Aquatic > Freshwater > Lake > Hypolimnion/Profundal zone | place: USA: Wisconsin... | reverse complement strand
GGCTTCGGAGACATTGGTCGCCGCACTGCCCTTGAACGTGAGGGCATAGGTGAACACTTCCCCCAAGCCCGAACTGGGCGGCGCCAGTTTGGGGGACACGCCGACGGGCAGTTTGTCGGCGGCCTGGGCAAGCCGTTCGGAAACCATCTGTCGGGCCAGGAACAAGTCGGTGCCGTCGGCGAAGATCAGCCGGACCTGCGAGATGCCAAAACGGGTCAGGGAGCGGATTTCTTCAAGGTGGGGCAGGCCGTACATCTCCAGTTCCAAGGGCCGGGTGACGGACTTTTCAATTTCCTCCGGCGAGAGATCGGGAACCGGAGTCAGGATCTGCACTTGGACATTGCTGATGTCCGGGGTGACATCCAAGGGGAGGCGGTGGGCGGACCAGACCCCCAAGCCAAGGATGGCGATGGCCAGCGGCAACGCGGCGGCGCGGTACCAGACGGAGCGTTCAATGATGGCCCGCAACAGCCGGTTGAAATCCCCGCCAGAGTAGGTTGTTTCGGGTGCTGGCATGATGACAAAAGGCGGTTGTGATTAGGCCGTTGGCCACCTCACAACCGCCGGGGTTTTCTCTTTCAGTGTTTCAGTCGTGTCGAGTCAAGCGCCAGACGCGATTCAATGCACGTCAATTTGCAGCAAGTACTTGACGTTGTTTACCGCGCCGTTGGGAAGACCGGTGGTGGAACCGGTCACGGTCACCGTGAGTTGGAACGAACCGCGGTTGACCGGCGTGCCGTAGATCTGGCCAGTGGCCGTATTCAAATTCAGGCCATCCGAATTGCTGCCGGACCAACTGTAAGAAACCGGACTGTTATAGGCCGGAATCTGGTAGTAAGGCACCTGCTGGCCATTCTGCCAGGAAGAAACCGGCTGGTTGTAGGCGGTTTCGAGGAACAGGTCGGGCTGGCCGGCGAACGCAGCGACGGGCGGCAGCGCATTCGCATCGCGGGTGTTCAACGGCGGCAGGTTGAACAAGCCCTCAATGAAGGACAGCATCGAAACGGTTTCATACTGGTTGTGGTCCACAAAGCCTTTCTTGCTGTACTGGGAGGCGACGATGAACGGGATGCGCAGGCCAGGACCCCAGCGGTCAATCACTGGCGGAACCACGTGATCCCATTGGCCACCATGCTCATCGTAGCAAATGAAGACAACGGTGTCCGGCCAAGTGCGGCTGTGCTGAATGCGGCTCATGATATTGGCGATCCAGGCCTGGCCGCGTTTCACGCTGGCGTAGCCGGGATGGGAATTGTCTTCGCCGATGGGCTTGACGAAGCTGACCGCAGGCAGGGTGCCGGCATCCAGCATCTGGTAGAAATCCGCGTCCTCATCCGCCAGATGGTTGGCCGAGCCAATGCCGTAACCAAACGGCAAGTGATTCGGATCGGTGCTGTCCACACCGGGAATCACGGCATTGGTGGAGCCGTTAATTGGATAAATGGGGCTTTGGGCCAGCGCGTACTTCGCAAAGAACGCAAATGGCTGGTGATGAAATTGAAAGAGAAAGTCAGCCGCACCCGCCTTGGCATTATCCCAGCCACCGGAGAACCACGCCCAGGAAATGCTGGCCGCATTCAGGCGATCGCCAATGGTGTCGTGATACTGCAAGGGCAGGCGGGCGGAGACGGCCGTGGCCGAGATGGGGGCACTCATCAGCGAGGAGGAGAAGGTGTTGGTGCCGCCCGGCGTGCCCGACAAGGTCAAAGTCGGGGTCAGCCCATACGCCTCGGTTGCGCCAGCGGGGGTGTATCCATTGGGGAGATTCAAATAGGGGGCCGTGGCCGGAACACTAAAACCACCGGCCGGACCACGCAGAGGACGAAGGGTGTTGACCGCCCAGAAATCACCCGAGTTCAGATTGGTGTTGGCATTTGAATCAGGGAAACCCGGCAGGGTCGGGTCAGGCGTCAGGGCGTTGTCAGACAGCGTCGCACCGAAGCCATAGCTGGAGCCAGCCGCCGCGGGCCACCATTGGCCGGTCGGCGAGTTGGGATCCTCGGGCGTTTGCGCCGCGCCGCCAGGGCCTCCGCCTTCAGAAGGGGTCGCCGGCCAGATGGGCGAACGCGCGGCAATCAACCACTGGTGGTTCAAGAACGAGCCGCCGAACGCGGAGTGAAACGTGTTGTCGCACAATACGAAGGATTTGGCCACCGCCCCTTCGCCACCGTTTTGTTCGTCGTAATGGTGCAAGCTCATGCCGGGGTTGCTGCCCCAGACGCTGAATTTGCTCATGGGCGGGCCGCCGGCGTTTTTCGGATCGCTTGAAATCCAAGTGTAGTTGGGATTGTTGATTTGATATTGCTCCAAATAGAACAAATGCGTCATGTCGCCGATGACATAGTTGTCTGGCGCATAAGGAGATGCGTCATAAGGCGCATTGGGGAGCGTGCTGGGAAAACGAGGATCCACGCCGCTGCTCAACAAGGACATGCCATACAAGGTGGGCTGGGGCAGGTTGGCCAGCGCCAGGCTGTTGGAACGGTTGTATTGGGTGTAATACACGGCGTTGCTCAGGCCGTTGGCGCCGGGGAAACTGCCATACAAGCTGTCAAAGCTCCGGTTTTCAGGATAAATGATGATGACGTGGTGAATTTTGCTCTTCAGCAAGGCGGGAAAAGACTGAAAGGCGTTGGTCAGTCCTTGCGCCGAGGCGGGAGCGGCAGCGGTCAGCAACCCGGCGCCGGCCAGGGCCAGGGCCGCCAGCTTGCGGCGGTTTAGTTTGTGAGTTTGCGTTTTCATATAGGTGATGTTCATTTGATTGTTGTGCGCAGTATTCGTCTTTTCACTCCAAATGGGAGTTCTTAAGTTTCAGTTGTGGTTGATCATGGTTCTGAGGGGCGAAACAACCCGTCCATCAGATAGGATGGTTTATAACATGGAAACCTGAGGTTGCGAGCAACGTTTGGGTGACAAGCGTATGACAGCCTTCGGCGTAAAGATCGCTGTAATTTGCTCTTTGTCATCATTTTGTTTCAAAGCGGTGACGGCGGCGGTAACACTTTCAGGGCAGCGATTGAGCCGGCGGCATCGCTACAATTCGGAGCAAACCGTTTATAATCAGCTATTTACAGTTGGCGCAGTCAGGCTTCAACAGTTTCAGTGAGGATCTTGATTTACGACTTGCGGCTGGTGTCCCGGGTGCAATATGCGGAAACGCCAAAACTCCATCGCAAAAATTCAATTTTGCGCCTCATGCCTGCCGCGCGGTCGCTCGGGCGCAGCGGGTTGGCCCCCACAAAGTCGGGCGGATGACAAAAAATTCATTTGGAATTCAGGCGCGGTTCAGGTTGATTTGGTTTGCTTGAGGCGCTGGCACAACGCCAGCCTCGAAATCAACCGTAAATAAAAATGAAAAACAAAGTCATCATCAGCGGAGTGCTCGCGGCGGCCATCGTCGCGCTGGGCGCGGCGGGCTGCGCCTCGGAAAAACAGGAACAGGCTGAATTGCAGGCCCAGGCCAAAATCAGCAAAGCGCAGGCGCAGCAAACCGCGCTGGCCAAGGCGCCGGGCGGCACCGTCAAGGAAGGCGAACTGGAAAAAGAAAAGGGCAAGTTGATCTGGTCGTTTGACATTACCATACCGGATTCCAAAGACATCACCGAAGTGAATGTGGATGCCATCACCGGCGACGTGGTTTCGGTGGAAAAGGAAACGCCCGAACAACAGGCCAAGGAAAAGGACTAGAGCGGATTGAGTTTGAGCCTCCTTACGTCGGCTCCTACAATGGCAATTATGAAATTCAAGATCATTATTGCCGGCGGGCTCGCGGCGGCCATGGCCGTCGCGGGCTTGGCGGGTTGCGCCTCAGAAAGGCAGGCCCAGGCGCAATTGCAGGCCCAGGCCAAAATCAGCAAAGCGCAGGCGGCGATTGCCGCGCTCGCCAAAGTGCCGGGCGGCCGAATCAAGGAAGCCGAGTTGGACAATGAAAACGGCAACTTGGTCTGGTGGTTTGACATCGTCACGCCCGGCTCCAAAGATAACACGGAGGTGAGTGTGGACGCCAACACTGGCGGCGTCATCCTGGTGGCCACCGAAGTGCCCGAGCCGCCGGGGAAGGAAAAATGAAGAACGGGAGGCGGCTTCCGGCAAAGCCACGGCCCGTTTATGAACATATAGAAAAACTCCAAATGTTTGAAAAACACTTATGAAAACTGCAACAATACTGGTAATGAACTTTTCATCGAAGCTGGCAGCCTTGTTTTTACTGGGCGCAATCACCTCAGTCGGCCGCGCGGGGCAGGAGCTCAAATGGACAGAGGTTCCCGAAAGCGTTCGCGCGGCGGTGCTGGCCCATGGCGGCACGGCTGGTCAAACCGTTGATCGCGAGAACGGCACGAAGAACGGCCTGGCGGTTTACGAAGCCGGGGTCAAGGACAAGGACGGCAAGACCGCCGACCTCGTCATCACCGCAGACGGCAAGTTGGTCGAAACCAAGCACGACGATGCCGCCGACCGTGCGGATGAACAGCGGGCGGCGCGCGCCAAGAAGGTCCTGGCGGGCGTGAAATTCAGCCATCCGCGCGATCTCACGAACCCGTATTTGCCGCTTGCCACTCTGAAGCAGGACATCCTGGAAGGAACGGAAGATGGCAAGAAAATCCGCGTGGAACGCACCGCGCTCACGGACAAACACAAGTCGTTCAAGATCAATGGTCAGATGGTTGAGGCGGCGGTTTATGAAGACCGGGCCTGGCTCAATGGCGAGTTGGAAGAAGTGGCGACAGATTATTTCGCGCAGGATGACGGCGGCACTGTTTATTACCTTGGGGAAGACGTGGACGAATACAAACAGGGTAAGGTGACCAGTCACGAAGGAGCGTGGCTGCTGGGCCAGGACACTCCGACGCCCGGCGTGCTGGTGCCGGCGCACCCGAAGGTTGGCGACAAGTTCAAGTCGGAGGTCGTCTCTCGGAAAATTGCCGAGAGTGACGTGGTGATTTCCCTCTCAGAAACGGTCACCGTGCCGGCGGGAACGTATCAGAATTGTCTGAAAATCGAGGAGCATCCCGCCGGTGAAGGCGTGGAATACAAGTACTACGCGCCGGGCGTCGGCGTGGTGCGGGAAGTGCCGACCGGCGGCGACGAACTGCTGATTTCGCACACCACCAAATAGTTCGCCTCAAGAACAGCAACCAGAACAACATGAAAAGCAACATGAAGAAACAACTCGCCATCACCTGCATCGGCTTGGCAACCCTCTTGAGCGCGGCTTTCGTGCCTGCGGTCAGCGCCCAGACCGCCGCCCCCAAAACCGCCAGCGAGACGCCGGCCCCGATTTACACGGCAGCGGAAACAAAGGAATTCAAGGCGCTGGCCAAGGCGACCCTCGCCGCGCTTGCCGCCGGCAAACCGACCGAAATGGTGGCCAAGCTCACCGATTTGGAAACGGCCTGGGACGATAAGGAAAAAGTCCTGCGCCCAAAGGACGAGGCCACTTGGACGCTGCTGGACAAAACGCTCGACCAGGGGATTTCCGCCCTGCGCAGCAGCCACACGAATCCCGCCAAAGGCAGGGCCGCCTTGGAGGACCTGCTGAAGAAACTGGAGCAGGCGACAAAACCTTGACGCTGCTGAATCATGTCCAGCATCCCCAATTATAAATACAATGATGAATACTAGAACGCTTGTGCTTGGTATTTTGGCCGCAGTTATGGTCGCCATCGGCATAATAGTGGTCACCCAGCGCAAGGCGGAAACCAGCAGCGCCAAGGAACCGGCTGGCCAGCCAGCGACAAGCCAGCCCATGACAACTCCGGTGGCGACGCAATCCGAATCCACGCCGGCAGCGTCGCCGACGGAAACTCCGGCGGCGGAGTCGGGACTGGTGGCGCAATCGGACACCCAAAATCATCGCGCCAAGCCGATGGAAGTCACGCCGGTCGAACCGTCAATGAAGATCAACGGCTACGAGGTGCAAGACCCGCTGGCACGCGTCGCCCTGGCCGAAATCGGCTCCGATCCGGCGGCCGAGGCGTATTGGATCGGCGCGATCAACGATTCCTCCCTGCCGGCGGAGGAGCGCAAGGATCTGATCGAAGACCTGAATGAAGACGGTTTGTCGGACCCGCGCCATCCCTCCGTCCAAGATATGCCGCTGATCTTGCGGCGAATCCGGCTGATCGAGCAACTCGCTCCCAGTGCCATGGACGACGTGAACCGCGACGCGCTGGCGGAAGCTTACAAAGATCTCGTGGGGCTGGCCAACGGCCAGGCACCGCAATAGCGAACAGCGTTTCCCGACACTCAAGCCATGCGCATATTGGTCGTGGAAGATGAAAAGAAGACGGCGTCGTTCGTGCGCAAGGCGCTCGAAGGCGAAGGCTTTGCCGTGGATGTCTGCGGGCGCGGCGATGAGGCGCTGGCCGCCGCCCTGGCCACGCCGTTCGACGGCTTGGTGCTGGACATCATGCTGCCGGGGCGCGACGGCCTGAGCGTGCTGCGCCAGTTGCGGGCGCAAGGCAACCGCACGCCGGTGCTGCTGCTCTCGGCGCGCGGCGAGGTGGACGAGCGGGTGGAGGGCCTCGACGCCGGCGCGGATGATTATTTGCCCAAGCCGTTCGTCCTCGCCGAATTGGTCGCCCGGGTGCGGGCGCTGAGCCGGCGCGGCGGCGAGACCAAGGCGACCGTTTTGCGCGTCGCCGACCTGACGCTCGACACGATTTCGCACCGGGCGCAGCGCGGTGGAAAGGTGTTTGACCTGACGGCGCGCGAGTTCCGCCTGCTGGAATATCTGATGCGCTCCGCCGGCCGCATCTGCGGGCGCATGAGCATCATCGAAAAAGTCTGGGACTACGACTTCGACCCCGGCACCAACCTGGTGGACGTCTATGTAAGAAGGTTGCGCGAGAAAATTGACGACGGGTTCGAGCCGAAGCTCTTGCAGACAGTCCGGGGCGTGGGCTACGTTTTGAAAGAATGAAAATCCGCACACGGCTCAATCTCTGGTACACGGCCATCCTGTGCGGCGTGGCCTTCGCCGTGATTGGCGCGGCGGTGTATCACGAATTGGTGATCGAGACGCGCCCACACCATCATCACGGATCGAAGCGCGAGGCCGAACTGGACAGCGAAGACCTGATTGACATTCTCACGTGGACGGTGACGCCCGCCATCTTGCTGGGCGTGGTGGGCGGCTGGTGGCTCATGCGCCGCGCCCTCGCCCCGGTGGCCGACTTGACGCAGGCGGTCAAAAAAATCAACGACCACAACCTGTCCCAGCCGTTGCCCTGCTCCGGCAACGGCGATGAACTGGATCAACTGACGGAAGGGTTCAACGCCATGACCGCGCGCCTCGACGGCGCGTTCCAGCGCATCCGCGAATTCACCCTGCACGCCTCGCACGAACTCAAGACGCCGCTCACGATTTTGCGCGGCGAACTGGAAACGGCCCTGCATGACGAGCCGGCGAGCGCCGCGCAGCGGGAACGGCTCGCCAGCCAGATTGACGAGATTGAGCGCCTGGCCAAGATCGTGGACGGGCTGACGCTGCTGACCAAGGCCGACGCCGGCCAGATCGCCCTGAAGTGCGAGCCGGTGCGGCTGGATGAACTCGTGCGCGAATGCGTGGCCGACGCGAAAATTCTCGCCCAGCCGCAGAGCGTCGAAGTGCATCTCGATTCGTGCGATGAAATCACGGTGGCCGGCGACCGTCACCGGCTGCGCCAACTCCTGCTGAACCTGGCGGACAACGCCGTGAAATACAATCAACCCGGCGGCCGGATCCATTTTTCCCTGCGCCGCGACGGGCCGTCCGCTACGCTGCAAATTTCCAATACCGGCGCGGGCCTGGCGCCGGACTTGCAGGCCCGGGTGTTTGAACGCTTTTTTCGCGGCGACGCCAGCCATAACAGCGCGATCGAAGGCTGCGGCTTGGGCTTGAGCATCGCGCAGTGGATTGTTCAGGCTCACCGGGGAGCGATTCAGTTTGCCTCCCAACCGAACGAGCTGACCACGGTTACGGTGCGGCTGCCGCTGGCCTGAGAGTCGGAACGATTCAGACGCCGGCGCGCGTAGCTGCGGCGCCACGCCGCAGAAAGTGCGCGCGACGCCCTCGTCGCGTGAAACCCAACGACACACCTTTTGTGTGAACCACCGACACTGGCGACGGGGCGGCGCCAGCACCTTCTGCGACGAGGGCGTCGCAGCTACCCAGTTGGCCGCGCTCGCCCATCAGAGGAATCGTTCCGGCTGAGGCCCATCAGCGCGAGACCCGCACGCGCAGGAGCAGCGTGGGAATGAATGGTATGATGCAAAATCACGAGCGTTAACCGCGCCGGGGTGGCACCCGGCAACACCTGGCTGGCGGCGCCGGTAAAGACCTGGGCAAACCAAAGGCCGACCGCCACAAAAATCAACAGCACTGCCACGGATACCGCCCGCGCGCTGCCGAGGGTGGGATGGCCTTCAAGAATATCGCTCTGGGCATTGACGAAGGGGACGCCCGGTACGAGCAGCAGGATCGAAGCAATCATCGCGGTGGTCACGGTTTCGCTGCCTATCCCTTGCGCCCCCAATAACCCAGCCACCAGGAGGTGTCGGCATACAATTTCATTTCTTCAGCGACGCGAGGAAGGCCGTTCCGTCGAATCTTGGTTGTGGGGAGCCGCCAACGGCGCGCTCTTCCGCCAGTTTGCGGGTCATTCTTGGCCGGGTGCTCTTGCTCACCACGAATTTTGGATTTCCGTTGGCGGTCACCACCAGTTGTTTGCCTTCGGCCAATCCGTCCACCAGCCGGGCGTTGTGATAAAACTCTCGAACAGTCACGGTCTTCCTTTCAATTGTTATACACTGCCGTCTAACACGCTTGAAATCAAGCGCGATTTTGCCCTTGACAGGCGATTGCACTATGATATCATTTCAATAACATGAAAGGACCGCTTTTATGAACACAAACACGAACATGAACATGACAAAGTCGGTGAGCAACGAACGCGAAACCAGCGCCATCAACGGTTGGGCGATGCTGGCCCTTAATCTTGCGCTGCTGCTGGGCGCCGCCGTGTGGCTGGTCGCAATCATCGTCAGCGGAGCGAAACATGCCAATGAATTCAGCCCCTGGTGGTTGCTGCCAGCCATTTTGCTGGAGTTATTGGCGCTGGTAATGCTCTGCGGCCATTTCACGCTTCAGCCGAATGAGGCGCGGGTGCTGATTCTATTCGGCGCGTACCAGGGGACGGTTCGCGCCAGCGGCTTCTGGTGGGCGAATCCGTTTTACGCCCGCACCCGAGGCCGGGTTCCTCTGCCGCCGGGCAGTGTCTCGCCGGAGGCGGTCAAAGCGGCGGTGGCCAAAGGCATGGGCGCCTCCAGTCTCCTGACCCGCCCATTGAGCGCCACGCTCTCCCTGCGGGTGCGGAATTTCAACAGCGAGAAGCTCAAGGTGAACGACAAGCGGGGCAACCCCGTCGAGATCGCCGCCGTCGTGGTCTGGCGCGTACAGGACACCGCCAAGGCGGCGTTCGACGTGGACGATTACGAAAGTTACGTGCATATCCAGAGCGAAGCGGCCATTCGCCACATCGCCAGCCTCTATGGCTACGACCGCGGGGAGGAACACGAACTGACGCTGCGCGAGAGCGCCGACGAGGTCGCGGCGGCGTTGCGGAAGGAATTGCAGGAGCGGTTGGACAAGGCCGGCGTGGTCATCGAGGAGGCGCGGTTGACGCATCTGGCGTATGCGGCCGAGATCGCGCAGGCCATGCTCCGGCGGCAGCAGGCCGAGGCGGTCATTGCCGCGCGCCAGAAGATCGTGCATGGCGCGGTCAGCATGGTGGAAATGGCTTTGCGTGAATTGTCGGAGAAAAACGTGGTCCAGCTTGATGAGGAGCGCAAGGCCGCCATGGTGAGCAATTTGCTGGTCGTGCTGTGCGGCGAAACCGAGGCGACACCGGTCATCAATACCGGCACGCTGTATCAATGAGGCGTCATGGCGAATGAGGAACGCAAACCATTCCTGCTGCGCATCCCCCCCGAGCTGTGGAAGGAGTTGGAGAAATGGGCGGGCGATGAGTTGCGCAGCGTCAACGGGCAGATTGAATACGTGCTGCGCCAGGCGGTGGAAAAGCGGAAACGTGCGAAAGCGGAAGACGAGCGGGGAAAGTGAGCGGCGAAATCCGCAATTTTCCGCAAGGGCCAAAGGCCCGTTTCATACCAGCCTGGGGCAACGCCCCAGGTTATGGCGCCCCTCATCCCATAAGCGCCAACGGCGCGTCTCATCCCCGGCGCAAAAATCAATGATGAATGGTGGGGGACATGGTGGTTGATTGCTGGAACGGGCTTTCAGCCCTTGCCGGGTTGGTGTTCCGAAGCCTGGGACGTTGCCCCAGGCTGGTATGAAAACGCGCCGTTGGCGCTTAACCCGAGGCTTCATATTCATCGCATGGCCTAGGTCAAATCATAAATCGTATATCGTAAATCGCAAATGCCTCACGTCCACGCGCACAGTTGATTCACATAGTCAGCCGAGCCGTCGCGCAGCCAGCCATCCAACTGGGCTTGATCCTTGAGTTGCTGGCCGCGCAAACGCGGCACCACGGCAAACCGGGTCTTCACCTCGGGCAGCGCCGTCATGTCCACCCACAATTTCTCGAACTGGCTCACGGGGAACACGTCTTCCTGCCCGTGACCCCAGCGTTTCTTCACATCTTTGATGGTAATGTACGTCGGCATCCGCGCGGCCAGACCGCGTACTGCGGCGGCCACGCGTTCGGCGTCGCCCAAGTCGGCGCGGCTCAGGCCGAATACGGCCAGCAGCTTGTCAATGTGGATCCAGCAGGTGTTGGAATTGTAATAGCGCAGCGAGAATTCCTCCTCCTCGCGCGGCATGGCCAGGCCTTCCACCAGCCGGACCTGTCCGTTCACCCGGGCCAGCCCGCCGCCGCGATCCTCCAGCCGCCGCGTGATGACCTCGAACGTCAGGCAGGCGTCTTGCGCCAGATGCAAACCGAACATGCCCGGGTCCGCGTCCGCGCCGAGCGTGTCAATGTTGTGCAGCATCAGGTGCTGCAATTGCGGGCGCTCGGCAAGCAGGCGTGCCAGCACGCCGTTGCGCAGCAGGTTGGGCACCTCGAACCAGTGCCCGACCGGATGCAGGCATTGCCCTGGAAGATTGTCGGTGTAATCGCTTCCTTCACCCGCGCCGCGCGCCCAGTTGAGCAGCGCCGCGCGCAGACTGTCCCGCACTTTCTGCTGCTGCTCCTCCAGCCGCTGCTGCGGCATTTCCTCCCACAGAAACCGCAGATCGCGCACCATCGGATTCATCCGCAGGCCGATGGAACGTCCCGGCGACAGCACGACCGATCCGGGATAATGATAATTTTTCCGCCGGGCCAGGAATTCCT
>Ga0316217_10006644_pt1 | contig 11339 bp, 8 predicted proteins | sample 1anoAmetaG_FD_203633 | JGI IMG/M metagenome (GOLD analysis project Ga0316217, IMG submission 203633) | Freshwater microbial communities from Trout Bog Lake, Wisconsin, USA - 1anoA | ecosystem: Environmental > Aquatic > Freshwater > Lake > Hypolimnion/Profundal zone | place: USA: Wisconsin... | reverse complement strand
CTGGGGCAGCGCACCGCCCCGCCGGCTGTGGCGCTGGCGGTCGCCGACGACGCGCTCCGCCGCTCGATGGTCTCCTCCCTGCAGCGCGCGGGGAGGGTCTCGGGGGGGGACGATCTGCTGCCAATCGCCGCGGTGGTCATCACCGACGCGAAGGCCGGGGCCCGGCAGGCGGTGACGTCGCTGCTCGCCCGGACCCGGAGCGACGCCACGATGATCGTCGTCCTCCCCGACACCGCCGCGGCGGAGGAGGTCCGCGCGGCCTACGAGGCCGGGGCCGTCCTCTGCCTGCGCACCCCTGTCGACGAGCACCAGCTCCTCGGGGCGGTCGGCTCGGCCATCGACCTCCGCACGGCGAAGGTCCACGCCGACGACCTCCTGCGGCAGCTCGACGTGCAGGCCCACCTCGCCTCGCTAGGGCGCGTCACCGCGGGCTTCACCCACGAGGTCGGCAACCCGCTCACGGTGCTCGTCGCCAACTTCGACGCCGTCCGTACGAGCGTCACCTCGCTCCTCGAGGCGCGCGACCTCCTCTCCCGCCCGGGGCAGGCCGCGGCGGCGCAGGAGCGGATGGCGCGGGTCTCGCCGGGCAACCTCCGCGACGCGCTCGACGACATGGGGGCCTCCCTCGAGCGCATCCAGGGGGTGCTCACGCTGGCCCGGCACTTCGCGCAGCGCGGTCACGTCGCCAAGGTGGAGGACGTCGACCTCGCCACGGTGGTGCGCGACGTGCTGCGCTGGGCAGGGGGCGAGCTCGAGGGGGTCGACGTGCAGCAGCTCGTCGACGAGCCGATCATCGCCCGCGGCGACGCGACGCTGCTCGGTCAGGTCGTGCTCAACCTGGTCACCAACGCGGCGCACGCCGCGCGTCAGCTCCCGGCGCCTCGCGTCCGCGTCCACGTCTACGGGTCGACCGAGACGGCGATCCTCTCGGTGCGTGACAACGGCCCCGGCGTTCCGGACGATCTCCGCCAGCGGATCTTCGATCCGTTCTTCACCACTCGCCGCGACAAGGGGGGGACCGGCCTCGGCCTCGCGCTCTGCCGCGAGTACGCCGCCCAGATGCAGGCGGAGCTCTCGCTCTGGACCGCCCCGGGGCGCGGCGCCTGCTTCCGCATCCACCTGCGACGGAGCCCTCGCTAGCCATCCAGGGGCGACCCGCGGGGCGTGCCGGCGGTCGCCCAGCGGCGACGCGACGACTGACACCCCCGTCTATTGACCGGGTCCGACCGACGGTGCGAACGTCGTAGGTATGCGAACCCTCGTATTCTGGGGCCTTTTCGTGCTCGTCACGCTGCTCGCGCAAGGCTGCGGGGGGAAGGACGTGGTCTTCGTCACCGTCGGGACGGACGCGAGCGCGCTCGAGGCGGGGGCCGGAGACGCGGGCCAGGACGGGACGGTCCGTCCGGAGGAGGGGGGGACGACCACCGGCTACACGATCGGAGGGACGGTCACCGGCCTCGAGGGGGCGGGCCTGCAGCTCGCGAACGGGACGGAGACGCTCGCGATCACGGCCAGCGGCCCGTTCACGTTCCACACGCGGGTGGCGCGCGGCGCGACGTACGACGTCAAGGTCAGCAAGCAGCCCGCGGGGCCGACGCAGACGTGCACCGTGACGGGCGGCGCCGGGAAGGCGAGCGCCGACGTGACGAGCGTCGCGGTCACGTGCGTCACCCGCAAGCTCACGATCGGCGGCACGGTGGCGGGCCTCGACGGGACCGGGCTCGTGCTCGAGAACAACGGCGGCGACAGCCTGGCCGTCGGCGCCAGCGGCAGCTTCACATTCCCGACGCCGGTCGCGAGCGGCGGCGCCTTCAGCGTGACGGTCCAGACGCAGCCGTCCGGTCCGACGCAGACCTGCGTCGTGACGGGCGGCACCGGCACCGTCGGCGGCGCGAACGTCACGAGCGTCCTCGTCAACTGCGCGACCGACACGTTCGCGGTCGGGGGCCAGGTCTCGGGGCTCGCCGGGGGCACGGTCGTCCTGGAGGACAACGGCGGCGACGACCTCACGGTGAGCGCCAACGGGACGTTCGCCTTCCCCACCGCGCTCGCGAGCGGCGCCAGCTACGCCGTCACCGTCCTCACGCAGCCCTCGTCGCCGAGCCAGACCTGCACCGTGTCGAACGGCACCGGGACGGTCGGCGGCGCCAGCGTCACCGGAGTGAGCGTGACGTGCACGACGAAGTCGTACACGGTCGGGGGGACGGTCTCCGGGGTCACGGGGACGGGCCTCGTCCTCCAGGACAACCTGGGCGACAACCTCACGGTCAGCGCCAGCGGGTCGTTCACCTTCCCCACCCCGGTGGCGAGCGGCGGAGCGTACAGCGTCACCGTGCTCACCCAGCCGACCGGCCCGTCGCAGACCTGCACGGTCACGGGCGGCACCGGCACCGTCGACGCCGCCAGCGTGACGACGGTGGCCGTGAGCTGCACGACGAACAGCTACACCATCGGGGGCAGCGTCTCGGGGCTCACCGGCTCGGGGCTCGTCCTCGCGCTCAACGGAGGCGGCAACCTCTCGGTCGCGGCCAACGGCGTCTTCTCGTTCCCGGTCCCGCTCGCGAGCGGCGCGACCTACACCGTGACCGTCGGCACGCAGCCGACATCGCCCGTGCAGACCTGCACGGTGTCCGGCGGCACCGGCACGCTCGGGGGGGCCAACGTCACGAGCGTCTCCGTCAACTGCGCGACCAACCGCTACACGATCGGCGGCCAGATCTCGGGGCTGGTCGGGACGGTGGTGCTCCAGGACAACGGCGGCGACAACCTGAGCGTCACGACGAACGGCACCTTCGCCTTCACGACCCCGGTCGCCAGCGGCGCGACCTTCTCCGTGAAGGTCCTCACGCAGCCGGGCGCCCCCTCGCAGACGTGCGTCGTCGCCGCCGGGACCGGGACCGGGACGGTCGTCGCGTCGAACATCACGACGGTCTCCGTGACCTGCACGACCAACCGGTTCACGGTCGGCGGGACGGTCTCGGGCCTCCCCGCCGCCGGCGCCGGCACCGGCGTCGTGCTGCTCGACAACGGCGGCGACAACCTGACGATCACGAAGAACGGCGCCTTCACGTTCGCGACGTCGCTCCTGAGCGGGACGACGTACAGCGTCACCGTGACGACGCAGCCGACCGGGCCGAGCCAGACGTGCGCGGTCACCGTCGGCACGGGGGCGGGGACGGTCGGCGCGGCGAACGTGACGACCGTGTCGGTGACCTGCGCGACGAACACCTACGCGGTGGGCGGTACGCTCAGCGGCCTCGCGGGGGGCTCGGTCGTCCTGCAGGACAACCTGGGCAACAACCTGCCGGTGAACGCGAACGGCCCCTTCACCTTCACGGCGCACATCGCCAGCGGCGCGGCCTACTCGGTCACGACCCTGCAGAACCCGACGACCCCGCCGCAGACGTGCGTCGTGACGAACGGCACCGGGACCGTCACCAACGCCCCGATCACCAGCGTGACGGTCACCTGCACGGCCAACGCCGCCGTCCCGGTCATCACGACCAACCAGTTCACGGGGGCCGCGGCCGGCAGCTGCACCAGCGCCGCGTCGACGACCTGCACGCCCCAGGCGACCTGGGAGGCGACCTTCTCCGCCTACGTCGCCAGCGCGACCGCCGGAGCGTCCATCTGCTACTCGACCAGCGGCGCCGCCCCCAGCTGCACGGCCGGCGTCTGCGGCAACGGCTCGATCCAGACCGCAGGCGGCGCGGCCGTCCCCATCCCGATCACGACGAACACCACGAGCCTCCAGGTCCTCGGCTGCGCCGCGGGCCTCGCGCCGTCGACCCCGTCGAGCTTCAACTTCGCGCTCCACGCCACCAAGCCCACCGTCACCTGCGGCGCGACCGCGGCCGTGGTGCTGAGCACCGCCGCCGCCGACCTGAGCGCGGGCGGCCCGACCGACAACGCGTGCGTCTGCTACGAGGCCGGCCTCGCGGCGCCGACGTGCCCCGGCACCTGCGCGAGCAGCGGCGCGGTGACCTGCTTCAGCTCGGGGAGCTCGGGCACGACCGCGGGCCCCACGTTCAGCGACAACACGTCGGTCGTCCAGATGATCTCCTGCAAGCCCGGGTTCGCGTCGACGACGGCGTTCCAGCTCTGCCCGTGAGCGGGCGACGCTCGCCGGGGCCCCGCACGACCCGGCACCCGCGGCCTGCCGGGTAGCCCGGGCGCCCACCGGGAGGCGGCGAGATTTCCGGATGGACGGAGGTCCGCGCCACGGCTGACCTGTGCTAGTTGCGGATGCCCCCGCGGGCGGCTACCGTCGAGCAGGGCGAGGATTTCCGGAGCGCATATGGCTGAAATTACCTGGTCCACGGCGTTGAGCGTGGGGGTCACCGAGTTCGACAGCGAGCACCAGAAGCTCATCGGCTACATCAACGACCTGCGGCGGGCGATGTCCGAGGGGAAGGGGCGCGCGGTCATCGGCCCGACGCTCGCCCGGCTGCTCGCCTACACGAAGACCCACTTCGCGCACGAAGAGCGCCTCCTCGAGAAGCACGACTACCCCGCGCTCGCGGCGCACAAGCGCGAGCACGACCTGCTCACGGCGAAGGTCATGGCGGTACAGGAGGACTACGAGTCCGGCAAGGTGTCGCTCTCGCTCGAGCTGCACGACTTCCTGACCGACTGGCTGAAGCACCACATTCTCTCGACCGACAAGGCCTACACGGCCTTCCTGAACGACAACGGCGTCGCGTAGCCTCGAGCGGCGTCGGGGCGAGGGCCCTGGCGTCCGGGCCGTCCGGCGCGGTGTGATCAAAACCGAGATCGTCGCCCATGAAGTGAGGGATCATGGGCGCCTTGGCCATCGCGACGTCCCGCTCGCCGACCACGCGCGACGGGCGCCTGCGCGCGGCGGTGGACGCGCACTACGACGTGGTGTGGCGCTTCCTCCGGCGGATGGGCGTGGCGGAGGCGGGCGCGGAGGATGCCGTGCAGCAGGTCTTGCTCGTGTTCGCCAGGAAGCTCGACCTCGTGGAGCCGGGGGCGGAGCGGTCATTCCTGCTCGGGACGGCGCTGCGCGTGGCCTCCGATCACAGGAGGCAGGGGGCCCGGGTGCGCGAGGTGGCGGACGACGGCGCGGTCGCCAGGGAACCGTCCAACCTGCTCGACGCCGACGAGGAGCTCGACCGCCGGCGGGCCCGAGGCGTCCTCGACGAGCTGCTCGGCCAGCTCGCGGACGACCTGCGCACCGTCTTCGTCATGTGTGACCTCGAGGAGCTGACCATGAGCGAGGTCGCAGGGGCCCTCGGCGTACCGCCGGGGACGGTCGCGTCACGCCTGCGCCGCGCGCGAGAGTCGTTCGCGAGGCTCGCAGCCGGGGAGAGGGCGCGGCGAGAGAGAGGGGGGCGGGATGAGTGAAGAGCGAGCCCCGGAGGGGAACGAGACCGATCCGTTCGTCGCGGAGCTCGCCTCCGCCAGCCGCGCCGAGCAGCCGCCGGCGGGGGCGAAGGCCCGCGCTCTGGCCGCCGTCTTGCCGGAGCTTGAGGCCGTCCCCGCGGTCGCGGCCCACGAGGCTCCTCCGCGCCTGACGCTGCGGCGGACGCTCGCGCCGGTGCTGCTCGTGGCGGTCGTGCTCCTCGGCGCGGCGCACCTCGAGCACCGGAGAGAGATGGCCGCGTCGGCCGCGGCCGCCGCGCAGCAGGCCGCCGCCGCGCAGGCGCAGCTCGACCGCCTGACGGAAGACCTCCGTCAGCAGCAAGCCACGGTCGCGCGCCTCCAGGCCGCGGTCGCCAGCGCCAGGGACGAGGCCACGCGCGCCGTGGCAGAGCAGCAGCTCGCGGAGGCGAAGCGGCAGGCTGCGACGGCGGCCGCCGGGTCTTCCAGGACGGGGGCCAGGCCGACGAAGCCGACCTGCAACTGCAGCCCCGGCGACCCGCTATGTAGCTGCATCCCCTGACGCGAGCACGGACCAGGCGAGCGCGCCGCTCACGGCTTCTGCTCGAGGAGGAGCCGGAAGCACATCACCGCGAACCGGCCGAACCGCGCGGCCGGGAGGCGGAGGACGACGCCGTCGTCGAGCGCCCGCACGGTGCACGGCTCGGGTCCTTCGGTGAGGAGCGAGACGTAGCCGAACGCAGAGTGCGCCGGGAGCGCGGCCGGCGGCACGTCGGGCGACTCGAGCTGGAAGCGCCCGATGAGCGTGATGTAGAACGCGTCGCTCGGCTTGCCGGCGGTGGCGAGGACGGTGCCCGTCGGCGCGAGGCGCGCCTCGAACAGGCGCCCGAGCTCGTGGCGGCTCGCGCCGTCGAGCCGCCGGAAGAGCGCGGAGGAGCGCATCACGTCGCCCACCAGGTGCCGTGTCAGGAGCCAGAAGAGCTGGTCGAAGATCTCCGGGTACCGGACCGACGCGGTCTCGATGGCATGCTTGCCGATCCGGAGCGCCGTCACGGGGAGCCGCGCCCGGACGTCCGCCTGCCGCACCCCGCCGGAGAGCAGGCACGACTCTCCGAGGATCTCCCCCTCGCCGACGGAGCCGACCGCGACGGAGGACTCGACGAACACGTCGGCCTCCCCCTCGACGATCACGAGGAGCGCGTCGGAGGGCTCGCCGCGGCAGCAGACGAGCTCGCCCGCCGGGACGGTGACCAGCTCGGCGGCCTGCGTGAGGAGCGCCAGCGCGGCGGGCTGCAGCCGCGCGAAGAGCCTGGTCCCTGCCATCTTCGAGAGCTGCGCCGAGCTCGGGCGCTCGTGCCCATCCGCTGCGCCGCCGAGCGTGGGCCAGGCTTCCCGGAGGTCATGTTCGCCGAGCTCCGACGCCGCCGTAGACCCGAGCGCGGCGTCCTCGAACACCACGATGCCGTCGTCGTCATCGGACGTCGCCGGCACGAGCGGAGGCGCGGCCCTGAGCGAGCGCCCCAGCGGCGAGGCGTCCCACGAGGGCGGGAGCGCGGACGGGCGCGTCGGCGGGTGCACCCGGGGGTCGTGGGCCTGGAGCGCGCGCGCCGCGGCCTGGTCGATCTGGGCGGCGATGCCGAGGCGCCTGGGGTTGAGCGTCTCGATGGTCTTCGCCATGGCGACGGCGCGCGGGAGCATCCCCTGGGCCGCGAACCGGCGCATGGCGCGCTCGTACGCGGCCTCGGCCTCCGGCCGGCGATCGAGCCTCCTCAGGGTGTCGCCGATGCGCTGCGACCAGCAGGCGTCCTCGGGCTCGAGGACCTCGAGCTCCTCGAGCGCGGCGAGCGCGTCTCGGTTATTCCCTCGCTCGAGCGCGCGCTGCCACTGCTCGCGTAGCACCCCGGGGGTCTTCGCCATGATCGAGATCTCTTACCCCAACCCTAACCATTGTCACCGCCCTCGCCACCGCGCGTCGGCGGCGGGGGGCGGCTGGACGGTCGACGGGGGATGGTCGGAAGATCGGCGCGCGGCGGGGTGGACGTGAAACGGAGGCGCAGCGTGCCGTCCGCGCCGTGCTCCCCGAACGAGACCTTGGCGTAGTGGTCACCGGGCGCCAGCGGGCCGCCCGCCGGCGGTCCGTGGAGCTTGACGTCGGTCAGCGGGGGGAGCCGGGTGTCGCACCGGATGTCGGCCTCCCGGGAGGAGAGCCGCACGATCTCGGCGACCGCAGGCTCACCGGTCTCGTGCTTCTCGTCGAGCAGCGTCAGGTGCACGGCCGCCGGGTTCTCGAGGTCGACGAGGGGCTCGGTCGTCCTCGGCACGTACGCCCGGTAGGGCCCGCCGAGGCCGATGAGATCGTGCGCGCGCACGGCGGCCGGGAACCCCTTGGCCCGGACCATCCTCGACTCGCCGACGATGACGTGAGGCCCGGCCTCGCGCAGGGTCGACTCCGAGATCACGACCTGCCCCCCCACGGTGCAGCTCTCGAGGCGCGCGGTCAGGTTCACGTGGCTGCCGACCGCGCCGTACTTGGCGCGCCGCTCCGAGCCGATGTTGCCCACGACGACCTCGCCGGTGTTCACCGCGACGCCCATCTCGACGATCGGGAGCCCCGCCGCCCGGTTGCGGTCGTTGACCTCCGCCATCGCCTGCTGCATCGCGATCGCGCAGGCCACGGCGCGGAGCGCGTCGTCCTCGCGCCAGATCGGCGCGCCGAACATCACGAGCGCCGCGTCCCCCTGGAACTCCTCGATGGTGCCGTGGTGCGACATGATGACGTCGGCCATGACGCCCAGGAAGTTGTTGAGCAGCGCGACGACCTGCTCGGGCTCGAGGCGCTCGGCGATCGGGGAGAAGCCGCGGAGGTCGCCCATCAGGATGCTGACCTTTCGGCGCTCGCCGCCGAGGCGCAGGCGCTCCGGCGACGCGAGCAGGGACGCGACGAGCTCGTCGCTCAGGTAGCGCCCGAACGCCCCCTCGATGAAGCGGTTGCGGACGTCGAGCTGCTCCACCAGCGCCTGCACCTCGTGCAGGTGCTTCACCTCCGCGTCGTGGAGCCGCTTGGTGGCGAGCGCCCCGTTGACCCGCGCCCGGAGCAGGACCGGGTCGAAGGGCTTGGGCAGGTAATCGGTCGCGCCCATCTCGATGCAGCGCACGAGGCTCGCGGTGTCCTCGGTGGCCGAGACGATGATGACCGGGGTGTGCCGGAGCCGCTGGTCGTGCCGCATCCGCTCGAGCACGGTGAAGCCGTCGATGTCGGGCATCATGAGGTCGAGCAGCACGACGTCGAAGGGCCGCGCCGCGAGCTGCGCCAGCGCCGCACGCCCCCCTTCCGCCGTCTCTATGATGTACCCGTGGTCGGCGAGGCTGCCGGTCAGCAGCACGCGGTTCAGGCGGTCGTCGTCGACGATGAGGACCCGCCCGCGCTCGCGGTGCATGTCACCCTCCTCCGGAGGTCATGGCGCCGCCTTCGGCGACGACCCGTCACCGTCAGGACCGCGGCGCTGCAACCGGTAGAGCCTGCTGGGCATGAGACTGTGCGGCCTCCTTTGCTCAACGTGGTGACGAAGCCCCGATGACGCTGCGATTTTTACGCCGGGGCGTGGAGTCGGCAAGACGCAAGATCTCCGCCAGGGCGCAGGGCGTGCGCCGCGAGATCGTGACGCTATGGCCTGCAAGTCCCGGCGTTGCAGACGCCCCCTCCGGCGCACGCGACGCACGCGGCGCCCCGCACCCCGCACTGCGCCGTGACATCGCCGGCCTGGCAGACCCCGAAGAGGTCGCAGCACCCGGTGCAGTTGACGCTGGTGCAGGTCCCGTTCGAGCAGGACTGCCCGGCGCACACCCCCCCGGCGCTGCAGACTCCGCACGGGCTGCCGCCGCTCCCGCACGCAACGGCGACCGTCCCGGCGTGGCAGACGTCGTACGCGTCGCAGCAGCCTGACCCGCAGTTCACGGGACCACACCCGATGCTGGCCGCGCAGGTCCCGCCCGCGGCGGGGCCCATCGGGAAGCAGGTCGTCCCGACGCACGGCGCGCAGCTCGCGCCCTGAGTCCCGCACGCCGCGCCGTCGGTCCCGGCGAGGCACGCGGCGCCGGAGCAGCAGCCGGCGCAGCTCTCGGGGCCGCACGTCGTCGCCGCGACGCACCCCCCGTCGGCGCAGGCCGAGCCGCGCGGACAGGCGACGCACGCTGCCCCCCCTCTCCCGCACAGCAGGACGCCGGCGTCGAGCTCGCACGTGTTCCCCTGACAGCACCCGGCGCAGCTCTCGGGCGTGCACGTCACCACCTTCTCGGCGACGCAGGCGCCACCGCCGTCCACCGGCGCGCAGGGGAGGAGGTCGTCCCTGCAGTTGGTGCACGCCTGACCGCCGCTGCCGCACACCGCGGCGGTCGTTCCGGGCCGGCAGACGCCGTCTCCGCCGCAGCACCCGGACGGGCACGTGACCGACGAGCAGGCGGCTACGTCAGGCACCGCCCGGTCGACCGGGCCCCCCGCGTCGCGCCCCCCGGCCTCCCGCGGTGCGCCCGAATCGGCGCCGCCGTCGGCCGTGGGCGGCGCGACATGGAACGTCGCGCACGCGGCGTAGGCGAGGGCGGACGAGGCGGCGACCAGGAGCGCGAGGCCGTGCCGGACGCGCACGCGTGGCACCGCGGCTTCACTCGGGGGCACCCTTCGAGGCACGGTTCCTGTACGATTCCACGAATCATGATGCGGCGAGCGGGCTATCTGCTTCCCTTCCTGACGGCCTGCAGCGGGTTCCACGTGAGCGCGACGCCGGACGCGGGCTTCGTCCCCGTCAACTTCGACGCCGGCCGGGTCGACGGCGACGCCGGCGCCGCGGACGCAGCGCACGACCAGGCGGCCGCGCCCCCGTTCACCGTCGTGCAGCAGCTCCCCGACGCCGGCGCCTTTCACTCGGTCTGGGGGTCGGGGCCCTCCGACATCCACGCCGTCGGCGACAACGGCCTGATGTACGACTACGACGGCACCGGCTGGACGTCGGTCCTCGGGCAGACGGGGGCGAGCATGGGCGGCGTCTGGGGGACCAGCTCCACGGACATCTACGCCGTCGGGACCCTCGCGGCGGCGGGACGCGGCATCATCTTCCACAACGACGGGACGGGCTGGGTCGAGCAGATGGAGGAGCCGGTCGGGCTGAACGCCGTCTGGGGGGCCTCGGGCACCGTGTACGCCGTCGGGCTCGGCGGGCACTTCTATACGAACACCGGCGGCCAGGGCTGGGTCGACCCCGGCCACCTCCCGGCCAACGTCTGCGTGACGGGTCAGTCGTCGGACGAGCCGATCCTCTGGTCCATCTGGGGGAACAACGGGACGTTCATCGACGTGGCGGCCGACGTCGACACGTTCTTCCGCGACGACGGCCAGACCTCCTGGCTCTACTCGTGCGACCCGGTCGACCGGACACGCACCTACCGCTCCGTCTGGGGCCCTCCGTCGTCATCGGCCTCGCCGAGCATCTTCCTGGGGGCGAACTACTACGGCGTCTGGTGGGACACCGGGACGCCGACCCTGCTGATGCTGAACGAGGAGCGCGACTCCGCCGAGAAGCAGAACCAGTACGTCTGGGGGATCTGGGGGACGGCCTCGGACAGCATCGTGTTCGTCGGCGACGCCGGCCGCATCATGACGTGGGACGGCGGCCAGACCGGGCTGAAGACGTGGCCGTCGCCGACCACGCTGAGCCTCTACGGCGTCTGGGGGACGTCGCTCAGCGACGTCTGGATCGTGGGCGATCGGGGGCTGATCCTCCACGGAGGCTTCCCGCTCTAGCGCGTCGGACGCCGGCGAGGCTCGCGGCGCCTCGCCGGGCTAGTCGTTGCACTCGGCCCAGCGGTCGCGCCCCGCCTCCTTCGCCCGGTAGAGGGCGGTGTCGGCGCGGGCTATCCAGGTCTCGCAGGTGTCCCCGTCCTTTCGCGGCGCGAGGCCGACCGAGACGGAGAGCTTCAGCGGCTTCCCCAGGTGCTCCACCGCG
>Ga0316217_10006643_pt1 | contig 11343 bp, 14 predicted proteins | sample 1anoAmetaG_FD_203633 | JGI IMG/M metagenome (GOLD analysis project Ga0316217, IMG submission 203633) | Freshwater microbial communities from Trout Bog Lake, Wisconsin, USA - 1anoA | ecosystem: Environmental > Aquatic > Freshwater > Lake > Hypolimnion/Profundal zone | place: USA: Wisconsin... | reverse complement strand
ACATTATTACACGTTTCACTATATTCATATTCATACCTTCCAGTGCTATTTCCAGAGCGCTCACTACATTCATTGATAATGATGACATTTCAGTTCGGTTCGATTTGATTTACTTTGATTTACTTTTCGTTTGGGTGTCTTTCACTTTTATTATAAAAACATTTCAACTTTGTAGGGGGCTATGCCCCCCTACGACCCCCCTTGCCCTTCGGGGAGGGAAAAGTTTTTCATTATATGGGTGGGGGGACGGATGACGTTCAATTTTTCCTTACGGAATAAACCTTACGGAAAAAACCTTACGGAATAAACCTTACGGAAATATATTCACGTTTTTTATATTTGTATGTGTGCGAAAAAGTCAAGTTTTTCAAAAGTCGAGTTTTTCATTGACCTGCTTTTAAAAGTCGGGGTTTTTTAAAAGTCGATGTTTTTTAAAGTCTTGTTTTTTAAAAGTCGATGTTTTTTAAAGTCGATGTTTTTTAAAAGTCGATGTTTTTTAAAGTCAAGTTTTTCAAAAGTCGAGTTTTTCATGGACCTGCTTTTAAAAGTCGGGGTTTTTACACCTTTTTACATTTGTGTGTGCGAAAAAGTCGATGTTTTTTAAAGTCGATGTTTTTTAAAGTCGATGTTTTTTAAAAGTCGACTTTTTTTACATTATATGACAAATCTAATCATTATAAAAAAATAACTAATTATTTCAAAAATTATAAATTAATTACTCTTCCACATTAGAATTATATAATAAAATTTCTTCTTTTTTAATTATTTTTGTTGGAAAAACTGAAATTTCATTTATTTCACCATTTATTTTTTTAGTATAGAACGAAATTATTCCAAGGTCTACATATATTGTATCGCCAACTTCAAACTTACCGTGATTTTGTTGATGTTTATGAATATGAATAATTTTATAAACATTATCTTTTTCGTTTAAAACTTCAAATAAATTATCAACATCTTCTATATCTATTTCAATTGCTTTTGTATTTTTTTCTTTGATACACGACAGAACATTATTTTTATTCAGCACATCCATTATTTCACAATCATAAAAATCTTGTGATATTAAATAATAAACTTGATTATTCATTATATTGATATTATGTGTTTTATTTATATTATTATAAAACCATTTCAATTTGTTAATTATAAATAATCGGCATTTTAATTTGTAGTAAATATAAAAAGGCGTAAAAGTTAAGTTTTTTATAAACGCTTATCCGGAACAATTTTCAAACGCAGGTTCAGGCCACCTATCCATCCTAGACGGGTGCCAAACATATTCTATTATTTCTCTCGCTATAGGTTCAAATGCCAAAAGCATTGCTTCGTAATCCAATTTAAATATTGATGGATTAGAAGATAAATTATACCAATTTATTTTATCAGGGGTTTGTTCCAATATATGTATCGCATTTGGATTTTTTGATAAATGAAACCAATCTATTTTATCTTGATTTTTTTTTAATAAATGTATCGTATTTAGATTTTTTGACAAATTGTTCCAATCTATTTTATCTTGGTTTTTTTCTAATAAATGTATCGCATTTGGATTTGAAGATAAATTAAGCCAATTAATTTTATCTATGTTTTGTTCTAATATATATATATTGCATTTGGATTTAAAGATAAATTAAACCAATTTATTTTATCAGGGTTTTTTTCTAATAGATGTATCGCATTTGGATTCAAAGACAAATAATCCCAATTAATTTTTTCTAATTTTTTTTCTAATATAGGTATTGCGTTTAAATTTAAAGATAAAAGATACCAATCTATTTTATCCAGATTTTTTTCTAATATAGGCATTGCGTTTGGGTTTAAAGATAAAGTTTGCCAATAAATTTCATCTTGATTTTTTTCTAATATATGTATCGCATTTGGATTTTGAGATAACTGCCACCAATCAATTTTATCTTTATTTTTTTCTAATAAATATATCGCATTAGAATTACAAGATAAATACCACCAGTCAATTTTATCAAAAGGTATCCATTCTCTCAATTTCCAAATTGGTGGTTGATTTGACATTTCTTTTTTATGCTTTAAAAAAAGTAAAAAAAATAATTTCAACTTTTACACTTTTGAAAAAGTGTATCAGAACTGCCTACTCTAAATTTACTGGTTCTGGCCATTTATCCATCCTTGACGGGTGCCAAACATATTCTATTATTTCTCTTGCTACTGGCTCAAACGCCAAAAGCATTGCTTCGTAATCAACAACAAATATTGACGGATTAGAAGATAAATTATACCAATCAATTTTATCAGGGTTTTGTTCTAATAAATGTATCGCATTTGGATTGTAAGATAAACAACCCCAATTTATTTTATCATAATTTTGTTCTAATATATGTATCGCATTTGGATTTTGGGATAAATTAAACCAATTAATTTTATCCAGGTTTTGTTCTAATATGCGTATCGCATTTGGATTATAAGATAAATTAAACCAATTAATTTTATCCAGGTTTTGTTCTAATATGCGTATCGCATTTGGATTTAAAGATAAACTAGTCCAATTTATTTTATCATAATTTTGTTCTAATAAGTGTATCGCATTTGGATTTAAAGATAAACTATCCCAATTAATTTTATCCAGGTTTTTTTCTAATAAGTGTATCGCATTTGGATTTTCAGATAACCAATTCCAATCAATTTTATCCTGATTTTTTTCTAATAAGTGTATTGCGTTTGGATTTAAAGATAAACACTCCCAATTAATTTTATAATGATTTTGTTCTAATAACGGTATTGCGCTTAGATTTTTAGATAAATTAAACCAATTTATTTTATCCAGATTTTTTTCTAATAAATGTATCGCATTTGGATTTCTTGATAACCAAAACCAATAAATTTTATCAATATTTTTTTCTAATATAGGTATCGCATTTAAATTTGAAGATAAAAGATGCCAATCTATTTCATCCATGTTTTGTTTTAATATGCGTATTGCGTTTGGATTTCCAGATAAATACCACAAGTAAATTTTATCCAAAGGTATCCATTCTCTCAATTTCCAAATTAGTGGTTGATTTGACATTTCTTTTTTATGCTTTTTATAAAAGTAAAAAAATAAAAATTAATTTCAACTTTTGATTGCCCTACTCTAAATTTACTGGTTTATCCATCCTTGACATTTTATTGTTATTGTTATTGTTATTGTTATTGTTATTGTTATTGTTATTGTTATTGTTATTGTTATTGTTATTGTTATTGTTATTGTTATTGTTATTGTTATTGTTATTGTTATTGTTATTAAAAAAATGTTTATATATTTTAAAATTAATTTTTAATAACAGTCATTTTACCCTCATTTTTTACACCTTTTTACATTTCAAACACCGATTATTTTTCTTCTAATTTTTTTAATCTTTCATCTACAATTTGTAGAATATTATAAATTGCTTCTAAATGTGTAACAAGTTCTTGGTCATAATATCTTGCTAATGAAACTGATTTAGAATATCTATTATTATTTATCGCAGTTTTCTTTTCAGTTAATAAATCATTTATAACCTTAAAATTATGGTCTATTGATGTCTTTTTATCATTTTCATCTTTTTCTTTTTTTTGTTTTTCCAATTCTAATATTCTTACTTGTAATTGTTGTATTTCTTCAGTAACTGAACTCATTTTAAAATACAAATACTATTTTTTATTATTTATATTTCAACTTTTTATAAATAATCAGCGTTTGAAATATTAAAAGGTGTAATACCATCATTTTACAATAAGGAAACCCCAAATAAAAAGGTAAGAAAAACCATCGCTCCTCAAATAAAGTTGATATGATTTTCCAACAAATAGTTAAACGCACAAACCAAGGCAAATGACAATAATAACCCGCAGTAAAGCAATTGAGACACGTAATAAAGAAGTTAGAAAGATTAACGCAACTGTAACCGCAGATTTCATAAGAGTAAATAGTAAAAAAAACAAAGATATTAGTGAATGGTTTATCGAAAGACTTACTTTACAAGTAACAAATTTGAATAACATCCAATGTATGAACCATAGCACAGTTTCAAATTATAATGAAACTGTTCGTGCGGCGTTCTATGACAGAATTCGTATGGTTTGCGAAATATATTATTTTATAAACACATATTTAGACCAAGCCCTTTTATTTAATAATTCAAATGATTTTTCAAAATTAATCACAGCATTTTATAATAGAATTAGTAATTTAAGAGACCAATTTAATAGTGTTAACCTAATTTATAAAGCAAATACTATGGAAGAAAAAGCAATAGTCAAAGAGTTATGTATTCAATTAAATCTTGCCGAAAAGGTTTGTGGAAAGTATTTAAAACCACAACAACCCAATAGACGTTCCACAAGAATTTTAGCAATACACCCAGTAAAGTATTACGATGACAATGATGATGATTACGTGGAAAATGATAAGTATTACGATAGTGATTACATAAGTGAAGATGATGATGACAATGAACTGTAGTTGAAATTTACAACCCAATTATAAAAAAATAGATTATAGATTTGAATAGATTAGTATTTTAATGTAATTTAATTTATTTTTTTTTATAAAACAACATTTAACCAAACATTTAACCAAACATTTAACCAAACATTTAACCAAACATTTAACCAAACATTTAACCAAATTAATAACAATCATTAAACGCAGGTTCAGGCCACTTATTTATCCTGGATGGGTGCCAAACATATTCGATTATTTCTCTCGCAACAGGTTCAAACGCCAAAAGCATTGCGCCATAATCTAATTCAAATATAGAAGGATTATCAGTAAAATTCGCCCAATGAATTTTACGTTGATTTTGTTTTAATAAATTCATCGCAGTTGGATTTAGATTTTTAGATAACATATGCCAAATAATTTTATCTTGATTTTTTTCTAATATTGAAATCGCATTTGGATTTCCTGATAAATTCGTCCAATTAACTTTATCCAGATTTTTTTCTAATAAATGAATCGCATTTGGATTTTCAGATAACCAAGACCAGTTAATCTTATCAAGATTTTTGTCTAATATAGAAATCGCGTTTGGATTTGCTGACAAATGCCGTAAGCAATCGTAATCAAGTTCATCAATATTTTTTTCTAATAAGTGTATAGCATTTGGATTTTGAGACAATTCTTCCCAATAAATACTTTCAGGACATTTTTCTATAATTTGTTCTATTATATGTATAGCATTTGGATTACTACATAATTGCTCCAAGTCAAGTGAACCTGGTTTTTTTTTAAATTTTTTATCTATTAAGTGTATAGCATTTGGATTACCACATAAAACACTCGTGTTAATTTTTTGAGGATATTTTTCTAATAATTGTATTGCGGTTGGATTGCAAGATATATAAAACCATGAAAGCCGTTTAGGATATTTTTCAAATAAAGTAATGGCATTTAAATTTTTTGATAAATTATCCCAATTAATTTTATTTATATTTTTTTTTAATATAGAAATAGCATTTGGATTTTGGGACAAATAATACCAATTAATTTTATCTGGATTTTTTTCTAACAAATGTATCGCATTTTCATTTCCAGAAAAAAACTCCCAATTAATTTTATCTGGATTTTTTTCTAATATTGAAATCGCAATTGAATTTCCAGATAACCAATTCCAATTTAAATTTTCTATATTTATCCAATCTTTTAATTTATAAATAGGTTTTTGAGTTGACATTTTTTTTAATTAAATTAAAAAAAATACATTTAAACCATTTTTACACAATTAAATACCTATGTTTAATAACAATCGTCAAACGCAGGTTCTGGCCAATGGTTCATCCTGGATGGGTGCCAAACATATTCTATTATTTGTCTTGCGATTGGTTCAAACGCCAAAAGCATTGCGTCATAATCTAATTCAAATATGGAAGGATTTAAATAAAACGTATACCAATAAATTTTATCTGAATTTAGTTCTAATAAACGCATCGCATTTGGATTTTCTGATAAATAAAACCAATCAAGTTTATCTTGATTTTGTTCTAATATGTGTATCGCATTTGAATTTTTTGATAAATGATGCCAATTAATTTTATCTAGATTTTTTTCTAATAAATGTATCGCATTTCGATTTTCAGATAACTCTTCCCAATTAACTTTATCTATATTTTTTTCTAATAAAGGTATCGCATTTGGATTTAAAGATAAAGTATCCCAATGTATTTTTTGTGGATATTTTTCTAGTAAAGGAACCGCATTTGGGTTTAAAGACAAACTACTCCAAAAATTAGTATTAATTTTTTTTTCAATTAGATGAATAGCGCTTGCGTTTTTTGATAAATTCCACCCATCAATTTTATCCAAATTTTGTTCTAACAAATATATTGCGTTTGAATTTTGTGACAATTTTCGCCAATCAATTTTATCTTGATTTTTTTCTAATAGTTGTATTGCATTTGGATTTTCAGATAACGAAGACCAATCAATTTTATCCAGATTTTGTTCTAATAAAGGTATCGCATTTGGATTTTTAGATAAATACCTCCAATCTATTATATGTGGATTTCTTTTTAAAAAATCAATCGCATTTGGATTTTGTGATAATAAAGGTCTATATAATACTATATGATTTCTTACTTCAACGTAAATATAATTAGGATTACAACAAAAATAAATATAATCTTTTGTTTTTAAGTTAACCCACTCTTTAAATTTCCAAATTGGTTTTTGGGTTGACATTTATTAAATTTGTTTAAAATAAAAAAACAAAATTTAAATTTCAACTTTATAACTTTAAATTAAATGCTTACGAAATGTAAACGCATATCTAACTGTATTAACCTTTTTTTCTTTTGGTATTTCGTGTGTAAATTCCTTTTGAAAATTTCCCCCCATATGTAATATACAATTATTCGTCGTTGGAACATCCATAATTATTTTATTTGTAATTTTATTTCTAATTCTAAATTTGCGTTCCGCTCCACTTGAGAGAGAAATAACGCCAATATTTCCCAAAGAGGTTTCAGCATCACTATGTTTTCCAATACAATCATCACCATCATTATATCTATTTATTAGTATACCATTATAATCCGCGTTAAAATATGTATTTATTTCTTGTAAAAGAATTGTAACATTTGGTGAAAGCGGTTTAGATTTTGTCAAAACTTTTGAAAATTTATAACCAATTGATTCATTAGATAAAAATACAACATCGCGAGGTTGATGAACTTCTCTTCCATAAACAATAATAATAGGTTTTTCTTCTAATAATTTTAATTTATTTATTTCTTTTATACAATTTTGAATTAAGTCATTATGTTCTTCAAACGAATATAATTTTAAAAATGATTGTTCGGTTTCAATTAATGTTGTCATTTTTAAAAATAGTGATTTGGGTTTATTTAATAGTTTTAATAAAAACAAAATTAAATTTCAACTTTAGGGGTCTCCCATTACCCTCTCCTTTACCCTTCGGGTGTAAAAAGATTTTTAGGGTTAATTTAATTTTTTTAATATTGAATAAAACCTAAAAATCTTTTATAGGTTACCATATTATACGCAATAATCGCAGACACAAGACAAAGAAAAAGAAAAAGGTTTAAATATCTATTATGCATTTGTTTCTTTTATAAATTATCAAAATACATTTTTTTGATAATTTATTTTTTGTGTTTTTATTTCTGGGATTTCTGGGATTTCTGGGATTTATGGGATTTCTTGGATTTTTTGGATTTCTTGGATTTTTTGGATTTTTTAAATTTGTTTATATTCTTTCTTTTTGTTTTTCTTTTTCTTTTTCTTCCACCGGTTGAACTCGCGGGAGCGCTTTCTGTAATCCATTTTACAAAATCCGCCGTTTCTCTCCCTTTTTCATAATTTTCGGTTTTATCATTATTAATATAAAGCATAGTTGGAAAACCAGAAGGTTCTTCCTTAATATTTGTAATTTTTGATAAAAATGTTTGGTTAATATCCGCAATCATAACATTTGAACCAATTTTGTAATTTGTTAATAAACTATCATTTTCAAGTTGTTCCCATTTTGGCCGTGTTTCGTTGCATGGTCCACACCCTTCCATAAAAATAAGTAAAAAAGTTGGGTTACCCTTTTTAATATGGGCGTTTAACTCTTGCATGTTATCCGTATCTTTTTCCGAATGGATATGTAAAAATACCATAATAATATTATTATATATATATTTCAATATTTTTTTATATGGAAATATAAAGAGACAAATGATTATTTATTTATTGATTTTGATATTTTTAGCAGGATTATATTTTTACGCAAAATGTGGCGGAAATCGGGAAGGTTTGACAAATTCCACAAAACCTTCGTCAAAACCAAGTGGAACACCGCGATGTCCTGATATGTTAATACAGCAAGGGTCAAAGATATTATTATATAATTCAAAATTAACACGCGTGCCTGGAGTAAATCCAATTGAATTTAATAATTTAGAAGAATATACCGAGTTTTTAGATTGGCAAAAAAGTCAAGGAATTATTTGTCCTGTTTTATATTTACAGCAATCTTATGACGCGCAAGGAAATAAAGTATATAAGGTAAGGCCAAGTGTAACTGAGCCCCAAGGTGGGTTACCGCCTTCCTCTACAGGTCCTCAATCTCAATCTCAATCTTTACCGCAACCTTTAATTGCTTCGCAGCCTCAAACCGCAACGCAACCTCAAACTGCTTCGCAACAGCAAATGATTGCTTTACAAAATTCAGGGCAACCACAACCGACACAACCATCTCCACAATCAAGTCAGACATATCAAAAAATACCACCTTTAACAAGTCACGACACAAATCCGTCAAAATTAGTTGATGCCACACAATCAGACCAGCCTTATAATAAAAACTCATATCCCGCTTACGACCAGACATCTTATTATGTTGGAACGACAACGCCTTTAGATAAAATGAATGAAAAAGAAGCGGGTATGCTTTATAGTCCAAATCCTATGGACGATAATTGGGGTGGAACTGATTATACCCAGTCATTAGTGGACTCGGGTTATTATAAAAACAACGAAGTTCAAAGTTCGATTAATAATTAAAAATCATTATAAATCTTTTATGAAATAATTAATTAATTCCTTTTTTTGTTCTTCATTTAATTTCGCAAGAATAAATAATAATAATATAAATGAATTACGGTAATCGTGCTTAATCAATAAAAAATTAATATTATTTTTATATGTTGTAAATTCTTCTTCATTGACTTTATTATTATCTTCTTCATTAACTTTATTATTATCTTCTTCATTGATTTTATTATTATTTTCTTCTTCTTCTTTCATTATTATAAATAACAAAATATATATTTATATGTTTTGTTATTCAACTTTTTCACATCTCCAGATTTTTACACACATCTCCAGATTTTTACACACATCTCCAGATTTTTACACACATCTCCAGATTTTTATTTATTCACAAAGGGCAGTTTTGAAACACTTTTACAAAAGTGTTTTTTACAAAAGTGTTGGTTTTGAAACACTTTTACAAAAGTGTTTTTTACAAAAGTGTTGTTATTGTTTATCCAAAAATTTCATTACGTTGTTTAACGCATTACACGTTTCATTTAAACTAATAATAGTTCCCAAATCATTTGTTGGGTCTTCGTGATTAATATTTAACACAGTTGATAACATAAGATTATTCATTAAATCGTGCATATTGATAATAACATTTTCATAGTCTGACCTATATTTACTAACCAATAAAGTATCTTGTATTTTTACGGTTTGTGCGTTTATTGCCGACGCATAACTATCCGCGTTACCCGCAATACCATTATTTACATCACTTGTTGTATTTGTATTTGTTGTATTTGTTTTTGTTGTATTTGTTTTTGTTGTATTTGTACTTGGTGTTTTTGTTGTATTTATACTTGGTGTGTTTGTTTTTGTTGTATTTGTGTTTTTATTATTTTTTGTTCCGGAACCACTATTTTTTAAACCTTCTCTAAATTGTTCCAATTTTCCCATACTTTTAAAAATAAAATAAACAAGAAAACCCATAAATGCCACCATACATATGTTTTTAATTAATTCATAACTATCACTCATTACTACTTATATTGTAATGAGTTAATTTTTTTATATTTTTGCCTTATTTTTTATGTTGTTTTAATTAAGGAACTAAAAATAACAAAATATTTTTAATACTTGTTCCACTTATTTTTCGCGATTTACCATTTTTATCTAAATAAGAAATACCTTTTAAACAATCTTTATTTTCTTGAATAGAATGAATTAAATGAGAGATTGTTTTAAATTCTTTCATTATTGAAATAGCCGTTGTTGAACTTACTCCTGGTATTTGTGATATTAATATTTCACCAATATTAACAGGTGTGATATTTTCTTTTTTTACTTTTTTTATAACGCTAACGTAATTGTTTTTTTCTTCTTTTTCTTCTTCTTCTTCTTGTCCTTGTTCTTGTCCTTGTCCTTGTTCTTGTCCTTGTACTTGTTCTTGTTCTTGTCCTTGTCCTTGTTCTTGTCCTTGTCCTTTTTGTCCTTCTTCTTTATTTATTAAAGAAATAGTTTTACTTATATTTGTATGGTCCAAGTAAAAACCTTTTTTATCCTTTGTTCTAATTATTTTATCAGCGGTATTACAAATAAAAAGTGCGGTCTCTCCAATATTTAATGTTCTAAACACCGAAAATCCTTTATAGTAATTGAGAGAAAACATAGCCGAGAGAACCGTTTGTTTTTCCTTTAATAAATTACGCCTTGCTATGTCCCCTTCAATTAAATACATAATATTATGATTATGTGTTGGTAACCCATTTAAACGATATGACTGTTCTTCATAACGTCCGTCTTTTATGCTTGACAATAAATCCGCAAGAGTTTTTCTCTCAATTAATAATATTTCCTTTTCTTTTTCAACAAAAACAATATCTCCTAAAGGCAAATTTTCGGTGACTATTTCTAAAGTTTTGAATTGCGGATTATTTTCTTGTAAAGATTGAATGTTTTTTATTAAGTCTGCTTCACGGTAATCTATTTTTATTGTTAGCATAAAATAAATCGTCCAAAACAAAAATAATATGTTATTATACAATCAATATGTTTAATACAAAATAATAAGTTATTATACAAATAATATGTTTGTTTGGTTATAAAACATATTATTAAGACTTTTTAATATTTAACCCATTTTAATATTTAACCCATATTTCCACCGTGAACCGCGTGATAACCATATTGTTGTGTTTGAACCGTTTTATTGGCAACGCAAACCAATGGAACGCTTTGTGGTGCACGTCTTAATCCAGGGTTACATTGCATAAAAAACCCAATACGAGGTGCGATACCAGCTTTCTTTGGACCACCACAAACATTTGTGCGGTTAACGATTGATGCTTGATTTCGAGACA
>Ga0316217_10006642_pt1 | contig 11344 bp, 5 predicted proteins | sample 1anoAmetaG_FD_203633 | JGI IMG/M metagenome (GOLD analysis project Ga0316217, IMG submission 203633) | Freshwater microbial communities from Trout Bog Lake, Wisconsin, USA - 1anoA | ecosystem: Environmental > Aquatic > Freshwater > Lake > Hypolimnion/Profundal zone | place: USA: Wisconsin... | reverse complement strand
GCGCGGAACGTGGCGGTAACGATCGCGCTGGACCCGGCCATGCCCACGCGGACCGGAATGTTCGTCTGGTATTCCAGCGTGAAGTTACGCTGCGCCAGTGTGATGTTATTCTTCTGACAGTAATCCCGGAACCGTTTCACCGCGGCCTTGAGCAACCGAATGCCCCCATAGTAGCCGTACGTCCCCACGTTGCTCGCCAGATCGTCCAGGCTGGCATAGTCTGAGCGATCATGAGGCTGGGGCAGCAGCGTCAGACGCGGCGTTTCATAGCAGGTCACCTCCGCGGCATAGTTGCGGATGATGATGCTGATGGTCTTGCCGAAGTAGCCATCGGATGGGTTTCCGATGAGTCCCGCACGGGCGTGGGCTTGAGCGCGGATGATCATGGGGGGCCTTTCTATCAAATCCATAAGTTAGCGAATGGTCAGTAATCTTACGGTTTTTCTATAAAAAATGCATCTTTCAGCATCAGGACGCTACCGCGGTCGCAACTCCGCAGGGCCGTTGTCCGTTTGGCCTTGAGCGAAGCTCAGGCTTATGTTACAACGATATGGATCAGCTTAAAGCGTTTTTTTGCATATGCCGATGCCGTGGTATCGGCGTAACTCTGCTAGAGGAGAAATGACATGGCATTCGGGAAATTTGTGCGCTCGTCAGGTTTTGCATCAAGAACTCGCAAAATGCGCCGCAGGGATACCCAGGTAATGATCGAGGCGCTGGAACCCCGAACGCTCCTGTCGGTGTCCATTGATTCCATCGGCGGCCTGGCCAACACGATTACCAACATCACCAACGGCCCTGCCACCAAGTGGGTGCCGGTCCCCGTGACCGCCACAGGCACCACCGACCAATTGACCTTCACCGCTACGCCGGTGCTGTCCTCAGAAAAGGGCGGCCCGACGGTGACCAGCGATACGACCATGCCCCAGGTCACGGCGTTTCTCCAGATTACAGTGGCCGGCATGGGAGCGTCCGGAGGTCCCGGCGTGATGGAGTTCGCCTTGTTCGGAAACGTAGCGCCCACCACGGTCGGGCGGATCACCGCCCTGGCGAGCCAAGGCGCATATAACGGGGCAGATTTTTATCGTGTGATCTCGGGCTTTATGATTCAAGGCGGAGCCACCACCGGTGCCAATGACACGACCATGAACGACGAATATGACTCGCATCTCTTGTTCGATGCGACCAACGGGGGCCAATTGGCGATGGCCAATTCGGATAATCAGAGCAGCTCACGTTATTCCGACTATAACGACGCGACGAATCCCCAGTTCTTTATTACCAATACCAACAGCCCAACGGACCGTTTCTTGGATTTGACCTACACCATCTTCGGACAGCTGGTTCGTGGTGCCGATGTGTTGCAGCGGATTTCCGCCGTGGCAGTCCAGGCGCAATCCTCTACCAACACCGAGGTCAGCAGCCCGGTAACGCCCGTGGTCATGACATCGGTGTCGGTCGTGCAGGACCCAACCGCTGGAGTCGTCTTTGTCACAGGGGCAGCGGGGACTTCGGCGACCGTCACCGTTACGGCAACCGATAACGGCACCGCCGTGGCCACGCAGAACTTTAACGTCGCCTTCGCAACCGACACCACCGTCGACCCGCCCTATATGCTCACCGTCAATAACCAGACGGCCAATGAGACGATCACCCCGATCAATACCTCCTTCAATACCCCGGTAGTTGTGCCGGTGTCCACGTTTGAACTCCAGGCCAATACGGTGTCGATCGCCGCTATTGAAGCCGACAACGGTTCCCATGCGACCGTGACCGTTGGCACCCAGTCTGTGTCAGGTACCGACCCGCGAATCACCAACGCCAATCTGACCATTACGCCCACCAAGGGTTACATCGGGGCGATCTCGGTGCTGGTCGGCGTCAATGAAAGCAGCGGCCGCTACGACACCCAGACCTTTACCGTAAACGTCGGCGCGCCCCCGACGACAACCGTTCTTTCCGCCGTCTCGCCAGCCGCCGCGGGCACGTCCGTGACCTTCAGCGCCACCGCCTCCGGGTCCAACGGCGTCCTCTCCGGCACCATCACCTTCTACGACGGCTCCACCGCCATCAGCAGCGCCGCGGCCATCAATGTCAACGGCGTGGCCACCTATACCACGTCCACCCTCTCCGTCGGCAGCCACTCCATTACCGCCGTTTACAGCGGCGATTCCAACAACGCCACCAGCACCTCCGCCGCCCAACTCCAGTTGATCGGCGCCCTGACCACCACCGTCGTAACCTCATCCACCAACCCCATCGCCTTCGGCGCTCAGGCCACCTTTACCGCCACGGTCAGCGCAGTAGCGGGTGGCTCGCCCACCGGTACCGTCATCTTCTACAACGGCGCCACCCCCATCAGCGGCTCGTTGCCCCTCAATGGCTCCAAGCAAGCCACCTTCACCACCACCACGGCGCTCTCGGGCGGCTCCCACAGCATCACCGCCGTCTATTCCGGCGATAGCACCACCTTCATTCCCAGCACCTCTGCAGCCCTGTCGTTCGTCGTCACCCCGACGCCGTCCACGATCGTCACCGGCCCCGACGCCGGCAGCACGCCGATGGTCAAGGTCTTTGACTCGGCCACCGGCACGCTGAAGTTCTCGTTCCTTGCCTATAACGCCGACTTCATCGGCGCCGTCCGAGTCGCCTCCGGCGATTTCCGAGGCAACGGAGTCTCCGACTTCGTCACCGCCACCGGCCCCGGCGGCATGCCCCTCGTCAACGTCTACGACGGCACCACCGGCGCCGCCATCTCACAGTTCTATGCCTATGTCCCCGCCTATATCGGTGGCGTCGAAATCGCCGTCGCCAACGTGCTCGGATTGTCCACCCCCCAGATCATCACCGCCACCGATGCCGGCGGCCAACCCCTCGTCAATATCTACGATTACACAGGCAAACTTCTCGGAAACTTCTTCGCCTACTCCGCCGACTACATCGGCGGTGTCCGCATCGCCGCCGGCGATTTCACCGGCTCGGGCAAGGCCGACATCGTCACCGCCACCGCCACCGGCGGCGTGCCCCTGGTCAACATCTTCGATAGCTCTGGCTCGCTGGTCGGAAACTTCTATGCCGAACCCCTCACCTACACACGCGGCTTCCACATCGCCGCCGGCGACGTCAACGGCGATGGCATCCCCGACATCATTGTCGGCGCCGACGCCGGTGGATCCGCCGACGTCCGCGTCTTCGACGGAAACTCCAAGAGCCTCCTGAGTTCCTTTACCGCCTATGCCTCCTTCGCCGGCGGCGTCCGCGTAGCCGCCGCCTACGTCAACGGCTCGGCCAAGGCCGACATCATCACCGTCCCCGGCCCCGGCGGCATCGCCAGCGTGCAGATCTTCGACGGACTCTCCGACCAACTGGTCAGCACCTTCAACGCCTACGCCACCTCCCAGCTAACCGGAGCCTTTATCTCGGCGGGCTAAGATTGTATGTGTAAAGAAATCGCAATCGGTTTGAAAATGTAAATTGCCCCTTGTTTGACGGCGCTACAACGTAAGTAAATCGTAACGATTCGACAACTTTCTCGGGACGTTCGACCTGAAAAAATTCCGGTCGAACGTCCCTCTCGTTTTTTGCCCTGCAGGAGACAGGAAGGAGGGGGTAACCAAGGGGGAGGGATAGGGGGGGTACGGGGCATTGGCGGGGGGGGCCGCGGGGGGATTTGATGGACCCAGCACAGACCCGGTCACCGGAAGCAGGGGCACCCCTCGACATCCCCCTGCCGGTTGGCTTGCTCGACCATCCGCTTCCCCTCCGCCGATTTGGCCGCCAGCCAAGGCGACCCCGCCTCCGGCAAGCGCACCATCAGCCCAGCCAGCGGATCAGGCGCGTTGGTCGCATCCAGCGGCGTCTTGCCCTGAGCAAGCATCTCCCGCACCTCCGGCGTAAACTTCTCGAGGTAAACGAGTTTCTTGGTCTGGCAATTGTCCCAGCTGTAAAAGACCCCGCGGACCAGTGATTTGCCAGCGCTGGAAATGATCGGCGGAATCGAACTCCACGGCACCTTGACGACTTGCCCTGAATCTTCGTCCACAAAACTGGCATCGTCCAAGGGCGGGATCTTGGGCGCGAAAAATCCCAACTCTGCGACGATGGCAATCAATCCGCCGACCACCAAGACCGCGCAGAGTGCGATGGTGATTACCCGTTTACCGGTCATCGCACCCTTGCGTCGGACGCGCGGCCCCTTTATCTTCTTATATATTGCCATACGGTTATTCGTCCAAATATGCGATATCACCGCCTCCCCGTGGCATTTCATGCCAAGTAGGAGGTGGCGTCAACGCCATTTTCGCGATTTTTTTGATTATGGCTACTTTTCGTAGCCCAGTCCCAGCGGCCTGTATTCCATGGCCTCGATAACGCTGGCAGCAGCAGGGCAATTGGAATCGCGATCATCGCGACAACCACCGACAGCTCAATAAGTTTGAAACCAATGGGTATTTGTCGTTTACGCTGTGTTTCCCGCCTTGGCAGACTAACATTTGGTTGAGCCAATTATGCATAAGATATCGCTGCTTCCAGCCTGCAAATTGGCGATTTTAAAGCAATGACAAGGTTTGACTCAGCTATGACCAACAGGGGATAGAGATGGAGGAGTCCGATAATCACATCGATTTCATCGCCAAGCACACCTCTAGAGGGCCGAAGATGGGCTAAGCCGGGGCCTCATTTTCTCCCAGTCAACCGATAAACCTTGATTCTCAGGTTCCCCCGCTTACACTTAAATAACCGATTAAAAAAGCGTTCGACAACGGTCCTAATTAAAGGCGCTAGCAATGGCTAATCTGGGCACAGTCGCACAGGAAGCAGGCGTGAGCATTACCACGGCCAGCCGGGTATTGAATGGCAGCCGCTACGCACAAAGGATTTCCGAGCCGTGCGCCCAACGCGTCCGCGAAGCGGCCAAGCGGCTGGGGTACACCGCCAACTATCACGCGCGGTCCATCAAGCTCGGACGAGCCGAAACCATCGGCCTGGCCTTGGAGCTCGGTGCTCCCGATCAGAAATGGCAGCCGAAGGTTCTCATCGGCAACACGTACTATCAGGCCATCATCGCGGGGATCGAGGCCGCGACGCACGCCGTGAGCTACAATCTCAGCTTGATTGGTCCGCGAGCTTCGGAATCGGCCATCGAACGGGGGGTTGTGGGCATCAAGGAACGCCGGCTCGACGGACTGCTAATCGTCGGCATTGCCTTGGGCAGCGGCCAGAACGCCGTGCTGCTGGAGGCACCCGATCTGCCTATCGTGGTCATACAGGCCCAGGTGCCGACCGCCTTGCCCGTGGTGGATTTTGATGATGTAGCCGGCGTTTCACTGGCGGTTCGGCATTTGGCGGAACTGGGCCACAAAGAGTTGCTGTGGCTTGGGCCGGCGTCATCGGAAGATCTGGCGCATTCCACCGAGCGCGAGCGGCGTTTCATGACCGAAGTCTGGGACCGCGGCCTACGCGGATCATCCTGTCGGTTTGACGCCAAGTGCCAGGGGACGGGCAATCCCATCCAGGACATGGCGCATAAGACCCTGACTGAGTTCATGGCCCAGAGCCCGCGACGTTTTACGGCGGTGGTGTGCTACAACGACCTGATCGCCATCGGTGCGGCTCGTGCGCTGCTGCAGCAAGGCGTCAGGATCCCGCAGGGCGTCTCGGTGGTGGGTTTCGACAATGCCGAGGCCGCGCTGGCCTATCCGCCGTTGACGACGGTGGATCACAAGTTTACGGAGATCGGTCAGCGAGCGGCGGAATGGGTGCTCAAGATGGTTGCGGAAGGGGAGGATGAGCGGCACCATCTGCGGGGGATGAGGGATATGATCGCTCCCGAACTGGTGATCAGGGAAAGCACCGGGCCGGCCCCCGAGATGTCCGGTTCGGCATGAAGGTCGTAGGCGTGCGTTGCTGCAATGATGTGGGAGGGGGTTGCGGTTATCTGTTAACCAAGTATTCTTGACTTAATCGCGACTTTAGGTATGGTCGTGTTTGCAGAGTGACATACTGCTTTATGCCGGTTTATGGTGCTCGTCAAAGAGCCGGCAGTTGGGGCTCGGTGGGCGTTGACGGCAGATGGAGCGGACAGAGGCCATGGCGACTCTTCAGGATATTGCAGATCAGGCGGGGGTGTCGTTGAACACGGCATCACGGATCCTTGCCGGCCAGATCAAAGGCATGCGGCGCGACGCCGTGGCCCGGGCAGCGCTGGTGCATCGAATTGCCCAGGAAATGAACTATCGGCCGAATTCCTTTGCCAAGGCCATTCGCAGCGGTCGTTTTGGGGGTATCGCCTTACTTTTAAGTACGCAGCGGAGCCGCAGTTACTTGCCTTCGCGGTTGCTGGAAGGCATTGAAAAGGCCCTCGTCGGCCGGGATCTCCATCTGACGCTGACCTCCCTGCCTGATGAAGTTCTTACGCGTGGGGAGACGGTTCCCAAGATTCTGCGGCAAGCGATGGCCGACGGATTGCTGATTAACTACACCCATCATATTCCCGGGCAGATGATCGATCTGATCGACCGTAACGGGATCCCGTGCGTCTGGCTGAACACCAGTTGCGCCGAGGATGGCGTGCGGCCCGATGATGAAAATGCCGCGTACCTGGCCACGTGCGCGTTGCTGGAGCGCGGACATCGGCGCATCTGCTTTGCCCATGCCGGCCAGGAAGATACGCTGGAGGCAGCCCATTACAGCATTGGCGCCCGGCTCAAGGGCTATTCGCGGGCGGTGACCGAGGCGGGGTTTCCGGTGATGATGTGGTGGGCGAAATATCAGACGCAAGCCACTGTTCGCGCTGCGGGCATGCGTCGCTGGCTTGGCGCCGCCGACCGTCCCACGGCGATCGTGGCCTATGCGCCGATGACGGCCATGGGCGTTCTGACGGCCGCGTATCAGTTGGGGTTGCGCGTGCCGGAGGATCTTTCGGTGGTGACGTTTTCTGACGCGCCGTCGACCGACTTGGGTATACAGATCAGCACGATGCTGCTGCCGGAGTTGGAGATGGGCCGGTGTGCCGTGGAAATGCTGGAGAAAAAGATCGATGCCCCGACTGGCCATCTACCTTCGGAGGTTCTGCCGTTTTCCTTCGAGCAGGGGCAGACGATGGCGCGAGTGCCCTCGTAAGTTAGAGCGTATTCATATTAGGACGGATCGGCTGAGGCATGGTAGGAGGGGCTTTTTAGCCTGCACGAAACGTAGAATACACGGCTGGGCAGGCTTGGAAGCCCGCCCTACAAAAAGCCAGGAAGCAACGGGATTGTTATCTCTGAAAAGGAACCTCATGTATGGCAAAGGCGACATTTTCAAAAAGGCTCAAGGATCTTCAGGCGGCACATCAGAAACTGGTGACGCGGCGCAATAGAGTGGATGCGGGCTGGCATAACGGCGTGTTCGATCGCTATGTCAACCCCGTGCTGACCGCGGAGCACGCGCCGCTCTTTTGGCGATTTGACCTCAACGAAACCACCAATCCGTACCTGATGGAACGCATGGGGCTCAATGCCGCGTTCAATGCCGGGGCGATCAAGTTCAACGGCAAGTACTGCCTCGTGGCGCGCATGGAGGGGCTCGACCGCAAATCGTTCTTTGCCGTGGCGGAAAGTGACAACGGCGTCGACGGCTTTAAGTTCTGGGATTACCCGATGGTGCTGCCCGAGACGCAAGAGCCCGATACGAACGTCTACGATATGCGCCTGACCCAGCATGCCGACGGGTGGATCTACGGTGTCTTCTGCAGCGAACGCAAGGACAAGAATGCTCCTCCGGGCGATCTGTCCAGCGCGATTGCGTCTGCGGGTATCGCCCGGACGAAGGACTTGAAGACCTGGCACCGGTTGCCGGACCTGAAGTCGGACTCGGCGCAGCAGCGCAATGTCGTGCTGCATCCGGAGTTTGTCAACGGCAAGTATGCGTTTTACACGCGGCCCCAGGACAGCTTCATTGAGGCGGGCAAAGGCGGTGGCATCGGCTGGGCCCTCTCCGAGAGCATAGAAAATGCGGTCGTGCATGACGAGACGATCATCGACGGACGGGTGTATCACACAATTAAGGAAGTCAAGAACGGCGCCGGCGCCGTGCCGATTAAGACCCGCGACGGCTGGCTGCACATCGCCCATGGCGTGCGCAACACGGCCGCAGGCCTCCGCTACGTCGTGTATGCTTTCCTATGCGACTTGGCCAATCCCGCCCACGTGATTGCCAACCCGGGGGGGTATTTGATTGCCCCGGTCGGGCCCGAGCGTGTCGGCGACGTTTCCAACGTGGTGTTCTGCAACGGCGCGATTGTCGAGGACAACGGTCGGTTGCTTATCTACTACGCGTCTTCCGATACGCGGACGCACCTGGCGGCCACGAGCATCGACAAGATGCTCGATTACGTCCACAACACCCCGGCCGATCCGCTCCGTTCGTTTGCGTGCGTTGCCCAGCGCAATGAGTTGATCCGCAAGAATCTCGAGTTGCTTTCGACCCAATGCGGCACGGGCAAACGCAGCAAGGCCAAGATGAGCCCCCGGAAGCGAAAATAGCCCGCCGAGCCCAGCGCGGCTGCATGAGGCAGCAAGAAGAAAGCCCCGGCGTTCGAGCCGGGGCTTTTCATTGCGCCCCGCGGCCAACGGCGCGACCTCGCCTCGCGACGGGCCGGGATTGGCGAATTGTGACGGGCTTCAGAGGTGGGGCGAGTGGGGCGGGCCATAAACGCAGTAGGGCGCCTCGTGGGCGCCCTACTGGTTGATAAGCGAGTCGCAGAAGGTCTGCGAATAAGGTGCGGCTTTAGGCTTTGCTGTCGTTTGAGGCACTGACGAACAAGCCGCTGGTGACACTCGAGTCGTAAGCACTGAAGGAGTTGATCAACGACCCGGTGAGGGCGTTGAAGACGTTGACCTGAGGCGCGCCGCCCGGGCCGGGGACGGTGATGACGTCGGCATCGATGCTGCTGGTCGTCGCGACAGCGGCCACACGAACGCCGCCCTTGAAGGTGGGGGCATAAGCGTTAAAGGTGCTCAAGTGGGCTCGGGTGGCCCCGTCATAGACGTTGACGGCCGGAGCGTTGCCGGCATCGTTGCCGAGGATGATGTCAGGAACGCCGTCGCCATTGATATCGCCGGTGGCGATATGGAAGCCGCCGGTGGCAAGGGTTGGGCCAAAGAAGTTAGCCAGGAGGGTTCCGCGGCCGCTAAAGCCGCTGAAGATGTTGACGAGGGGCTGTCCGCCGCCGGCGGTGGCGGTGAGGATGGTCGCGGGCATGCTGCCGTTGGCGGCGGTAGCGGCGATGCGTACGCCGCCGAGGTAGTCGGGCGAATAGGCGAAGAAGTTAGACAGGAGGGTGCCGCCGAAGGTGAAGATCTTGATGAGCGGCTGCCCGCCGGCGTCGGTGGCGGTGATGATCTGTGGCGTGCCCGTGCCCATGACGTCGGCGACGGCGAGTTCCACGCCGCCGATGTAGTCGGCACTGTAAGCGTAGAAGTTGGAGATCATGGCGCCGGTCTTGCCGTCAAAGACATTTACGAGGGGTTGGCCGCCGGGGCCGGTGGCGGTGATGATGTCGGAGAAGCCGTCGTTGTTGACGTCGCCGGAAGCGACACGAACCGCACCGGCAAAGGCGGCATCATAGGCCAGGAACTGGTAGGCCAGGATGCCGGTGGTGGCATCGAAGACCTTGACCAGCGGGATGGAGCCGGCATCGGGGCCGGTGACGATGGTCTTGTGGGAGGCCGGGAATGTAATGGCGGCCGGGAGGACCGAGAAATGGGGTGCGGTTGACGAACTGGCTTGATTGCTTGCATCGCCGGCATAGAAGGCGGTGAAGGCATGGCTGCCGGATACCAGCGTGGATTCGGTGAACGTCGCGGTGCCATTGGTCAAGGCCAATGTTCCGACGACGGTGACGCCGTCGCGCAGGGTGACGTTGCCGGTCGGAGCGGAGGTGCCGAGGGTCGGTGCCACGGTCACGACGATATTCACTGGTGTGTTGAGGGAGGCAGGGCTGGACGGCACGGTGACGGTTGTCGTAGTGGGGATTGCGGTGCTGGAGTAATAGAACGGCGAGAATTGTGTGAAGGGCATCTTGTTGCCGCTGACGTCGGAAACCTGCCCGCCCTGAATGCTCACCTGGTAGGCCCCGACGGCCGAGGGTCCCCAGACCGAATTGGGACCGAGGATCGAATAAGTCACGGTTCGGGTGGCGGCACCGGTATTGGCGTCGATAGAGACGAACGTGGCATAGGTGCGGTAGCTATTGGGGCCGGTGACTGTGACGGCCATGTTGTTATTGACGATTGAGTTGAGGTTCAATCCGCCGTCGTCGGTATAGTTGATGGTGAAGGTGTAAAGGCCCGGATGCGAGCCGACGAAGTTAGGAGCGTTGAGCACGGCGGTGGGGGGCAGGGTGTCGGGCACGGTGACCTGGAACGAGCCGATTGGGCCGGAAGAAATTGCGGTGCCCGTGGTATTGAAGACCTGCGAGGCCTGCAGATTGATTGAATAGGTTCCAAGGGCTGAGAAATCCCAAGCGCCATTGGCGGCCGGAATCGTATAGGTGGCAACCCGAGGCGTACCGTTGGTGGAGAGATTCACGCCGACCAAGGTTGCCGGCTGGCTGTAGCCGTTGGGGCCGGTTACTACAATATTGCTGCTGGAGATCGTCGACACGTTGATGGCCGTGGCGTCGGCATAAGTGACGGTGATGGTCTGCGTGGTACCGCCAATGGCGTTGATCGTCGGAGCCGTGGCCACGGCGGTCGGTACGGTAAGGATACTGACGTCAAACGAGCCGATGGTTCCGGCGGCAACGGTGTTCCCGCTGGTGTCGGAGACCTGGAAGCCGACCATCGAAATGGTATAGGTCCCGGCGTTGGCAGCGGTCCAGGAACCCGAGACCGGGGTGAGGGTGTAGGTCGCGATGCGTGGGGTTCCGTTGCTGTTTATATTTACGCTGACAAACGTGGCGTTCATGGAGAAGCCGCCGTTGGCCGGGCTGGTCACCAAGAGGTTGGTGTTGGATAGTGTTGCGACGTTAATAGCCACGTTGTCTGAGTAGGTTACGGTGATCGTTTCACTGGTCGTACCCGCGGAGATCGTCGGTGCGGTGGCCACAGCGGTGGGTGCTGCAGAATCCACGAACACGAGGGTGTTCTTGAACGTTCCCAAAACCCCAGCGACGACAAAGTTGGCGCTGGTATCGGAGACCTGGTTAGCGCCCATCGTGATGGTATAGGTACCGTTGCCGGTGTAATCCCAGGTGCCATTGGGCGGCATGATGCGGTAGGTTGCGGTTCGGGGCGTGCCATCCGAGGGCACGTCTACCGAAACCAGGGTTGCTGTTTGTGCGTACCCGTTGGGGCCGGTG